>Ga0207657_10000199_pt1 | contig 62376 bp, 65 predicted proteins | sample KBSC33metaG_FD_184316 | JGI IMG/M metagenome (GOLD analysis project Ga0207657, IMG submission 184316) | Corn rhizosphere microbial communities from Kellogg Biological Station, Michigan, USA - KBS C3-3 metaG (SPAdes) (version 2) | ecosystem: Host-associated > Plants > Roots > Rhizosphere > Soil ...
GGTAGGGCTCGAGCTCGTTTCGCGCGCCGATCTCCGCCGCGTAGTGGGGCAGCTCGCTCTCGTCGCGCGCGAGCGAGCGCTCGAGCTCGCTCGACACGCGCACGAGAGACCGCGTCGATGCGAGCTCGACGGCGAGTGCGCGCACCTCGTCGCGGTACCGGCGCAGCGCGAGCTCGCGGGCGCGGGAGAGCGCTTCGAGGATCGACTCCGGCCCCGCCGCGGGGTTCCCGTCGAGGTCGCCTCCGATCCACGAGCCGAAGGAGAGCGGCGGCGGCGCATCCGGGAAGCGCCGGTGCCAGTCCGACAGCAGGTCGGTCGCGGCCGAGATCAGGCTGTGCTCGAAGAACCAGAGCCCGTTGCGGATCTCGTCGGTGATCCGGAGGCGATCGTGCCGGACCTCGTCCGTCTGCCAGAGGAGCGTCACCTCTTCGGCGAGCCTGCTCTCGACGTCGCGCCGCTCTTCGTCGGAGACGAGCGGGTCGTCGAGGCGCTCGAGCCCGCCCGCGATCCGGAGGTGGGCGAGCAGCACCGTGCGGCGCGTCGCCTCGGTCGGGTGGGCGGTGAGTACGAGCCGGATCGAGGTGCCCGCGGCGCGCGCGGCCAGCTCGGCCGGGTCGACGGTGTCGAGCTGCCGGAGTGCCTCGTCGAGCGACTCGCGCGCGGGGCGCCCGGCATGTGCGTCCTCGCGCCGCCGCCGGATCCGGTGATGCTGCTCGGCCAGGTTCGCGAGCTGGAAGTACAGCCCGAATGCGCGGAGCACGAGCGCCTGCCGATGCGTCGTCAGCGAGGAGGCCTCGACGCTCGCCACCGTCCGCCGCGCGCGGGCGAGGCGGGCCTCGCGGCGCGTCGCCTCGACGAGCTCGAGGAGCCATTCGCCCTCCTGCTCGACGAGCACGGTCCCGAGGATCGCACCGAGGAGCCTGATGTCGCGACGGAGCGCGGCGGCGGCGTCGCCGCGAGCACCTGCCACCCGCGCTACGAGCGGAGCCCGAGTGCCGACAGGACCTCGTGCGCGTCCGGCGCGATCGTCGTCACGCGTGCGTGGTCGGACGGTGCCGGCTCCGGACGGGCGCCGGTGATCACGAGCACGACGCGCGAGCCCGGGGCGATCTCGCCGCGCTCGAGCGCCTCGACGAGCGCGCCGAAGGCGGCCCCGCCGGCGCAGTCGGCGACGATGCCGGTCGCGTCGCTGAGCGTCGCGCTCCTGGCGGACATCTCCGCTTCGGAGATCGCGACGATCCGGCCCCCCGTGGCCCGCGCAGCCCCGATCGCGAGGTCGCCGTAGGAGGGGTCGCCGACCGCGAGCGACGCCACGTCGGTGTCCGCGTGCACGCGGGCGATTCCCTGGTCGCCGGCGAAGGCGGTCGCGATGGGGCTCGAGCCGAGCGCCTGGGCGGCGAACATCTGCGGCAGCGGCCCGCTCGTGAGCCCCGCGTGAACGGCCTCGGCGAACCCCTGGGCGAGCTTGGAGAACAGCGTCCCGCTCGCGGCCGGGCAGACGACGGCGTCCGGCAGCTCCCAGCCGAGCTGCTCCACGATCTCGAACGAGATCGTCTTCGCGCCCTCCGACGCGTACGGGTGGAGGTTGCCGCTGACGAAGCCCCAGGGGAACAGGCTGCCGAGCTCGAGCTCGAGGCGCCGGCAGTCGTCGTAGCTGCCCGTGACCGCGAAGACGCGTGCCCCCGGGTGGCGGGCGGCGACGGCCGCGGCGTCGCCGTCGACCGGCGCGAGCACGACGGCCTCGAGACCGGTCGCCGCGGCGGCCACCGCGACGGCGTGCCCGAGGTTGCCGGTGGAGGAGCAGCAGAGCGTCGTGACGCCGTGGTCGAGCGCGGCAGAGGCGGCGAGCGCGGCGACCCGATCCTTGTACGAGTGCGTCGGGTTGTGCCCCTCGAGCTTCAGGTGGAGCTCGATCCCGAGCGACGCAGACAGGCGCTCGGCATGGACGAGCGGCGTCCAGCCGGCGCCGAACTCGACGTGCGCACCTGCGGGGAGCAGCGGCTCGTAGCGCCAGAGCGACGGCGGGCCGGCGGCGAGCGTCGCCGGAGTGACGTGGCGCGCGATGCGATCCCAGTCGTAGGTGACGTCCGTCGGGCCGTCGCACCGGCGGCAGACGTCGACCGGCTCCAGGACGGAGACCGTCTCGCACACGCGGCACCGCAAGCCGGAGGCGGTCATCGCTCGAAGGCCCCCGTCCTGATGAAGGAACCTAACCGGAAGGACGGGTGTGTCCGGCTAGGCCCGTGGTGCGCAGGCGATGACCGTAAGGAAAAGCGGCTTCTCCGAGGTCATGGGGCGCATCGCGGGAGTCTACCTCTCGCGCGCCCGAACTTCAAATCCATCCTTCACTTTGTGTAGTATCGGGCTCGTCCTGGTCGGCGGTGCAGCCGGCCGGGAGAGGCATCGAGGCCTCGGAGCACCCGCTGGGTGCGCCGGGGCCTCTTTTTTTCGTGCCCAATCGGGAGGAGGCGGGATGGTGAAGGTCGAGGCGATCGTGGTGCGAGACCGGGTGGAGACGGTGATCGACGCGGTCGAGGAGGCGACCGGCCACGTCGGCGTGACCGTGGTCGAGGCGATCGGCCACGGTCTGAAGCGGGGCGTCACGCACGAGTACAGGGGACGTGTGTTCGAGTCGCGCTTCCTGCCGAAGGCAGAGCTGACGTTCGTCGTCGCCGACGAGATCGCGGACGGGGTCGTCGCGGCGGTCGTGGACGCCGCGCGCACGGGCGGGGAATCGGGCGACGGCCTCGTCTGGACGACGCGGATCGAGCGCGCGTTCCACAACCGGACCGGACGCGCGCTGAAGGAGGCATCCAGTGGCGACGAATCATGAACTGCTGGTCGCGGCGTCGACGATCTGGGTGGTCGTCGCCGCGGTGCTCGTGATGTTCATGCAGGCGGGCTTCGCCTTCCTGGAGGCCGGGCTCACGCGCATGAAGAACGCCGGCCACATCGCGGGGAAGAACGTCCTGATCTTCGCGCTCGCCTCGCTCGTCTACTGGGCGGTCGGCTTCGGGCTCGCGTTCGGGGACGGCAACGCCCTGATCGGGACGGCGGGTTTCTTCCCGTCGGTCGGCGAGCTGACGTCGATCGGACAGAGGCCCTACGACTGGTTCTCGGAGATCCCCGGCGCGGCGGGCTACCTGTTCGAGGTCGTCTTCGCGGGCGTCTCGCTCGCGATCGTGTGGGGGGCGATGGCCGAGCGGGCGAAGCTCTGGGTGTACGTCGTCTTCGGCCTCTGGTTCACGCTCGGGTACTCGGTCGTCTCGCACTGGATCTGGAGCCCGCACGGGTGGCTCTTCGCGCACGGCATGCAGGACTTCGCCGGCTCGACCGTGGTGCACTACCAGGGCGCCCTCGCCGGGCTCGCCGGCGCGCTGATCCTCGGCCCGCGGATCGGCAAGTTCGGCACCGACGGCCGGGCGAACCCGATTCCCGGCCACAACATCCCGTACGCGGTGCTCGGCACGCTGATCCTCTGGTTCGGCTGGTTCGGGTTCAACCCGGGATCGACGCTCTCGGTCGACGTCGGCGGCTTCGGGTTCTTCGCCTACGTCGCGACGACGACGAACATCGCGGCGGCCGCCGGCGCGCTGACCGGCATCGGCGTCGCCTGGTTCAGGCTCGGCAAGCCGGACATCTCGATGATGTTGAACGGCGCCCTCGGCGCGCTCGTCGCGATCACCGCCGCGTCGGGCTTCGTCGCGCCGTGGGCGGCGGTCGTGATCGGCGCCGGCTCGGGCGTGATCGCGGTCTTCGGCGTGATCTTCGTCGAGTCGATCGGCATCGACGACCCGATCGGGGCGGTCGCGGTGCACGGCATGTCGGGTGTATGGGGCACGCTCGCGACCGGGCTCTTCGCCGTGCCCGTGCTGGCACGGAAGCTCGCGACCGGTACGGGCGGTCTCGTGTACACCGGGTCGTTCCATCAGCTCGGCATCCAGGCGCTCGGGATCGCCGCGGTCGGTGCATTCACGTTCTCGACCTCGTTCGGAGCGCTCTTCGCGCTGGACAGGCTCTGGGGCATCCGCGTCGAGGACGACGTCGAGGCCGCCGGGCTCGACGTCTCGGAGCACGGCATGTGGGGCTATCCCGAGTTCTACATCCCGGTCCCGGGCGGCTACGGCACGGATTCGCACGCGCACCTCGGCGGTGCGCCGCACCGCCCGAGGCACGGGCCGGCCGCCGTGCACGTGGCGCGACCTGCGGAGTCCTGAGCGGGCGCGAGGGGAGGGCGGCGACCAGCGTCGCCGCCCTCCCTCACGCGCCGCCTGCGACCGCTGGGAGAAGCAGGATCCTGGAGCCGGGGGCGACGGCCGTATCGAGCCCGGCGAGCAGGCGGATGTCGTCGCCGTCGACGAAGACGTTGAGGAACGACGGGACGCCGTCTCCTTCGAGCACCCGCGCGTGCAGCGCCGGGTACCGGGCGACGAGCGTCGTCAGCGCGTCCCGCACGGTCCCGGCGTCGACTGCGACGAGGCGGCTGCCGCCCGCTTCCGGGCGGAGGACCGGTGGGATCCGGATCTCCGGCATCGCTTCAGAAGATAAAGCATTGCGCTGCACCGCGTGCAGCGCTAGTTACTTCAGAATGTAAAGTCTTAAGTCGATGGCCCTGACGATCGTCAAATGCGGCGGCGCGTTTCTCGCGAGGGAGCGATTCGTGCTCGAGCACCATGTGCCGGAGAGATCGGGAGCCTGTGTCGTCCACGGCGCGGGTGCGCGAATCTCGCGCGCCCTGGCCGCGGCGAACATCGCCTCGTCCTTCGTCGCAGGACGCCGGGTGACGAGCGACGAGGCGATTCCGGTCGTCCGGGAGGCGTATCGACAGGAGAACCGCGACCTCTGCCGCCAGATCGGCGCTCGCGCGATCGGGTTGCTGGGCGACGACCTCGGTCTCGAGGCACGCCGGCTCGAGGGCTACGGGCACGTCGGCATGCTGCTTCCCGTCGTTCCGGCGACCCTCTGGGAGCTGCTCGCGCAGGACGTCGTGCCCGTGCTGGCGCCGCTCGCGCGAGGCCCGCTGAACGTCAACGCGGACGACGCGGCCGCTGTCCTCGCCGTTGCATTGCGCGCCGACCGCCTCGTCTTCGTGTCCGACGTTCCGGGCGTGATCGTCCACGGCGAGGTCGTGCCGCGGCTGAGCGGGGACGACATCTCATCGCTCGGCCGCGAGCTCAGCGGCGGCATCGTCCCGAAGCTCCAGGCGGCGCTCGTCGCCGCGCGCGAGGGTGTCGCGGTCGTCGTCGGCCGAACGGCCGTCGTCGCATAGCTTTACTTTTTGTAGTATTAGGATCGTGAAGGAAGTGCCCAGCCTCGAGCTCGTCCTGAAGCGCAACTCGGTCGAGCGCCTGAAGCGCGACAAGAGCCCGCTCGGGATGCTCGACGAGCTCCCGGCGCTGATCGCGGCCGGCTACGAGCAGGTCGACGAGGACGACGTCGCCCGCCTGAAGTGGTGGGGCCTCTACCACGACAAGCCGAAGATCGGGACGTTCATGCTGCGCCTCAAGCTGCCGGGCGGAGTCGTCTCTCCGGCCGGGCTGCGGGCGATCGGGGAGATCTCGAATCTGCACGGCCGTGGCGCAGGCGAGCTGACAACGCGCCAGAACGTGCAGCTGCACTTCATCGAGCTCGGCGCGCTCCCGGATGTCTTCGACCGGATGCGCGCGGCCGGGCTGACCTCCTCGGGGGCGTGCGGGGACACCGTGCGCAACATCACCGGTTGCCCGGTGGCGGGTCTCGCGCACGACGAGCTCTTCGACGTGCGGCCGATCGTGCAGGAGGCGGCCGAGCTCTTCTTCGGCAATCCCGCGTACTCGAACCTGCCGCGGAAGCACAAGATCGCGATCACCGCGTGCGTCGATGCGTGTGCCGCGCCGGAGATCAACTGCGTCGGGCTGATCGCTGCACTTCGCGGGGAAGAGGAGGGCTTCGGGGTGCTCGTGGGCGGCGGGCTCTCGTCCGTGCCGCGCGTCGCGCGTGAGCTCGGGATCTGGGTGCCGAAGCACGAGGCCGTCACCGTGCTCGCCGCGATCCTCGACGAGTGGCAGGAGGACCTCCGCTATCGCGTCTCGCGCGTCAAGGCGCGCCTGAAGTTCCTGGTCGACGACATCGGCCCCGAGGGTCTCCGCGCACGTGTCGAGCAGCGGCTGGGTAAGGCCTACGACGACTTCCGGCTGCCGAGCCTCCCCCCGGCCGGCAACCATCTCGGCGTCCACGCGCAGATCGACGGACGGTTCTACGTCGGGGTTCCGGTGCACCTCGGACTGATCACCGGCGACCAGATGATCGCGCTCGCCGACCTCCTCGACGGCGTGGGCGGCGACCTCAGGATCACCCGTCAGCAGAACATCGTGCTCACCAACGTCGCCGCCGCAGCCCTCGAGCACGTGCGTGCGCGGCTCGACGAGATCGGGCTCCCGCTCGACGCGGGAACGCTGCGGGGCGACGCGGTCGCGTGCACGGGCGAGCCGCATTGCAACTTCTCGGTCACCGAGACGAAGACGCGCCTGGACGGACTCGTCAGCCTGCTCGAAGAGCGGCTCGGCACAGAAGCGGACGGGCTGCGGATGCATCTCGACGGCTGCCCGCACGCCTGCGCCCAGCACTGGGTGGGCGATCTCGGCTTCCAGGGCACGACCGTGCGCGACGAGGACGGGAAGCGCCGCGAGGCCTACGACATCTACCTGCGCGGCTCGCTCGACCGGCCGGTGGCGATTGCGCGCGCCGTCTTCCGGCGGGTCCCGACGGACGAGCTCGACGACGCCGTGCTCGGCCTCGTCGCCGGCTGGGTCGCCGGCCGCGTGGAGGGCGAGACCTTCCGCTCCTTCTGCGACCGTACTCCCGACGACGAGCTCGGCCGGCTCGCGGGGCGCGAGCCCGCGGTCGCGAGACAGAGAGAGGCGGCATGAGCGTCGAGTTGCTCGACGATCTCGAAGCCGGCGAGCTGTCGGTGCGGTTCGAGGGCGAGGAGCCGGACGTCGTGCTCGCCTGGGCGATCGAGCGCTTCGCGCCCCGCATCTCGATCTCGACCGCGTTCCAGACCGACGGCGCGGTCCTCCTCGACCTGGCGTATGCGATCGACCCGTCGATTCGCCTGTTCAGCGTCGACACGGGCCGGCTGCCGGGCGAGACCTTCGAGCTGATCGAGGTGATGCGCGAGCGGTATCCAGGGCTCCAGCTCGACCTGCTCTCGCCGGAGGCCCCGGCCGTGAACGCCCTCGTGCGCAAGCACGGTCCGAACCTCTTCTACCGGAGCGTCGAGAACCGGATGCTCTGCTGCCAGATCCGCAAGGTCCTGCCGCTGCAGCGGCACCTCGCGGGTCTCGACGCGTGGATCACCGGGCTTCGCCGTGACCAGTGGGCGACCCGCAGCGACATCCGCAAGGTCGAGATCGACCACGACCACGGCGCGATCGTGAAGCTGAACCCGCTGGCCGAGTGGTCGGAGGAGGAGGTATGGGACTACGTCCGCGAGCACGACCTCCCGTACAACTCCCTCTACGACAAGGGGTTCACCTCGATCGGCTGCGCACCGTGCACGCGTCCGACGCAGCAGGGAGAGGACCTCCGTGCCGGGCGCTGGTGGTGGGAGACCAACGCGCCGAAGGAGTGCGGTATCCACTGCGCGATCGAGACCGGCGGCCTCGAGCACGAGCTGCGAGCACTGGTGGGCGATGACCGAACTGAAGGGTGAAGCGCGCGAGGTCGCGCTCGCCGAGGCGCAGACCGTCCTCGCGCTCGCGCAGGAGGGGCAGGTCCGCGCGCGGCTCGCCGGGCTCGTCGCGGCCCTCGAGGGCGGCGACGTCGACGGGGACGACGCGGACCTGCTCGAGAACGTGCTCGAGCTCGGCCTGCAGACCGGCCGTATCCGCGCCTACTACGGGCCGGGCGGCGAGCAGGCCGCGGTCGTCACGCTGCGCCGGCTTCCCCGCGGCCGGGCGCGCACCGAGAGCACGCACGACGTCTCGGAGGCGCTGCACGCATTTGCCGGCAAGCGGCTCGACGCCGTTCGGATCGCGTCTGTCGCGCCGGGCGCGTTCACGCTGTCGCTCGAGGCGGGCGGCTTGGACCTGACGGTGCGTCTCGACGCGCAGGGAGCGCGAGTGACGAGCGTCGCCACGTGAGTGAGCCGCGGTACTACATGGCGTGCCTCGACCTGCGCGACCGGGACTGCCTCGTCGTCGGCGGAGGCCGTGTGGCGACCGAGAAGGCTCTCGGGCTGCTCGACTGCGGCGCGCGCGTGACGGTCGTCGCGCCGCAGGTCGACGATGCGCTGCGGGAGCTGCCCGTGCGCATCGTCGGTCGCGCGTTCCGGCCGGCCGACGCGGCCGGCCGCTTCCTCGCGATCGCAGCGACGAGCGACCGCGCGGTCAACGCCGACGTCGCGAGATCGGCGAGCCTGTGCAACGTCGCGGACGATCCGGCGCTCTGCAGCTTCATCCTGCCCGCGATCGTGCGGCGCGACCCGATCGTCGTCGGCGTGTCCACCGGCGGCGCCTCGCCGGCGCTCGCCCAGCGCATCCGCCGCGACGTCGCGGATCTGATCGGGCCGGAGCACGTCGAGCTCGCGCGCAGGCTCGCCGTTCTCCGACCGTGGGCCAAACGCGAGCTTCCCACCTACGCCGCGCGCCGTGACTTCTTCCAGCGGCTCGTCGAGGAGGCGCTCGCGTGAGCGTCGCCATCGTGGGAGCCGGGCCCGGCGACCCGGGCCTCGTCACGGTGCGCGCGCTCGAGCTCGTTCGTGACTGCGAGATCCTCATCTACGACCGGCTCGTCTCGATCGAGCTCGTGAGCAAGGCGGTCGGGGCAGCGCGCATCGCACGCGAGGGCATGACGCAGGAGGAGGTCTGCCGCGCGCTCGTGCACTACGGCTTGCGAGGCCGCAAGGTCGTGCGCTTGAAGGGAGGCGACCCGTTCATCTTCGGCCGCGGTGCCGAGGAGGTGGAGGCGCTCGTCGCCGCGGGTGTCGAGTACGAGGTCGTACCGGGCCTCTCGACCCTGACCGCGGTGCCCGGCCTCGCGGGGATCCCGCTGACGGCCCGGGGCGTCTCCTCGCAGCTGACCGTCCTGACCGGCACCTCGGGTGACGGCCTCGAGCTCGACTACGCACAGCTCGCACGCACGCCGGGGACGCTCGTCGTCTTCATGGGCCTCGCCCGGCTCGAGACGATCGCCGACGGCCTGATTCTCGCCGGCCGCGCCGTCGACGAGCCGGCCGCGGTCGTCTCGCGCCTGTCGCTGCCGGATGCGGTCTGGCGCGTCGGCACGCTGGGCTCGATCGCCGGGGCGGCGCGCGACCTTCCCTCGCCGGCGCTCGTCGTGATCGGCGAGGTCGTCGCGCACGCTGCCCGGTTGAACACCCTCGTGACGCTCGCGCGCGACGCGGCGTGACCTGATCTAGCAGTGACCGCGCGACGGTGCGGTGCAGCTCACCGTCAGCCCGTCCGGGCGCCCGACGAGGACGCCGCGCGCACGGGAGCCGAACACGCTGACGAGCGCGCCCGGTCCGAACCCGTCGGGCAATGCCCCCGTGTAGCGCACGGGAACGGGCGGGGCACTCGTTGCATCTCCGAGCGAGAAGTCGACGGCACGCCCTCTCTGCGTGACCGAACCCGGAACGACACGGCCGACGAGTTGCACGAGCCGACCCGTTGGGTGCGATGCGAGCCGCGCCGGCGTCACGACCGGTGTCGCCTGTCGCACGGCAAGAGCAAGGGCGATCCCGCCGAGCGTCAGGACGGCGCCGAGCACGGCGAGTTGTGCCGAGACGCGACGAGCACGCGGATCAGCGGACGTCGCTTCCCTCCTCACACCCCTTCATACCGGCGCCGGGGACGTCGGGATTGCGCGCCCGCATCGTCACCGGGTGATGGAGGGGTACGGTGGCGCGATGGTGATCACCCCACACATCGTCGTTCAGGGCGCCGAGCGGGCTGCCGCGTTCTACCGCGATGCCTTCGGCGCCGAAGAGCTCGACCGGATCCCCACCCCCGACGGCCGCCTGATGTCGGTGCGGCTACGAATCGGCGACGGTCACCTGCACCTCGCCGACGAGTTCCCCGAATGGGGCGTGCTCGCCCCGCCCTCCATCGGCGGCACGCCTGTCGTCCTTGCGCTCGACGTTCCCGACGCCGAGGCCGCGTTCGCGCGTGCGGTAGCGGCCGGAGCACGTGTGCGCCAGCCGCTCGCCGAGATGTTCTGGGGCGACCTCCACGGGCAGGTCGAGGACCCGTTCGGGCATCGCTGGAACATCGCCCAGCACGTGCGCGACGTCCCGCACGACGAGATCGTGGCGGCCGCGGCCCAGACCTTCGCCTGAGGATGCATGCCCTCGACGAGGGCGCGTCGTTTCGCCTCGGCGCGGGCAGTCAGGGAGCTGTCAGCGCCGCGTAGCGTTCCCGAAGACGCCCGAAGACGCACCGTGGCGTGCGGCCGGGCCGGAAATGGGGTCGGTCACCCATGGCGATCGGCCACACGAGCGGCGAGGCTCAGGGTGATGACGAGACAAGACCGCACCAGGCAGCTTCACCGGCCCGCAGGCGCGCGCTGATGCAGGAGATCCTTCGCGGCGCGGGACATCCGGACGGGGAAGAGTCGACCTCCTGGGAGCGGGTCAGTCCACGGCACGTCGAGCCGGCCGACTGGCTGCGCTACGAGCAGGCGATGAGCGAGATCTTCACGGCGTTCGGGATGAACCTCGCGAGCGACGGCACCGAGAGGACGCCGACGCGGTTCCTGCAGGCGCTGTACGACGCAACGTCGGGCTACGAGGGCGACCACAAGGTGCTGACCGCCTTCCCGACCGAGTGTCGCTGCGACAAGGACTGTCTCGTCAGCCAGATCGTCGAAGGCCCGATCTCCTTCTACTCACTCTGCGAGCATCACGCGCTGCCGTTCCACGGCGTCGTTCACATCGGCTACGTGCCGCACGAGCGCATCATCGGCATCTCGAAGCTGACGCGCCTCGTCCGGCTCTTTGCCCGGCGCTTCACGGTGCAGGAGCGACTGGGCGAGCAGATCGCCGATGCGCTCGTCGAGCTGATGGAGCCGCACGGCGTCGCGGTCCACATCGAGGCGGAGCACCTGTGCACGCAGATGCGCGGCGTCAGGGAGGAGCACTCCAGGACCGTGACGGGCGTCTGGCGCGGCGGGTACAGCGAGGCCTCGGAGCTGCGCCGAGAGTTTCTCGCCGAGACATCCAATCGAATTCCCTGGTCATGACCGGGAGAGGGCGAGGTGAACGATGGGAAGCAGCCGCTATCTGATCGTCGGCGGCGGTCTGGCCGGCGACGCGACGTGCAGGGGCATCCGCGAGGTGGACCCGGGCGGGACGATCGCACTCGTGGCCGATGAGCCGCACGCACCGTATTCACGGCCTCCACTCTCGAAGGCGCTCTGGAAGGGCTCCGAGGAAGACACGATCTGGCGCGGGACCGAGGAGCTCGACGTCGAGCTGCGGCTCGGCCGGCGGATCACCGCGCTCGACCTGGAACGACGGGTCGCGACCGACCACCAGGGCGACGAACACCGCTACGAGCGCCTCGTGCTCGCGACCGGTGGCCGGCCGCGGCAGCTCCCGTTCGGCGGCGACGAGGTGATCTACTTCCGCACGCTGGACGACTACCGGCGCCTACGGGTGCTCGTCGAGGAAGGAGCGCGCGTCGTCGTGATCGGCGGCGGCTTCATCGGCTCGGAGATCGCGGCCGCCCTCAGCCTCAACGGCTGCACGGTGACCATGGTCTTTCCCGAGCCCGGGATCGGTGCCCGCATCTTCCCGGCGTCGCTCTCGGCGGCGCTGAACGAGGACTACACCCGTCGCGGCGTCGAGCTTCTGACGGGAGCATCGGTGACAGGGATCGGGCGGGGCCGTGTCTCGCTCGCGGACGGACGGACGCTCGAGGCAGATGCGGTTGTCGCCGGCATCGGGATCGTGCCGAACGTCGAGCTTGCCGCCCGGGCCGGACTGCCGGTCAGGGACGGGATCCTCGTCGATGCATTCGGACGGGCCGGAGGGCGCGAGGACGTGTTCGCGGCCGGCGACGTCGCACGCTTCCCGGCCGCGGCGCTCGGAGTCGAGATGCGTGTGGAGCATGAGGATCACGCCAAGAGCCACGGCAAGCGGGTGGGCTCGAACATGGCCGGCGCACACGAGCCGTACGACCACGTGCCGTTCTTCTATTCGGACCTGTTCGACTACGGCTACGAGGCGGTCGGCGAGCTCGACGCGCGGATGGACACGTTCGTCGACGGAGACGAATTCGGCGCCGAAGCCGCAACCTGTTACTACGTCGACTCCGAGCGGCGGCCACGAGGCGTCCTGCTCTGGAACATGTTCGGGCACGTCGACGCCGCCCGGGAGCTGATCCGAGCCGGGCGGCCGATCACGCGCGGCGCGCTCGCCGCACTCGCGGCGTGAGCGTGGCGCTCGCCGCCACGGAGTCCTGCGACGTCGAGCTGCTGGAACGGCTGTACGAGTCGCCGGGGCTGCCCGCGTTCGCGCTGGGCGACGAGCTCACGCGGGCCTACGGTGGGCCGCTCGGCTTCGCCGAGCCCCGTCTGTACGCGAATTTCGTCGCCAGCATCGACGGGGTCGTCTCGATTCCGGGCGTCACCCAGTCGAGCCACCTGATTGCAGCGGGGAGCAGCGCCGATCGCTTCGTCATGGGTCTCCTGCGCGCGTGCGCCGACGTCGTCCTGATCGGCGCGGGCACGCTGCGCGACTCGCCGCGCTCGCTCTGGACGCCCGAGTCCGCGTTCCCCCCGGCGGCCGCGCTGTACGCCGCTTTACGCCGCCGGCGAAACCGCGAGCCGGTCCCGACTCTCGCGGTGCTGAGCGGCAGCGGTCGGATCGACCCGCGGCACCCCGCGCTCCGCGGACCGGCGCTCGTCCTGACGAGCGACCAGGGAGCGGCCCGGCTCGGCCGGAGTCTGCCGCGGTCGACCGCGATCGTCCCGATCGGCGCCTCCGAGCGCCTCGAGCCGACGGCCGCGGTCGAGGTGCTGAGGGGCGGGGGTCACAGGCTGATTCTCTGCGAAGGGGGACCGACCGTCCTCGGCGCCTTCGCGGCCGACGGTCTCGTCGACGAGCTCTTCCTGACGATCTCGCCGCTCCTCGCCGGACGACCGTCGGAGGTCTCGAGGCTCGCCCTGATCGAGAACGGGGAGTTCCTGCCCGGTCGGAGTGCCGCCGGCCGGCTCCTCTCGGTGCGACGGTCGCAGTCGCACCTGTTCGCACGCTACGCGCTCGCACCGCCGACCGTGATCGCGTGACGAGCCCCGAGGCCAGGGTCGCGCTGCCACGCGAGCAGCTGATCGAGTTCCTCGGCGAGATGCTCGTGATTCGCCGCTTCGAGGAGAAGGTGACCGAGCGCTTCCGAGCCGGCGATCTCGCGGGGTTCCTGCACTCGTGCATCGGACAGGAGGCGGTTGCGGTCGGCGTGTGCCGTGCGCTCGGCGACCATGACGTCATGGGTTCGACGCATCGCGCGCACGGGCACGTGATCGCCAACGGGACACCGCCGAGCGAGGTGATGGCGGAGCTGTACGGCAAGACCGAGGGCGTCTCGCACGGGTACGGCGGCTCGATGCACCTCTACGACGTCAAGCGCGGAACGATGGGCGCAAACGCGGTCGTCGGAGGAGGGCTGCCCGCGGCCGTCGGTGCGGCGCTCGCATTCAAGCTACGCGGCGAGCCCCGCGTCTCGCTGGCGTTCTTCGGCGACGGGGCGACGAACATCGGGACGTTCCACGAGTCGATGAACCTCGCCCAGCTCTGGCATCTGCCGGTCGTGTTCGTCTGCGAGAACAACCACTGGTCGGAGTCGACCCCTCAGAGGCAGCATCAGCCGATCGAGGACCTGACGCTGCGTGCCGCCGCCTACGGCATGCAGGCACTCCATGTCGACGGGCAGGACGTCGAGGCCGTCCACCTCAGCGCGCTCGAGGCGCTCGAGCACGCACGCACCCGGCTGGAGCCCGTCTTCCTCGTCTGCGAGACCGAGCGCCTGACCGGTCACTACATCGGCGACCCGCAGGTCTACCGCGACAAGGAGGAGCTTCGCCGCCTCCGGGCGACTCGTGACCCGATCGAGAACCTGCGCGAGCGGCTGAGCGTCGGCGATGCGGAGTGGGAGCGACTCGACGGCGCGGCGCACCGTGTCGCCGACGAGGCCGTCGAGCTCGCGAAGGCTGGAACCGATCCTGACCCGGCCGACGCGCTCGAGTATGTGTACTCGGAGGAGCGATGACGATCGACGTGCGGATCAAGCGAGCCTATGAGCCGCCGGCGGCCGCGGACGGCTACCGCGTGCTGATCGATCGCCTCTGGCCGCGCGGCGTCAAGCGCGAGTCTGCCCGCCTCGACGAGTGGGCGCACGAGCTTGCGCCGAGCGGCGAGCTGCGGGGCTGGTTCTCCCACGACCCTGAGCGGTTCGAGGAGTTCCGTCGCCGCTATACGGCCGAGCTGGCCGCGCACGAGGACAAGCTGCGGGAGCTACGCCGGCGCGCGCGACGGGGAACCGTCACGCTCGTCTATGGGGCGCGCGACACCGAGCACAACGACGCGGTCGTGCTGGCGCGGATCCTGCGCGCGGGCCGGCGCTCGCGCTGACCATCCACACCGCCCGGCGCGGCCACGACGCGTTCGGGATGCAGGACGATCCGCCGTTCGCGTGGCAGGACCGCGGCGACGCGACGCACGGAGACGAAGCGCACGGACGTCCGGTCGGAGACGACGAGGACGAGCGGCCGTGGCGGCCGACCCGCGTGCGGGACCCCGTGGACGATCCCGAGATCTTCGCCTGCGGCCTCGACGCGGTAGCCGCTCGCCTGCCCGAGGCCGGGGTCGACGGCCGGCTCGCTGCTCCATCTGCGCTCCGTGCTCATGACTACAGGCTGCCCGCGACCTCGCTCCTTCGCGATCGGGCCGTCGCCCCATCTCGTCCCCGGGCGTGGCGCGGGCCGTGGATGAGCGGGCCGGCGAACATCGGGCCGTCCCCCGATGGCCGGCAGGGGCGGGCGGTGCGACCGTGCGAGGACATGCAGAAAGGAAGAGCGAAGCCGTGAACGGAACGATGCTCTGTAGCGTCGCCGATGCCGACGAAGGACGTTCGGTGCTCGAGCTCGGCCTCGAGCTCAGTGAGCGACTCGGCATGCGCCTGGTGTTGGCGCACGTCGCCGAACCGCTTGCGCCGATCGATCCCGACCGCGAGGGCTCGGGGCGCGTCACAATGAAAGGCGAGCAACGTGGCGGAGAGCGCTTCTTGACCAACCTGGCTCGTCAGTGCGGCGCCCACCACGGCGTCGAGTGCCGCGTCGCGGTCGGCGACCCGGCGTCGCTGATCGGACAGATCGCAGCCGAGGAGGCCGCCGACCTGATCCTCGTCGGCTCTCGAAGCCGCCGGTGGCCCGCCCGTGGCCTCGAGAGCGGCCTCGCGAGAGCGCTCGGAAGCGTGACGTCGGTGCCGATTCTGATCGCGCCGCCGGCGACGGGCCGGCGGAGAACGGCCGCTGCTCCGGACGGCAGAGGTTAGCGTCGGCGGGATGCGACGCGATCTTCCCCTCTTCTGGCGTGTCTTCGCCGTCAACGGCGGCGTCCTCACGGCGATCGCGATTCTGCTGGTGGTCACCCCGGTCACGATCAGCGCGCCGATCACGCTTGCAGAGGCGCTGATCATCATCATCGGCCTGGCGATCTCGCTGGGCCTGAACATCGTGTTCCTGAAACCCGTGGTCGCCCCGCTCGAGGAGCTTGCCGGGCGGATGGATGCCGTCGACCTCTTGCGACCCGGCCAGCGGCTCGACGTGCGCCGCGACGACGAGGCCGGGCGCGTCGTCCGTGCCTTCAACCAGATGCTCGAGCGGCTCGAGCGCGAGCGCGAACAGAGCGGCCGCCGTGTGCTCGCCGCCCAGGAGGCGGAGCGAATCGGCATCGCGCGTGACCTCCACGACGAGGTGGGGCAGGTGCTGACGGGTGTCTTGCTCCACCTGAACTCGATCGCGGACGCCGCACCCGCGCAGCGTGACGAGATCGACGCGGCGAAGCAGGCGGTCAGGCTCGCCCTCGAAGAGGTCCGCAGAATCTCCAGCGAGTTGCGTCCCGAGATGCTCGAGCACCTCGGCCTCGTCAGCGCGCTCACGGAGCTGTCGACGACCTTCGCCCGCGTGTCGGGCCTGCGTGTTGTGCGTCACTTCGAGGGCGCGCTGCCGAAGCTCTCGGCGGAGGCGGAGCTCGCCGTCTACCGCATCGCCCAGGAAGGCCTGACGAACATCGCCCGTCATGCCGAGGCGACCGAGGTGACCATCACCCTCGAGCGCGGCCGTGACAGTCTCGTGCTCAGGGTCAGCGACGACGGTCGGGGCTTCGACGGGCCGCCGCAGGAACACGGCGGATTGCGAAGCATGCGCGAGCGCGCGCTCCTGATCGACGGCGCGCTCGCCGTCAGGCGCGGTCGGGCCGGCGGCGTCGAGCTTCGCCTCGAGGTGCCGGCAGCGGCTACCGCGCAGCCGGTCGCGGCGGAGGTCTGATGCCGATCCCGCTCGTCACGCGGATCCTGATCGCCGACGACCACGCGCTCGTCCGCTCCGGCCTGACGAAGGTGCTCGACGCGGCGGGCGATCTCGAGGTCGTCGCCGAGGCCGAGGACGGTGCCGAGGCGGTCGACAAGGCCCTGAGCGAAGACGTGCATCTGGCAATCCTCGACGTGTCGATGCCGCGCATGACGGGCATCCAGGCGGCGGCCGAGCTGCACAGGCGAAAGCCGGAGCTCAAGACGCTGATCCTGTCGATGCACGACAGCGAGCAGTTCCTCTTCGAGGCGCTCAAGGCGGGAGCCTCCGGTTACGTGTTGAAGTCCGGCGCCGACACCGACATCGTCGAGGCGTGCCGCTCCGCGATGCGTGGGAACTCGTTCCTGTACCCATCTGCGGTCACGACACTCGTCCGTGACTTCGTCGAGCGCGGTGGGGACGGCGAGCAGGAGTTCGACGTCCTGACGCCCCGCGAGCTCGAGGTGCTGAAGCTGATCGCGGAGGCGAAGACCTCGAAGGACATCGCGGCGATGCTGTACATCAGCGTCAAGACCGTCGACCGCCACCGCCAGAACATCCTCGACAAGCTCGGGATGCGCGACCGCGTCGAGCTGACGCGGTACGCGATCCGTCGCGGGTTGATCGAGCCGTAGTTGGTCGCGCCGGTCGTGACGGGGCGGGCGCGGCCCGACCGCTACCTCCCGATTCGCGAGTACGCCGCGATCGGCGACGGGCGCACCGTCGCGCTCGTCGGAAGTGACGGCTCGATCGACTGGCTCTGTCTGCCCGATCTCGACTCGGCCAGTGTCTTCGCGGGGATCCTCGATGCGGATCGGGGGGGACGTTTCACCCTTGCTCCGTCGATCCCGTACGAGAGCGAGCGCCGCTACTTGCCGGAGACGAACGTCCTCGAGACGACCTTCATCACCGACACGGGCACGGTCCGCGTGACCGACGCGATGACGCTGCCGCAGGGTGGGCTCACTCCCTACCGCGAGCTCGTTCGGCGCGTCGAGTGCGCGGCGGGCGAGGTGCCGATGCGTTGGAGCGTCGAGCCGAGGTTCGCCTACGGCTCGAAGCGCCGGCCGTTCACCCGTCACGGCGGCGTCCCGGTCGCTGCCGACGGACGCGACGCGCTCGCCGTGCTCGCCTGGGATGCGGGGGAGGTCGAGTACGCCGGCGGTTCGGTCGGGGGCCGCTTCACGTGCGACCACGGGCGACGCAGCCTGCTCGTGATGAGTGCGGCCCATCAGGAGCCGCTCGTCCTACCGCCTCGCGCCGAGGTCGAGTCGCGGCTCCAGGGCACGATCGCCGACTGGCGCGCGTGGGCGGCCGGACGCACCTACGACGGACGCTGGCGGGACGCGGTCCTGCGCAGCGCGCTCGCGCTGAAGCTGCTCGTCTTCGCCCCGAGCGGGGCGATCGCCGCTGCTGCGACGACCTCTCTGCCCGAGGACATCGGCGGGCCGCGCAACTGGGACTACCGCTTCTCGTGGCCGCGCGACGCCGCCTTCACCCTGCAGGCGCTTCTCGCGCTCGGCTGCGACCGCGAAGCACGTGCCTTCTTCTCCTGGCTCCTGCACGCCTCGCAGCTCACGCATCCGCGCCTGCAGGTGCTCTACCGGCTGAACGGTCGCGCCGACGTCGACGAACGTGAGCTGTCGCTCTCGGGGTATCGCGGCTCGTCGCCCGTGCGCGTCGGCAACGGCGCGGGCGGGCAGGTGCAGCTCGACGTCTACGGGGAGGTGCTCGCCGCGGCATCGCTGCTGGCCGATTTCGCCGGCGGTCTCGACCGTGATCACGGCCGCCGTCTCGCCGAGGTCGCCGATCTCGTCTGCAGGCTCTGGCGCCAGCCCGACGCAGGCATCTGGGAGGTGCGCTCCCAGCCGATGCACTTCATCCAGTCGAAGATGATGTGCGCGGTCGCCCTCGACCGAGCCGTCGCCTTGGCCGGCAGCGGGTACATCCCCGACAGGTCGGTGGCGGAGTGGCAGCGCGAGGCAGCAGCGATTCGCTCGTTCGTCGAGACCGACGGCTACTCGGAGCAACGCGGCAGCTACCGACGGGCCGCAGGCGCCGACGAGGTCGACGCGTCGTTGCTGCTCGCCGTGCTCGCGCGCTACGACCGGCCGGATGCGCCGCGGCTGCTCTCAACCGTCGACGCCGTCCGTCGGTCGCTCGGCGAGGGCCTGTACGTGCGCCGCTATCTCGACGGCGACGGACTGCCGGGCGACGACGGCGCGTTTCTCGCCTGCTCCTTCTGGCTCGTCGAGGCACTGGCGCGTCAGGGGCGTGGCGACGAGGCCGCCCGGCTGATGGACGAGCTCGTGGGGCTCGCCAACGACGTCGGGCTCTACGCCGAGGAGATCGATCCGCTGAGCGGCGACTTCCTCGGCAACTTCCCGCAGGGCCTCTCACACCTCGCCCTGATCAACGCCGCGGTCGCGATCGCCGAGCACGCATGATCTGGGGCGCTCTCGTCGGCGGTCTGCTCGGCACGGTCGTCCTGACGACCATGATGCGCGCCGCGAGTGAGCTCGGCTGGACGAGGATGGACCTCCCGTTCCTGCTCGGGACCGCCGTCAGCGAGGATCGCGTTCGCGCGAAGCTCGTCGGGTACACGCTGCACTTCGTCTTCGGGCTCGTGTTCGCTCTCGGCTACTGGGTGATATTCGCGACGCTCGACCAGAGCGGCGCCGCGATCGGCGCGGTCCTCGGGCTCGTCCACGCGGTCTTCGCCGGCACGGCGCTCGTCAACATCGTGCTGCCGGCCGTGCACCCGCGGATGGGGACGGGCTTCGACGCGGCCGGCTCGTCGCCGCTCCTCGAGCCGCCGGGGTTCATGCTGGCGAACTACGGGCGCCGGACGATGGTGGCGATGATCGCCGCGCATGTCGCCTACGGTGCGATCGTCGGCGAGCTAGCTGCGCGCGCGGCCTGACGGACCCGCTGCTTTCGGAAGGTCGGCGAGCTGCGCCTGGAGGCCCGCCGAGATGAGCGCGAGCAGCTCGGCGTCGGCGCCCCGTGTCTGGGCTTGCCGATAGCGGGTCCAGCGGTCGACCGTCTCGATCCGCTCGGCGACGAGGCGGCGGGCCTCGCCACTCGCGAGCCAGCCGTCGGGGACCCAGTTGAGCGGGATGTCTCTGGCCAGCGAGCGGACACGGCCGTCGGGTGCGATCCCCGCTCTCCCGAGCTGCGTTGCAACCTCGTCGGCCCACCGGCGCCACTGCTCGCCCGCTTCGGTGAGCGAGCGGCGCAGTTCCTCGTCGCGGGGTGACACCCAGCGGACGTGATCGCCGACGACCGCGAGGCTGACGAGATCGCGGAGTTGCGCCTGCAGCTCGTGCTCGCTCTTCCGGCGGCCGGCGCGGAACCTGCCCGCCGGCCCCTGCGCCGCGCTCTGGACGATCCGGTTCGTGTGGATCCCCATGACGTTAAGCCTGCTCTCGCGGGCTGCGCACGATCACGACGGGACATTCGGCATGGTGAGCGCACTGCTGGCTGACCGAGCCCAGCAGGAGCTGCGCAAACCCACCGTGGCCGCGCGAGCCGACGACGAGCAGATCGGCGTCGCGGGATGCCTCCACGAGCACCGCCGCGGGAGCACCCTCGACGACGCGCTGCTCGATCTCGAGGTCAGACCGGGGCAACGCCTCCGCGATGCTCCCGTCGAGCGAGGCCTCGGCCGCGGCCTGGAGCTTGTGCAGGTCCGCAGCGGTGGTCGGGATCGCCCCCTCGAGGTCGGTCGACCCGATGTAGCTGTACTGCCAGGCGTGGACCGCGCGCAGCTTCGCCCCGCGCAGCCGCGCTTCATCGGCGGCGAAGGCGAGGGCGACTCTCGCACCCGGCGAATGGTCGACTCCGACCACGACGAGGTTCTTCGATCCTGGGTTCACGCCGGCCGGACGGCTCGAGCCTGCGGTCGCGCTCATGCGGCGCTCCTCTCACCGAGCTGGTAGGGGCGGCCGCCGACGCGGCACGACGCGTCGGCACGCCGCTTCGCATGCCATCCGTCGACCGCTTCCAGCGCTCGCGACAGTGGTTGCCCGCGATAGCCGGGCGCGTTGGCGTGGACGACCCAGCGCGTGTCGTGCTGGACGAGGAAGGAATGGAACGGGATCAACTCCTCGGACAGTGCAAGCGCGTCCCAGCGGTCCGGGACCTCGATCTCGATCGCCGTCACCCGCCGGCGCTCGTCCTGCGCGTGCTGCGATCCCGCTGGCGCCGGCGTCCTTTCGCGCGTGTCGAACCCTGCTTTGGACAACTGAGGCTCCTTTGTTTCGCTACCTGGAGCCTGCCGGCCCGCGGGCCGCTCGGATATGCGGTGATCGCCCCATCCTGCGCGAGGGCCGGCCTCATCCGCGGGCCGCCGAGCGAGACGACGAACGCCGACCGGCCGCCTGCTCGGGGGGCTTCTCCGCCCGGGTCTCCACCGGGAGTTCGGGCGCCGCCTGGGCGGCCGCGCGACGAGCGGCCGGCTTCCGGTCGTCGCTCGGCGGCGTTGGGGAGCCGCCTTCCCATTCCCACCGCATCAACGCGTCGTCGCCCATCTGGCTCTTCCTCCGAAATAGCGGGTTGGCTGACAGCTCCCCGAGCCTCGCAGGGCGGGTCTCGGGCGGCCATCGGGCGGCATACCCATCTGTGCGACGGGAGGGCTCCATCCCTTCTTGGAGCGCGAGCGGCGCCCGGTCGCCCGGAGCTCAGCCGGCAGGAAGCTCGATCGTCAGGCGCGTACCCGCCGCGGGGCTCGATTCGATCCGGAGCGTGCCGTTCGCGGATGCAACGCGCTCGCGCATCCCGACGAGCCCGAAACCCGCGGTGGGCGTTTGCTCGGGGGCGAAGCCTCTTCCATCGTCTTCGACGGTGAGCGTGACCGAGCGGTCGCGACAGGCGAGTGCGATTCGCACCGAATTCGCGCGGGCATGCTTGACGACGTTCGTCAATGCCTCCTGGGTCGACCGGAAGATGGCGGTCTCGAGCTTCGGGGGCAGCCGCATGCCGTTGGGGAGATCGACGTCGAGCTGGACGCGCGGGCCGCCCTGGTCTTCGACGCCCCCGCTCAGATCTCTCAGGGCGGGGACCAGGCCGAACTCGTCGAGCACGGGGGGACGCAGGGCGAAAGCAAGCCGGCCGACGTTCTGGAGCGCGTTCCGGACGTTCTTCCGCAGCGCCGTCGTCGCTGCACGTGCGTCCTCGAGCGTCGCCGCCTCGTCGATCGCAGCAAGTCCGAGGAGAAACGCTGTGAGCGCGGAGCCGGTCTCGTCATGCAGCTCCCGGGCGATGCGGCTCCGCTCGGCCTCCTGGCCCTCGATGATGGCGTCGACCGTCTCACGTGCGACACGCTCCGAGAGGTGAACGGCAAGGGCTGCGAGAGAGCCCAGTGCTTCGGCAAGGCGAACGTCGTCGTCGGTGAAGCGGGGGTCGGAGCCTTCCTTGTTGAAGGCGGAGATCACCCCGATCGCTCGCTGCTGGAACACGAGTGGGACGAGGAGCGCCGTCATCGCGCCGATGCGCTGGGCGGAGGCCTGGTCGACCTCGGGATCCGTCAGCAGCGAGTCGATACGCTCGCCGGTCGCGCGTGCCAGGACGCGGGCATGCTTCGACTCGGACGGGACGTCCGAGCCGACCAGGTCGGCCAGATCCTCGCCCTCGGCGACGACGACGCGAAGTGCGCCGGGCGACGCCGGCAGGGAGATCAACACGCCCCGCGCATCGATCAGCACGCGCAGCCGCTGGGCGACGAGCGTGAGCAGGCTGAACAGATCGCGTTCCTCGAGGACGCTGCGCGTGAGCTCGTTGAGCGTCTCGAGCTGCCGGATCCAGTGGTGGGCCCCTTCGTTGATCCGCACCTTCTCGATCGTGATCCCCGTCTGGTTCGCGAGCAGGGTCACGAGCTCCTGGTCCTCCTCGGTGAACTCCTGGCCGTCTTCCTTTTCGGCAAGGTAGAGGTCTCCGAACACGATCCCCCGCACGAAGATCGGGACGCCGAGAAAGCTCCGCATCATCGGATGCCAGGTCGGGAAGCCGAAGAAGTGTTGTTCGCCCGTGACGTCGCGAACGCGGGCCGGGCGCCCTTCTCGAAGCAGGATGCGCAGCACGCCGTGGTCGCTCGGGAGCTTGCCGATGCGATCCCGCGTCGCCTGGTCGATTCCCGCGGTGAAGAGCCGTTCGAGGTGTGCGCCGGTGCGATCGAGCACCCCGAGAGCGGCGTACCGCGCGGTCACGAGTCGTGCCGCGACGTCCACCGTCGTTTGCAGGACATCCTCGAGCGCGGCCTCGGAGCCGACTGCGGCGCTCGCAGCGGCGAGCTCCAGGAGGTGTTTCTCTCGGTCGGTGGCTGCGGACACGGCTGGGTCGCTGGACTGTGTCACACCTCTTGCGGCGCGTCGAGGAGACATTGGGGTGCCGAGGGAACGAAGATGGGCGGCGGCCCCCATTCCGGCGTTCGCCCGTCGCCTCGATGCTGGCTCTGATGGCGACGACGAGCAGAAACAGGGCGACCGGGTTCGACATCGGACCGTGCGGCAGCTGAGCGCGACACGCAGCGAGCTGATCGCGCGGCGCCTCCAGATCGGCCTCGCGGCTCAGGGCAGGGACCTGCTGAAGGAGAAGCGGGCCGCTCTCGTCGTCGAGTTCGGGCACCTGAGCATCGGAGTTCTCGAGGCGGTCGAGAAGCTGGGTCGTGGGGCGGCGGCGAGTGCGGCGGCCCTCGGCAATGCGGTCGCGTTCGACGGCGCAGAGACCGTCGGCTCGGCTGCAGACGCGGCGTCAGGCGAGATCGCGACCGGTTTGACGCTCAGGATCGTCGCGGGAGTGTCGGTGGTCGAGTTGGAGCACGACAGGATCACACGCGCCCGGACGAGCCGTGGGTACAGCCTCACGGCGACGACCCCACACATCGATGTCGCGGCCGCGTCGTTCGAGAGGCAGCTCGACCTCCTGCTCGACGTCGCGGCGGCCGAGCTGAGCCTGCGCCGGTTGGCCGGTGAGATCTCGCGGACGACGCGGCGGGTGAACGCGCTCGAGCACGTCGTCGTACCGGAGCTCGAGCGGGAGCGCGACGCGATCGAGCTGGTGCTCGCCGAGCGCGAGCTCGAGGACCGCGTCCGGTTGCGGCGGGCGCGGTCGGCCGGGCGGCGCGGCCGTGCACGGGAGGCGGTCGGATGACAGCCGGGCCCGAGCACGGCGACGGCGGCGCGCTTGGCTCCGTCCGTGAGCTGGAGGAGGCGCTCGAGGCGACCTCGACCGCGAAGACCGATGCTGAGTCGCAGCTGCGCGAAGCCCGCGCCGAGGCCGAGGCCATCCTCGCCGACGCGCGCGCAAGCGCCGCGTCTGCGGCGGCCGAGCGACGGGAAGCCGTGCTCGCCGCCGCGGACGCGGACGTCGCGCAGATCCACCGTCGCGGGGACGAGCGCGTCGGCGAACTGCGCGCAAAGGCTCGGGAGGCTCGTGAGTCGGCCCTCGACGCGGCGCTCGCGTACATCGTCCCTGTCGGCGACGAGCCGGTGGCCTGAGCCGTGCTCGTCTCGATGGCGAAGGTGCAGATCGTCGGCCGCAAGCCCCACCTGGACGCGGTCCTGGCGCGCCTGTATGCCGCGGGCCTCCTGGAGCTCTCCACCGCCCATGAGGACCGCGCGCTCGCGCTCGCTCCCCTCCCGGGCGAGGCCGAGCGCGTCGAGCACGCGGATGAGCTGCGCCGGCTGGCCGCGCAGCTCGACGGCCTCCTCGCCCTTGCGGGCGGCGCGACCGGTGAGAGCCGTCCGTCCGCCGGGACCGCGGGCGTGTCCGCGGTGGCCGAGGAGCTGCGCGCGCTCATGCCGCTGGTCTCCCCGTTGACGGCTCGGATCGACGCGCTTCGGACGGAGCTCAGCGTGCTACCCCGGTACATCGAACCGCTCCGGCAGCTCCTTCCCCTCGTACCGGAGCTCGCCGAGCTCGACGAGAGCGACATTCGCGCCCTCGAGCTCGACGCGGTCGCGCTCGTTCTCAACACGAGCGACGAGTCGGTCGTCGACGCCATCCGCGAAGCCCTGCGGGCCGAGCTCGGCGATCGCTTCACGCTCGTTGCGACTCCGGTCGACGACGACGCGATCGGTTGCGTGATCGTCACCCCGCACAGCTTCACCGAAGGGGTTCAGGAGCTGCTCGGACGCGAGCGCCTCAGGCCGTTGCCGTTGCCGCCGCGCTACGAGAGCCTCTCGTTTCACGGTGCGGTGACCGCCATGCAGAGCCGGCTCGTCGAGATCCCGGTCGAGCTCGAACAGGCAGAGCGCGACTTGCGGATGCGGCTTGCGCCGCGTGTGGAGGCGTGGCGGGCGGCGCGCGAGTCGATCGACGCCGACATCGCGCGCATCGAAGCGGTCGCGTCCCTCGGCTCGACGAGCCGGGCGTTCGTCGTCGTCGGCTGGACGCCCCGCGCGCGCATCGCCGAGCTGCGTCTCGAGCTCGAGCATGCGGCGAACGACCAGCTCGTGCTCGAGGAGCTCGCATCCTCGCCGGAAGTCGACCCACCGGTGTTGCTGCGAAACCGCACCGTCGCGCGCCCATTCGAGTTTCTCGTGCGCTTTCTCGACCTGCCGCGTGCCGGATCGCTCGACCCGACCAGCCTGATGGCCCTCTTCCTGCCGGTGATGGTCGGCGTGATGGTGGGCGACCTGGTGTACGGCAGCCTGCTCCTCGTCCTTGCGCTCTATGCCGGGAGGCGCTTCGGCGCCGCGTCGCCGGCAATCCGGGATCTGAGCCGCGTGTTCGTCGCGGGTGCCGTCTGGGCGATCGGCTTCGGCTTCCTCTACGGCGAGGCGCTCGGCGACGTCGGTCACAAGCTCGGGTTGCCGGCGCTCTGGTTCTACCGGGGCGGCCGGGACGCAGTCGAGCCGTTGCTGCTCTTCTCACTCGCCCTCGGCGCCGTCCATGTCGTCCTCGGGCAGCTGCTCGGCCTCTGGCAGTCGTGGAGCAGGCGGCGGGCCACGGAGCTCCTCAACCGCTTCGGCTCGCTGCTCGCACTCGCCGGCGTCTTCGTGCTCGCCGGAGTGGCCGTGCACCGCGTCCCAGGGGGAGCGTGGTCGCTCTCGGCTGCCGCGGCTCTCGTTGTCCTCGGGCTCGTTGCCCTGATCGCCGGGCGCGGCGTCCTCGGTCTGATCATGGGCCCGCTCGAGCTGATCGGTGCGCTCGGCAACGTCCTCTCGTACCTTCGTCTCGGTGCGGTCGGACTCGCCTCCACCTACCTCGCGCTCGTCGCGAACGAACTGGCTCTGCTCGGGCCGATCTGGCTCGGTGTCTTCATCGGCCTGTTCTTCCACACGCTGAACCTGGCCCTCGCCTCGTTCAGCCCGATGATCCAGGCGCTCCGCCTGCACTACGTCGAGTTCTTCAGCAAGTTCTACGAGGGCGGCGGCAAGCCGTTCCGGCCGTTCGGGGCGCACGTCGCTCCCTAATCGCATCAACCGAACAGGAGGACCACGATGAAAGAAGGACTGATGGCACTGGGCGCAGGGGTTGCGGTCGGGCTGGGCGCGATCGGAACCGGGTTCGCGCAGGCGCGAATCGGGGCGGCCGCCATGGCTGCGATCGCGGAGAAACCAGAGCTGACCGGACGCGCGATCCTGATGGTCGCGATTCCGGAGACGCTCGTGATCCTCGGCTTCGCCGTCGCCGCGATGATCATCGTCCTCCTCTGAGCCGTCGATGACGCTCGCCGATCTACTCGCAGGTTTGCGGTCGGAGGCCGAAGCGGAGACGGCCCTGCTCGAGGCCGAGACGCGCGAGCAGGCGAACCGCATTCGTGCCGCGGCGCGGGCCGAGGCGAGCGTGCTTCGCGAGCAGATCGTCCTGGCGGCCGAGGACGACATCCGCAAGGAGGCGGATCGACGGCGAGCCGCCGCACGGCTTGCGGTCGCGGCCTCCGTGCGTGTCGCACGCGAGGAGCTGTTCCTCGACTTTCGCACGACCGTGAGCCGGCGGCTCGACGAGCTGCGGGAGGACGAGCGCTACCCCGCAGTCCTACGCGCGTTGCTCGAGGAGAGCCTGGCGGCGCTCCCGGCCGCCACGTCGCTGCGCGTCGACCCTCGCGACGAGCGACTCGCCCGGCAGCTCCTCGCCGAGCGCGGCGTGAAGCTGGAGCTCGCCGCGAGCCTGAAGACCGCCGGCGGCCTCGAGCTGGCCGACGGTCGCGAACGCGTGGTGCGAAACACCGTCGAGGAACGCGTTGCGAACGCCGAGGCCGTGCTGAGGGGCCTGCTTGCGAACGACCCGTCGGACGAGGCGAGGCGATGAGGGCGGCGGCGACAGCAGGCGACTTCGCGTACGGGAACACGCGATTGCGCGCGCGCAAACGAGAGCTCTTCGGCGCGAGTCAGTACGAGGCGCTGGTCGGACGCGATCTCGAGAGCCTCCTCGAAGGGCTCGTGCCGACCGTCTACCGGACCGAGATCGAAGCCGAGTTGGCCGTCGCAGGGAGACGAGCGGTCGAGGCGGCGCTCACCCGGCACCTCGCCCGCGAGCTCGGCGAGCTTCGACACTTCTACGAGGGCCGCAGTCGCGCGCTCGTCGATCTGCTGCTCTCGCGCTTCGATCTCGCCAACCTGCTGGCGCTGCTTCGCGGGCTGGCGCGCGGCCGGTCGGCGGAGGAGGTGCTGGCGAACATCGTCCCGCTCGGCCCGCTCGGCGATGCTGCCGCGCAGGAGATCGCGCGGCAGCCGGAGCTTGCGCGGGCGGTCGACCTGCTCGTCTCCTGGCGACTCCCCGATCCCACGAGTGCCCGGGCGCTCGCAGATGCGTGGCCGGAGTACCAGCGCACCGAGGACCTCGCGGCGCTCGAGCATGCGTTGACGGCGATCGATGCGCGTCGCCTCGATCAGGCGCTGCAACCCGGACGGCGCGATACCGACTCGCTGCGCGAGCTCATCGCGCGCGAGCAGGACGCGGTCAACGTCCTGCTCGTCCTGCGGTTGCGCTTTGCGCTGCAACTGGCCGAGCTCACCGACTTGCCGCCGAGCCCGGGCGAGGGCCGCTTCCTCGCGGGCGGCACGATCCGTGCGGAGACGCTCGAGGAGGCCCTGCGACAGCCGACGCGGAAGGAGGCTGTCGCGAAGCTCGCCGCCGCCGCCCGGCGCAAGGACTGGCAGGCACCGTTGCAGCGCATCGCCGGGGGCGGCGACCTGCCCACCCTGCAGCGCGAGCTCGAGGCGAGCCGTGTGCGCTGGGCCGTCGGGCTGTTCTTCCGTGGCGACCCGCTCAGCATGGACGTTCCGATCGCGTTCGCCGTCGCGAAGAACAACGAGGTGCGAAACCTGCGCCTGCTCGCCGAGAGCGCATCCGGCGGTGTCTCGCCCGCGGTGATCCGTGCCCGTCTGATCGTGCCTTGGGACGACCGATGGGACGGCTGATCGTTCTCACCACCCCGGAGCTCGAGCCGGGCTACCGGCTCGCCGGCGTGGCCACGCAACCGCTCGGCTCCCCCGGCGAGGCGACGGAACGCATCGAGCAGCTCCTCGACGAGGGCGGAGAGGGCGACGTCGTCGCCGTCCACGAGCCGTTCTTCAACGAGCTCGCGGCGCCGCTTCGGCGGCGAATCGACGCGCGCGTCTCGCCCCTCGTCGTCGCGCTCCCGGGCGGCGAGGGCGCCGACGCCGAAGCGGAGCGCCGCTCGCAGCATCTGCGCATTCTCTGGGAGGCGGTCGGCTACCAGATCACCTTCGACCGAGGGGAGGCGACGTGACCGGTGCGACCCCGAAGGTCGGCGTCACCGCTGCCACCGCCGGCGAGATTCACGGGGTATCGGGCCCGGTCGTCGTCGCAAAGGGCTTGCCCTCGACCCGTCTCTACGACGTCGTCGAGGTCGGGCACGCACGGCTCACGGGCGAGGTCATTCGCCTCGACGGGCCGAACGTCGTGATCCAGGTCTACGAGGACACCTCCGGGCTGACCGCCGGCGAGCCGGTGACCGACACACGGGAGCCCCTGCGCGTCGAGCTCGGCCCCGGCCTGCTCGGCTCGATCTTCGACGGGACGCAGCGCCCGCTGACGGTGCTCGCGCGGGCCGGCGAAAACCCCTGGGGCAGGCCGATGATCCCGCGCGGGCTGTCTGCCCCCGCACTCGACCGCGAACGACGGTGGGAGTTCGAGCCTGCGGTCGGCGTCGGAGACGTTGTCGGCGCCGGCGACGTGCTCGGGACCGTGCAGGAGACGGCCGACTTCGTCCATCGCATCCTCGTCCAGCCTGGAATCGCCGGCACGGTGACCGACGTCTTTCGGGGTGAAGCGCGAATCGACGCCCCCGTGGTCTTCGTCGACGACGTCCCGCTGACGATGCTCTCTCGCTGGCCCGTGCGCGACGCACGACCGACGGCACGGAGGCTCGGGCTCGACCATCCGTTCGTGAGCGGGCAGCGATCGATCGACACGCTCTTTCCGCTCGCACGTGGCGGCACGGCCACCATCCCTGGAGGGTTCGGCACCGGCAAGACCGTGCTGGAGCAGTCGCTCGCCAAGTGGGCTCACGCGGACGTGATCGTCTACGTCGCGTGCGGGGAGCGCGGCAACGAGCTCACCGAGGTGCTGGACGAGTTCCCGCGACTCGTCGACCCCCGCACCGGCGGCTCGCTGATGGACCGCACGATCCTCGTCGCGAACACGAGCAACATGCCCGTCGCTGCACGCGAGGCGAGCATCTACACCGGCGTGACGCTCGCCGAGTACTTCCGTGACCAGGGCTACCACGTCGCCTTGATGGCCGACAGCACGAGCCGCTGGGGCGAGGCTCTCCGCGAGGTCTCGAGTCGCCTGGAGGAAATGCCGGCCGAAGAGGGCTACCCCGCCTATCTCGCAACCCGGCTCGCCGAGTTCTACGAGCGCGCGGGCGCCGTGGTGTGCCTCGGGAGCGACGAGCGCTCGGGGTCCGTCTCGATCGTCGGCGCCGTCTCGCCGGCAGGAGGCGACTTCTCGGAGCCGATCACGCAACACAGCCTGCGCCTCGCCGGCACGTTCTGGGGACTCGACACGACGCTGGCACGGCAGCGGCATTTCCCTTCGATCAACTGGAACCGGAGCTACACGCTCTACGCGTTGGACGACTGGTTCGATCGAGAGGTCGCCGCAGGCTGGAGCGACCAGCGCGCGTGGGCACTCGATCTCCTGCAACGCGAGAGCTCCTTGCTCGAGATCGTGCAACTTCTCGGCACCGACTCGCTCGCACCCGCCGAGCGCGTCGTGCTCGAGAGCGGGCGTTTGCTGCGCGAGGACTTCCTGCAGCAGTCTGCGTTCGACGAGATCGACGCCTACTGCCCGCTTCCCAAGCAGCACGCGATGCTGCGAGTGATCCGCGCAGCGCACGAGGCGATGGACGCGGCAATCGGCCGCGGCGTGCCGATCGACGCGCTCGCCGAAGTAGGCGCGGTCCGTGAGGTCGCACGCATGCGCTCCTGGCCGGAGGCCGAGGCCTCCGAGCGCGGCGAAGCCTTGATCGAGCGCATTCAACGAGAGCTGGAGGAGCTGTGAGAAACGAGGAGAAGGCGAGTCTGCTCACGGTCGAGAACCGGACGGTGTCCTACGCGGCCGGGCCGCTGCTCTTCGCGGATGCGCCGGGGGTCGGCTACAACGAGCTCGTCGACGTGGTCGACCCCTCCGGCGCGATCCGTCGCGGCCAGGTCCTCGCGATCGACGGCGACCGGGTCGTCGTCCAGGTGCTGGCCGGGACCGCGGGGCTCAACCTGCCCGACACGACCGTCCGCACACGCGGCGAGGTTGCGCGCACGGCCGTCGGGCTCGACCTGATCGGGCGCATCCTCGACGGCTCGGGGCGGCCGATCGACGGCGGCCCGCCCGTGCAGCCCGAGGACTATCGAGACGTCAACGGATCACCGATCAATCCCGTCGCCCGCGACCATCCGAACGAGTTCATCGAGACGGGGATCTCGGCGATCGACGGCCTGAACACGCTCGTGCGAGGACAGAAGCTGCCGATCTTCTCCGGTTTCGGTCTTCCGGCGGCCGAGCTCGCCGCGCAGATCGCGGCTCAGGCAACCGTGCCCGGCGGCGAGACCGAGGACGGCTTCGTGGTGGTGTTCGCCGCCATGGGCGTGACGCAGCGCGAGGCCGGCTTCTTCCGCGAGCGGTTCGCGCAGAGCGCGGCGCTCGAGCGAACCGTGCTCTTTCTCAACGTTGCCGAAGATCCCGCGGTCGAGCGGCTCCTCACCCCGCGCGTGGCATTGACGGTCGCCGAGCACCTGGCGTTCGACCGGGGCCTCCACGTGCTCGTCATCCTCACCGACATCACGAGCTACTGCGAGGCGTTGCGCGAGCTCGCCGCCGCACGCGAGGAGATCCCCGGCCGGCGCGGTTATCCGGGCTACATGTACACCGATCTCGCGTCGCTCTTCGAGCGCGCAGGCCGCATCCGCGGCCTCCCGGGGTCGGTGACCCAGCTGATGATCCTCTCGATGCCCGACGACGACATCACACACCCGATCCCGGACCTCACCGGCTACATCACCGAGGGGCAGATCGTGCTCTCGCGTGAGCTCGAGCGGCGCGGAGTCAGCCCGCCGATCGACGTCCTGCCGTCACTCAGCCGGCTCATGAATGCCGGGATCGGGCCGGGCAAGACGAGAGAGGACCATCGGGCCGTCGCCGACCAGGTCTACGCGGCGCTCGCGCGCGGCCGCGACCTCCGTCGCCTCGTCTCGATCATCGGCGAGGCTGCACTGTCCGAGCGAGACCGCAGCTACCTCGTCTTCGCGCACGAGTTCGAGCACCGGCTCGTTCATCAGGGAGGGAGACGGCGGAGCATTCAGGAGACCCTCGATCTCGCCTGGCAACTCCTGCGCGATCTTCCCGAGGCCGATCTGAAGCGGATCGACCCGGAGCTTCTCGCGCGGTACGCGGACCGAGCAGGCGTCTCGGTCGCGTCGCGTGAAATGGGGCGCTCCCCCCATGGCGTCGAAACCGGCCCTGGGCGAACCTCTGCATAGAGATGAGGAGCTCATGACCTTCGAAGACTGGATCTTCTCGATCCACTTGCTGAGCGCGGCGACGCTCGTCGGCTCGCTCGTCATGTCCTGGATCGTCGTCGTCTCGATGCGCACGGCCGACACGCCGGAGGCGACATTGAGCCTCCACCGGGTCTGGATGGTCGCGACCGTCGCCACGATCGTCGGGCTCATCGGCGCAATCGCCTTCGGGATCTGGCTCGCGATCCTGCGGATCGACTTCCATCCGTGGGACGGCTGGGTGATCGCGGCGATCGTTCTCTGGTGCATCGCGACGATCGCGCTCGTCCGCTCGTTCGGCGAGTACGCGAAGCCGGTGCACAAGGCCGAAGCGCTCCTCGCCTCCGCCCAGACCGGCGCGAGCGCCGAGCTGACCGCGCTGAACCGAACCACGACCGGGCTCCTGCTCCGGGCCGCGGCATCCGGCGCCATCGTGCTGATCGTGATCGACATGATCTGGAAGCCGGGTGCCTGAGTTGCTCGCCGCGATCCGCCCCGACAACCAGAGCTTCGCGCTCCTGCTGCACCTCGTCGGCGCGACCGTCGTCTTCGGTGCGCTGCTCGCCTCGGCGACCGCGCTCCTCCTGGCCCGCGGCGAGACGCGGCTGTTGCGGCTCGGATACTTCTCGCTGCTCTTCGTGGGCCTGCCCGGCCTGATCCTGATGCGGCTGGCAGGCGAGTGGCTCTACCACCAGCAGCAGTGGAACAAGCTTCCGCCGCAGATCGCCGAGCCCAGCTGGCTGCACATCGGGTTCATCGTCGCCGACTGGGGCGGGCTGGCGTTCCTGCTGGCGCTCGTGCTCGGCGGGCTCGGCGTTCACCGGCTGCGCAAGGGCAGAGAGGGCGCCCGTCTGCTTCAGGGGACGATGCTGATCTCGCTCGTCCTCATCGTCGGGTACGTCGTCGCCGTCTGGGCGATGACCGGCAAGCCGAGCTAGCGTCGCTCTGCTCAGGGGCGGCGACGACGGGACCAGAGCACGGTCACCCGGTCCCGCGGTAGGTCGAGCGCGAGGATCGCACTGCCCGTCGACCAGCCGTTGCCGAAGCCGGTGTCGGTGTAGACGCGGCCCTTCGCCGCTGCGACGCCGGCCGGAAGGAAACCCGTGATTCCGCCGACCGTCCTGCGCCTGAAGGTGTACACGGTGGTTTCGCCGTGCGGGCTCAACTCGACGATGTCCTGCGTCTCGATCGCGAGCACCCGGCCGTCGGGTGCGGTGACGAGCCCGCCCGAGGCGCGTGGGTAGAAGCCCCGCTTCGTGCCGAGCGGGGCACGCATGATCCCATCGGAGCCGATCATCAAGAGCGTCTTCGTGTTGAAGCCGGAGAGATAGAGGTTGCCGGCGGCGTCGAACGCGAGGCCGTCGGCGCCGTCGATCGACGCTTCGTCCGCGGGGCGCCCCAGTCCCTCGACGCCCGCAGGTCCTCGGATTCCGGCGATCCGCGTCAGCGTGACGTTGCGCTCCAGCCGCAGCACCTCGCCCGAGCCGCCCGTCACGGCGTAGAGCCGTCCGTCAGGGCCGAAGGCAATCGCCCTGGGGCCGGCGACCGGTGCCCTCGTCGCCTGCAGCCCGCTTCGCGTCCAACCGGTCTTGCCGTTCCCTGCGATGGTGGTGATCGTGCCGCCCGGTGAGATCTTTCGGACGCGGTTGTTGCCGGTGTCCGCGACATAGACCGAGCCGTCGCCCCCGACCGCCATCGCGCTCGGATGGTTCAGGTCCGCGTCCGCTGCCGGGCCGCCGTCGCCCGAGAAGCCGAGCGTGCCGGTTCCGGCAAAGACCGTGAAGGTGCCATGTGGGGAGCGCTCCAGGATCTGGTCGCGCCCGTCGTCGACGACGAGCAGCTCGCCGCCCGCCGCGATCGCGAGCGCGGCCGGGCTCTTCGGGGTGACGGTCGCCGGGCCGGAGCTCGTCCGAGCGGACGCGGCGACGGCACCGCCGCCCGCGATCGCCGCGGTGACGGCGAGCGCGACAGCGATCGTGCGACGCCGGCGGACTCGGTCAGCGGCCGATATGGGTGTGCGTGAGTGCAGTGAACTGGAAGATCAGCGCCGCCGTCAGGAAGACGAGGCCGAGCGCGATCTCGTTGAAATGTCGAAGCTCGCGGCCGCTCGCGGCGAAGATGAACATCACGAACGCCGCGGTCATCGAGATGAGGGCGAGAACGTCCACGCGGCCTCGTTCAGCCCCAGAGGTCCGGGCGGTAGCGCCGGTGGGTCGTCTCGAGCTCCTGCAGCCATGCGTCCGCGTCGTCGCGGGCTCTCGTCCCGTGCTCGGCGACGATGTCGACGAATGCCTCGCGGACACCCTTCCGCATCGGCTGCGAACCGCAGACATAGACGTATGCACCCTCGTCCAGGAGGCGCCACACGAGCGCACCCTCCTTTCGCAGCCGGTCCTGTACGTATTCGCGCCGGTCGTCGCGCGACGTTACCACGTGCACGTGATCGAGAACCCCGTCGCGGGCGAAGCGCTCGACCTCGTCACGGTAGATGTAGTCGAGCTCGCGTGAGCGGATGCCGTTGAAGAGCGCCGCCTCTGCGAGCGCGACGCCGTCGGCTCTGAGCGCCGAGCGCTCCCACAGGAACGCGCGCATCGGCGCGAACCCGGTGCCTGCGGAGACGAAGATCATCGGCTTCGACACATCCTCCTGGAGGTGGAAGCCGTCGGCGCTCTCGAGGAAGACGTTCATGCGGTCGCCCTCGCGCAGGGTGTGCAAGTAGTGCCCGCTCATCCCGCTGAACTCCCGAGCCCCGCCGGGCAGAGGGATGCTCTCGAGGCCGACGGTCAGATGAACGACGCCGCCGTGCACACGCGGGCTCGAGCTCGGCGAGTAGTAGCGCGGCCGCAAGGGCTGCGCGACCTGCAGGAACTCGAAGACGTTCAGCTTGCAGGACGGGAACTCGTCGAGCAGCTGCAGCACGTCGTAGCCGCCGGCGTCGACCGCCTCGCGCAGTGGCGAGCCCGGGCCTTCCGGGTTCTGCAGGACGTCCCTGATCGCTTCCAGCTTCGAGCGCTCCTCCGAGTCTGCGACCTTCTCGAGCAGGAGCGCGAGCAGCGGCACCGTCGGTTTGCCCGCGATGTCGACGAGGTTCGTGAGCACGTTCCGCACCTGGAGGACGACGCCTTTCGGCACTGCGCGGACGTTCAGCGTCTTCGGCACCACGAACAGCCCGTCGAGCACGGCGCCGAGATGCTTCGCGAGCCGCTCGACGCGGTCCTCGTCGTTTCTCGGGCAGACACCGAGGTGGTCGCCGGCGGTGTAGCCGACTCCGGTGGGAAGACCGATCTCCAGATGCCTCGTGCGTTTCGGCGACTCGATCGCCTCGATCCGACGGGAGACGCGAGCGCGCACCTCGAATGTCTCTGCGCCGATGACGTTCGTGAGGATGGTCGGGACGAGCAGCACCCGCGGAGCGGCGTCGGCGCGGTCGAGCGACATCGCCATCGCGGTGTTGGAGTCGGCACTCGTCAGCGCGCCGGCGGCTTTCTTCTCTGCGGCGGCGCGCTCGGCGGCGGCCGCGGTCGGACGGGCGTCCGAGAGCCCGCGGAGCACGGGCCAGACCTGGTCGTTCCAGTCCGCATGCGACCGCTCCCAGCGCGGCGTGCCCACGTCGCCGTAGGCGAACTCGGCGAGCGGCTCGGCTCCGAGTTCCGCAAGCCTCGCGTGGATGTAGCGCGGGAACGCGAGGAACGCGTTCCACTGGCTGTTGCCGAGCCCGAAGACGAGGTACTTGCAGTTCCGCCACGTCTCTGCGCCCCGTTCGGCGTGCTCGAGCCAGGCCTTGAACGCGGCCGCGTTCGAGGGTGGATTCGACGTGTAGGTCGACGACATCACGGCGAGCAGCCACGGCTCGGTGCGCGGCGGCGACGCCGCGAGCTCGTTCAGGGTCGACACCTCGTTCGTGTACCCGTAGAAGGCGCTGCGCTCGGCGAACCCCTCGGCCAGCTCCTTGCAGGCGCCGAAGTTGCTGCCGTAGGCGATCACGAGCCGGCCGAACGCGCTCGTCTCCGGGATCTCGGTGGGCGGGCCCCAGTCTCGTGCGACGGCCGGCGCGGCGGCACGCCGGCGAGCGACGGGAACCTGCGTTGGCCGATCGCCGAGCTCGCGCGGCACGCGAACGATCGGCACCGCCGCCGGCTTGGTCGTGACGACCGTGTTCTTCAGGACCGTCGCGCCCGGCGCGAGGCGCAGCCGGTAGCGCTTGTAGATCTCGAAGAGCGCGACGCGGAGCATCATGAAGGTGACCTCCTGCGCCATGCACTGCCGCTTGCCGATCGAGAACGGGATGAACGCATGGCGCGGGCGGTCGACGACCCGCTCCAGCGCGAACTGCTCGGGATCGAACCGGTCGGGTGTCGCGCCCCAGTAGCGCGGATCGCGCTGCGCCGCGAGCGTGCCGATGAGGATGACGTCGCCCTTGCGAATGCGGTACCGGCCGAGCGTCCCGTCTTTCAGGCTGCGCCTGATCGTGACCGGCATCGGCGGGTAGATCCGCATCGTCTCCTTGATCACCTGCGTCGTGTAGGCGAGCGCCATCAGGTCGTCGTACTGCAGGTCGTACTCGGGATCGCCGCCCGTGATCCCGTCGACCTCGGCGATGAGCTTCTCCTCGACGTCGGGATGCGTCGCGAGCACGTACGCGAGCCAGGCGGCCGTGATCGAGGGGCCGTTGAAGCCGTTCGAGAGGTGCATCAGGATCTGGTCGCGGATCGTCTGCTCGTCGAGGAGCTCCCCGGTCTCGGGATCCGGGGTGCTGACGAGACGACTGAGCAGGTCCGTCTGCTCGCCGAGTGGGCAGGTGTGCATGCGCGCGCGTACGAGTGCGTCCGCCGTCTCGAACAGCTCCGTGTTGCGCCGCCGGTACCGCTTCTGCTTCGCACGCCGCACGCGGCCGGCGAAGAGCGTGAAGTCGGGGCGCGGCTCGGCGACGCGCAGGATGCTCTCCTTCGTGCTCTCCGGCACCGCCTCGGCGAACGCGTGCGGGCTGCCTCCGCCGTCGAGGAGCCCGAAGTCGTAGCTGCACGCCCCGCGTCCCGAGACCTCGAGCGTGTAGCGCTCCATCCACGTGCGCGCGTCGATCGGCTCGTCGTCGGGTAGCGCCGCCCACGCTGCCACGAGCCTCTGCGCCTGCTCCTTCATGCGCGGGAGCTGCGTTCGCTGATGCTGGGGCGAGTACCAGGGCAGCATCACGCGGCGGATCTGCTCGTAGTGCTCGCCGTCGCCGATCACGGACACGCCGCCGCCGCGCGTGTTCTGCAGCTGGTCGAAGAAGTTGATCTCCTCGACGCGCTTGCCGAACTGGTCTTCGTTCGCCGCGACCTCGTCGAGCAACGCGGGATCCGATACGACGACGAGCCGCCATTTCTTCGTCGGGATGCCGACCGCGTAGATGTGGCCGAAGCGGCGGTAGTACTCGAGCTGCGTGTCGTTGTCGTTGAGGATGTCGAAGTTCGCGAACCGCTCGCCCTTCGGCACGAGCCAGCGAATCGCGTACGGGATCTCGGCCTCGCCGTGCGACGGCGCGGCTTCGGTCCGCGGTACGGCCTGCTCCTCGCTGCGCGGCACGACGACCCCCATCGCCCGAATCTAACCCCCATCGCAGTTGGGCTCAACGGTCTCGTGCACAGGACGGTGTCGGCGCCGCCCGTCTTCCCTCCGGCGTCGGTCCTGCCCGGAGAGCGCGCCTACTCGGAGAGGCGCGCCGCCATCGACTGCATCACCTTCCAGGCGATCGACGGCTGCTCCTCGACGAGCGTCCGGAAGTCCCAGGGCGTCAGCGCGTAGCAGCGGACGTCGCTGGACGCGGTCACCGTTGCGGTGCGGTCGGCACCGGTCAACAAGGCGATCTCGCCGAAGTGGTCGCCCGCTTCGAGCTTCGCGCGCGGCTGCCCTCCCACCGTCACCGCCGCCTCGCCGGAGTCGATCACGAAGAAGCCGTCGCCGGCACCGCCCTCGGCGGTCACGACCGCGCCCGCAGGCACGTTCGCCTCGTTCATCAGGTCGGCGACCGACCGCAACTCGGCGGCGTCGAGATCTTCGAAGAGCGGCACGCGCCTCAGGGCCTCGATCGGTGCTGCGGCCACGGCACGATTCATACCACGGTGGAGCCGTGACAGCCGCTCGACGGCGCGACGCCGTACGCGTCGGCGAGCGCCAGCACGCTCCGCGCAGCGCCGAGCATCGCCGGATCGACGAACGCGCCGCCGTCGATCGTGCCGGCGCCGGCGCCCTCGATCTTCTCCACCGTCGCGCGCGCCGCGTCGACCTCCGACTGTCTCGGGAGAAACGCGTGCTCGATCGGCTCGAGCTGGTCCGGATGGATGGCGGCGCGTCCGAGGTGGCCGAGCTCGCGCCCGCGCCGGCACGAGCGGGTGAGGCCCTCCAGGTCGCGGATGTGCGGGTAGACCGACTGCGGCGGACGTGGGAGCCCGGCCGCGACCGCGGCGTTGACGATCCGCGCGCGCGGCCAGTCGAGCCCCGCCTCGAGAGCGCCCGTTTGCGAGCGCAGGTCGGCCTCCCCGAGGGAGATGCCGTGGACCCCCGGATGCGACGCGATCTCGAAGGCGGCCTCGACGCCGCGTGCGCTCTCGACGAGCGCGTGCACGGCCAGCCCTGCCGGGACGTCCTCCGGTCGCTCGACCTTCGGCACGACGACGCCGGAGAGCGACAGGCGGCCGACCAGCTCCAGGTCGGCCTCGTCGCCCGCGTTGATCCGAACGAAGACCGGCTTGTCACGCCCGCCGGCGAGCAGGGCGGCGACGTTCGCGCGCGCCTTCCTCTTCGCGCCTGCAGGCACGCCGTCTTCGAGATCGACGATGACGGCGTGCGCGCGCGACGCGATCGCCTTCTCGACGCGATCGGGCCGGTCGGCCGGGACATACAGCCACGTGAGGGCCGGGACGATCACACGACCCCCTCACGCCGAAGGCGGTCGAGCGCGTCGGGCCCGACGCCCACCTCGCCGAGGACCTCGGCCGTGTCCGCTCCGTGCGGCGCGCCCGTGCGCTCGACCGACCCCGGGGTGTCCGAGAGCCTGCTGATCATGTTCGACATCATCATCCGTCCGAGCTCGGGATCGTCCACCGACGCGAAGGCACCCGTCGCCGTCAGATGGGGATCCTCGAGCAGGTCGCTCGCGTCGTAGACCGGTGCGATCGCCGCCTCGGCGGCCTCGAACGCCGCCAGCACCTCGCTCCTCGGCCGCGCGCCGATCCAGGCCGCGACGGCGCCGTCGATCTCGTCGACATGCGCGACCCTGCCCGAGCCGGTCGCGAACCACGGCTCGTCGGCAAGGTCGGCACGGCCGACGAGTTGCACGACGCGCTCGGCGATCGAGGTCGCGCTCGCAGACACGGCCACCCACCGGCCGTCCGCAGTGCGGTACACGTTGCGCGGCGCGTTGTGGCTCGAGCGGTTCCCGGTCCGCGGCTGGAGCTCGCCGAGCAAGTCGTACGCCGTCACCTGCGGGCCGAGCAACATTGTCAGCGGCTCGACGAGGTTCGTGTCGACGACCTGACCCTTCCCGGTCAGCTCGCGGGCACGGAGCGCGGCCATGATCGCAAACGCCGAAGCGAGCGCCGCGATCCCGTCGGCGAGCGCCAGCGGGGGGAGGAGGGGCGGCCCGCCCGGCTCGCCGTTCAGCGACGCGAAGCCGCTCATCGCCTCGGCGAGTGTGCCGAACCCCGGCCGGTGGGCGTAAGGGCCCTGCTGCCCGAAGCCGCTGACGCGGGCGAGCACGAGGCGGGGGTTGACCCCCGCGAGCTCGTCCCAGCCGAGACCCCAGCGCTCGAGCGTGCCGGGGCGAAAGTTCTCGATCACGACGTCCGACCGCCCGGCGAGACGCAGAAAGACGTCGCGGCCCGCCGGCTTCGAGAGGTCGAGTGTCGCAAGGCGCTTGTTGCGCGCGAGCGTCTTGAACCAGAGGCCGACGCCGTCCTTGGCCGGCCCGTGCCCCCGCGCCGGATCGGGCCGCGCCGGATGCTCGAGCTTGACCACGTCGGCGCCGTAGTCGCCGAGCAGCATCCCGGCGAGCGGCGCGGCGAAGAGCGTCGCCGCCTCGACCACGCGGATCCCGTCGAGCGGCTTCACAGGTCGACCGCCAGTCGGAACCCGATCCGCGGCGAGCGCTGCAGCGGGCCGGCGAGCAGGAGCTCGAGTGAGAGCTCGGGCGGCTGCGGGCCGCCGTCGACGTACCACTCTGAGCCTTCGGCCGCGAACGCGGAGCCGCCCTTGAGGATCGCGAAGCGTGTGATCCCGTCGGAGTGCTCGCTCTCGGTCCAGTTCCAGACGAGCGGCTCGCGCCGCTCGAGCAGCCCGAGCTCGGCCGCCAGCTGCCACTCGTCCTCGGTCGGAAGCCGCGCGCCGCACTCCGCGGCGTAGGCCCGCGCTTCAGCGAGCGACAGGCCGGTCGCCGGCTCCTCCAGGGTTGCGATCGCGAACGGCCCCCGCGGCGCCGGTCGGTCGACCTCGACGAAGCTGTGCAGGCGGGGCGGCAGGGGCTTCCACTCCTCGACGAACGGCACGACCCCGTAGGCGCCGGTCTCTCGCAGGCGGAACCGGGCCCGCACCGGGCGGGGCTCGACGGCGACGAAGCCGTGCGGCGCGTTCGCGACGCGTACCACCGGCGCCTCGACGCGCACGGTCTCGCGTGCCGGGTACGCGGTGTCGCCGCCGCCGAACGCGACGATGCCGCCCGGCGTGACGGCTGCGAGACCGAGTGCCGGGAGCTCCAGGTGGACACGCCGCCCGGCGAGGTCGACCGCACCCGCGAACGGCTCCTCGAGCCGGTTTGCGAGCGTCCACAGCTCGTCTCCGTCGAGGCGCCAGCGCGAGCCGACCACCTCCAATCCTTCGCTGCGCGCCGCGAGCGGGGTCCACTCGCCATGCGTGAGCAGGCGCGCGTAGGGCCGCTGCACCGCGAGCATCCCCCGCAGCAGTGCCTTGTCGCGGGCGTTCCACCCGACCCAGGCGCCGAAGACGCTCTCCCAGACGAGCATCCCGACGCCGTTCAGCCACGCGCTCCGGAGCTCCTCGGCGTGGCTCCGGTTCCAGCGGCGCGTGTGGTGGAGCATGTGCCGCTGCTCGAAGAGGCGCGCGCGGATCACGCCCGGTACCGGCGAGTCGGCGAACCACTGCGCCCAGGAGAGATGGTGATCCGAGATGCGCTCGAGCGGCAGCGTCGACTCGCCCTCGACGGCAACGCCCGCAAGCGCGGAGCGGAGCGCCGGCATCGCCTCCTTCAGGGTGTCGAGGAAGACGCCGTCCGCGCCCAGCTCGCGCACGATCGCGGCGACCGCCTCGGCATCGGGCTCCGGCTCGCGGCGGGTGCCGGTGTCCCACGGGTTGTAGTCGACGAAGACGCGCACGCCTCGCGCCTGGAACGCCGCGACCAGCCCGCGAATCCCGGGGACGTCGCGATACCAGTCGAACTGGTTGCGCTCGTCGATCCCGATCACCGGATAGGCGTGCCAGAGGACGACGGCGTCGTAGCCGCCGAACTCGCGCGCGGCCTCGTCGAGTAGACGATCCGGCGTGAACGACCCGGCCTCGTGGTCGTAGAGGCGCTCGTCCCACAGCCAGACGAGCGCGACGGCGAAGCAGCTCTGGGTCCACTCGAGGCGCTCGTAGGCGCTGCCGTCGTATCCGATGCGCGCGCCGTCCCGCCAGCGCGTGAGTGCTGCCCGCCACGCCGGCCAGTCGGCGGGGTCGTCGGGGGCGGCGATGATCTTCGCCCGGTCGAGGTCGCCGTCGATCGGCGTCGGGAGATCGATCGGGCGCGGGACGAGCGGATCGAAGCTCGTCATGCGACCGCGAGCGTTCGCGCGGACAGCTCGTCGAGCGTGATCCCGTCGAAGCCGGGCAGCGAGCTCGCGAAACGTCCGCGAAGCGGCGTCGACCAGCGTTCGTCGATGGGGCGCAGAGCCCCGAGGATCGAGCCGACGGCCGCGCCGTTCGTATCCGTGTCGAGCCCGCCCTGCACGACGCCGCAGATCGCGGAGGAGAAGTCGTCGAACGAGTGCAGCGCAGCCGCGACGAGTGCCGTGTTGTTGATCGCGTGCACCCAGTGGTAGCGGCCGTACCGCTCGTAGATCGCGTCGACGCGCGACTCCCAGTCGCCGTCGAGCCCGCGGGCGAAGCGCAGTGCCTCGGCAAGCCTGCTCCCGCGCGGAACGACCGAGGCGCCGGCGTCGGCACACTCGCCCGGCGAGCGCGCCCACAGCGAGGCCGCGTGTGCGGCCGCCATGAACATCGCGGCGTAGACGCCGTTCGCCCTGTGACTGAGCCGGGCGTCGGCCCACGCCAGCTCCGCGGCGCGCCGCGGGTCGCCGCCCGCCGCCCACCCGTACGCGTCCACCCGCAGCCGCGCGCCGATCCACTCGCGGAAGGGGTTCCGCCGCGTCGCCGTCGACGGCGGCACCACTCCCTCGAGCAGGTTGCGCATCGCGACGCGCTCGGCGGTGAAGATCCGCCCCGGCGGCAGGTAGTCGAGCCAAAGCTTCGCGACATCCTCGACCCCGAACGCCGTGCCCGCCCGTTCGAGCAGGACGACCCCGAGCATCGTGAAGTTCAGGTCGTCGTCCTCGGGGATGCCGTCGATCGACTCGGCCAGGCTGGTCCCGCGGCTCGCGCGGTTCCACGGGAACCGCTCGCTCACCGCCGGGTCGAGGCCCACGGCCGTGAACCAGCCGGCAACGGGCCAGTTCCCGGTCGACTGCGCGAGCGCGCGGATGCCCTCGCGCGGAATGTTCTCAACGGGCTTCCCGAGCACACAGCCCGCAGCGCGCCCGAGCCACGCGCCGCGGATGCGGTCGCGGTCGGGAGCGCGTCCGGGAACCGGATCGCAGGCGTCGAGGATCGCCTGCAGCTCGTCCGGCTCATCCTCGGCGAGCGGTCGAGGGAGCGCGTCGAGCTCGTCGAGGAGCTCGAGCGCGAGCCGGGCCACCTCGGCGGGAGCGGGCTCCTGGGAGGCGCCGCGCGGCGGGGCCGGCCGCCCGCCCGAGGCGAGCCACCGCTCCTCGATCGCGGCCACGTCCTTGCCCTCCTCGCGCGCCTGCCGGAGCTCGTGGCCGACGAGGTCCTCGGGCTGGACCCAGGTGATCCTCAAGCGGGCGCCTCGGAGGGCGCGAACGCACGGGCCCGCTCGTCGAGCCGCGCGCGGTCCTTCACGAAGATCTCCTCGGCGACCTCCGACATCGTCCGGCCCGGCTCCTCGAGGTCGAGCTTGCTCGCCTCGCCCACCTCGTCGATCAGGCGTCTCGGCACCGGCGACCCGAGCGCGCCGGCGAGCGCGCCGCCCATCGAGGCGATCGAGTCGGAATCCCGCCCGTAGTTCACGCCCCCGAGCATCGTCTCCAGGTAGTCGCCGCCGGTCGCGACGAGCAGGCCGAGCGCGATCGGCACCTCCTCGATCGAATGGAGCCGGCTCGGGATGCGCGCGTTCTGGGCGGGTTGCGCGTAGTGCTCGCCGACGGAGTCGAACGGAGCGAACGCCGCCCGAAGCACTGCAAGCCCGCCGTCCCGCCAGCCGTCGAGGCTCGACGCGACATCGCAGACCGCCTCGATCGCCGCGCGCGTCGCGTCCTTCGCCAGGTGGAGCGTCACATCGACGACCGTGTCGACCGTTGCCCCGGGACGGAGCGCCTCGGCGACCGCGGCAGCGAGCACCGCTGCCGCCTCACGACCGTAGCTCGACTGGTGCGCCCCCGTCAGGTCGAGCGCCTCCACGTACGCGGCCTCGGGGCCGCCGGCATTCGCGATTCCGACCGGCGCGATGTACATGGCAGCGCCGCAGTTGACGATGTTGCCGACGCCCGCGTCGCGCGGGTCCGAGTGGCCGTAGCGAAGCTTCAGCACCAGCCACTTCTCGGCCAGGAACAGGCGGTGGTAGAGCAGGTCCTCGCGGTCGAGCTCCGGGATCCACGTCGGCTCGTCGACGAGCGCCGGAACGACGAGCCGCTCGACGTCGTACGCGTCGAGATGGTCGCGCTTCGCGGCGTACGCCTGAACGAGCACGCGCGTCATGAGCGTGTCGTCGGTCACGTGTCCGTCGCCCTTCCAGAACGGCGAGAACGGCTTGATCACGTTGCGCTGGTGGCGGATCGAGCGGATCACGCCCTCGACCCACCCGCCGCAGTGCTCGTGGATCTCGTGCGACTCCCATCCTTCCGTGGCTCCTCCGAGCGCGTCCCCGACGGCCGCGCCCGCGAGCGCACCTACCGCGCGGTCGACCAGCTGGTGTCCGTTCACTGAGCGTCTCCTCTTTGGTCGCGAGGCTCGCTCCGGGCCGGCCTCGCGGCCGGCCCGGAGCGCCTCATTCTCTACCCGCGGATCGAGTTCCAGCCGTCGACGAGCTGCGACGTCAGCTTGCCGAGGTCGATCTGGTTGGCGAGGTACTGGCGGAACGCGGGCGTTGCGACCTCCGCCTTCCAGCGCGCGTACGGCCCGAGCGTCACCCAGTTCGCCTTCTTGAAGAAGGGCACAGCGGCGACCGCGTTCTTCCAGCTGCCGTAGTGCTTCGTCGAGGAGACGACGAGCTTCGCCGCCGACGGCGCTGCCGGGATCAGCCAGTCGCCGGCCGAGAGCTTCGCCATGTTCTGCGAGTTCAAGGCGTACGCGATGAACTGCATCGCCTCGGCCTTGTGCTGGCTCTGCGCCGAGATCGACAGCGTCTGCGGGTTCGCCGCCTGGTTCTGGGACTGTCCCTTCAGCGGCGGGAACATGGCCCAGTTGAAGCCCTTCGGGCTCTGCTCGATCATCCCCTGGGCCTGGTAGTTGCCCTGGATCGTCATCGCGCACTTGCCGGCGAAGAACGCGGGCAGCACCGCCGAGCCGGAGAGCCCGACGCCGGCCGGGTCGACCGACTTGTCGCTGTAGATCATGTCGTGGATCGTCGTGAGCGTCGTCCGCTCGCCCTGGCCGACCTTGAGGACCCACTTGCCCTTCTCGAGGTAGTTCCACTGGCCGCCCCAGTTGAGCGACAGCGTCTGGATCGTCGCGGTGGGCGACTTCAGGCCCCAGCAGACGCCGTAGTTGCCGTTCGTCGAGAGCTTCTTCGCCGCCGAGCGGAACTGCGTCCAGGTCCACGGCCTTGCGACGGTCGGCGCCTTGATCCCCGCCGCCTTGAGGATCGTCATGTTCGCGAAGACGTTGTAGGTCTGGAGCATGATCGGCACTCCGGCGATCTTGTGGCCGAAGTTGGTCACGTTCCAGACCGACTGTGGAATCTCCGCTTTCAGCGCTTTCGGGATGAGCGGGCTCAGGTTGGCGAGGTAGCCCTGCTGTGTGAAGCCGGCGATGTCCGCCGCCTCGTCGTGGACGATGTCGGCCGCCGCGCCGCCGACGAAGCTCGTCAGCAACTTGTCGTGCACCGAGTTGACGTCCACGGGGACGATGTGCACCTGGATGCCGGCGTGCGACTTGTTCCACGAGTCGACGATCGCGTTCATCGCCTTGACGGTGGTGGGCTGCCAGACGTAGGTCGCGAAGGTCAGGTTGGTGACGTTCTGCTTCGACTTCCCGGCCTGCGCCGTGGAAGCGAGAAGCGCGACGGCGAGCACGAGCGCCGCGCCGAGTCCGAGGGTCTTCCTCATCGAGGATCCACCTTTCTGTGGGTATGCACTAGCCCTTGACCGCCCCGGACAGGAGGCCGCGCGTGAGCCAGCGCTGGATGATGGTGAACAGGAGCAGGCTCGGCAGCGTCGCGAGCAGTGCGCTCGCGGCGAGCGGGCCGAGCCGGACGATCCCCTCGACGCCGACGAACCGGGCCAGAAGCAGCGGCAAGGTCGTCAGGCTCGGGGTCTGGAGAAGGACGAGGGCGAGGAAGAACTCGTTCCACGCCGTGATGAACGCGAACAGTGCCGTGACCACGATCCCCGGCGCGAGCAGCGGGGCGATCACGGTTCGGAGGACGGTGATCCGGGACGCGCCGTCGACCATCGCGGCCTCCTCGAGGTCGCGCGGGATGCCGCGTACGTAGCTCTGCAGCATCCAGAGGATGAACGGGAGCGTCCACACGACGTAGACGAAGATCAGGCCCGTATGCGAGTCGGTCAGGTGCAGCGTCCGCAGCAGCAGGAAGATCGGGATGATGATCAGGATCAGCGGGAACATCTGGCTGAGGAGGATCCAGCCGAGCCCGAGCCGCGAGAGAAGCCCCCGCGTTCGCGCGAGCACGTACGCAGCCGGCAGTCCCACGAAGGTCGTGAGCAGCGAGGTGAGAATCGCCACCTTCGTCGAGTTCCAGGCGGCGTGCAGGAGCGTGACGTCGCCGATGCCGATGTCGCCGTGCAGCGCGTCCGTGTAGTTCGAGAGCGTGACCTCTCTCGGGATCAGGTGCGGGTGCAGCTCGACGAGCTCCCGCGGCCCCTTGAACGAGACCGACAGCAGCCAGAGCAGCGGGAAGGCGAGGAAGAGCATGTAGAGGAGGAGCGCCGTGTACTGGAACGTGCGCGCCCTCTTGGGGCGGGACGAGACGATCACCGCGTCGTCTCCTTCAGCCGCCCGTACAGGTTGAAGACGAGGATGCACGCGATCACGACGACCATGGCGTCGCCGAGCGCCGCGGCATACCCGAACTCGCCGTACTTGAACGCCTCGTTGTAGGCGAAGAGCATCGGCAGCTCCGTCGAGTGGCCGGGACCGCCGAGCGTGAGCACGTAGATGAGCCCGAACGAGTTGAAGTTCCAGATCAGGTCGAGCGTCGTGATCGCGACGATCACCGGTCGCAGCTGCGGCAGGGTGATCGTCCAGAAGCGCCGCAGCGTGCCCGCCCCGTCGACCGCGGCTGCCTCGTGGAGCTCGTCCTGGATCGACTGCACGCCGGCCAGCAGCGCGACGGTCGTCTGGGGCATGCCGGCCCACACGCCGACCAGGATCACGGCGGGCAGGGCCCACGTGAAGTCGCCGAGCCAGTCGATGTTCGAGCCGGGCAGGTGCGCGCGGTAGAGCAGCTCGTTCAGCACGCCGGCCTGCGGCTGGAAGACGAGCTTCCACATGATCCCGACGACCACCGGCGGCATCGCCCACGGCACGAGCGCGAGCGAACGCGCGAGCCAGCGGAACCGCAGCGGTTGGCTGAGCAGGAGGGCGAGCCCGAGCGCGAGGCAGAACTGGATGAAGGTCACCGACCCCGCCCAGATGAGCCCGATCTTGAACGAGTTGACGAAGAGGTTGTCGTGGATCAGGCGCTGGAAGTTGTCGACGCCGATGAACGACGTCTTGACGCCGAAGCCGGCGCGAGAGTCGGTGAAGCCGAGGTAGATCCCCCGCACGAGCGGCGCCACGGACAGAACGACGATCGGGAGCATCGCCGGGATCAGCAGCGCGAACGCCTCGCGCCCCGACAGCTCGACGCCGGCGCGCCCGCGCCCTCTGCCGCCGCCCCGCCCGAGGCGGAGCAAGCGCCGGGGCTCGGGGACCGTGGTCACGCCGTCGTCCCCGAGGACTCGCGAACGACGAGGCGGGGCTCGACGGCGACGGTGCGCGGACGCCGGTTGGGTCGCTCGATCCGCGCAAGCAGGAGCTCGGCGGCGATCCGGGCGCGCTCCCCGCCGCCGAGATCGACGCTCGTCAGCGGGGGCGACGTAACACGGGCGAGCGTCGTGTCGTCCATCCCGACGAGAGCGACGTCGCGGGGAACGGAGAGGCCCGCCGCGCGCAGCGCAGCGAGCGCGCCGATCGCGAGCAGGTCGTTCGCGCAGAAGATCGCGTCCGGGCGGATCCGCGCGAGCAACCGCTCGGTCGCCTGCCGCCCTGCTTCGAGCGTGAAGTCGCTCGCGACCTCGACGAGCCCGTCGTCGCGCTCGAGGTTGCTCGAACGCAGCCCGGCCAGGTAGCCGCGCCGCCGGGCGGTACCGGGGGCGGTGCGCTCCGGGCCGTTCACGAGTGCGATCCGCCGGCGGCCGCACGCGTACAGGTGCCTGACGGCCTGCGCCGCGCCGTGGTTCGAGTTGGCCCGAACGGTGTCCACCTTCGTTCCCTCGGGCGGGCTTCCGATCACCGCGACCGGCACGGCCGCTCCGACGACGGCTGCCGCGTGCGCGGCGGTGAAGTCGAGCGAGCAGAGGATGAGCCCGTCGACGTAGCGCTGCTTCAGGTCGGAGAGGAAGCCGAGCTCGTCGCCCGTGTCCCCGTCGGTCGAGTGGAGGATCAGCCGGCTGCCGCTCGCGCGCGCAACCTGGGCGATCGAACCGACCATCGTCGTGTAGACGGGGTTCGACACGTCGGGCATCGCGAACGCGATCTGGCCGGTGCGTCGCGAGCGCAGGCTGCGCGCGGCCGCGTTCGGGACGTAGCCGAGCGTCGCGGCGGCCTCGGTGACGCGGCGCAGCGTCTCGGGGTTCGTCCTGATCCCGTTCAGGGCGCGGGACGCCGAGGCCACCGACACGTTCGCGAGCTGCGCCACGGTGGCAAGGGTGGGAGTAGCGTCGTCGAGTTGCTGCAAAGGATTTCTGAAAACGATTGTTGAGAACGTTTACAGCAAGGCGAGACTGCCATATGATCGGCGCCGCAGTCAAGCTCAATCGAGGAGCGAACCGCCATGGCGCAGATCACGCTCGACCAGGTGACGAAGGAGTTCAGCGGCGGGATCCGCGCGGTTGACGGCGTCGACCTCACGATCGAGAGCGGGGAGTTCCTCGTGCTCGTCGGCCCTTCGGGCTGCGGCAAGTCGACGCTGCTCCGGATGATCGCGGGCCTCGAAGAGGTGACCGGCGGCACGATCCTGATCGGCGGCCGCGAGGTCACGCACCTGTCGCCGCGCGACCGCGACATCGCGATGGTGTTCCAGAACTACGCTCTCTATCCGCACTACACGGTCGAGAAGAACCTCGCGTACGGGCTGCGCGTCCGCGGCACGCCGAAGCCGGAGATCCAGCGCCGGGTGAAGGAGGTCGCGGAGATGCTCGGCCTGGAGCACCTGCTCCAGCGGCGGCCGTCCGCTCTCTCGGGCGGACAGCGCCAGCGGGTTGCGATGGGACGGGCGATCGTGCGGGAGCCGTCGGCGTTCCTCATGGACGAGCCCCTCTCGAACCTCGACGCCAAGCTGCGTGTCGACATGCGCGCGCAGCTCGCGCGGCTCCACGGCGAGCTCGGCGTCACCACCGTCTACGTCACCCACGATCAGATCGAGGCGATGACGCTCGGGCAGCTGGTCGCCGTGATGCGCGACGGCCGGATCCAGCAGGTCGACACGCCGCAGGCCGTCTATCGCCGGCCGCTCAACCTCTTCGTCGCCGCCTTCATCGGCTCGCCCCCGATGAATCTCGTCGAGGCGGAGATCGCCGACGGCACGCTGACCTTCGCCGGCATCCGCGTGCGGCTCGGCGACCGTACGGCGCCGAGCGGCCGTGTGATCCTCGGGATCCGGCCCCAGGACCTCGCCCTCGCCGACGGGACGGCGCTCCAGTCGTTCGAGGTCGAGCCCGCGGTGGTCGAGGACCTCGGGTCGGCGATGCACGCGATCTTCCCCGTGGAGGCGCCGCCCGTCGACACCGAGGCGGTCCGGGCCGCCTCGGAAGAGGGCGAGCGCGGCGTGCTCCTCGCCACCGACCGGCGGGCGCTCTTCACCGCCGACCTCCCGGAAGGGACGCCCGCGGCCGTCGGGAAGCCTCTCCGGCTCACGATCGACCCGTCGCGCTTCCACTTCTTCGACCCGGAATCGGGGGCGCGGCTCGACTAACGCGCCGAGGTCGCTAGGGTCGGCGGTTGCCCGGTCGGCGTCAAGAGGTGCTCGTCTTGAGAGTAGTGGGGTTACGTGGGGATGGATCGGCGCGCCAGCTCGCGATCGATCTCGGCACCGCCAACACGGTCGTGTTCCGCCGTGGGGAGGGGATCGTGCTGTTCGAGCCCTCGGTGGTCGCGATCGACGAGCTGAACGGGGAGGTGCTGGCGGTCGGCGATCAGGCGCGCCAGATGATCGGTCGCACGCCGGCGAACATCCGTGCTGTTCGCCCGCTCCGGCACGGCGTGATCGCCGACTTCGACGTCACCGAGCAGATGCTGCGGCAGTTCATCGGACGCGTCGGCGGCGGCTTCAGGTCGCGGGCCCAGGTGATCGTCTGCGTGCCGAGCGGCGTGACCCAGGTCGAGCGAAGCGCGGTCGAGCAGGCGACGCTGAGCGCCGGCGCCTCCCGCGTGTTCCTGATCGACGAGCCGCTCGCCGCGGCGATCGGCTCCGGGCTGCCGGTCGCCGAGTCGCGCGGCTCGTTGGTCGTCGACATCGGCGGCGGCACGAGCGAGATGGCCGTCACCGCGCTCGGCGGCATGGTCGTCTCGCACTCCGTCCGTGTCGGTGGCTACGAGCTCGACGAGTCGATCGTGCGGCTCGTCCTCGACCAGCACCGGCTGGTGATCGGCCAGGAACAAGCGGAGGCGCTGAAGCTCGAGATCGGAAGCGCCCTCGCAGGCATCGAGCGACCGACCTCCGGCCAGGTCGCGGGACGCGACGCCAACACGAGGCTGCTCCGACGAGCAACGATCGACGGCGACCTCGTCCGCCAGGCTCTTCAACGGCCGCTGGCCCAGATCGTCGACGCGGTGAAGAGCGTGCTCGAGCGAACACCGCCCGAGCTCTCGTCCGACATCGCCGACCGTGGGCTGATGCTCGTCGGCGGCGGCGCGCTCCTCCGCGGGCTCAGCGACCTGCTTCGACGCGAAACCGGCTTACACGTGACGGTCGCCGACGATCCGCTGACCACCGTCGCCCGCGGCGCCGGACAGGCCCTCGAGGAGCTCGCCGCGCTCCGCCACGGCCGCCGGAGACGAGACCGGAGCCGGGACTGGCGCTAGGACGGCGCCGCGGGGAGCCGCGAAATCCGTTGCTCGATATCGGTTCCTAGTTGACATCCGATCCGAGATTTGGATTAGTCCCCCGCACACACGGAGCCTGAGAGTCCAGGGCTCGGACGTGACGAGACATCTCGCACATAAGGGGGAGGACGAATGAGGCGATTTCTCGCCGGCGGGCGCCGCAGTTGGCTGGTGCTTGCGCTGACGGCGTTCACGTTTCTGCTCGTGTTCGGTGGCACGGCGGTCGCCCTGACAGGCGACGACACGCCGACGCTCCGCGCAGGCGCGGCACCGAAGGAAGGCGACGAGTCGGCCGAGGCGAGGCTGCTCGCGCTCGACGAAGCCACCACGAGCTCACGGCTCGCCGGTGACAATCCTCTCGACATCTCCCAGGCGGGTGCGCTCCGCGCGCAGGCCGCAAACGCCGCCCGCAAGCTGGGCAAGAACGCGCCGGGGCCCGACCCGGCGACGTTCGACAGCGCCTGGTCGAGCGTCGGCCCGAACCCGGTGGTCACCGCTGCCCGATCGGACAACGCGTTCTACGCATTGAGCGGCCGCATCGGCGCGCTCGCGATCACGCCGAGCGGCCGGTTCATCCTGGGCGCTGCGCAGGGTGGCATCTGGACCATGGACCCGCCGGCGGCGCCTTCCACGCCCGCCGACGGCACCTGGATGCCGCGGACGAGCGATCAGGACACGCAGACGGTGGGGGCGATCACGGTCGCGCCGTCCGATGCGAACATCGTGTACGCCGGCACGGGCGAAGGCGCCCTCTCCGGCGACAGCATGTACGGCGACGGCATCCTCAAGTCGACCGACGGCGGGACCACGTGGAACCACGTGTCGGGCGACTACTTCGTCGGCGTCTCGATCACCCGGGTGATCGTCGATCCGCACCACGCGAACCATCTCTACGTCGCGGTCGACCGCGGCCGTGGCGGCGAGCGGCGCGTCTCGCCCGCCGTGCACTCCCGCTTCGGCATCTGGGAGTCGTCCGACGGCGGCGTCACGTGGAACCTCCTCCGCGAGGTCTCGGAGGCGAACGGCGCCACCGACCTCGAGATGGACCCGCAGAACTCGAGCATCCTGTATGCCTCGTTCTGGGGCGACGCGATCTACAAGAGCACCGATGCGGGCCACACGTGGGCGAAGATCATGAACGGCCTGCCGACCGGGGTCGACTACGCCGGCGCGCAGACCCGCTTCTCGATCGCGGTCTCGCACCCGTCCTCGACGGCCGCGGCCGTGCTCTACGCAGGCTTCGACTGGAACAACGCCGACGGCAGTCACCACATCGCCGAGGTCTTCAAGTCGACCAACGCCGGCGCGAGCTGGGCCGAGCTGCCGGGCCACGGGGCGACCGACGACGACAGCGTCGAGGACTACTGCGGCACGCAGTGCTTCTACGACAACGTGATCGAGGTCGACCCCACCAATCCGAACGTGGTCTACGCCGGCGGCTCGTTCGGCTACGACCTGCACCCGCAGTCGGGCGGCATCTTCCGCTCGACCGACGGGGGCCAGACGTGGCTGAACCTCGGCTGGGACCTGCACCCGGACTTCCACGCGCTCGCGATGGATCCGACGAATCCCGACAGCATCCTGATCGGGAACGACGGCGGCGTCTGGTACAGCCCGGATCAGGGTGGGCGCCCCAGCGCCACCGACGAGCTCAACACCGTCGACTGGCAGGACCTGAACGGCACGGTCGACCCGGACACGTCGGCGGTCACCCACCGCACCGGCCTCGACATCGCGCAGTACTCGTCGATCGGGACCAATCCCAGCTTCCCGGGGCAGGCGCGCCTCTGGGGCGGGACGCAGGACAACGGCACCCAACGGAAGTCGGCTGCCTCGAACACGTGGTTCGACGTCGCGGGCGGTGACGGCGGCCAGGTGCTCGTCGACCCGACCGACTTCAACTTCGTCTACGGGACGTACTTCGGGATCTCGGCGTCGCTCTACCGGTTCACCGACGGCGGCGCGTCGTTCTTCTCGAACCAGTTCATCCAGAACGGGATCGTCCAGAGCGACCGCTCGGAGTTCTACGTCCCCTGGGTGCTGAACCCGAACAACCCGAACCAGCTGCTCGTCGGCTCCTACCGGATGTACCGGACCGACGACGCACGTGGCTCGGCGAAGTGGAACCTGATCAGCCCCGATCTGACGACCGGCTGCACCGGCACGGCGCCGAACGGTGCACGGACGTGCGCGATCTCGGCGATCGGCGTCGGCGGCGGCACGGCCGCGTACGTCGGCACCCTCGACGGCAACGTCTGGCTCAGCCCGGACGCCCAGGTCGCGGCCAGCCCGACCTGGACGCAGATCGACACCAAGAAGAACAAGCTCCCGAACCGGCCGGTGTCCGACCTGGCGGTCGACCGGAGCAACTACCGCATCGCGTACCTGGCGTACAACGGGTACGACGAGGCGACACCGCACACACCGGGTCATGCGTTCAAGACGACCGACGGCGGCCAGACCTGGCAGAACGTCACCGGCAACCTGCCGAACGTGCCGCTGAACTCGCTCCTCCTCGACCCGTCGTACCCGAACACGCTGTACGCCGGAACCGACGTCGGCGCATTCATCACGCACGACGGCGGGGCACACTGGGCCACGCTCGGCTCGGGCTTGCCACGCGTTGCGATCTGGCAGCTCAACGCCGACTGGCAGCACGGGATGATGGCGGCGGGCACCCACGGTCGTGGTGCCTACACGACGACCGAGACGCACTCGGCCCCGGCGCTCGTGCTCTCGAAGGTCGACTCCGGGGTCCCGGTGGGCCCGTCGAGCCGTCTGCAGTACACGATCACGCTCCAGAACATCGGCAACGCCGATGCGACCGGCGTGACGCTCATCGATCCGATCCCCGACAACACGAGCTTCGTCTCCGCGAGCAACGGCGGGTCGACCTCGAACGGCACGGTGACGTGGTCGGGATTGACGGTCCCGTCGGGAGGGACGACATCGCTCACGCTCACGGTGAGCATCGCCGATGCCCTCAAGAAGAAGGTCACGTCGATCACGAACGACGGCATGAAGGCGACGTCGGCCGAGGGGCCGTTCACGACCGGCTCGCCGGTGGTGACGACACTCGCGTCATCGAACGCAGTCAGCATCAGCCCGGCGACACAGTCGGGTGCTGCCCATGCCGGCTCGAGCGTGGACTACACGGTCGGGGTGAAGAACCTCGGCTTCACGGCTGACTCGTACTCGCTGTCGTCTTCGGGCGGCACCGACACGGTCAGCTTCCTGGACCCGACCTGCACGACGTCGCTCACGTCGACGCCGACCGTCAGCCCCGGTGACACGACGAACGTGTGCGTCCGTGTGACCGTCCCGGCAGGCGCCACGGACGGGAGCAGCGACACCTCGACCGTGACGGCGACCTCGGTCGGCAATCCGTCCGTTGCGGGAACCGCGTCCGTCACGACGGTCGCGGTCACCAAGGACACGCTGCTGGTCGACGAGGACACGAACAGCCCCGTTGATTCCCAGCCCTACTACGCCGATGCTCTCAACGCGAACAGCATCGACTTCAGCACGTGGGATCTGACGAAGAATCCCACGCTGCCGATCGGGTTCCTGAACGCCTACAAGAACGTCTACTGGTTCACGGGCAACAGCTACCCGGGGCCGATCACGCCCTACGAGAGCGACCTGAAGTCGTTCCTGGACGGCGGCGGCAACCTGTTCATGTCCGGCCAGGACATCCTGGACCAGGCGGCCGGGACGACCTCGTTCGTCCACGACTACCTGCACATCGACTGGGACGGCTCGGAGGCGCAGAACGACAAGGCGACCGACGACGTCCACGGCGTCACGGGCAACGTGGTCACGGACGGCATCGGGGCCGTCCCGCTCGACCACAGCGTCCTCAACGCTGCGTTCGAGGACCAGATCACGCCGATCGCCCCTGCGACGGCGGCGTTCACGGACGACTCCTCGGCCGCTGACGGGCTGACGTTCGCAGGCACGTACAAGGTCGTGTTCCTCGCCTTCCCGATGGAGGCATACGGCTCGGCGGCCGACAAGGCCGGCCTGGTCGGCAAGGTGCAGGCCTTCTTCGGGTCGTAGACCCGGTCTGAACGCGAACGACCCTGGGGGCCGGCAATCGCCGGCCCCCAGTTTCGGACCTTCTCTCCGCGGCTATAACAGGGGTCATGCGTGCATCGGCCGTGCTGTTCGTGCTGCTCGCGGCGGCGTCCGTCGCGACGACGTCGTCGAGCGGCGCACTCGCGCCGAACGTCAAGGGGACGTTCGTCCGCAGCACCGCAGTCACAACCTGCTACCCGGGCGAGCCTTGCGACCCGCCGCCGCAGGCAGCCTTCCTGGTCTTCGCGCGCAACGGGCACTCGACACGCGTCCGCCTCGGGGCGAACGGGGCATTCGCGGTTCGTCTCGGCGCCGGCCTCTACAGCGTCTCGGTTCTGCCGGGCCACAGCTCGTCGGTCTCACCCGCGACGGTCCGTGTCCCGCGCGTCGGCGTCATCCACCCGCGCCTCGTCCAGCGCGCGACGTTCCAGCCGGCACCTCCCTGACGGTCCGGCTCCGCGGTCCGAACCCTAGGAGTCGACGACCGCGGCGTGATGCTCCACGCGCACGCGCCAGTGTCGTCCGAAGGCGGGTATGCGATCGAGCGCGAACCCCTCGAGCCAGGCCGGAAGGACGTCTGCGGTGCGCATCGCCTGCCCGCCGCGGGCCGCCGGCGAGCCGGCTCCCGCGCACGTCGAGACGCTGCCGCTCGACCTGGTCGTCCGCGGCACGACTCGCCCCGTGCGCTGACGCGGGAGCGAGAGGCGACGGTTGCCTCGACCGCCCGGCCGTCAGGCGGTCGACGTTGCGGCGCTCGCGGTGGGACGCGTGAAGAGGAGGGCCGAGACGACGGCGATCCAGAGTAGCCAGACGATCATCGTGAAGAAGATGACCGAGAAAATGGCCGCGATACCGGCGACGACCCCGAACCAGCCGGTCCAACGGGGCAGCATGCCGTAGCCCAGGATCGTGGCCGCGACGGCGAAGATCAGCGCGGCCAATGCGGCCCCGCCCCCCGTGACGAGGATCTGATACGTCGTGTCGTTCGCGCCGTGGATGACGCCGCTGTAGACCTCGTGGTGGTAGGTGTCGTCGCTCATCGTCTTGATGCCGGTGGCGATTCCTGCCACCGAGATGCCGGCGGCGGCGAACGCGCCCCCGCCGATCGTGACGACGCCCGAAAGGAAGCCGCCGGGACGGCCGTCAGCACGTTCGTACACGCTCACCTGCTCGCGCAGTGCGGCCACGAACCAGACGAAGAAGAAGAGACCGAGACCGAAGAGGATCCAGCCGACGTGAATCTGGGTGCGGTGACTGCTGCTCTGGTACCAGGCCGTCATCTTCGCGGGAGACGAGCCGTTCGGCCCGTCGAACATCAGAATCGCGCCGACTACGAACAGCACGACGGCGATGAGACCTGCGAGATACGACCACCGCTGTAGACGCATTGCCACGCCGTTTCCTCCTCAGTTGTCTGGGTCCAGCTCCGGGACGCCGATCCTAGGAGGGGGACCAGACGGACGACGGCTGATCCCGGCCCGAACGGTTGCGGTCGGTTCGCAAATCCGCGGGCGGCGGAGGCCCGTAGTACCAACGAGCACCAAACCGGGTCATCTCGTTCCTGCACGAGACGCGAAGGGAGGTGGTCGTATGGCCACGTATCACGAGGAACAGACCCGCCACCGCGGCGGCAGAGGCTGGAGCCGCACGCGCTGGCTGATCGTGCTGGCAGCGCTGGTCGCCGTGATCGTCGTCGTCGCGTTGATCGTCGTCTACAGCGGCGGCGGATCGACCGGAGGTGGCGGCGGAGGGTACTAGGCGGTTTCCCGCGGGCCTGGCTCCCTGTGGATCCGGGCCCGCGGCACCTCTCGCGCGCGGCTTGCGGCAACCGGAAAAAACGACGCTACACTGCCCGCTCGCATGGCCGGGTCTCTCGCTCGTTGGCTCAGTGCGCTCCTACTCGGGGGCGTTCTTTTCGTCGCTTCGATCGGTGGGGCGACGGCGAAGGCGCCGAAGTTCCTCGGCCCCACGATCGCGCATCCTGCGGTCGCGCCGGACTTCAGCCTTCGGGACCAGAGTGGCCGGATCGTCCGCCTCTCCGCGGAGCGGGGCAAGGTCGTGATGATCACGTTCCTCTACACGCACTGCCCCGACCTGTGCCCGCTGACTGCAGCAAACATCAACGCGGCACTCGGCCGGCTGGGCTCCCGCCGCAAGGGCGTGGTCGCGCTCGCCGTCACGGTTGATCCGAAAGGCGACACGAAGCCGGCGGTCCGTGCCTACGTCCGCTCGCACCGGTTGCCCGCCGAGTTCCACTATCTCACCGGATCGAAGACGGCGCTCGAGCGCATCTGGCGCCTGTACAACGTCACACCCGTCCGCCCGGGCGGCCCCGATCCCGACCACACGCTCTACATCCTCCTGCTCGACCGCAGCGGCAAGTCGCGTGTGCTGTTCGACGCGCTCGGGAAGCCGGCCGCGATGGCGCACGATCTCGGCGTCCTGCTCGGTTAGCGCGTCCTCGATTAGCGCAGCGTGACGGCCCGACTGGTCGCGATCGGCGTCCAGCCGTCGCGGTCGACGAGGACGACGCGCACCCGGGCGGGGCGGCGCACGCGGATCTCCGCCTCGGAGACGTAGTCCAGGTGGGCGCGCGCGACGGGCCACCAGCCGAAGCGCTCTCGCAGGTATTCCTCGACGAGGATCGGGGCGTACGGCTTGCTCGGCGTGACCGAGACGTCGAGTCCCGTGCGCGTCGGCCGGAGCTCGACCTTGCGCACGCCGACGATCATCCGCCTGACCTCGCTCACCTCGGAACCGACCGCGGCGCGGTAGTCGCCGGTCGCCTGCGCCGGGATCTCGGCTCGCCAGGTGCCGTTCGCCGCCGGCTTGACAGCCGTGATCGTCGTGAAGCGGGAGCCGGCCAGGCGTTGCTCGATGCGAACGCGCTTCGATGGGTCGGCGGTGAGGCCTGTGAACTCGACGCGATCGCCCACCGGGACGGCCGCGGTGGGGAGCTCTCCGAGGGTCACGCGACGGACGTCGATCTCGCCGACGATGCTGCTGTGGATCGTGCAGTGGTAGCGGTAGGTCCCCGGCTGGTTGAAGGTGAAGTCGAAGCGGCCGCCCGGGCCCAGGTGGCCGGAGTCGAACAGGCCGGTGTCGGAGGTGACGGTGTGCGTGCGCTCGCTCACGTTCGACCACCTCACCGTCTTGCCGGGCAGGACGTCGAGCTGCGACGGGCCGTACGCGGAGAACTGCACCGCCACTTCCTCCGGCCGGGGCCTCGTCGCGCCTCCCGCAAACGGGACGACGGCGAAGGTCAGGAGCGCGACGGCGACGCCGGCCGCAGTCCTCATTTCGACACGCGGTAGATGCCGATCATCCCGTGCATCATGTGATCCTCGACGTGGCAGTGATAGAGCCACGTCCCCGGCGCGTCCTCCCGCCAGCGGATGCGGAAGGACTCGGCCGGCCCGACGGTCTGCGTATCGCGCGCGACGTTCCCGGACGTCAGCCAACGATGGCCGTGGACGTGGAACGTGTGGAAGTCGGAGCCCATGGCCATCACGTCCCACTGCACGAGGTCTCCGACCTTCGCGCGGAACACCGGCGTGTTCCCGACGTAGGCGCGGCCGTCGATCGTCATGAACTTCCCCCACGGCGCGAAGACGACCTCGAACTCGCGGTCGGGAGCGCGTTCGTGGCGGCCGAGGATCGAGAGCATCCCGTACATCCCGCCCTCGATCGACGCCTGCATCGACGGAGAGTGATCGTGGTAGGGCCATACGCCCGCCGAGTCTGCACCTGCGGTGAGCCGGTAGGTGTAGGTCTCGCCCGGCAGCACGTCGGCGTCGCGTCCGGAGAAGCCCGGGAGGTAGGCCCCGTCGGAGCTCGGCTCGTAATGGACACCGTGGAAGTGCATCGAATGCGGCGCGTGGCGCAGCGTGTCCATGTTCTTGAAGTGGATCCGCAGGTGGTCTCCGACCCGCGCTCGGATCAGCGGGCCCGGGATCAGGAGCCCGTCGGCGCTCGAGGGCGCCGCATTCGGGAGCGGCTTGCCCCAGTTCGCGCTGTAGCGGCGGTAGACGACGGTGCGGACGACGGTCTGCGCCGGCTGGAACATCGCCGTCATGTCCATCCCCGTCTGCGTTCCCGTGCCCATCGTCATCCCCATCCCCAACGCGTCGTGGCCGTTCGGCGCGATGTTCCAGACCACCGGCACGGCGGCGATCCAGTAGTCGAGCGTGCGCCCGCCCGAGGGGTTGCCGGCGAACGCTGTGTGATAGATGCCGAAGGCGCCGAGAGCGAGGACGCCGGCCGCGGCCAGCGTCCTCGCCCCTCGACGACCAACAGGTGGACGCCTCAGGTGACGTCGACCTCGGCCTGCATCCACGGATGGATCAGGCAGATGAAGTACAGCTTCGTACCGGCCGGAGCCGTCACCTTCAGGTCGATCGACTCGCCCTTCTTCCCTTTGCCGGTGACACCGGAGTCGCCCGGACGGTCGACCTGCGGCGCCGTCTTCTGGCCGACGCCGTTCTCGAGATACTGGAACTTGGGCGGTGCGTTGCTATTCGGGTCCGCACCGTGCGCCTTCCCCAGCTTCTCGCAGATCTTGCACCCGAACAGCTGTGCGAGTGTCCGCGGTTCGTCCTTCCGCGCCACCACCGTGAAGGTGTGGGGGCCTTCGCCGGCCGCCATGTTCACGATGTGGAGCGTTCCCCCGGATTGCACCGTGTAGGCGTCCTTGTTCCAACGAAGGGTGTCCTCGACGAACCGGTTGATCTGGAACTTCGGGGGTCCCTGGACGGCTTTGATCGTCGTCACCCCTGCGGACGCGTGGTCGCCGCCCGCGAGGGCGGAACCCCCTACAACCATTGCTGCCGCCAGACTCGCGGCAGCCAGAACGAGCATCTTCCTAAGACGCATTCAATCCCTTTCCGGCCGACCCGGCCATTCCTCGGACAATGGCAGGCAGCAACGCCCGCCCGGTCATTTCATAGCGGACTTGCGCCGACGGTTCAAGATGCTTGCGCTTCGCGCTGCCGTTGTGAGCCTGGGGGTGCCATGCTCTGGCGCGTGCCAGTCGAGTTGCCGGAGCTGCTGGTGTCGGATGCTCGCGCGTGGAGGGAGTGGCTCGGTGGGCACCATGAGCAGTCGCCCGGCGTCTGGCTCGTGCTTGCAAAGAAGGGCACGTCCGAGCCGACCAGCCTCCGCTACGAGCAGGCGCTCGAGGAGGCGCTGTGCCACGGCTGGATCGACGGCCAGGTCGGGCGTCGCGACGAGGCGACCTACCGGCAGCGCTTCACGCCGCGGCGGCGGCGCAGCGCCTGGTCGCAGCGGAATGTCACGATCGCCGAACGGCTGCTCGCCGAAGGCCGGATGCATGCGGCCGGGACCGAGGAAGTCGAACGCGCGAAGGCCGATGGCCGCTGGCAGACCGCCTACGCGGGATCAGCCGGCATCGAGGTGCCACCCGATCTCGTGCAGGCACTGACTGCCGAACCGAAGGCCCAGGCGATGTTCGAACGCCTCAGCCGCCAAAACCGCTACGCGATCCTCTACCGGATCGCGACCGCGAAACGCGCAGACACGCGAGCTCGGCGCATTCAGCAATTCGTCACCATGCTGGCACGCGGAGAGACGATCTATCCGCAGAGGCGTACGTCCAAGTCGAGGCCGAGCGACCCGGCCTGACCGCTCATCGAACCGGACGAGAGGCTCAGCACTTCGTTGTCAGTTCGCGGTATCTGAGTGTGACCAACCGAAAAGACGCCGGCTTGTAGAAGCGGTGCATCTGGCAAGGCGCTCGAAGCCCGGCGGTTCAAGATCAGGGTGCCTCGGGACTTCATCCAGCCGGACTGGCGAAGCCGTGAGACGCCGTTCGCGCGGGGGCTGTCCAGCGCGGTCGCGTCGGCGAGCGCCAATGCTCGTGAGTCAGCCGGGATCGCGCATCTGTTCCCGCGGCGATCACGTCGGCCGCCCCGACAGCGATGGAGTGGTCATCGATCTGTAGTGGCGGCGCTTCCAAGGGCGGTATTCAGTGCTACTATCTACCGGTAGTGAGTGTCACTTAGTAGACCGGAAGGGAGGTGTTCCGTGGGCAAGCAGATGACGGAGATGCTCAAAGGCACGTTGGAGGGCATCGTCCTGGCGATCCTGTCCGGCCGGGCTGCGTACGGCTACGAGATCACGGCGTGGTTGCGGGACCAGGGCTTCTCCGACATCGCCGAGGGCACCGTCTACGCGCTGCTCATCAGGGTTGAGCAGCGCGGCCTTGTCGACGTGCAGAAGGTCCCGTCCGAGAAGGGGCCGCCGCGCAAGGTCTACTCCCTCAACGCCCAGGGACGGAAGTACCTCGAAGAGTTCTGGGGGACCTGGAGCTTCCTCTCGGAACGGCTCGAACAGCTCCACGAAGGAGGCAGATAGATATGGCCGCGAGATGGATCGAGTTCGTCACCGGCTCGCTGAAGCAGAAGAAGCAGTACAAGCAGTCCAAGGCCCGCATCGAGGCCCTCCCTGAGCCGTACGGCGCCGCCGCGAAGGCTCTGGAGCGGTATCTCATGTTCAGCGGGGGCGTCACCGACGGCGAGACCGCCGTCAAGATGTTCGCCGACCTCGCAGACCTCTGGGAGCGTGCCGCAGCCGACGGCACTCCCGTGCGCGCGATCGTCGGCGACGACCCGGTCGAGTTCGCCGAAGCATTTGCCGGGGCCTACAGCGGTAAGCAGTGGACCGACAAGGAACGCGCTCGCCTGATCGAGGCGATCGACGCCGCGGAGAGCGAGGGGCGAGAATGACCGCCGGGGCAGCCATTCATGTTCGGAGTCTCGAGAAGTCGTACAAGGAGCTCGAGGTGCTGCGCGGCGTGGAGTTCGACGTGGAGCGGGGCAGCATCTTCGCCCTGCTCGGGTCGAACGGGGCGGGCAAGACCACGGTCGTGAAGATCCTGTCCACGCTGCTCAAGCCCGACGCGGGAGAGGCCAGAGTCGACGGCTTCGACATCGCCGCGCAGCCGGCGAACGTGAGGGAGTCGATCAGCCTCACGGGACAGTTCGCGGCGGTCGACGAAGTCCTCAGCGGACGGGAGAACCTCATCCTTGTCGCCCGGTTGCGGCATCTCGACGATCCGGGCGCGATCGCGGACGATCTGCTCGAGCGTTTCTCGCTGACCGATGCGGCCGCGCGGAAGGTGTCGACGTATTCGGGCGGCATGCGCCGCCGCCTCGACATCGCGATGAGCCTGATCGGGAACCCCTCGGTCGTCTTCCTCGACGAACCGACGACCGGGCTCGACCCTCAGGCGCGCATCGAGGTGTGGCGGGTCGTCAAGGAACTCGCAGGACACGGCACGACGGTGCTGCTCACAACGCAGTACCTCGACGAGGCCGAGCACCTCGCCGATCGGATCGGGATCCTCCATCAGGGTCGGATCATCGTCAACGGCACCCTCGGCGAGCTCAAGCATCTGCTCCCGCCCGCCAAGGTCGAATACATCGAAAAGCAGCCGACCCTAGAGGACGTCTTCTTCGCCCTCGTCGGCACTGACCAGTAAGGGAACAACGATGACCAAGCGCTTCTTCAGCGACACAGCCGTCCTGCTGGGACGGTCCCTGCGCCACATCACACGCAGCCCGGACACCATCATCACGACCACGATCATGCCGATCGCCATGCTGCTGTTGTTCGTCTACGTGTTCGGCGGTGCGATCAAACACGGGTCAGGCAGCTACGTGACCTACCTGCTGCCGGGCATTCTCCTGATCACGATTGCCTCGGGCATCGCCTACACGGCGTTCCGGCTCTTCACGGACATGCAGAGCGGCATCTTCGAGCGATTCCAGTCCATGCCGATCGCACGCGCATCCGTCCTCTGGGCGCACGTACTGACCTCGGTGGTCGCCAATCTCATCTCGCTGGTCATCGTCGTCCTCGTCGCCCTGCTGATGGGCTTCCGCTCGGGGGCCGGAGTTGAGGCGTGGCTCGAAGTCGCCGGGATCCTGGTCCTGTTCACGCTCATGTTGACGTGGATCGCCGT
>Ga0207657_10000201_pt1 | contig 62212 bp, 56 predicted proteins | sample KBSC33metaG_FD_184316 | JGI IMG/M metagenome (GOLD analysis project Ga0207657, IMG submission 184316) | Corn rhizosphere microbial communities from Kellogg Biological Station, Michigan, USA - KBS C3-3 metaG (SPAdes) (version 2) | ecosystem: Host-associated > Plants > Roots > Rhizosphere > Soil ...
ACCCACACTCGAGCAGACGTTTGGGAGAGAGTACGAGGCGTTCCGCGCCGCCGTCCCGCGCTGGATACCGCGGATGACCCCATGGCGGTCGGAATGACTAATGGAACGTCCGCTTTTGGCCGGAAGCGCCCTTCGTGCGGCGTCTCCGGCCGGATCGACCTCATACTTCGGTTTGCTCAGGGATCTCGAGCGCGTCGTCGACCTCGATGCCGAGGTACTTCACCGTACTTTCTGCTTCGCGTGGCCCAGAAGCGGTTGCACGGCTCTCGGGTTTCGCGTTCGCCTGTAGATCAGTGTCGGCTTGGTACGCGAATGATCGTCTTCCCCGTGCGTCGCTGCGCGGGGTTGAAGGCGGCGACGGCATCGTCGAGGGTCGAGACGCTTCCGATGTTCGTCCGCAGTCGTCCGTCCCGCACCCGCTGGACGATCTCGCTCAGTTGGGCACGGTCGGACTCGACAACGAAATCGACTGCCAGACCCTCGGCAGGGCGTGTCTCGCTCGGCCCGACGATGGACACCAGCGTTCCTCCGGCTCGAACCAGGCGCACGGACCGCTTCCCGATGTCGCCGCCGATGAGATCGAACACCAGGTCGACGTTACCGACGTCTTCCAGAGTGTCGTTCTCGAGGTCGATGAACTCCTGCGCGCCGAAGTCGAGCGCCTTCTGACGGTCGGCGGCGCGTCCGGTGCCGATGACGTAGGCGCCCGCCAATCGTGCGAGTTGCGCCACCATCGACCCGACGGCGCCGGCCGCACCGTGCGCTATGACGCTCTGCCCGGCGCGAAGGCGGCCGTGCTCGAACAGTCCCTGCCATGCGGTTAAACCCGAGATCGGAAGGCTCGCGGCCACCGTGAAGTCGACGTCGCCCGGCAGCGGCGCGAGGTTGCGCGCCTCGACGGCCGCGTACTCGGCCAGGGTGCCGTCGCGATACCAGTCGGTGAGGCCGAACACGCGCTGTCCCACCGACAGTCCCGTCGTGCCATAGCCGAGCGCGGTCACCACTCCGGCCAGCTCGTGTCCGGGGATCGACGGTGTCCGGTCACGGTTGAGGCGATCGGTCCAGGTGGAGGGCCATGCCAACTCGGTCCCGACGAATCCCGACGCATGAACCCGAACGACGACATCGTTTATCGCTGCCTGTAGCTCGGGCCGCTCCACCAGTTGCATCCCCGCCATTCCCGCGGCCCGGTCCTTCACCACTATCGCCTTCATCGTCCACCTCCTTGAATTGGCTAAGTTGGCTGTTTTGGCCAACTGGGGTAGCATAGCTATTTTCGCCGAGGAGTGGCCCATGTCGTCCTCCGCCATCAGGATTCGCAACGCGCGCGGGGAACTCGTCGAGCCCGCGAGGGTTTCATCCAGCGACGCAAAGAACCGTTTCGGCCGGATACTCGAACGCGTGACGAAGGAGGGCGGAGTCGCAATCACGCTGCGCAACGAACCCAGGTTCGTGGTGATCTCGGTCGAGACCTACCAGCGCATGGCACGAGCGGACTCGCGCTCGCTCGATACGCTGACCGACGAATTTGACGCCTTGCTCGATCGCATGCAAGCGCCAGGGGGTCGCGCCGCGATGGAGCGCGCATTCAGTATGACCCCGGAGGAGTTGGGACACGCGGCGCAGCGGCAGGGTGAGGCGATTGCGAACCGGCCTGTGAAGTCGGCGATCGCGAGCGATGTTCGCAAAGGTAAGGCGGTGCCCTCCAGCGGGGGCGCGACAGTGGTACGCATGCGAAGGCCGGTCACGGCCGCGGATGTTGCGGTGACCAGGCGTAGCGCCGCCAAGAGATCCAAGCACCGCACGCGTGGCTAAGGCGGCAACGCCGCTGCAACGTCACGGCAGCATCTACGTGCTCGCCGGGTGCAACGGAGCCGGCAAGAGCAGCATCGGGGGTGCAGCCCTGCTCGACTCGGGGGTGCGCTTCTACAATCCGGACGAGGCCGCTCGCAGGATCGTTGCTGCCAATGCGCACCTGAATCCACCGCCGACGATGGGCGAGGTCAACGCAGCCGCCTGGAGCCAGGGACGAACGCTCCTCGAGCGCGCGATCGACGGGCATCTGGACTTCGCCTTCGAGACCACGCTTGGCGGCCAGACGATGACCGAGCTTCTCGAGCGCGCGGCAGGCGAGGGCCTCGCCGTCCACGTCTGGTTTGCCGGTCTCGAGAATGTCGAGCTCCACACCGAACGCGTGCGCCAGCGCGTCGCGCGCGGTGGCCACGACATCCCGCGCGAGAAGATAGTGGAGCGCTACGACAGCGGGCGCAGAAATCTCGTTCGCTTGCTGCCGCACGTTGCGTCGGCGCGGGTCTACGACAATTCCGTCGAAGCGGATCCAGCGCAAGGCCTGACGCCGGCACCCCGGCTCCTGCTGCACTGTGTCGCGCGGAGAATCGTCGTCCCGACGAAGCTGCGATCACTTCTGGCGGACACGCCCGAGTGGGCCAAACCGATCGCAGCCGCCGCCCTCGACCTTCACTTGAAACGCCGCTGACCGCTACTGGCCGGAAGCGCCGAACGCGTAGCTTCACGAGGTCGCATGCGCGAACCTTGCTATCGGGCTTTCTTGGGACTCAACACGAATGCTCGACAAAGGATCAAAATTCCTGCCCGGGCTTGGCGTTTTGCCCTAGCCCGGGGATTCGGGTTCGACACGTTTCTGAGTGGGAAGATGCAATGTCCCGGTGCAGGCACTTGGTGCGTCCGGTCGAGGTGCTGCATTGCCGGTCGCTAGCACGTACACCCAACGGAGGGACCATGAAGCGATACACGATTGCAATCGCAGCGTTACTGGCGCTTCTCGCGCCTGGAATCGCGCTTGGCGCAAGCAAGGCGGAAGAGCAGGCAGAAGTGCGCAAGGCATCTCAGGGTGTGCTCGCGGCGGTCTACAAGGCGCAGCCATCGGCGCGCAAGGCCGTGGAGTCCGCCGCGGGTTACGCAGCGTTCAGCAACTTCGGCATGAAGATCCTCGTCGCCGGTGGCGGTTCGGGCAAAGGCATCGCCGTCAACAACAAGACCAAGGCCACGACCTACATGAAGATGGCTGAGATCCAGGCCGGACTGGGATTCGGAGTCAAGAAATTCCAGGTGGTATGGGTGTTTGAAACCGAAAAGGCACTCACCGATTTCATCAACTCCGGATGGGAGTTTGGCGGACAGGCGACCGCGGCGGCGAAAGCAGGTGACAAAGGTTCCGCCTATCAAGGCGCGATCTCGGTGGCGCCGGGCGTGTGGCTCTACCAAGTCACCGACAAGGGCTTGGCACTCGAGCTTACCGCTAAGGGAACCAAGTACTACAAGGACGCTGATTTGAACTGAGGAGTTAGTCCAATAGCGAGGCGCAGCGCCGCGCGATCTCGTCCATGACGATCGCGGCGCCGGGCGATGCGAGGCTGTCCGCGCGGCGCGTGATGCCGATGACGCGACGCGTATCGGCAAGCGGAAACGGAAGCACGGTCAACAGCTTCGAGCGCAGTTCGTAGGCAAGCTGGCGCGGCGAAATCGCGGTCACCAAGTCGCTGTTGAGCAGCACGCCGCGCAGCATCGCGAGGTCGCTCGTCTCCACCGCCACGTCCGGCGGCGCCAGGCCGCGCGCCGCCAGCGCGCGCTCGAACAGCTTGCGGTTCGGCGTGTTGACACGGGGAAGCACCCAGCGCGCACGCGCGAGATCGCGGCCGCTCAGGCGTCGCCTGCCCGACCAGGGATGCCGGCGCCGCGCGACGATCGCGAGCTCGTCGTCGGCGAGCGGCTCGCCTTCCAGATCACTGGCGTATTCCGCCGGACGCAACGCACCCAGGATGAAATCGACATCGCCCGCGCGCAGGCTGGCCGCAAGCGCCTCGAACGAGCCCTCCATTGTCGCGATGCGCAATCCCGGATGCCGGGAGACCACGCCCGCGATCGACTCCGGCAGGAGACGCGTGCGCCCGAGCGGCAGCGCGCCCACGCTGACCGTGCCCTGCGTGACGCCCGCGAGCGATGCGATGTCGGCCACCGCGTGCCGCATTTCCGCCTGCGCGCGCTTCAGTCGCAATGCGAGCGCCGTTCCGGCCGGCGTCGGAGTCATTCCGGGCGGCGTGCGCTCGAACAACGGAACGCCGGCCGCATGTTCGAGCTGGCGGACCGCCACGCTCACCGCAGGCTGCGTGATGCCGAGGTTCTCCGCGACCGACGGCATGTGGTGTTGCTCGGTAAGCGCGACGAACGCGCACACCCGCCGGTCGGAGATCGCCCATCCGAAACGTGCGGCGTCGCGCCCGCCGCGAACGGCGCCGAGACCGGCAAGATCGGCACGCGCGTGCTGAAGCTCCGCTTGTGCGCGCCGCGCGCGGACGAGCAGCGCGCGACCGAATGGCGTGAGCAGCATCCCTTGCGCGCGCCGCTCGAACAGCTCGACGCCGAGCGCGCGCTCGAGCTTGCGAATCGAGCGCGAAACGGCCGATTGCGCGCGAAACAGCGTGGCGCCTGCCCGGCTGGCGCTGCCCTGATCGGCAACGGCCAGGAAGGCGCGCAGTTGGCGAAGCTCCGGCGCCATCGGCCGACCGGCCGCGAGCGGGCGCGGCCGTTGCGCGCCGTTCAGCGTCGCAGCAGCTCGATGCCGTTGCCGGTGACGCGCACGCGATCGCCAATGCGAAGATTGGGGGGCGCCGTCTGCTGAATCGACGCGATCGAACCGTCGTCGTAACGCACGCCGATGCGCCACACCATCGTCTGGCTGCGCTTCGCGGCTTCATTGCCGACGAAGCCGCCGCCGATCGCGCCCACGACCGTGGCCACCGTCTGGCCCGTGCCGCCGCCGATCAGGCTGCCCAATCCGCCACCGACGAGCGCGCCGCCGATTGCGCCGACGGCGTTCGGCACGTTCTGGACAGCTTCCTGCTGGATCGAATCCACCGTCCCGACGCGCGACGCCGGCTGCTCGACGACCTGGTACGCCGGCTGCGTGCTGCAGCCGGCCATCGCGAGCAGCGCGCCCGCGGCCAGTGCGGCCGCGAAACGTCGCCAGGAATCGTACATTGCTTGCATCGTGCTTCTCCCGTGATCGGTCATTCAGGAATGGAGTTCAACAGATACATCGCCGCGAGCAGCCCGCTCGGCCGGCCGAGCTTGCCGAGCCACTGCGCGAAAATCACCTCGATGTCGCCGCTCACGTAGATTTGGGTGAGCGCCTTGTTGACCTGCAGCCGCAACGCAGAATCGCCGCGCGGCAGCGCGAACGCGTACGGCTCGTACGAGAGATCCTGCAGCAGCATCGCGTACTTCCCGGGCTCCTTCGACACGGCGACGAGGCCGATCAGCTTGATCTTGTCGCCGGCGTAGGCGTCGACGCTGCCCGCTTCGAGCATCGTCATGCCTTCGGCGGGGTCGTTGATCGGAACCACCGACGCGCTGATGAGACGCCGGCGCAACGCATCGTTGAGCCGCCCTTCCGTCGTCGTGCCCTTCAGCACCGCCACCTTCTTGCCCGCAAGATCGCCCATTTCGTTGATGGGGGCGCCGGCCTGCACCACGAACCCGCCGCCGTCGATGAAGATCAGGTTCGAGAAATCGACGTTGGCGAGCCGCGTTTGCGTCTGCGTCGTGTTCGCGCATTCGAGATCGGCGCGTCCCGCAGCCACCATTTGCAGCCGCTCGCTGACCGTGCCGGGCATCCAGTTCACCTTGAGCGTGGGATCACCCACGGTCTGGCCGATCTGCGCGATCACCCGCTTGCACAGGTCGATCGAGTAGCCGGTCGGCTCGGCCCCCGCGCCCTTCATCGAAAAGGGCAGTGAATCCGGCGAGTATGCGACGTTGATCGCCTTCGCGGCCTTGATCTTCGCCAGCGTGTCCACGGGGCTCTGCGCGTGCGCGACGTGCACGGTGAGCGCCGTTCCGGCTACGAGCGCCGCAATGAGGCGCATGATCATGTTCTTCCTCCCGTCAGCGATGAAAAGGGCGGATACTGTAGCAGCCCGCTGCCGAACCCGCCACGTGCACCACAGGCATCGAACGTTTGTCAGAGGCGCGTATCCCGAGGAGGTTCCGTGCCAACCGTGTCCCTGAACGTGAACGGCAGCGCGCGCACGCTGGACGTGCGCGACAGCACCGAGCCGCTGCTGTTCGTGCTGCGCAATCGTCTTGGCCTCACCGGCGCCAAGTACGGCTGCGGCGTCGGGCAATGCGGGGCGTGCACCGTGCTGATCGACGGCGAAGCCGCGCGCTCCTGCAGCGTCGAGGTCGGCAGCGTCGCAGGGAAGGCGATCACGACGATCGAGGGCATCGGCGCCGGCGACCTGCCGCATCCGGTGCAGGTCGCGTTCATCGCGGAGCAGGCGGCGCAGTGCGGGTACTGCATTCCCGGCATGGTCATGAGCGCCGTCGCGCTGCTCGACCGACAGCCGCATCCGACGCGCGACGATGCCAAGCGCGCGCTGGCCGGCAACCTGTGCCGGTGCGGAACGCATCACCGCATCCTGAACGCCGTCGTGCGCGCGGGAGGCACAGCATGAAGTCTCGCGCGGTCCCTGCCCGGTGCAATCCGCCGGACGCCGGCCACGTTTCGCGCCGCGCATTCCTGCGCGCGACCGGTGTCCTCGTCGTCGGTTTCGCACTGCCGGACCGCGCGTTCGCGCAGATGGCGCCCGCCGCAAAGGCTGCGCTCGCCAAATCGGTCAATGCCGCCGACGTCGACGGCTTCCTGGCGATCGGCGCGGACGGGACGATCACGGTCTTCTGCGGCAAGGTCGATCTCGGGCAGGGGCTGCGGATCGCGTTTCGCCAGATGGTCGCGGAAGAGCTGGGCTGCGCCGTCGATCGCATCGTGCTCGTCGAAGGCGACACCGCGCTGACGCCGGATCAGGGACCGACGGCCGGCAGCACCGGCATCACGCGCGGCGGCGTGCAGATTCGCCAGGCCGCCGCAACAGCGCGCGAAGCGCTGCTCGGGCTCGCGGCCGAACGGCTAGGTCGCGCGCGGACGGAACTGATCGCCGTCGAAGGCGCGGTTCGCCCGCGGCAAGGCGGCTCGGGCATGTCGTTCGCGGAGATCGTCGGCGACAAGCGCTTCGACCTGAAGATCGATGCGAAGGCACCGCTGAAGGACCCGAAAACGTACGAAGTGGTCGGCAAGCCGATGCCGCGCCCGGACGTTCCGGCCAAGGTTACCGGTCGGCATCGCTTCGTGCACGACATCGTCGTCGACGGCATGCTGTACGGCGCCGTCGTGCGCCCCCCGTCGATCGGCGCGCAGCTCGATGACGTCGACGAATCATCGGTGGCGGCCATCCCGGGTGCGCGCGTCGTGCGCATCCGCGATTTTCTCGGCGTCGTCGCGCGCACCGAATGGGATGCATTGTCCGCGGCGCGGATGCTGAAGGCGCACTGGAGCGGCGGCGGGAAGCTCGTCGGCGATGCAGCGGTGCGCGAGTGGCTGCGCGCGGGTCCGTTCGAGGCCGACGAGACGCTCGTTGCCAAAGGCGACGCGAAGGCGTCGCTTGCGAATGCCGGCAAGCGGCTCTCCGGCGAGTATTACTGGCCGATGCAATCGCACGCTTCACTCGGGCCGTCGTGCGCGATCGCCGACGTGCGCAACGGCAAGGCGACGATCTACAGCGCGTCACAGGCGACGCACCGCTTCCGCGAGACGATCGTGCGGCTGCTCGGCTTGCCGCGCGACGCCGTGCGCGTGATCTACGCCGACGGCGCGGGCTGCTACGGGATGAACGGCCACGACGACGCGGCCGCCGACGCGGCGCTGCTCTCGCGCGCCGTCTCAGCGCCGGTGCGCGTGCAATGGACGCGCGAGGACGAGCTCGGATTCGATCCCAAGGGTCCGCCGCAACTGTTGGCGCTCGAAGGCGCGGTCGGCGCCAACGGGGCGATTGCGGCGTGGCGCACGCAGATGTGGCTGCCGAAAGCGACGGCGAATCTTCCGAACATTCCATTGCTCGGACCCGAGGCGGCGGGCATTCCGCAAACGCCCGGACTGTCGACCGGCCTGATCAGCCAGAACGGCAATCCGCCTTACGCGGTCGCGCATCAGGAAGTGGTCGTGCACTGGCTGAAGGACGCGCCGCTGCGCCCGTCGAACCTGCGTGCGCCGGGCAAGATCGCGAACGGCTTCGCGGTCGAGAGCTTCACCGACGAACTCGCGGCGGCGGCGAGGCGCGACGCGCTCGAATTCCGGCTCGGCGGACTTTCCGATCCGCGCGGCATCGAGGTCGTCAAGCGCGCCGCGGCGCTGATCGGCTGGCGCGCGCGGCCGTCGCCCGGTCCCGGCGGCATCGGCCGCGGCCTCGCCTACCTGCACTACAAGAACAACGAGACCTACGTCGCGATGGCGATGGAGGTCGAGGTCGACAAGCGCTCGGGCGCGATCCGCGTGCGGCGCGTCGGTTGTGCGCACGATTGCGGACTCATTATCAACCCGGATGCCGTGCGCCTGCAGATCGAAGGCTCGATCCTGCAGACGCTGTCGCGCACGCTCTACGAGGAAGTGCGGTTCGATCAGGCGCGGGTGACCAGCGTGGACTTCGCGAGCTACCCGCTTTTGCGCTTCCCCGACGTGCCGGACATCGCCATCGACCTCGTGATCCGGCCGACGGATCCGCCGCTCGGCGCCGGCGAGGCCGCGGCGACGCCCGTTCCAGCCGCGCTTGCGAATGCCGTCTTCGACGCGACGGGAATCCGCTTGCGCACGGTGCCATTCACGCCCGAGCGCGTGAAAAGCACGAGCGGATGATCGACGCGCCTTGCGCGACGCCCCCGTGCCCCGCCGCGCGGTGTGCGCCCCGGCGACGACGGCGGATGCAATAATCGCGGCCCATGGACTTCCTGCGAGCGCTCAAGTTCGCGGCGATCATCGGCGTCGCCGTCGCCGGCATCTGGCTGTTTCGCGAAGACCGGATGTGCCGGGCGGAGATCAACGCGCGAGTCGGTCCCACTGCGGTGATCGAGCACGGCGTCGGCTCGACGCGCTACGACGTCGTTCCCGAATCGCGCAAGTCGGGCTGGAGCGCCGGCATGCCGTTTCCCGTCGTCGTCAACTGCTGGAGCGGCGTGAGCGGCATCGCCGGCTTCGAGCAGCGCTGACGCCACGTTCGATGCAGCAATGACGATCATCCGCTGACCGGGCTGTCGCGGCTCGACCACCCAGGGAGCGCACGTGAACCTCGAAAAAGTCATCTTCGGCTTCTTCATCATCTTCGCCTGCACGCTCAATTTCGGCTTCTTCGTCGGCGACATCGACCGCCCCGAGCTCCATCACCCGTTCGAGCTCTTCGCCGCAGTCGTCGTGAACCTGATCGCCACGGTGATCAAGTTCGGCGACCGCACGCAGCTCGGCGCCACGCATCTCGCGACCAGCCTCGTAGCGACGTTCCAGCTCATCGCCGGCTCGCTGGTGTGGGCGTGGCAGCTCTATGTCGCGAGGATGCCGATGAACGGCGAGATGATCGCAGTGGTCGTCTCGCTCTCGGGCGGCGCACTGGTCGCCAACGTCGTCTCGGTCATCCTGCTGCTGGGCGAAACGCTTCGGCAAGGCCGCTAGACGATCGGGCCGCTCGCCCGATTTCGAGATACGTTCAAGGCGCGCTATCGATTTCGATGAGCGAAGACCTGCTCTTCATGGCGCTGCGGCGGCTGCGCGCGCCGCTCATCACGCTGATCGTCGTGTACGCGGTCTCGGTCGGCGGCCTTGCGCTCGTGCCCGGGCTGGGCGCCGACGGGCATCCGCAACGCATGACGATCTTCCACGCGTTCTACGTGATGAGCTTCACCGCCACGACGATCGGCTTCGGCGAGATACCGTATCCGTTTTCAGACGCGCAGCGCATGTGGATTACGTTCTCCATCTACATGTCGGTGATCGGCTGGGCGTACACGCTCGCATCGGTGATCGCGCTCGCCAACGATCCGATCTTCCGCGGCCTGCTCGCGCGCGCGCATTTCGCGAGGCGCGTGCGCCATCTCGCCGAGCCGTTCTACATCCTGTGCGGCTACGGCCAGAGCGGCTCGCGGCTGGCGCTTGCGCTCGACGGCACGGGCAACCGGGTCGTCATCGTCGAGCCGCGCCTCGAGCGCATCGCGCGCGCCGCCATCCAGGAATTCGCGGCGCCGCCGCTCACGCTGATGGCCGACGCGAGGCTCGCCGACGTGCTGGAGATTTCGGGCGTGCGCAGCGCGCATTGCCTTGGACTGATCGCGCTCGCCGGCGAGGACGACGCCAACCAGGCGATCGCCATCGGCGCACGCGTGCTGAACCCGTCGTTGCCGATCGTCGCGCGCGCGAAATCCCCGGTCGCGAAAATCAACCTGGAATCGTTCGGCGGCGTCACTGTCATCAATCCGTTCGATACGTTCGCGGACAATCTCGCCGTCAGTCTGCGCAAGCCCGAGGTGCTGCAGGTCGAGGATTGGCTCACCGCCACACCAGGCTCGCCCTGCCCGGGCATCGTGCGTCCGCCGCGCGGCCGCTGGCTGCTCGTCGGCTACGGTCGCTTCGGACACTCGCTCTCGACGGTACTCGATCGCGAAGGCATCGAATGGAAGGCGTTCGATCCGGGCATCACCGACGGCTCGGACCGCCGGCTGCAGCGCGGCGACTACACGGAGAGCATGCTGCGCGACGGCGGCATTGAGGACAGCGACGCACTCGTCGCCGGCGCGGATGTCGACGCGGTGAACCTCGGCGCCGCGACGCTGGGCCGGCGCGTGAAGCCCGATCTCTACATCGTCATCCGCCAGAACCACGCGCAGGACAGCGCGCTGATCGACGCGGCGAACGCCAACATGAAATTCGTGCAGTCGGAGCTCATGGTGCACGAGTGCCTGCAGCGGCTGAAGACGCCGATGCTCGGCCGCTTCATCGCGCGGATGCGCAGCCGCGACGCCGAGCAGGCGACGCGTACGCTCGAGCGCGTGCGCGCGGAAGTGGGCGAAGGCTCGCCGCACGCCTGGCGCTTCGAATGCGACGTGATGCGGGCGGGCCTGTTCGCCGCCTTCTTCCAGCGGCGGGGCGCCGCGTACAAGATCGCGCACGTGATGGCCGATCCGACGAAGCGGCGCGAGCGCCTGCGCGCGTCCGTGCTGATGCTCGAGCGCGGGAGTGAATTCGAGCTGCTGCCGGCTGACGACGTCGCGCTGAAGCCCGGCGACCGGCTGCTCGTCGTCGGCGACGCAGACGCCGAGCGGTTGCAGCAGCGCTATCTGGACGAGCCGAGCGCCGTCTCGTGGGTGTGCTCGGGGACCGAGCCGCCCACCGGCTACCTGTTCCGCTGGTGGCGGCGGCAATCGCAGAAGTGGCGCGAATCGCCGCGCCGGGCCGGCACGCGCGCGAAGGGCACGTCCTAGCGATCGCGCAACGCGCCCGGACGCGGGCAAGCGCGCCAAGGGCAGGTCCTGGCGATCGCGCAACCCCGGGACGCCGAGACGTTGCATTCGCGGCGCCCGAACCTTGCGCGCGGCACACGATCGAACTCTGACGGGACGAATGTCCGCCACGTTTCTGGAGGCACGATGAATCCGGTCGTTCATTTCGAGATGCCGTACGACGACAAGACGCGCATGGCCAGGTTCTACGAATCCGCATTCGGATGGCAGATGCGGATGCTCGGCGAGGACATGGGCAACTACGTCGTCGCAACCACCACCGAAAGCGGAGAAGCCGGTCCGAAGACGCCCGGGGCGATCAACGGGGGCTTCTTCCCGAAGAAACCCGATTGGCCCGAGCAGCATCCTTCGGTGGTCATTGCGGTCGACGATATCGGGCAGTCGATGAACAAGGTCAAAGGCGCCGGGGGCAAGGTGCTCGGCGAGCCGATGGAGATTCCCGGCATCGGCCATTACGTGTCGTTCATCGATCCGGAAGGCAATCGGGTCAGCATGCTGCAGCCGTTGCGGCGCAGCGGCAGGGGCTGAACCGCTCGGATCGGGCGCCGACGCCCGGTCCTTTCAGATTCTTCCAGACGCGTTTGTCCCGCCCCCGTTTCCCCCGGGGGCGGAGGCCTCGGTCGCACTGCTTGCATTTTCATTTTAGTTGTGATAAACTAAACCCAATTAGCGAATCGAACCATGGCTACCCGTCCCTACGACTCCGCGCTGCGCCTGCGCAAGCAGGCCGAGCTCAAGACCCGCATCGTCGGCGCTGCGGCGGCGCTGCACGCGAAACAGGGCGCCACCGACACGAGCTACGCGGACATCGCCGCGCAAGCCGGTGTCTCCCTGCCAACCGTGTACGCGCATTTCCCGACGCAGCGCGACCTGCTCGCCGGCTGCACCGCGCACGTCGGCGCGCGCGCCCCTGCCCTCCCCGTCGAGCAGCTCCTCGCGGCGCCCGATCTGCGGGCCGCCGCGGAAATGCTCGCCGCCGCCGTGGACGCGCGCCACCATCACTTCGAGCCATGGCTTGCCTGGCGCGAGGACCGGGTCATTCCGTTTCTTGCCGAGCTGTCCGGCGCGCGGCGCGACCAATTCGCGGCGCTGATCGCCCGTGTGCTGCGCCGCCATCTCCGGCCCGGCGACCATCGTGACGCCGTCGCGGCCTGGGAATCCACGTTGTCGTTCGACTTCTGGCACCGCCTGACGCGCGGCCATCGGCTGTCGCGTCCCCGCGCGCGCGGCGTCATCGTCCGCGCGCTGCTGGCAATCGTTCCGCCGCAACAACACCTTGCAGTCCAACCCCCCCTCAGGAGAAAGCGATGAAATCGTCCGTAGCCCCGTCGATCGCCGAGATCGCCCCCGATACCTACCGTGTGAGCATCCCTCTGCCCGACGCGCTGCCCGGCGGGTTTTCGTTCAATCAGTACTTGGTCGTCGACGAGATGCCGCTGCTGTTCCATACGGGCCCGAAGAAGCTTTTTCCATTGATCCGGGAACAGATCGAGAAGGTGCTTCCGCTGGAGCGCCTTCGCTACATCGCGTTTTCGCACGTCGAGGCGGACGAGTGCGGCAGCCTGCCCGAGTTCCTGCTCGCGGCTCCGCAATCGCGTCCCGTTTGCAGCGACGTCGCGGCACTCGTTTCGGTGAGCGACCTGGTCGACGTCGAGCCGATCGGCATGGTCGACGGACAGGTGCTCTCCCTCGGCAGGCACCAGCTGATGTGGCAATCGACCCCCCACCTGCCGCACGGCTGGGAATGCGGGTATCTTCACGACCTCACCACCGGAACGCTCTTCTGCGGGGACCTGTTCACGCAGCCCGGTGTCGGCGAGCGGCCGCTCGTCGAGGACGACATCCTCGCGCCGAGCGAGGCGTTTCGCCGGCAGATGGACTATTACGCGCACTCGAGCGATACCGCGAAGCTCATCGACAAGCTCGCCAGCCTCGCGCCTGTGTACCTCGCCTGCATGCACGGCAGCGCCTGGCGCGGCGATGGCGCGGCGATGCTGCGCAGGCTCGGCGCGGCGCTCGCGCAGCACTGACGCGACATTCACCGGTGAGCCCGAAGGGCCGCCCCGCAGCGCCGGTGGCACGGGCTGTCATCGAAAGCGCGTTAGCGTGGAGGTAGTTCCGTGAACGCGCGCGCAGGCGTGGTCGACACGCGCGCCGAGGTCGCGGCCGCGCTGCGCGACCAGCGGCCGATCGTGGCGCTGGAGTCGACGATCATCGCGCACGGCATGCCGTGGCCGCAGAACGTCGAGACTGCGCTCGCCGTCGAAGCCGAGGTACGTGCGCTCGGTGCCGTCCCGGCGACGGTGGGCGTGATCGACGGCCGGCCGAAGGCCGGGCTGTCGGCTGACGAGATCGAGCGCATCGGCCGCGGCGGCGCAGCGATCGCCAAGCTCAGCCGGCGCGACCTGCCGATCGCCGTCGCGCGCGGCGATACGGGCGCCACCACCGTCGCCGCGACGATGATCGTCGCCGCGCTCGCCGGCATTCGCGCGTTCGCCACCGGCGGCATCGGCGGCGTTCACCGCGGTGCTGCGACGAGCTTCGACATCTCGGCCGACCTGCAGGAGCTCGCCCGCACGCCGGTGGCCGTGATCTGCGCGGGCGCGAAGTCGATTCTCGACCTGCGTCTCACGCTCGAATACCTGGAGACGCATGGCGTTCCGGTCATCGGTTATCGCTGCGACGAGTTTCCCGCCTTCTACACGCGGGAAAGCGGGCTGCCGGTCGACGTCCGGCTTGACGACGCAACGGCGATCGCGCGCGTGATGGACGCGAAATGGGCGCTTGGCCTCGACGGAGGCCTCGTCGTCGCCAATCCGGTTCCCGAGTCGTTCGCGTTGCCGCGCGAACGCGCGGAGGAAGCGATCGAACGGGCGCTGCGTGAGGCATCCGCACGAGGCGTCACGGGAAAGGCGCTGACGCCGTTCCTGCTGGCGCGCGTCAACGCGTTGACGGGGGGCGACAGCCTTGCAAGCAATCGCGAGCTGGTGCTGAACAATGCGCGGCTCGCCGCGCACGTGGCGATTGCCTACGCGGCGCTGGCCGCGTAGCGTTTGCCGGACCACGATGGCATCCGTGAGCGCATGACAAAGACTGCCGTTGGCATCGCCGTCGCCGGCGCCGGGATGATCGGGCGGCGCCACGCCGCGATCATCGCGGCGACGCCGTACTGCACGCTGTCCGCGATCGTCGATCCCGCTCCCGCGGCGGTTGATTTCGCGCGCACGCTTGGCGTCCCGTTCTTCGGATCACTCGGTGAATTGCTCACGGTCGCGCGTCCGGATGGCGTCGTGCTCGCGACGCCGAACCAGCTCCACGTCGAGCAGGCGCTCGCGTGCGTTGCCGCCGGCGTGCCGGCGCTCGTGGAGAAGCCGCTCGCGGATACGCTCGAAGGCGGCATCGCTCTGTGCGAGGCCGCCGAAGCGGCGCGCGTGCCGATCCTCGTCGGCCACCATCGCCGGCACAGCGCCATCATGGCGAAGGCGGTCGAGATCGTCGAACATGGGACGCTCGGCAGTATCGTCGGCGTCGCCGGGACGGCGCTGTTCTACAAGGCGGAGTCCGAAGGCTATTTCGACGAGGCGCCGTGGCGCAGGCAGCCTGGCGGCGGCCCGATCCTGATCAACATGATCCACGACATCGACAACCTGCGCGCGCTGTGCGGCGAGATCGTCGCCGTCCAGGCGTTCGCGTCGAATGCGACACGCCGCTTTCCCGTCGAGGATACGGCCGCCATCATCCTCTGCTTCGCAAGCGGTGCACTCGGCACGTTCATGCTGTCGGACACTGCCGCAACCGATCGGAGCTGGGAACACACGTCGGGCGAAGACCCGCGTTACGCGAATGCGCACACGCCCGACGACGACTGCTATCTGATCGCCGGCACGCACGGATCGCTCGCGATCCCGACGATGCGGATCGCGCGCTATCCGGACGCTGCGCACCGCTCGTGGCATGAGGCGCTCGCGAAGGACACCGTGCCGCTCGACATCGTCGATCCGCTCGCGCGGCAGATGGCGCATTTCCGCGACATCGTGCGCGGCGACGCGAAGCCGCTTGTCACCGCCCGCGACGGGCTGCAGAACCTGCGCGTCGTCGCTGCGATCGGCGAAGCCGCGCGCAGCGGCGCCGCCGTCACCCTGCCGCCGGTGTCGGAGGTATGACCGATTCACGACGCGTCCGGAGAAACGCCGTGGAGCAGCGCGCTGCGGCGGTCCACGATCCACTGGCGCGCGAGCGGCGCGCGCGCCTAGTCGACGGCACGACCTGGCGAATTCTCGAGATAGCTGCGTGTCACCGTCAACGCCAGCCGCGCCACTTCCTCGGGTCCGATCGCACGCGTGAGCGTCGCGCGCGGGATCTCGAGGGAATACGGAATGTGCTGCGGCATGCTGGCGAGAATGCCGAGCACGTCGATCGTGCCTTCGCCCGGAAACAGGCGCTCGTCGCGCGCCGTGTGGATCATTTTTTCCACCGTTTCGGGAACGTGCTGCTCGGCGTCACAGACATGCGCGAACCGAAACCACTCGCGCGGCAGCCCGGCAAGATCGTCGAGGCGCGAGTTCGAGCGCCCCATGTGCAGCATGTCGACCAGGATCCCCGCGTTGTCACGATCGACCGCTCGCACGACCCGCACGGCCTCGCCGAGATCTCCCGTTTCCGTCCAATGCGGAAACTCGAGGCTCACGTGGATACCGAGTGGCCTTGCGAGCTCGCACAGCCGTCCGAACCGATCGGTGGCGCGAGCCCGATCGGGATCGGGTAACTGCGCGATCACGTTATGAGCTCCAAGATCGGCCGTCGCCTCGAGCTCGGCCACGAGCTGGTCCGGCTCGACCGACGGATCAAGACGGAACAGCTCGACATCGTGAATCTCGACGCAGCTGTCGCGAAGGCGCGCTTTCGTCTCGCGCATCAGCCGGCTATCGCGCGCGAGATCGTAAAGCGGCTCCTCGTCGGTGACCCGGGTGATCCGCAGGCTCGCGTACCGGTACCCGGTGCGCGCGGCGACGTCGATAACCTGCGGTGGAGCGAGCGACAGAACGGTCAGGTGCGCCAATGAGTAGTCGTGCTTCATGGACCGTCCCTCCTTCCCGTTCTTCGTTGTTCTGTGCAACAGAACGACATGCCGAACCGCGCCACCAATTTAACAGCTTCGTTGATTCTCGGGAAGCCGCGCGCGGCGGAAGGGGCGGACGCGCCTTTGCGTGCAAACTCGAAACGCGACGCGTCCCTGGGGGACGGTAGACTTGCGGCCGACCGGGGGCGGCAGGCGCTCCCGGCGATCGATTCAGATCAGGAGCGCGACATGCCCCGCACGGAGTCGCCGGACAAGTGGCGCGCGATGCGGAAGCCGAAGGCGCCCGGAAAGAGCCGCTCGGACATCCTTGCGGCCGCGGCCGACGAATTCGCGCGTCACGGTTTCAACGGATCGCGCCTCGAGGCAATCGCGGCGCGCACGCGAACGACGCGCGCGATGATCTATTACTACTTCCGCAACCGCGAGGGCCTGTACCGGGCGGTGCTCGAGGAGGCGTATCGCGACATCCGCACCGCCGAAGCCGAGCTGGATCTCGCGCATATGGAGCCGGTCGCGGCGATGCGACGACTGGTCGAATTCGTGTTCGACTACTATCAGCGCAATCCTAGCTTCGTCGCACTCGTGGTGGCTGAAAACCAGGCCGGCGGCCGCCACATCCACAAGGTCCACCGCATGCAGTCGCTCAATGTGTCGATCATCGGCACCCTGCGCGATATCCTCGACCGCGGCGCCGCGGCCGGGCGGTTTCGCCCGGGGCTCGATGCCGTCGACGTTCACCTGGCGATCAGCGCGCTAGGTTTTTTCCAGATCGCAAACCGGCACACGTTCGGCTACATCTTCCGGCGCGACTTCGCAAAGCCGAAGCAGATCGCGCAGCACCGCAAGCTCGTCGTCGACGTCGTGCTCGGATATCTTGCCCCCAATTGCTAGTACAGCGTGTGCGCGGCGGACTCGAGCGCGGCAGGCACGAGTACTAGCGCGATCATCGTCAAGACCGCGATCGCAGCGGCAAGTGCGCCGAGCGCGGCGCGCGGCGTTTCGGGCTCGTATTCCTGCACAGGCAGCCGGATGGCCAGGGAGTCCTGCACCGGCCGGCGGATGCGCAGGCGACGGCGGGCCGACGATACCGGCATGCGCCTGCGCGCTCGCGGCGCGGGTGAAACATCGACGATTCGATCGACTGCATCAGCGTGAGCCAAGATGACACCTCTTGAAATGACATGAGACCGTGCGAGTCCCGGTGCACGCAGTCTGCACGAGCGATGTCGTAGGACTACGTCAACGAGCGGTCCGGTTTGTTTCGATTGTTGGCGGTTGCGCCTCGCCCGCGCGTTATTCCGCTGCGAACTATGGTCATCGTCGCTGCGGCATATGCAGCCGCCCGCGCCTTCGACGGTTACGGCAACGGGGTTACAATCGAGGCGTTGAGCGGCCCTTGCAGCAAGCTCGCAGCAGCACCACATGAGATTGCGAAGGGCGGCAACCGCTCCTTTCCGGGCACCCGCCAGAGGCGGGACACCAATCCGTCAAGACCGAAATGGAGGCACGACATGGCAATACGCATTGGCGACGAAGCACCCAACTTCACGGCCGAGACGACGCAGGGCACGATCGATTTCCACGACTGGATCGGCAACGGCTGGGCGGTGCTGTTCTCGCACCCGAAGGACTTCACGCCGGTCTGCACCACCGAGCTGGGCTACATGGCGCGTCTGAAGCCCGAGTTCGACAAGCGCAACACGAAGATCGTCGGGCTTTCCGTCGACCCGGTGAGCGACCACACGTCGTGGGCGAAGGACATCGAAGAGACGCAAGGCGCCGCCGTCAACTATCCGATGATCGGCGACGCCGACCTCGCCGTGGCCAAGGCGTACGACATGATCCACCCGAACGCCAGCGGCGGAAAACGCACCGCCGCCGACAATGCGACGGTGCGCAACGTGTTCATCATCGGTCCCGACAAGAAGGTCAAGGCCGTGCTCGTCTATCCGATGAGCGTCGGGCGCAACTTCGACGAAGTGCTGCGCCTGCTCGACGGGCTGCAGATGAATGCCAAGCACAATGTCGCGACGCCGGTGAACTGGAAGCCGGGCGAGGACGTGGTCATTCCAACGTCGGTATCCGACGAAGACGCGCGCAAGAAGTATCCGCAGGGCTTCAAGACCCACAAGCCGTACCTGCGCACCGTGTCGCAGCCGAAGTAAGCGCGCGACACGAACCCTCATGAAAAAGGGCGCCCCCGCGCGGGCGCCTTTTTTCTTTCCGGCCAGCCGACGTCGCGTGATCACTCGAACCGATTCGATGTCGCGTTCGCCCCGATTGACGGTGCGGGCGCTCATTGCGACGTCGCTCGCATTGGCCGGACTCGTCGTCGCCCTGTCCACGAGCCTGGAAGCCGCGCCGGCACCGCGCGGGGCCGCGCCTGCACGCATCGAACCCACGCCGGCGGCGCTCGCGCACGCGATGGCGGACCGGCGCATCGTGCTGCTTGGCGAGGTGCACGATAACGCTGCACAACATGCGCTGCGCATCGCGGCGCTTGAAAAACTCGTCGCGTCGGGGCGGCGGCCCGCTCTGGCCTTCGAGCAGTTCGACCGCGAGCGGCAGCCCGACATCGACCGTGCACGCCGCGAGCGCCCCCGTGATCCGGACTATCTGATCGCGACGGCTTCGGACGACACGGGGTGGGACTGGAGGTTCTATCGGCCCTATGTGACGCTTGCGCTCGATCACGATCTGCCTATCGTCGCAGCGAACCTGTCGCGTCGCGACGCGATGCGCGTCGCAGTCGAAGGCTGGCCGGCGGTGTTCGACGCTGCATCCATTCGCGAGCTCGGACTCCAAGTACTGCCCGCCGAGCTTCAGCGCAAGCAGGAGCGGGCGATCGCCATCGGCCATTGCAACCTGCTGCCGCCGGACGCGTTGCTGCCGCGTGCGCGGGCACAGATCGCGCGCGACATCGTGATGGCGCGCGCGATCGGCGGGTCCGGTGCGCGGGGCGTCGTGCTGCTGGCGGGCAATGGCCACGTGCGACGCGACATCGGCGTCCCCGCGTGGCTCCCGCCGGAGGACCGCCGGCATTCCGTCAGCATCGGCTTGCTGGAGGCAGCCGACGATGCATCGGCGCCGGCGCCGGGCAGCTTCGACTTCTTCGCGCTGACCGAGGCCGCGAAACGCGACGACCCGTGCGAGGAACTCGCGAAGCGAAAGGCGCCCGACGCGATCCGCTGACGCACAGTGCCACCGATGGGCACCGCCGCGATCGGAGCCCCCTCGGAATTCAAGGGCTCACGTCCGCATGCAAATCAGAACTTGGCGTGAATCCAGTCGCCGGCGCGCAACGTGTCGCGATCCCCGCCGATCCGGCCGGCGACGGTAATCCCGAGCGGCAGGCCATTAGGCCCGCGCGCGACCGGCAGATGAACGCAGGGCACGCGCAGCAGCGTCCAGATCCTGTTGAAGACCGGATCGCCGGTGGCCGTGATGCCCACGGGCGCTTCGCCTTGCGTGCTGGGTGCGATCAGGACGTCGAGACCGTCGAGCACCTGCGGCAGCATCGCACGGCACTGCCGCGCCAGCGATCGCGCGGCGTCGTACTGGGCGTTCGACACGGCGAGTCCTGCTTCGATCATCGTGATCATTTCGGGACTCAGCAGATCACGGTGCGCGTGCCATTCGTGCGACAGCGATTGCGCGACCTCGCGAACCATGACCGCCGTCTGCGCAGCGGCGAGGCCAGCGAACTCGCTCGGCAGCACGACCGGTCGCACGGTGCCGCCCGCTTCACGCAGGCGCCGCTCCACGTCCTCGAAAAGCGCGATCGTCTCGGGCTGCGCAAGGTCCCACTCGTACGTGCGGCACACGCCGATCCGCGGCGCTTCGCGCGCCGGCTCCCGGATCGCCAGGTCGTCGCGCCCGCCGAGCGCGGCGACGAACAGCGCCACGTCCGACACGGTGCGGCCGAACCCTCCCATCGTGTCGAGCGTGTCCGAGATCATCTTGACCCCCACGCGACAGATCGTCCCGTACGTCGGCTTGTATCCGACGGCGCCGCAATACGCGGCGGGGCGCACGATCGAGCCCGCCGTCTGCGTGCCGAAGGCCAGCGGCACCATGAAGTCGGCCACTGCCGCGGCGGACCCCGACGAGGAGCCGCCCGGCGTGTGGCGAGCGTTGTGCGGGTTGCACGTGGGTCCGGGATGGAACGTCGCAAACTCGGTAGTGACCGTCTTGCCGACGACGATTGCGCCGGCCGCGCGCGCAATGGCAACGCTCGCCGCATCGCTCAGGGGTCGATGCCGCTCGTAGATCGGCGAGCCCGAGCGCGTCGGCATGTCGAACGTGTCGAACAGGTCCTTGACCGCGATCGGCAGGCCGTGCAGCAATCCGGTCGCCGGCATCGCGTCGAGCTGCCGTGCCCGCTTCGTCGCCCCGTCGAAGTCGAGATGCGTCCATGCGTGCACGACCGGCTCTCGCTCGCGAATGCGCTCGATGCAGTCGGCGAGCAGCGCCTGCGCGGTGATTTCGCGCGCCGCGAGCTTGCGCGCCGCCTCGGTCGCGCTCAGCCGGTTCAGGTTGGCCATCGCAAAGTCCCTCGCACGATGCGTCGTGTTGTAGAAAGGCTCACGCGTTCCACGCCCGCAGGAGCTCCGCGTACATGTCCACCGACTGCTCGACCCGGTCGACCAGGCAGTATTCGTCGGTCTGGTGCGCGAGCTGCGGCTCGCCCGGACCGAGCACGCAGATCGGAACGTCGCGATACACGGCGTTCAGCACGGCGGCGTCGGTAAAATACGTGGCGCTTCGCGCGTGCGGCCGCTCGCCGATCTGCCGCTCGGCCGCCGCGAACACCTGCTGCATCCATCCGCTCTCCGGACTCGAATAGATCGCCTGAACGTCGACGATCGGCGTGAGTTCGACCGCGTCGCCGAGCGCGTGCTGAAGTTTGCTTCGAACACCCGCGTGGTCCTGCCCCGGTATCGTGCGAATGTCGATGCCGATCGTCGCGCGGTCGGGGACCGAGTTGACGTTGAGGCCGCCGTGCAGCGTGCCCACGTTCAGCGTCGGCGCACCCATGAGTGGATGCGGCTCGACGGCGAAATCGAACTGGCGCAGCACGTCGACCGCGCGGGCCGCCTTGTACACGGCGTTGTCACCGCGCTCCGGCATCGAACCGTGCGCCGTGACCCCGGTGGTGCGCGCCTCGAGCCACAGCGCGCCCTTGTGCCCGACGAGCGGATAGTTCGCCGTCGGCTCGCCCACCAGCAGCGCACCGACCCGGCCCAGCAGGCTCGTCTCGCGCGCGAGATGCGCAGCGCCGCCGCAGCCGCATTCCTCGTCGGCGGTCAGCACCAGCGTCACTCCGGGTGACTCCCGCAACCGCTCGGCCTGCGCAAGCGCGGCGACGACGAATGCCGCGACGCCGCTCTTCATGTCGCTCGAGCCGCGGCCGTACAGGCGGCCACCCTCGAGGCTCGCTCCGAAGGGGTCGCGCTTCCACTGCGCTCCGCCGAGCGGCACCGTATCCATGTGGCCGGTGAACCCGAGCGGCGGCTTGTCCATGTCCCGGCCGATGCGTGCGACGACGCTGGTGCGCGTGGGCGCAAACGCGGCGTAATCGACGCGGAAACCGGAGCGCTCCAGCAGCGCCCCAAGATACTCGGCGCACGCCTGCTCGGCACCCGGCGGATTGATCGTATCGAACGAAAGAAGCTTTCGAGTGAGCGCGACGACGTCGGGATGCGGATTCATGAGGACCCTCGGTTCAGTGCGATGCTTGCGATACGCCGGTAAGCGTAACTTCGTGCACGCCCGCGTGCGGACCTTCGCGCAGGTGACACGCGACCTGGTGGCCGGGCGCCACTTCGGCAAGCTGCGGCTCCTCGCGACGACAGCGATCGAATGCATACGGACAGCGGGTGTGGAAGCGGCAACCGGACGGCAGCCTGGTCGTGCTCGGCACGTCGCCGGCGAGGATCATTCGCTTGCGGCGCGCCGCCGGATCGGGCACCGGAACCGCCGACAGCAGCGCTTCGGTATACGGGTGCAGCGGATTGCCGAACAGCATTCGCGTCGGCGCGATCTCGGCGATCCGGCCCAGGTACATCACCGCGACTCGGTGGCTGATGTGCTCGACGACCGCGAGGTCGTGCGCGACGAACAGATACGACAGGCCGAATTCCTGCTGCAGATCGGCGAGCAGATTGATCACCTGCGCCTGCACGGAGACGTCGAGCGCCGAGACCGGCTCGTCGCAGACGATCAGCTTCGGCTGCAGCGCCAGCGCGCGCGCGATCCCCAGGCGCTGCCGCTGGCCGCCGGAAAACTCGTACGGATAGCGCGCCATCTGATCGCCGCGCAGGCCGACGCGCTCGAACAGCGCGCGCACGCGCCCCGCGATCGCTTCGGACGACGCCGTCTCGAAGTTGCGAATCGGCTCGGCCACGATGTCGGCGGCCCGCATGCGCGGATTGAGCGACGCGTACGGATCCTGGAATACCGCCTGCAGCTCGCGCCGATACGGCCGCATTTCGCCGCCCGCAAGCTGCTCGATCGGGCGGCCGCGCCATTCGATGCTGCCCGACGTCGGCTCGACGAGCCGCAGCACCGTACGCGCGATCGTCGACTTGCCGCATCCGCTCTCGCCGACGAGTCCGAGCGTTTCACCATCGCTGATCGCGAAGCTCACGTCGTCGACCGCGTGCACGACGTCGCGGGCGCGACCGAAGAACCCACTGCGCACCGCGTAATGCTTCGTCAGGCGCGACACGGCGAGAAGCGGACCTGCGCTCGCGGCGCTCATCGTGCACCCCTCGCAGGCAGCAGCGCGGGTGAACCCACTGCCGCCATGCCCACCGCGCGCGGAGGTTTCGTGGAGACATCGGCGCCGGTCGCGAGGCGCTCGGATTCCCAGCACGCCGCGAAATGACCGCTCGATTTCTCCTCGAGCGGCGGCGAGTGCTCGTGACAACGGCTCGTCGCATAGCTGCACCGCGGCGCAAACGCGCACCCGACGATAGGCTCGGAAAGCGATGGCACCGTGCCCGCGATTTCAGCAAGTCGTTTGCGCTGCCCTCCCTCACCCTCGCGGCTTTCGGCGCCGAGTTTCGGGATCGAGTCCAGCAGCCCGCGCGTATACGGGTGCAGGGGGTGCGCGAACAGTTCGGCCACCGGCGCCTCCTCGACCTTGCGCCCGGCGTACATGACGACCACCCGCTCCGCCGTTTCCGCGACGACACCGAGATCGTGCGTGATCAGTACGATGGCGGCGCCGGTCTTGCGCTGCAGCTCGCGCATCAGATCGAGGATCTGCGCCTGGATCGTCACGTCGAGCGCGGTGGTCGGCTCGTCGGCGATCAACAGCCGCGGCTCGCACGCGAGCGCCATCGCGATCATCACGCGCTGGCGCATGCCCCCCGAAAGCTCGTGCGGGTATTGCGACGCGCGGCGTTCCGCCTCCGAAATCCTGACCAGCCGCAACAGCTCGACCGTGCGCTGCGCCGCCTGTTCGCGCGACGAGCCGCGGTGCAGGACGAGCGCTTCCGCGATCTGGCGACCGATCGTCAGCACCGGGTTCAGCGACGTCATCGGCTCCTGGAAGATCATCGAGATCGCGTCGCCGCGGATCTTTCGCATCTCGGGCTCGGGCAGCTGCAACAGGTCGCGACCCTCGAACAGCACGCGGCCCTTGACGTATCGCCCTGGCGGGGAGGCGATCAGGCGCATGATCGACAACGACGTGACGCTCTTGCCGCAACCCGACTCGCCGACGATCGCGAGCACCTCGCCCCGCCTCACCGTGAACGACACGCCGTCGACCGCACGAACGACGCCGTCGCGCGTGAAGAAGTACGTGGTGAGGTCGTCCACCTCGAGCAATGCCGGCGTCGTCGCCATCGTCTGCATCACATCCGCCGCGCGAGCCTCGGATCGAGCGCGTCGCGCATGCCGTCGCCGAGCAGATTGACGGCCAGCACCGTAAGCGACAGGCAAATGCCGGGAAAGAGAATGAGGTAACCCGCGATCTGCACCAGGCTGCGTCCCTCCGCCATGATGTTGCCCCAGCTCGGGATGTTCGGCGGCGTTCCGGCGCCGATGAACGAGAGGATCGCCTCGGTGATCATCGCCGAGCCGCACACGTACGTTCCCTGCACCAGCAGCGGCGCGACGATGTTGGGCAGGATGTGGCGCATGAGGATTCGCGGCAGCGTCGTACCCGCTGCAATCGCCGCCTCGACGTACGTCTGCTCCCGCAGCGACAACACGAGGCCGCGCACGAGGCGCACGACCCGCGGCACCTCGGCCAGCGTGATCGCGGCGATGACGTTGCCGACGCTCGCCCGGGTGAGTGCCATCAGCGCGATCGCGAGCAGCACCGACGGAATCGACATCAGGCCGTCCATCACGCGCATCACGATCGCGTCGAGCCAGCGGATGTATCCCGTCACCAGGCCGATCACGATGCCGAGCAGCGTGGACAACACGGCCACCGCGAGGCCGACGATCAGCGAGATGCGCGCACCGTAGACGACCCGGCTGTAGACATCGCGCCCGAGCATGTCGGTGCCGAACCAATAGGTCGACGACGGGGGACGCAGGCGCTTCGCGGGCGAAACCGCCTGCGGATCGATCGTTCCAAGCCACGGCGCGAACAGCGCCACGACGATCATCAGGGCGAGGATGACGCCGCCGACGATCGCCATCGGATGCCGGCGAAACGCATCCTGGAATCGCCGCCATGTCGGCGACACGGACTTTGCCGGGGCGATGGCCGGTGCGGGGAACGCCGTCGCCATGTCAGCTGACAGTCGGCGCCCCGCGGCGCGCGCGTGGGGATACGGTCATCGCGAGTACCGTATGCGTGGATCGAACAGCGCGTACGACAGGTCGACGGCAAGGTTCACCAGCACGTAGATAGCCGAGAACAGCAGCGTCACGCCCTGGATGATCGGATAGTCGCGGCGCAGGATCGCGTCGACGGTGAGCCGGCCGATGCCGGGCAGCGCGAACACCGTTTCGGTGACGATGGCGCCGCTGATCAGCAGCGCCACGCCGATGCCGATGATCGTCACGATCGGGATCGCGGCATTCTTCAGCGCGTGGCGCAACAGCACCTGGTCGGGCGCAAGCCCCTTCGCCTGCGCGGTTCGCACGTAATCCTGCGCCAGCACGTCGAGCATGCTCGCCCGTGTCATGCGCGCGATCAGCGCGACGTACACGGTGCCGAGCGCGATGCTCGGCAGGATCAGGTGGCGCAGCCACTGCCACACACCCTCGTCGAACGGGCGATAGCCCTGCACCGGCAGCCAGTCGAGCTGGATCGAGAACGTCAGGATCAGGCCATACGCCAGCACGAATACCGGTATCGAGAAGCCGAGGACCGAGAACGCCATCACGGCGCGATCGAACCAGGTGCCGGCCTTCGCGGCCGCGACGACGCCGAGCGGCACCGCGATCGCGATGGAGACGACCAGCGTGCACAGCGTGAGCGACAGCGTGGGCTCGACGCGCTGCCCGATCAGTTGCGTCACCGGCAGGTTGGTAAAGATAGACGTGCCGAGGTCGCCATGGGAAAGCGCGCCGACCCAGCGCCCGAACTGCACGAGGAACGGATCGTCGAGACCGAGCCGCTCGTGGATGCGCTTGATGTCCTCGCTGGTGGCGATGTCGCCGGCGATGATGGCCGCCGGATCGCCGGGCGTCAGGTACAGGAGCGAGAACACGACGAACGCCACCACCGCCATCACGACGAAGGTGGAGAGCAGGCGGCGGACGACGTACGCGATCATCCGCCGCTGCGCCTACGAAAGTGCGATTTCAGCGATACGCTCCGGCAACGCCTACTTCTTTTCGACGTTCCACATGAGCGTGATCGGGGCGATGATCAGGCCGCTCAGGTTCGTGCGATACGCCGTCGGCAGGATGAACTGTGCCGTCGGGACGTACGGAACGAAGTCGAACGCGCGCGCCTGGACGGCCTCCGCCGCCTTCTTCGAGCTCGAGGCGTCGGTGGCCGCGAACCACGCCTCGCGCAGTTCCTCGATCTTCGCGTCCTCCGGCCAGCCGAACCACGCCTTCTGGCCCGAGCCGCGGACGGCGAAATTGACGGCCGGCGACGTGACGTCGGGCCCGACGAGCCAGGTGTGGAAGATCGACCAGCCACCCTTGTCGATCGGCTCCTTGGACGCGCGGCGCGTGATCAGCGTGCCCCAGTCGCCGGCCTGCACTTCAGCGTTGAGGCCGATCTTTTTCAGGGCCTCGAGCGTGAGCAGCGATTGCGAGTGGACGATCGGCTGGTCGGTCGCGTCGATGATGACGATCTTCTCGCCCTTGTACCCGGCCTCCTTGACGAGCTGCTTCGCCTTCTCGAAGTCGCGCTTGCCCCTCATCGGCTCGGCGCCGACTTCGCTCGCGAGCGGTGTGCCGCACGTGAAATACGAATAGCACGGATGGCCGTTCTTCACGTCGCCTGCGATGCCGAGCACGTAGTCGTTCTGGTCGATCGCGTACAGGACGGCCTGCCGCATCTTCTGGTTGTTGAACGGCGGATACATGAAGTTGAACCGCAGCAGGCCCATCGAGCCGAGCGGATCGATGTTCTCGACCTTGACGCTCTTGTTCTTCGCGAGCACCGGAATCAGGTCGGGCGGCATCTGCTCCCACCAGTCGACTTCACCCGCATTGAGCGCCGCTGCCGCGGTGGCGGAATCCGGAATGTAGATCCACTCGACGCGGTCGACCTTGACCACCTTGCCGCCCGCGGCCCACGACGGCGGCTCCTTGCGCGGCACGTAGTCGGTGTTCTTGACGTACACGACCTTGTTCCCCGGCACCCATTCTTCCTTGACGAACTTGAACGGACCGGAGCCGATCGGGTCGGTTATGTTCGTCGACGCATCCGTCTTCGCGATGCGCTCGGGCATGATGAACGGCACGTTCGACGAAGGCTTCGCGAGCGCCTCGAGCGTCAGCGCGAACGGCTTCTTGAGCTTCAGCGTGAACGTCTTGTCGTTTACGGCCTTCCAGCCTTCGGTGGCCTCGGCGAGTTTCTGTCCGAGTGCGTCCCGCTTCGCCCAGCGCTCGATCGAGGCGATGCAATCGGCCGAGCGCACCGGCTGCCCGTCGTGGAACTTGAGCCCGTCGCGCAGCGTGAACGTGTACGTGAGCTTGTCGGGGCTGATCTCGTACTTGTCCACCATCTGCGGCTGGACCTGGAACTTGGCGTCGGTCGCGAACAGCGTGTCGTAGATCATGTACCCGTGGTTGCGGGTGATGTACGCGGTGGTCGTGATCGGATCGAGGATCCGCAGGTCGGCTTGCGGAATGAACTTGAGAACTTTCTGCTGAGCCTGCGCGATCGGCGCCGCCAGCACCGCCGCCAGCGTCAGCGCGCCGATCACGGCAATCGAACGAAATCGGCCACTCTTGCTCATCGCAGATCCTCCTTCGGATGGGTGGAAAACGGCTGCCGGCGACGACTCCGGATCTTGCGCCCGGATCTCTCGTCACCGCGCATTCTAGTCCGACTCGACGCTGCATCGCATCCCGGCCACGCGGTGTCGGCATCCAGCGGGTACACCGGCCGCTCGACGCGCCGGAATGGAAACAGGCCGTAATCCGACGACGTCACGCCACGGCCATCGCATTCGACAACACCGCGCGCGAGCGGCTCGAAGACCGGCCGGCAGTACATCCGCGACTTGAGCAGCAGGAATCGGCGCTGCGTCGCGTCCTCGCCCACGCACGTGAACACGCCGAGATCGAGCGGCTCCTGCGTACGCTCGGCGATCACGAGACGAGCGCGCCCGGTGTCGAACAGCACCGTGCGTCCCATCGTCACCGTCTGGCCCGTATAGATCGGCCCCGCGATCGTGAATCGCCCATCGGAAACGGCTTGCACCACGCCCTCGAGCACGAGCGGCTCCTTGCGGATTCCGAGGCTCGTGAGCGGCCGCTTGTTGCCGACGCGAGCGGTGAGGTGCGCGCCGCGGCCCGCCTCCACCATGCGCGCGACCGCCTCCGGGTCGCATACGGGACCCGCGAGGATGTCGTCCAACCCGTGTTGGAGCGCCGCCCGCAGCACGTCCATGTCGTCGCAGGTACCGCCCGACATGCAGTTGTCGCCATGATCGAGCAACAGCACGGGGCCTGCGCCGGGCATGCCGGCGAGCGCCTGCGCGCGTCGAATCGATTCGCCCAGCGGCTCGCTCTGGTAGACGAAGCCGCCGCGCTGCGCCCACGCATCGTGAGCGATGCGCGCAGCGCACTGTGCGGCGCGCACCTCGTCACCATCGCCCATCACGACGACGGAAAGGCACGGCGCGCCGGTATCGGACAGCGCAAAGCCTGCGAAGACCGTCGCGCCGAGCAGGCCGTCCTCCTCCGCGCGCCGTGCCGCGGCAACCGCGTGCTGCATCGCGCCCTGTGCCGTCGCGCTGCGCAGCGTGTGCGTCAGCAGCGGCGGCTGGCACCACGCGATCACCGGCGTGATCTCACCCGCCAGCATGCGGAGCAGCAACCGGCCGGCGTGCTCGCCGGTCTCGTACATGTCGATGTGCGGATACGTCTTGAACCCGACGACGATGTCGGCGTTGTCGATCATGCGCTGCGTGACGTTGCCGTGGAGGTCGAGGGCCACCGCGATCGGCACGCCCGGTGCCGCGGCGCGCACGCGCTCGAGCAGCTCACCGTCGCCATCCTCGCGCGTCTGCGTCACCATCGCGCCGTGCAGGTCGAGCATCACGCCATCGCAGCCCTGTGCGACCGCGTCGACGATGGCCGAGGCCATGCGCTCGTATCCCGCGTCGTCGACAGGCCCGCTCGGGTTCGCCATCGCGAACAGCGGCGTGCTCACGTCCGCGCCGGCACCCGCGGCCAGGTCGAGAAACGCGCCCATCGCTGTCCGCGATCCGCGCGCGGCCGACCGTGCCCCATCGCCCCACTGCGGCTCGAACGCTTCGAGTGGCGTGGGCACCGGCGAGAATGCATTCGTCTCGTGGTTGAGACGGGCGATGACGAGTCGCATGGACGAATCCCGGTGAAGAATCGCGGAACGGCTGCGACGGCGCGCCCTAGGGTCGCGCGACGCCTGCTTTCTCGAGCATGCAGTGGAGGAGCACGTTGGCGCCCGCCTCGAGGTGCGCGGGATCCGCATCCTCGAGCTCGTTGTGGCTGAGACCCCCCTTGCACGGAACGAAGATCATCGCCGTCGGCGCGACGCGCGCGAGGTACACGGCGTCGTGGCCGGCACCCGACGTCGCGCGCATGTGCGCATAGTCGAGCTCCGTCGCCGCGCGCTCGACGCTCGCCACGCAGCCGGGATCGAACGGGCACGGCGGATAGTGCGCGACCTCCGCAAGCTCGATCGCCAGCCCACTTTCGCGCTTCGCCTGCTCGGCGAACGCACGGATCTCGGCGTCCATGCGATCGACGCGTTCGGCGCTCGCATTGCGCAGGTCGATCGAGAACCGGACCTCGCCGGGAATCACGTTGCGGCTGTTGGGGAACACGCTGACGTAGCCGACCGTACCGCGTCCGTGCGGCCCATGGCGGTTGCCGAGCGCAACGACTTCCTGCATCACGCGCGTCGCGACCGCCAGGGCATCGCGCCGCGACGACATCGGCGTGGATCCCGCGTGGGACTCGGTGCCGTGCACCGTGCAGTCGTACCAGCGCAACCCGAGCGCGGCATCGACGACGCCGATGACCTTCGCCGCGGCCTCGAGCACGGGACCCTGCTCGATATGCGCCTCGAAATAGCAGGCCACGGGATGCCGTCCAGGCTCCTCGGCGCCGAGATAGCCAATGCGCGCGAGCTCGTCGCGGACCGAGTAGCCTTCGACGTCGCGCGCGGCGTATGCTTGATCGAGTTCGAAAGCGCCGCAGAACACGCCCGAGCCCATCATCACCGGCACGAAGCGCGATCCTTCCTCGTTGGTCCACGCGGCAATTTCCAGCGGCGCCTCGGTGACGACACCGTGGTCGCCGAGCGTGCGGATCACCTCGAGCCCCGCGAGTACGCCATAGTTGCCGTCGAACTTCCCTCCGGTGGGCTGCGTGTCGATGTGCGAGCCCGCCATCACCGGCGGAAGGTCGGCTTTCCGGCCGGCGCGGCGCATGAAAACGTTGCCGATGCGGTCGACGGTGACCGCCATGCCCGCCTCCCGCGCGCGGGCGACGAGCCAGTCGCGACCCTCGCGGTCGAGATCGGTGAGGGCAAGCCGGGCCACGCCACCTTTCGGCGTCGCGCCGATTTGCGCCAGTTCCATCAGCGAGCCCCAGAGTCGCTCGCCGTCGATGCGGAGGTCCGACATGATTCTCCGTGCTGGGCAAGGAGGATTTTGCCCGGACTCACTCTACCATCGCCGTCGGGTTGCCCCGTATGAGCGGCGGGCAAGCGCATCGCCCGGCGATCCGGGACACATGTGTGCTTCCATCATGACGCCGCATGTGCAGTGGCGCGCCGCGATCGGGGCCGGGATTGCCGCCGGCATTCTCGCGACCGTCGTGGAGGTCGCGCTGTGGCTGGCTTTGACCGACGCGTTGCCCGAAATCCTCTACCGCGATGCGCGCTTCGCGGCCGCCATCGTGATGGGGTCGAGTGCGCTCTCGCCAGCGGACTCGCGCGTATCGATCATGCTCGTCGCGACGCTCGTCCACTTCGCACTGTCCATCGTCTATGCCGTCATCGTAGCCCGTCTGACGGCGCGGCTCCGGATGCACACTGCGCTGCTTGCCGGAGGCGTCTTCGGCCTGGCGCTATTTATCGTCAATCTGTACGGCTTCACGGCGCTTTTCCCGTGGTTCGCGGCGAGTCGTGACGGGATCACGCTCGCGGCGCACGTCGCGTTCGGCGTCGTCGCAGCCGGCGCTTACCGAGTGGCGGTCCGGCGCGAGCTCGTTTGATCCCCCGACGCTCGCGGCTTCGCCGCTTCGCTGCCCCCGCGGGGGGCGGAATTCGACGCTCGGGACGGCCCTTCGCGTCTCATGTGATGGGACCGAAGAAACCGACAGGGGCCGGTTCCGGTTATCATGAGAGCGCCCTGTCCAGCGCGGGATTCGTGAGCGGTCGCCACTCATGCGCCAAGGCATTGCATTTGCCGTTCTGCTTGCCGTAGCGGGTCACGTCTCCGCCGAAGCGTTGCAGTGGGTGTGCCGCGCCGCCATCGGCGAAGACGATCCGGTAGACATCATCATCGCGGTCGATCTGGCGACGTCGGCGATCACGGAACGAGACTTCAGATGGACGACGACCGACGGCGATACGACGATCGACTGGAGCCTGACCCGCTCGCGTGATGTGCTGCGAGCCGCAATCCTCACCGGACCCGATGCGGGCTTGCAGATCTCGGGTTCGTGCGACGAAAAGGCGTAGAGACTATCCGGATGGTCGTTGGCGGTCTTGGCCGCGCGCACACCGTGTGAACGACATAAACATCCCACGGAAGCTGTCTCTGCCTGTCGAGCCGCGCACAGTGACCGTGCCCCTCGTCGCGGTCAAAACTTGGGAATGCGCAGCGTCTTGCTGATCATCATCGTTCCCGACACGACGAACAACAGCACCAGCGGGTGCAATTCCCACGGCCCGATGCGCCAGACGCCCCCATAGAGGCCGTCGCCGATGCGTCCTTGCCACGCGGCAAAGGCCAGCACGGCGGTCAACACGACGCTGGTCGGAATGGGCGTGCCTTCGAAATACTTGACGGTCGCTCCGCCCTGCGAGAGCTGCTCGGCGGTGACGTTGAAACGGGCCAGGCGGGCGACGCCGCAGCAGACGAAATAGACGAGCGCGACGGCGTCCCAGAAGCCGTCCATGCCGGCCGCAAACGCGAGCGTCGCAGGCGCGACCCCGAACGAGATCACGTCGGCCAGCGAATCGAGCTCACGCCCGAGCAGCGATTGCCGCTGTCGCCAGCGCGCGACGCGCCCGTCGAGCACGTCGAACACGAACGCGGCTGGCGCGAATGCGACTGCGACCGCCAAATAGCGCCCGTCGTGCGTGCCGAGAAAAGCCATGGCGCAAAACACCGCGGCGACGCCGCACGCCGCGTTGGCCAGTGTCAGGAAGTCGGCAAGCTGCAGACTTCGCATCATCGAGAAATGCCTAGGCAGATCGTCAGCGCGTTTCATGCCCTCACGAACCCATTTCGAAAAGATACGGCGCTCCGGAACCACCGATACCGTTTCCGACCGCTGTTCCAGGAAATCCAGCGCCAAGTATCTCATCTGGCAATGTCAACTGCGAGTCGTGCGTTGTATGCCAGGCCCGTCTGCTTGGGCACCCGGCCGGCAACTTGTCAACCGTAAGCGGCGCGTTTCGTGCGCGCTCAACGATTCCCGCGCGAGTCGATCGGCACCAGCCGGTGCCTGTCGTTGAAGCGTCCGATCTCCGCGCCCATGCGGTCGCCCGCATCCTGGTCGTATCGGAAATGGATGCCGCCATAGACGCGCGCATCGGATACGTCGTCGGTGATCGTGCGTAAATCCGAGTAGGAGAGGACGATCCCGGGCGCCTTGGCCTCCGTGAGCGTGATGTCGTGGTGCTTGCGCCCGTAAGCGCGCTCCAGCACAGCACGCGCCGCACCACCGCCTGCACCGTGTGCCGACGGATAGCTCGGAAAACACGGCGTCGTGACGAAGGGACGGAAGCTCGCGTTGGGCGCCGTGCGAGCGTTGCCGTCTTCGTCGGCCCGCGCGCTTGCCGTCTCCGGCCGCCAGGTCGTGTAGTGATACTTCGACTCGAACACGGTAATGTGCGCGTCGCTGAGCGACATGTTGAGGATTGCAAGCGTGCGCGCGGTCCGCGAGATATCGCCGGTGCCGTCCTCGACAGCGAGCTGCCGGGTGACCAGATTCCAGCCGCGGTGCGGCGGTTGTGCCGCATAGAAATTTGCGACGTCGGCGCGGTCCGGGGGACGCAGCACGCTGCCCTGATCGCCAATGGCCTGCACCTCGTTCAGATTCTTCGCATACCGGTCGCTCGTCAGCGCAGGCGGCGCCTCCGCACGAAACTGCGCGGAGCTTTCGACGCCGAACGGCTTCACGAACTGCCAGTGGAGGAACGTGCCCCGGCCGCTGGCCGGCGGGTTTGCGCAGGAAGGCGTCGGCTGCCATTCATACGGCGCAACGCTTACGGGCGTGTAAAACATCGGTGACTGTGCGCCGTCGTTCACGCGATCTGCGGCCACTGCCGCAGCGGCGGCCCGCCCTGCCTCGACACCGCCGGCTTTTGCCGCACCGTCCGGGAGGGCTGCGAGTGACTCGGCCTGCTTCTGGTCGAGGAAGCTCTGCTGCGCGGGAAACAGCCAGGCGAGCGCGTCGTGGGCAGCGACGATGGCGGCCGCCTCTTCGGATGCGCCCGCAGGCGCGGCGATCGTGCCGAAATACGGTTGATAGCGGTGCGTGATCGCGTCGACCGCCTCGAACACGGCGACCTGGACTGCGGCCATTGCGCGCGTCCCCGGAAATGGCGGAATGTCGCCGGCGGCCTCGACTGCGATCTCGTTCCAGTGCAGCACCACGGCATCGCTCGTTACCGCAGCCGCGCTCGATGCGCCAAACCCGATGCACGACGCGCCGACGAGTGCCACACCGAGTGCCGAACTGCACCGGGTACCGTCGAGACGAAGCGCGTTCACGACAACGTGGGTAAGCTGCTGCTTCATGGTGGCTCCTTGAAGGACCGGCCCGATGTGGACCGTGGCCGCATCGTCCGCCGGAGCCCTATTCAAGTCCTTGGCGCGCGCTTAATTCTTTCTGAAACGCGCGGAGCAGGCGCGGCGCTATACTTTTCGTACGCTCGCAAGGCCGTCCTGACGTGATGAGCCGCGAACCTGCCGTTTCTCGCTATCGCTTCAACCGGTTCGAGCTGGATCTTCGCAACCGGACCTTGCTCGACGACGGCAAGCCGGTGCCGCTCGGGCCCCGCGCGCTGGACGTCCTCGTCGTTCTGCTCGAGCATGCCGGTGACCTCGTCCTCAAGGACGAGCTGCTCGAACGCGTGTGGGAAGGCCTCGTCGTGGAGGAGAACAACCTTCACGTGCAGGTGTCGGCCCTGCGCAAGCTGCTGGGCGCCGAGGCGATCGCGACGATCCAGCGACACGGCTATCGGTTCGCCTGGCCGGTGATTGGCGAAGCGTCGCCCGCGCGCTCGCAACAAGCCGCATCCGGCGCGAACGACGCGAATGCGAGCGAGCCGGCGACGTCGAATGGTGGTCTGCCTCCGCTCTACGGGCGCGCCACGGATCTCGCCGTCCTGAACGGCATGATTCTGGCCAATGCCATCGTGACCGTCGTGGGACCTGCAGGCATCGGCAAGACGCGCCTCGCCGAAGCCGCTGCGCGCGAGGCGGGCGCCGCGTTTGCCGATGGAATGCGTTTCGTCGAATTCGCGCAACTCGCCGATCCGGCGCTCGTGACGGTCACGGCGTCACGCGCGCTCGGGATTGCGGCCGGCGATCCGGACACCGCCCTCGACTTCACCGTTCAGGCATTGGCGGGCCGCCGGCTGCTGCTGGTCCTCGACAATTGCGAGCATTTGCTGGACGCCGTCGATCGCCTGGTGTCCGCGCTGCGCAAGGATGCGCCGAACGTGCATCTGCTGATCACCAGCCAGGAATTGCTGAGACATCCCGATGAGCACGTCTACCGGCTCGGCGCGCTGGCGCTGCCTGCCGATGCCACGGTCGCGAGCGCACGCGAGGCCGGCGCCACCGAGCTCTTCGTCGCACGTGTCCAGTCGCTGGATCCGCTTTTCGTCCTGAGCGACGCCAATGTCGCAGCGGTGATCGACATCTGCCGGCGGCTCGACGGCATTCCGCTCGCGCTCGAGCTCGCGGCGGCGCGCGTGCCGCTCCTCGGCTTGCACGGCGTTTGCGAGCGTCTCGACGAGCGGTTCCGCCTTCTGACGGCGGGCTCGCGCCTCGCGCTGCGCAAGCACCAAACGCTGCGTGCCGCGCTGGAGTGGAGTTACGGGCTGCTGTCAGCGCCAGAGCAACGAGTGTTCGACCGGCTCGGTGTCTTCGCCGGGAGCTTCGCCATGGACGCGGCCCAGGAACTCGCCGCGGACGAGGAGATCGACGGATGGGCCGTGCTGGATCACCTTGGGGCGCTCGCGAACAAGTCGCTGGTGAACGTCGAGAACGTCGAAGCAGGAGCCGCCTGCCGATACCGGATGCTGGAAACGACGCGCGCATTCGCGCTCGAGCGCCTCGCCACTCGGGGTGACACGCCGCTCGTGATGCGCCGTCATGCGGAGGTCGTGCGGGCGTCGTTCGAGCGATATTGGAGCGCCCTGTTGCAGGGCGTATCGGTCGCGACGATCTTCGCGCAGTTCGCGCCGGATCTCGACAATCTGCGCCAGGCGTTGCGCTGGGCGCAGGAGTCCGATCGCCAAATCGGCGCGGCGCTGCTGGGGACCGCCGGGGCGGGCTATTACCTCGATTGGATGCAGCTGAACGCGGAAGGATGGCGGTGGTGCCAGGCCTTCAGGCCGTTCGTGGACGAATCGGCCGCGACGGACGCCGCGCGATTCTGGCTCGCCTGCGCCGAGCTCGGCACGGAAACATCGCTCGAGGAATCGATCCGCGACGCGCATCGCGCGATCGCGATGTATCGCGACGCCGATGACCGGCGCGGCCTGTACCAGGCGTGGAATGCGCTGTTGTACTCGCTTACGCTCACCGGCCGGGTCGACGAAGCGATGCGTGCGTTCGAAGAAGCGCGAACATGCCTCGATGTCACCTGGCCGGCGTGGTTCCGGGCCATTCTTCCGAACCGGGCGAGCATGCTGTTCGCCGAGGCCGGGCAGGAAGACGAGGCGCGCGAGCAGATTCTCGAGCAGCTCGCGCTCAACCGCCTTAGCCGCAACGCGAGCGGTGAGATGAGCGCGCTCGGCCTGCTTGTCGACCTGGATGTCCAGACCGGGCACGCCGAGCGTGCGGTCGAGACTGCCAGGTCCATCGTTGCAAGCTACCGCCCCGACCTCGGCTTCGACAGCGCGTTGTCGCTGCGCAACTGCGCGACTGCGCTGATGGCCGCCGGTGCGCTCGACGACGTCGACGCGATCTACCGAGAAGCGCTGTCCGCGGCCCGGCGCAATTATGGAAGCGGAGCGTTTGTTCTCGACGACATGGCGACGCTGCTCGCGCAACGCGGGCACATCGACGATGCGGCGCGGGTTTCCGCGTACGCGAAGCACGTTTATGCGCGCCTGGGAAGGCGCCCGCGACTCGTCGCGCGACGCAATCGGGAGCGCCTGCTGGCGCTGCTCGCCACCGAACGCTCTCCCGATGCGCTGGCGCAGCTGTTCGACGAGGGTCGCCGGCTGACCGAGGAGGAGGCGTGCGCGTTGGCGATGCGCCCAGCGGTTCACGGGTGAACAGCACGGCACGGAACGCCCGCGTAACTCTGAATCGCCGTCGCGACGCCACGATGCCGACTTGGCGCGGCCCGGCACTGATGCTGTTTGCGCGAGCGTTCTTCGCCGTCGTGGCGCAAGCGCTCGTTGCGATCGTGTTTGCGCTCAAGTCCTCGCCGACGCCATGGCGCGATGCCGCGGCATGGCTGCCGGTGTACGGGACGCTGATCGATGCCGGATGCCTTGCCCTGCTGTGGCGGCTCATGCGCCGCGAGGGCCTGGGACTCCTCGATCTCGTTGGCTTCGAGCGGACACGCCTCGGCCGCGATGCACTGTTCGGGTTCGTGCTCGTCCCGGTGAGCCTCGTGTTCATCTTCGCCGGCGTCTATGCGGCCGGCTGGCTCGTGTACGGAACGCTCGAGCCGCCGTATCTGTACGAAGCACTGCCGCTGCCCGCCGCGCTCTACGGCGTGCTCGTCTGGCCGTTCCTCTGGGGATTGACCGAGCAGATGACGTACAACGGTTACCTGGCGCCGCGCTTCCAGGTCCTTTGCCGAAGCACGGTGCTCGCCGTCGCGATCGTCGCGTTCGCGTGGTCGTTCCAGCATGTCGTCATGCCGCTGCTCTTCGATGCGAAGTTCATGGCGTTCCGACTGCTGTCCGCGGTGCCGAACACCGTGTTCCAGACGGTCCTGTATCTGCGAGTGCGCCGGCTGATCCCATTCGCGATCGCGCACGCGCTGATGGATGGCGCGGGCGTGCTGGTCGGCGTGCTGCTTCCGCTATTGCGGGGCTGACATCAATCCTGGTCGAGCTGAAATGCTGCGAAAAAAGCGCCGAGCTCGTCGTGCGCGTCGAGCGGGAGCACGTTTGCGACATACTGATCGGGACGTACGACGACGATCGCGCCATGCTCGCGATCGATGCCGCGCACGTCGAAAATGTCCGGCCCGTACTTGAGGTCGGGAGCATACGTTTTCTCGTAATCGACGAGTCCGAAGCCGCCCTTGCGCGGAAGCAGGATCGCCGGCAATCGCTCGACCTCGATGTCGCGGTGATACCGCTGAAACACCGCGCGAACGTCGATGACGCTGTCGATGTCCGCGCCCCGTGGCGTGAATCGGCGAACCGGCGAACCAGGCGCCTCGGCGAGGAAATCGGCCAGTGCGCGCAGACGTGTTTCGCCGGCATCGGCAAACGCGTAGACGCGCCACGCGCCGTCGGCGCGCGCGGCGTGGCCGAGTTGCATCGGCTTCGCGTCGGCAACGCGCACGACGGGCGCGGAGTGGAAGCGCATGCCGATGATGAATCCCTTCGCGAGGTCCTGATGCGTTCCCTGCGTGGTCAGAACGGTCGCCGGCGCGTAATGCGTCGCGACGCCCGCCGTATAGCGCAGCGACTTGACGAAATACGCCTGCAGCTCGGCGGGATCGACACCTCCTCGATCGGGGTGCCGCGGATCCCTGGGCGGCGACCCGAGCATCTTCGACCACTCCTTGTCGAACTCGATCAGGCGCTTCGCGATTGCGTGCCGCTCGACCGAATAGGTGCGCAGCAGCTCCGGGCCGGCACGTCCTTCGAGCACGGCCGCGAGTTTCCAACCCAGGTTGAACGCGTCCTGCATCGACACGTTCATCCCCTGCCCCGCCTTCGCGCTGTGCGTGTGGCACGCATCGCCGGCGATGAAGACGCGAGGCTGCCGAACGCTCGCCAGCTCCGCGCGAACGTCATCGAACCGATCGGCAAGGCGCTGGCCGACCTCGTACACCGAGAACCAGACGACGTTCCGCACGTCGAGCGTGTAGGGACGCAGCACGCGGCGTGCCCGCGCGGCAACCTCTTCCGCCGTGATCCTGCGCACGGCGTCGCGGTTGGCCGCCTCCACTTCGCCCAGGTCGACATACAGCCGTACGAGATAGCCGCCTTCACGCGGAATGATCAGGATGTTGCCGTCGTCAGCCGACTGGATCGCTGCCTTGAGACGGATGTCCGGGAAGTCGGTGACGGCCAGCAAGTCCATCACGCCCCACGCGTGATTGGCGTAGTCGCCGCGCAGTTCGGCGCCGATCGACTGACGCACGAGGCTGCGCGCGCCGTCGCAGCCGACGACGTATTTCGCGCGGATCGAGCGCTCCGAGCCGTCGGTGACGTTGCGCACGCGAGCCACGACCGGATGATCGCCTTCCGCGTCGACCTCGAGCCGCATGAACTCCACGCCATAATCGGGCGCAAGGCGCGCAGGCGATTTGCGCATGTAGTCGAGCAGGTATTCCTGCATACGCGCCTGGTTGACGATGACGTGGGGGAACTCCGACAGGCCGTCCTCCACGTCCTGCACGCGGCCAGTGCGCACGATGCGCGTCCGGTCCTCCGCGGACGGCCGCCAGAAGACGGTTTCGTTCACCCAGTAGGCTTCGCGGACAAGCTTCGCGCCCAACCCGAACGTCTCGAACATCTCGACGGTGCGGCACGCGACGCCGTCCGCCTGGCCGAGCTCGAGCGGGCCGCGCCGGCGCTCGATCAGTCGCGTATTTATTGCGGGGAACGACGAGAGCTGTGCCGCGAGCACGGTGCCCGCCGGCCCGCTGCCGACGACGAGCACGTCAACGGCGTCCGGAAGCTCCAACGGACGGTTCCGGGCAGCGGGCGATTCGTCGAGGATGTCCGGATCGCCGGGCTTGTAGCCATTCAGGTAGAACTGCACGCCGGTCCTTGTCGCTCGATTCCCGTCGGCGATTTTCGCGCAATCCAACCGCTTGCGTCTAACGGTTTCCGGAAGATGACCTTTACGCGACGCGCCGCTCGCGAAGTGGCTTGCGTTCTCAGAATAGCGCGACGGGTCGCCATCCAGGTCTCTACATTTGCGAATCGACACATGTGAGAATCGACGACCCCTCAGACCAAGGGACGAGTGCGATTTGCGCATGCCTCCGGGAACCGATTGCACGGCCTGCGGCTCCGAGCCGACGGACTCTCCGCACGCCATGCGCGGGAGCCAAATCAAACTCAAGGATCGAGAGCGGTCACGGCTCGCGCCTGCCCTGCTGCTCTCGCTGCTGATCCACGTCCTTCTCCTGGGCCTGACCTTCGACGGCCAGGCTTGGGTCGGGGGCCTTGGCTCCCTCTGGCAGGTTCGAAAGAACGACGGACCCGATCTGCGAGTACTACTCGTTCCGCCGGACACAGCGACCCACCACGATGCTGCGCTGCTCGCGAAGCAGCGACAGCAAACGATTGTCGATCAGCCTGCCGCGAGTAGCGCGCCGTCGACGCCGCCCGCATCCCCTGCCCCGACGCCGGGCTCGTTTGCAGTTGGGATCGTTCCTGGAGCCAGCGCAACGGCAAGCAGTCAATCGGAACCTGTTGCCACGTCAACGGAAGCCGCCAAACCGGCGATAGTCCCGGAAGCGCGGCGCGACCTCGTACAGCCGAAACCGAAAGCCGGACCGGAAGCACGCCGGTCAAGGCCCGCCGTCGTGGCGGGAGCTTCCAGCGGGAAGCCCCGTGTGCGCGCCGACCGCTCGCGCGACGCGGTGGTGACGTCCGCCCCGCCCGATGTGATCGCGCTGGAGCGGAGTGACGAGGCCACCTGGACAGTGCCGGTCACTCCGACAGAGCCGGACGTTGCCATCGCCGCAGCGCCAGGCATCGCGAGCCCGGAGGTAGCGAGTCCGTCGATCCAGGATCCCGGCAACGCCACCGAAGTGGGCGAAGAACAGAAGGCGTCGGAGAAAGCCGTTGAACCAACGAGGGTGGAAGCACCCCCACAGGAGAATCAGCAAGAGCAGCAGGATATGCAGCGGCAAGAAGCCGCACATGATGAGGCGGCGCGCGCCGAGACAGCACGACTCGAGACCGAACGACAAGAGGCTGCGCGACTCGAAGCCGAACGACAGGAGGCTGCGCGACAGTTAGCGGGCAAGCAGGAGGCGGCCCGCGCCGAGGCTGCGCGCGAAGCCGAACGACAGGAGGCTGCGCGGCAGTTAGCGGACAAGCAGGAGGCGGCCCGCGCCGAGGCTGCGCGACTCGACGCCGAACGACAGGAGGCTGCGCGACAGTTAGCGGACAAGCAGGAGGCGGCCCGCGCCGAGGCCGCGCGCGAAGTCGAACGATTGGAAGCCGCACGACAAGTTGCGGCCCAGCAGGAGTCGCAACGACAAGAGGCTGCGCGCGAAGCCGGACGTCAGGAAGCAGCCCGACAAGCCGCGGCCCAACAGGAGGCGCAACGGCAAGAAGCGGCGCAGCAAGAAACGGCGCGTCAGCAGGAAGCGCAACGGCAAGCGGCGGCCCAGCGGGAGGCCGATCGCGCCGAGGCGCGGCGTCAGCAGGAAGCGAAACGCGAAGAACGGCTTCGAGCGATCGGACGTCAGCTGAATGAGGAAGCCGCCCAACGTGAAGCAGCCTCGAATGCCGCTCGCGCGTCCAGCACGCTACCGCTGTCGCTGAGCACCGCGCGTCGAATAAAACTATGGGGACGGTATCACGTCAACGTCGAACTGGTCCGGTACGCAGAGGCGTGGGCCCGGAAGATCCAATTCAACACGCCTGTCGAAACGGTCCGCGAAATCGCGAAGCGACCTCACACGGCTCCCATGGCGACGGTGGCCATCCGGAGCGACGGATCTGTCGAGTCGGTGACGATCGAAGTCTCCAGCGGAGTAGCGCAAGTCGATGAAGCGCTGCGGCGCATCGTGGAGGACCGCAGACCCTACCAACCTTTCCAGCCCGAACTCGCTCGCGATTTCGACGTGATCGAAATCCGCCGCACCTGGCACTTCGGATCCGCTGTCCAACTGGACTGATGAGGTCAGCGCGGAATCGAATACAACTGCAGGACACGGCGCGCGGCGCAGCCGTACGTGCTGCCAGCCGGAAGATCGAGCCTGCTGCAAGTCATGCCGGGAAGCGGGTTCGTGCTGCCCGTAAGCTGAAGCGCCATGTCAGTCGCACGCGCCACGTCGTCCGCGTCGAGCGCGTCCAGGAACGCATCGCGTATGGCAGGCGCTGCGTACGACGCTCGCATCAACGACGCCGACGTGACGCAGGCATGCGCGGCGCCATCACGACCGGCCGCGGATCGACATGCCGAAACGTGATGCGGCCCTTGCCCAGGTCATAGGGAGATATTTCGAGCGAGACCTTGTCGCCGGCAAGGATGCGAATGCGGTGCTTGCGCATTCTCCCGGCGCTATACGCGACAAGCGCGTGACCGTTGTCGAGCGTGACGCGATAACGGGAATCCGGCAGCACTTCGGCTACCACACCGTTCATTTCGAGCATTTCTTCTTTCGCCATCAGGAGCCGCCTCCAAGAAAAAAAGGAGCCCGACAATCGCCGGGCTCGGTGCATAGTCCAGCCAACCCGAGCGGCGCCATTCCTGGCCGCCGCTCGTTTCAGCCGGCAGAGCGGATTCAGCCGGCAGAGCGGATATTCGACGCCTGCAGTCCCTTGGGCCCGGAGGTGACATCGAAGCTGACGCGCTGGCCCTCCTTCAGTGTCTTGAATCCCTGTTCCTGGATCGCCGAAAAATGCGCGAACAGATCCTTGCTGCCGTCCTCCGGCGTGATGAAGCCGAAGCCTTTCGAATCGTTGAACCACTTCACGGTGCCTGTTGCCATGTCTTGTCCTTACAAATATTAAAAAGGAGTACGCCTCGCGTAGAGGGCGAAGATCAAGACGGCGGGTGGTGAAGTGCCCGCGGAACCGGGGCACGAGAGCAACAACGGCACTACCTGAAGATCGCGACCGGCATTATGACAGCAAAGCGCGTTAATAGCAAGCATTATGCCTGCCGGTTGCTCGAGGCGCGACGCGTGCTCGAAGCGATAGCAAATCGCCGTGGCAGCGTATCCTAAATGAAGCCGCCATGCCTTGCCCGCGACGCAGCGAAGGGCGGCAGTCCCTCGCCGTGGCCGACCTCCTCGTTCCCGGAAGAAACTGCTGGCGCATCGAACGCGCGCGCCGCGCCGCGTTCTTCGTCGATGCCGCCGGCTATTTCGCTGCCGTGCGTTCTGCCATCGTCCAGGCGCAGCGCAGGATCTTCGTGCTGGGCTGGGATTTCGACAGTCGGATCCAGTTGGTTCCACAAGGCGCCCAGGACGGTTATCCGGATGCCCTGGGCCCGCTGCTGCGCGCGGTTGCCCGCGAGCGGCGCAGGCTGCACGTGTATGTGCTGTCATGGGACTTCGTGTTCCTGTACGCCGGCAACCGCGAATGGGTGCCGCTATACAAGCTGGGCTGGAAGACGCATCCCGGTCCGCGCATCAGCTTCCGCCTCGACGGCAACATCCCGCTCACCGGATCGCACCACCAGAAGGTCGTGGTGGTCGACGACGCCGTTGGATTCGTCGGCGGCATCGACCTTACGCACGGTCGCTGGGACACGCCCGCGCATCGTGCGCACGAGCCGTACCGCGTCGACATACGTGGCCACCAGGCTCGCCCGAACCACGACGTGCAGGCGATCGTCGACGGCGCCGCGGCCAAGGCGCTTGGAGAGCTTTGCCGCGATCGCTGGCAGCGCGCAACCGGGCAGCGCATCGCTCCGGTCGCGGCGGCCGAGGCGTTCGATACGTGGCCTGCGGCGTTCGCGCCGGATATCACCGACGTCGACGTCGCGGTTGCGCGAACCGATCCCGGTTACGGCACGGGACAAGCGGTCGGCGAAATCCGGAACCTCTACGTCGATGCCATCGGCAACGCGAAACGGATGCTTTATCTCGAGAACCAGTACTTCAGCTCGAGCGTCGTCGGCGAAGCGCTCGTGGAGCGCCTCGGCGCATCCGATGCCACCGAGGTCGTGGTCGTGTCCAGACTTACCGAGGAAGGGTGGCTCGAGACGGAAACCATGGGAGCATTACGCGCGCGGTTGCACCGTCGTTTGCAGCGCGCGGCCGGGCCGGATCAATATCGCCTGCTCTATCCGCACGTGCCCGGGCTGGCAGCCGATTCCCTGCTCAATGTGCACAGCAAAGTGCTGATCATGGACGACGAGCTCGTGAGCGTCGGATCGGCGAACTTCAACAATCGCTCCATGGGCTTCGACACCGAATGCAACATTGCCATCGAGGCGCGCGGTGACGCGCGCGTCGCAGCCGTGATCGCGGGGCTGCGTGAGCGTCTGCTCGCCGAGCACCTCGGCACCTCACGTGAAGCGGTCTCGGCCGAACTCGCACGCCAGGACGGCAGGCTCGTGCGGGCCATCGAAGCGCTTCGCCACCCCGGTCGCACGCTCGAGCCGATCGATCCCGTGGTCGACGAGCAAACCGATCGCCTTTTGCCGGCGGCCGTTCTCGTGGATCCGGAGCGTCCGGTCAGCGTCGACGAGATGGTCGGAATGTTCGTTCCACCGGAGGCGCGGTGGCCCCTGGCCGAAAGGATCGGAGGGTTCGCCGTGACGCTCGTGCTGCTGACGTTGTTGGCAGGCGCGCTGCGCTGGACGCCGCTCGCACGCGTCGTCGAGATCGGCGCGGCGCTGGGGACGATCCGGGACATGACGCACGCGCCCGGTGCGGGTGCGGCCATCCTCGCGATCTTCGCGGCCGCCGGCGTCGTGGGGATCCCGATTACGGTTCTCGTCATCGCCAGCGCGATCATCATCGGCGGCGTGCCTGCGGCACTGTACGGTTTCGTCGGCACCATGCTCGCCGCGTACGTTGCGTACGAGCTCGGTCGCCGACTCGGCCGGGACACCATCCGCCGCCTCGCCGCATCTCCGCTCGACACGATCACCAGCCGGCTCGCTCGCAAGGGCATGTGGGCCATTGCCGCGCTGCGCATCATGCCGCTCACGTCGTTCTGGAGAGTGAATCTCGTGGCTGGCGCATCGCACGTTCGCCCCGCCGAATTCCTGCTCGGCACCGCCGCGGGTGTCGCACTGCCGATCGGCGTGACGGTGCTCTTCGTCGACCGCGTGCACGCGGCGATCGCCGATCCGGGACTGCTCACGCTCCTGATGGTCGTGCCGCTGGCAGTCCTGCTGTTCGGCAGCGCTGCAGTCGCACGTCGCGTCGCAGCGACTTCATGATCGACGTCCCGATCACGAGCCGATGGCGATCAGGTACGCGATCGGGTCGCCCGTACGTGCCGGCGGAAGCTTCGACTTTGCGGCAAGGATCACGCGGACGTTTGGGCGTCGTTATCGATCGGCAGGACCTGGCCCGAGATCGACTTGCCGGCTTCCGACGCGAGAAATACGGTCAACGCAGCGATGTCCTGCGGATCGACGAAACGCTTCAGCGACTGAACCGCCATTGCCTCGGCCCTTATCTCTTCCAGAGGCTTGTTTTCCGCCGTGGCACGCCCTTGAAGAACGCGTTCGATGCGTTCGCCACCGACGGCGCCGGGCGCTATTGCGTTGCAACGAATGTTGTATGGACCAAGCTCGCGCGACAGCGTCTTGGCGAATCCGATCAGTCCCGCCTTGGCGGTGCAATACGCGCTGCGGTTCGGATAGCCGAAGCGCCCGCCGACCGATGACATCACGACGATGCTTCCGGCGGCGGATTTTTTCAGGTGGGGGATGCAAAGGCGCGTGACATGAAACGTGCCGATGACGTCGACCTTCATCACCGCCTCCCATTGGTCGGGATCGGATTCTTCGACGGGCGCAGTCTGTCCTGCGATGCCGGCGTTATTCACGAGCACGTCCAGGCCACCCAGTGTGCCAACGGCACCGACGACCATGCGCTCGATGTCGTCACGCTTCGACACATCGCAGACGATCCTCTGCAGTCCTGGAATGTCCCTGGCCACCGTGTCGAGCGCCTTCACGTCGATGTCACAGACGCACACGTTGGCGCCGGCCGCGGCGAACGCCCGAGCAATTTCCTTGCCGATGCCGGATGCGCCGGCCGTGATCAATACACGCTGCGCCATTTGCCACTCCTTTCTTCAGCGGGCTTCGCCGCGATTCACAGCGGTCGCGCAGGCCTTCCATCGATCGGAGCAGCCTGAATGCAGAATCGTTTCCGCTGGCGAAGTCGACCGAAGCGCTGCAGAACCGCGAACAAGACGACCAGTCAAAGAGCAACATCATAGTCTCGTGTGACGGCATTGATCGCTTCGTTGTCCGCAACCCGGACGCGCGCGAGTGCGATCGCTTCGTCGCTACGCCGCAAGGTCGACATGAGCACGACTCGGCCCACGCGAAACTTGATCTCACGCCATCGTCCTTTCAAGGAGTCCTGCCATGAGCGCTCTCGTCGTCGTTGGCTTCGACAACGAAAATACGGCCGACCAGGTTTTGAACAAGCTGGCGGCGTTGCAGAAGGAGTACCTGATCGACTTTGCCGATGCCTGCGTCGTCGTGCGCGACGCGAGCGGCAAGATTCATCTCAAGCAGGCGATCAATCTCGTCGGAACGGGAGCCGCGAGCGGCGGTGCATGGGGAGCCATGTGGGGCATGCTCGTCGGTCTTCTGTTCCTGAACCCGCTCGCGGGCCTGTTGACGGGAGGCGCGCTGGGCGCTGGTGCCGGCGCCCTTTCCGGCAAGCTGGCCGACTATGGCATCAATGACGATTTCATCCGATCACTGGGCCAGACGATCCAGCCGGGCACGTCGGCACTTTTCGTTCTCGTCAGGCGTGCGAGTCCCGACAAGATCCTGCCCGAGTTGCAGCAATTCAAGGGCACCGTATTGAAGACGTCGCTTTCGAACGAGCAGGAAGAGCGGCTGAGAAAGGCGCTCCACGGCGTGCAGCAGGAGACGCGGGCCTGACCTGCGTGCGTCGCTCCGTTGCCGCGACTCGAACGATGCTTTGATCTGCCGATTGTGGCAGCATTGGCCAGTCGCATGGGAGGGAGGGGGCGACTGCCATGACGCATCCTGAGGAGGGGGTTGTTGCAACTCGAAACAACGGACAACGAGAAATATCGGGTCAGCGCAGCGGCGGGGAGGCAAGCGCTTCCGCGCTACCGCGACCTCTCGCAGAAGCCGATGGCGGCGAGATTGCGAGTCGACTCAACTGGCTGCGTGCGGGCGTCATGGGTGCGAACGACGGAATCGTCTCGACAGCCGGCATGGTCGTCGGCGTTGCAGGCGCGGCGGTAAGCGATAGCGCGCTCCTGGCCTCCAGCATTGCGGCGGTTGTCGCCGGAGCTCTGTCGATGGCCGTGGGCGAGTATGTGTCCGTCTCCAGCCAACGCGACTCGGAACGCGCCGAGCTCGAGCACGAAAGCAGGCAGCTCGCCGCAAATCCGGAGTACGGGCTCGAACAACTGACGCGATTGATCGAGGCGAAGGGCGTCGATCGATCCTTGGCGGGCGAGGTAGCGGCGCAGCTGATGGAGCGAGACGCGCTGGGCGCGCACGCAAGCCTCGAACTCGGAATCGACCCGAACGAACTCACCAATCCCTGGCACGCGGGCGTCGCGTCGATGATTGCCTTCGTTGCCGGAGGATCAATCCCGCTGGCGGCGATCCTTCTGTCCCCGCGCACGAACGCTGTTCTCATAACCGGCGTCGCAGTCATCGTGTCGCTGGCGATTACCGGTGTGGTTTCGGCGCATCTCGGTCGCGCGCCCAAGCTGCGGGCCGCCGTTCGGACGATGACAGGCGGAATCCTGGCAATGGCCGTCACCTACGCCATAGGGTCGTTCGTAGGTGCGCAGATCTGACGAAAACATGGTGTGCCCCGCTTCGCCCTGCGGCTCGTTTTTCATCTACCCGCATGAGGATCACGATGCGTCCTGACCTTCCGCGAGAAATCCTGCCCGTCCCGGACGTTGCGTACGCAGGCCGCGTGATGTACGACGCTCGCGATCCGGACGCAAGGTACGCGCCCATCGAGCCGTTGCGGCCGCCGGCCGGAGCGCCGAACATTTTTCTGGTCCTGATCGACGATGCGGGGTTCGGGTCGAACAGCGCCTTCGGGGGCCCGTGCCGCACGCCGCACCTCGAGTGGCTCGCCGGCAACGGGTTGCGTTACACGCGCTTTCACACCACCGCCATCTGCTCTTCCACGCGGCAGGCGATGCTCACCGGCCGCAACCACCACTCGGTGGGAATGGGAGCGGTCTCCGACATGGCGACTGCAGCGCCAGGCTATACGTCCAAACGACCTAACACCGCGGCCACGATCGCCGAGACGCTGCGCCTGAACGGTTATTCCACGGCACAGTTCGGCAAATGCCACGAGGTGCCCACGTGGGAATGGAGCCCGGCAGGGCCGTTCGATCGGTGGCCGACAGGCAGCGGCTTCGAGTATTTCTACGGCTTCGTCGGCGGCGAAACGAGCCAGTTCTACCCGACGCTCACCGAGGGCACCAACCCCGTTCGCCCGGATCGCTCGCCCGAACAGGGCTATCACCTCACCGAGGATCTCGCGCAACGCGCGCGGCTGTGGCTGGGCCAGCATCACTCGCTCGTGCCCGACAAACCGTTCTTCCTGTACTTCGCGCCGGGCGCGACACACGCGCCGATCCATCTGCCTGCCGATTGGCGTGACCGCTATCGCGGCGCCTTCGACCGGGGCTGGGACGCCGTGCGAGACGAGACTTTCGCGCGCCAGAAACAGCTCGGCGTCATCCCGAAGGACGCTATTCTGACGGTGCGGCCGGACATCATACCGGCGTGGGAGGACATTTCCGACGAGTTGAAGCCCGTGCTCGTGCGCGAGATGGAGCTCTACGCTGCGTTCCTCGAACATACCGACGCATGCATCGGCCAGATCGTGAGTGCGATCGACGAGCTCGATGTGCTCGACGACACGCTGGTCTTCGTGATCTGCGGTGACAACGGCGCCTCCGGCGAAGGTACGCTCAACGGCACGTGGAACGAGTCGCTCACGATGACGGGCATGGTCGACATCGAGACGCCCGAGTTCCTGCGCCAGCGACTCGACTCGTTCGGAACGCCGCAATCGTATCCGCAGTATTCGCTCGGCTGGGCGCACGCGATGGACACGCCGTACCAATGGACCAAGCGCGTGGCGTCGCATTGGGGCGGCACGCGCAACGGCCTCATCGTGCACTGGCCCCGTGGCATCGAAGCGCGCGGCGAGCTGCGCCGTCAGTTCCATCACGTGATCGACGTCGCGCCGACCCTTCTCGAGGTTGCGCGCCTGCCACAACCGCGCATCGTGAATGGCGTCGACCAGCAGCCGATCGAGGGCGTCAGCATGGCGTATACGTTCGACGACGCGAACGCGGCCGACCGGCACGAGACGCAATATTTCGAGATCCTCGGCAACCGCGGCATCTATCACAAGGGCTGGACTGCGGTGACTGCGCACGACCCGCCGGGGACAATCGAGCGCCGGCGGTTCGATGACGACGTGTGGGAGCTCTACGACACCAACACCGACTGGACGCAGGCGCGGGACCTCGCCGCCCGGCAGCCGGAAAAGCTCGCGGAGCTCAAGCGTCTGTTCCTGATCGAGGCCGCGCGATACAACGTGCTGCCGCTCGATGACCGCCCCGCCGAGCGCGCCAACCCCGACACCGCGGGACGCCCCGTTCTCGCGCGCGGGCGCCGCCAGCGCCTCTATCCGGGCGTCGGTCGCCTCAACGCATTCTCGGTCATCAGCATCAAGAACAAATCGCACGGCGTAACCGCCGAGGTGACGGTGCCCGCGGGCGGTTGCGAGGGCGTGATCGTCGCGCAGGGCGGCTTCCCGGGCGGCTGGACGCTCTACGTGAAACACGGCCGGCCCACGTACTGCTACAACTTCTATGGCGTGGATCTGTTCCATGTCGAGGCAACCGAGGCGCTGCCGCCGGGCACGCATCACGTGCGCATGCATTTCGAATACGACGGCGGCGGTCCGGCGAAAGGCGGGACGGTGCACCTTCTGATCGACGACCGGGAGGTAGGCACGGGACGTGTCGAGCGCACGCAGCCACTACCGTTCGCGAGCGACGAACCGCTGGAGATCGGCCGCGACGGCGGCTCGCCGGTCACACCCGACTACAGCGAGGCGCAATTCACCGGTACCGTGAGCTGGATCGAGATCGACATTCCCGACGGCGGGCTCGACGACGACCACGAGGTGAGCAGCGAAGAGCGGCTCAAGGCAGCGCTCGTCAAGGAATAAGGGTCGACGCGCGAAGCGCACGTCGACAGCCGCACCATGCGCGAAGTCCTGAACATCGCAGTCCTGGTCTTCGCCGTGAGCAGCATGCTTTCCGTGGGTTTGGCTCATGAGTGGCGCGAGATACTCGCGCCGCTGCGCGCCGTGCGCCCGGTGCTGCGCGCGCTCGTTGCCAACTTCGTTCTCGTGCCGTTGCTGGCATTTGTCGTGCTCAAGGTCCTTGTCCTCGAGCGCCCGCTCGAAATCGGCCTTTTTCTCGTCGCCTGTGCGGCGGGAGCGCCGTTCCTGATCAAGATTGCCCAGGTCGCGCGAACCGACGTCGCACTCGGGACCACGCTTCTTATCGTGCTGCTGCCCGCGACGGTCGTCTACCTTCCGATCGTGGTGCCGCTCGCGCTGCCTGCCGCCGAGGTGAACCCGCTGGCGATTGCCATGCCGCTCGTGCTTACGATGCTGCTGCCACTGACCCTCGGCCTCGTGGCGCGCGCAAACTGGGCCGGTTTCGCGAAGAGGCTGCAGCCGCTCATGGGCAGCCTTTCGACGATAGCACTCGTCATCGTCGTCGTTGCGACGTTCGTCACCAGCCTGACGGCCATCCTGCCGATCTTTCGCACGTCCGCGATCCTCGGCGCGATCATCGTTCTCGCTGGCGCATTCGCGATCGGCTATGCGATCGGCGGCCCTGGCCATGCGTCGCGCGAAGTGCTTGCGCTCGGCACGGCACAGCGCAACATCGCGGCCGCAACCGTGGTGGCCACGCAGGCCGTGAACGATCCGGGTACGACGTCGATGGTAGTCACCATGTCGCTTCTGGGATTGGCGATGCTCTTTCCTGTCGCGACACTGCTGCGCCGCCGCAGGCAGACGGCACGGCCGGTCTCGTGAGCCGACAGGACCCGGCGGGTGTGGCGGGCCGAAGCATGGCGCCGTGGACGACGTGTTCCACTCCTGATGAACGACCCCGCTGAGATCGCCGACGAATCCGACGACGGCGAGCAGCCGGGTACCGGCATCCTGCGCGCGGCGCTCGAGCGGTGGACCTCGCTGCGGCGCAGCCGCGAAAAGACGCTACGCGATGATGCGGTTGCCGGATTGAGCCTCGCCGCGGGAAACATTCCCGACGGGATGGCGAATGCGATCCTGGTCGGCGTCAACCCGCTGTACGGGCTTTACGCCACGATGGTCGGCCCGATCGGGGGGGCAACGCTGTCGAGCACGCAGCTCATGGTCGTAAGCACGACGGCAGCCGCCTCCCTCACCGCGGGCCAGGCGCTCGGCGATCTCGACGGGCAGGAGCGCGAGAGTGCGCTGTTCCTGATGACCGTCCTGATCGGCGCGATCCTTATGCTGTTCGGCGCGCTTCGGCTCGGTCGCCTCACCCGCTTCGTTTCCTATTCGGTGATGACGGGCTTCCTGATGGGCGTCGGCGTGCTCATCATGCTGAGTCAGTTGCCGAACGCAACGGGCTACGCGGCGACGGGCGACAACGCGATCGCCCGATTGCTCGATCTGCTGGGCCATCTGAACCAGATCGATCCCGCATCGACCGGCGTCGCGCTCGTCACGCTGGTGCTCGCGATCTGGCTGCCGCGCACACGCCTCGGCAACTTCGGCATCCTCGCGGCGCTCGTCATCGCTTCTGCGCTCGCCTTGCTGCTCCAGCTCCAAAGTGTCCGCACGGCCGGCGACATCGCCACGATCAGCGGCGGCGTTCCGTCGCTGCAACTGCCGGCGTTGACGTTCGACATTTCGTTGTTCACCGGCGCGCTTTCGGTCGCGGTGATCGTCGCCGTGCAGTCGGCCGGGGTGAGCCAGAACGTGCCCAACGCGAATGGAGCGCGCAGCAACATCTCACGCGACTTTTTCGCCATGGGCATCGCCAACATCGGCTGCGGGCTGCTGCGCGGCCTGCCCGTCGGGGGCTCGCTGAGCTCGACGGCGCTCAGCCTGCTCGCGGGCGCCCGATCACGCTGGGCCGCCATTTTCGCGGGCCTGTGGATGGCTCTGCTCGTCGTCGCCGTGCCGCAGGTGGTGTCCCCGATTGCCATGCCCGCCCTGGGCGCACTGCTGATGCTCGCCGGCGCGCGGACATTGAAGCCGGCCGAGGCGTTCTCGATCTGGAGCACGGGGTGGCCGTCGCGGCTCGCGATCGTCACAACGTTCCTCGCGATGCTGTTTCTCCCGATCCAGGCTGCGGTCGGTATCGGCGTTGTCCTATCGGCGCTCCTCACCCTCGGTCAAGCTTCGGCGGAAGTGTGGGTCGTCGAGCGTGTCGAGCATTCCGATGGCGGCATCGAGGAGCGCGTCGCCCCCGACCGCCTGCCCCCGCACGCCGTGACCGTGCTCCACATTTACGGCCACCTCTTCTATGCAGGCGCCCGCACCCTGGAAGACAAATTGCCGTCGCCGCGCGGGGCGCGCAACGCAGTGGTCGTCATGCGGATGCGCGGCCGGTCGAATCTCGGAGCCACGCTGATCGACGTGCTCGCGAGTTATGCCAAGGAACTGCAGAAGGGGAACGGCCGGCTCTATCTCGCGGGGATCAACCCTGCGGTGCGCGACGAGATCGTGCGTACGGCGAAGCTCGATTTGTCGGGGCCGGTCCAGCTGTACGAGATGACGCCGCTCGTCGGTGAAGCGACGCGTAAAGCGGTAGCCGACGCGAAGGCATGGCTCGCGAGCCAGCGTTGAGCGCATCGAAACCGGGACGGCTCCGCGGCCGCCGGCTCGGTCGGGACGCCGTCGCCGGTTTCATCAACGCAGTCGTCAGTGTTCCCGACGGGCTCGCGTCGGCCGCGCTTGCGGGCGTGAATCCGGTATACGGCCTGTACACGAGCATTGCCGCGCCGATCACCGGCAGCGCGCTGGTCAGCACACAGCTGATGCAGATCGCCACCACCAGCGCATCGGCGCTTGCCGCCGGACAGGCGATCACGACCTATCCCGCGCAACAGCAGTCGCAGGCGATGTTCCTGCTGGTGGTTCTCACCGGCCTGTTCCTCGGACTTTTCGCGCTTCTGCGCTTAGGACGTCTCGTGCGTTTCGTTTCGCACGCCGTGATGACCGGCTTTATCTCCGGCGTTGCCGCGGTGCTCGTGCTCGACCAGCTCGCGCCGCTGGTGGGCGTGACGCCGCACGGCAGCAACGAGGTGGCGCAGTTCGTCGATCTCGTCGCGCACTGGGCGCAATTCGATTTCGCGACGGCCGCAACGGGTGTGCTGGCGATCATCCTCGCCGTAGGTCTCGGACGCACGCGGCTCGCGCCCATCGCATCGCTCGTTGCGCTGGTCGTTCCGTCGCTGCTCGTCATATGGCTCGCGTCAGATAGCGTTCGGCGAGTAAGGGACGTCGCCGAGATCCCGCCAGGACTACCGCTGCCTGCGCTGCCCGATCTCGCGCTTCTGTCTCCTCAGCTCGCCTTCGCTGCTTTCGCGATCGCGGTGGTTATCGCGATCCAGGCAGCCGGGATCAGCCAGGTGTTCGACAACCCGGACGGGAGCCGCCCCGACGCATCGCGCGACATGCTGGCGCAAGGTGCCGCGAATGTCGCGGCCGGGCTCATGTCAGGCATTCCGGCGGGCGGATCGGTGGGTCAGACCGCACTCAACGTGCGCGTGGGCGCTTGCAGTCGCTGGTCGGGGATTTTCGGCGGTGTGTGGATGCTCGCCATCGTGCTGCTCGTACCTTCTCTCGTGAGTCAGGTGCCGATGGCGGTGCTTGCGGCGTTGATGATCGTTTCAGGCATCAGCGCACTCGATGTCGCCGAAGTGCGCTCCATCTGGCGTACCGGCCGCACTGCTCGGTGGTCGATTCTGGTCACTTTCGCCGCGACGCTCGTGCTTTCCATTCCAACGGCGGTCGGGGTCGGTGTTGCGCTCAGCATCATTCTGAATCTCGCTTCGGCGGCGAGCGACGTGGCGGTACGCGCTCTGACGAGGCGCGGGGACGGGCGCATCGAGGAAGGGGCGCCGCCTGCGCGGCTGCCGAGCGACGCTGTCACCGTGCTCGACGTCTACGGAAGCCTGTTCTTCGCCGGAGCGCGAACGCTCGAGGATCAGCTGCCGCGTCCTGAAGGCTCGTCGCAGCCCGTGGTCGTGCTGCGCCTGCGCGGACGCACGAAACTGGGCGCAACGCTCCTCGAGGTACTGGATCGCTACGCTGAAGACCTGGCCGACAGCGGTGGACGGCTGTACCTGAGCGGAGTGGCGCCAGACGTCGCGGCCGAGCTTCGCCGCACGGGGAAGCTGGACCTCGACGGGGTCGTTCACGTCGCACCGTCCGACGAGGTTATCGGCGCCTCCACGAGCGCCGCGGTGCAAGACGCGCGCGCATGGCTCGGCCGAAATGCGAAGCGGAGCTCCGTGTGACGACGAAGCCAAGCACCACCGCCCGTCACGCTATGACCGGACCCTAAAGCGTTTCGATGGCGAAACGGCGGTAGCGGTGCGCAAACTGGAACGGAACGCGCCGTGCAACGTTCATCACGCGCTCGGCTTCCCCGTCGGTCGGCGCATAGACCAGCAGAAATGTGCTGCCGCCTTTCGCGGCGTTCAAGTGCGTCTGAACCATTTCATCGGCTTTCCCCAACCGGGCGAGCCAGTCGGCATTCTCGAGCTGACCCTTGGCACTCGGGATGACGTCGCTGGCACTCAAAAGCACGGCATCCTTCGCGTCGTACCCGCCCGTAGACAGATCGTGCTGCACCCGCTCCGCAGCGGCCTTGTTCTCGAACGCCAGGATGATCCAGCCGGTCGGGTAGAAGATGCCGAAGTCGGTCGGCAGCTTTGCTGGGTCCATTCGCTCTCCTCGGGTTGCAGTGTCGATGACGCGCCTGCGATCTCGCACGAAGTGCTGCAGGAATGTCCGCAGTTCCAAGTCGTAGGACTGTGGGCGCTAGGGCGCAGTTCCGCTGCGCACGATTGCGACAAGATGCTCGCGCCGGGCTGCCGGAACCGGCGTATCCTGAGGTTTCGATCGAAGCATGGTATGGGCGACGCGCTCACACATTCGATGGGAAGAGCGACGCAATGAATCCACGTCCTCGCACAGCAGCAAGTCGAGGGCTCGACCTAGACTGAACCCAGCTTGTCCGTATTAGCCCCCTTCCGGCACCGCACGTACACGGTCGTCTGGACGGCCACGGTCGTCTCCAACACGGGGGGGGTGGATGTACAGCGCCGCTGCGGCGTGGCTGATGACGACGCTGGATTCGCATCCTGTCATGGTTTCGCTCGTGCAAGTGGCAACGAGCTTGCCGCTCGTCCTGTTCGCGCTCCCTGCGGGCGCGCTCGCGGACATCATCGACAAACGGCGCTTCCTGATCGCGGTCGGTATCGGGATATGCGCGCTGTCGCTCGTGTTTGCTGCGCTCGTCAGCCTGGACCGAGTCACGCCCGCCATCCTGCTCGTATTCATGTTCCTCGTGAGCATCGGCACGGCGCTCGACGCGCCCTTCTGGCAATCGATCGTTCCACAACTCGTTCCACGCGAAGACCTGGAGAGCGCGGTCGCGGTGAACAGCGTTGGCGTGAACATCAGCCGGGCCGTGGGTCCGGCACTGAGCGGCGTCATCACAGTGACACTCGGAATTGCCGCTCCCTTCTGGATCGACGCATTCAGCACGCTCGCAACTGTCGGCGCGCTCAAGTGGTGGCGCCCCGAGCCGAAGGCTCCGCAACGATTGCCCTCGGAACGCTTCACGCGTGCGATCCGCACCGGCGTGCGATACGCGCGCAATAACCCCGCCCTGCGCGCGACGCTGCTCCGCGCAGTCGCGTTCTTCCTGTTTGCGAGCGCGTATTGGGCGCTTCTGCCGCTGGTGGCGCGAAACCAGATTGCCGCAGGGGCCGGGGTTTACGGCCTGCTGCTCGGTGCGATCGGCGCCGGTGCTCTGGGCGGCGCGTTCGTATTGCCGCGCCTCAAGATCAAACTGGGGCCCGATCGAATGGTCGCTTGCGGCTCGGCAGGAACTGCACTAGCGCTCGTGCTGTTCGGCGTGGCGCATCAGACGGGCACGGCATTGCTGGCGAGCGTGATCGCCGGCGCGTGCTGGATCGCGACGCTTTCAACGCTGAATGTCTCGGCTCAGCTCGCCCTGCCGGATTGGGTGCGTGGGCGGGGTCTCGCGATCTACGTCACGGTTTTCTTCGGCGCGCTGACACTCGGCAGCGTGGTGTGGGGTGAAGTCGCCGCGCTCGTGGGAGTGCCACTCGCGCACATCGGCGCAGCGGTCGGCGCCGTGGTGGCCATTCCACTGACCTGGCGCGCGAAACTGCAGACAGGCGCGAGCCTGGATCTGACACCCTCGATGCACTGGCCCTCTCCGATGGTCGCTGAGGACCTCGAGCCGCAGGCGGGCCCCGTCATGGTGCTGGTCGAGTACGACATCGATCCCACGAGCCGGGACGAATTCCTCCGCACGCTCGAAAGCGTTGCCGCGGAACGGCGGCGGGATGGAGCGTACGCATGGGACATCTTCGAGGACACTGCCTCGCCAGGTCGGATGGTCGAAACGTTTCTCGTCGAATCGTGGATCGAGCATCTGCGCCAGCACGAGCGCGTGACGAAGGCCGATCGGGATCTGCAGGCACGTGTCGAACAGCTGCTCGTGCGCCCGGCGACCGTGACGCACTTTGTCAACGCCAGCGCCGTCAGGAGAACGGACGGAAAGGAGTAATCATGGCTCAGCCATTGAACCGTAACAGCGTAGCCGCCGTCCTGGCGGGCATGAGCGACTTGATGCCCGAAGTCGAGGCGCTCTACAAGGATGTGCACGCGCATCCCGAGCTCTCGATGCAGGAAACCCGGACTGCGGCCGTTGCCGCGGAAGCGCTCGCAAAAGCGGGTTATGAAGTGACGAAGGAAGTCGGCAGGACCGGCGTGGTGGGATTGTTGCGCAACGGCGCCGGACCGACGGTGATGCTGCGGGCGGACATGGATGCGCTGCCGGTGGCGGAGGATACGGGCCTGCCCTATGCGAGCAAGGTCACGGCGACGGATGCAGAAGGGAACACGGTACCTGTCGCACATCTATGCGGTCACGATATGCACGTCGCGTGGCTGGCCGGCGCCTCTGCATTGCTGGCGCGAGCGCGCGACGTGTGGAAGGGAACGCTGATGGTCGTGTTCCAGCCAGGCGAGGAGACTGCCCAGGGAGCGCGGGCCATGATCGACGGTGGCCTGCTGCAACGATTCCCGACACCGGACGTGGTGCTCGGCCAGCACGTCATGGTCGGTGCCGCGGGCACCGTTGCAGGCAGCGCGGGTCCGATAACGTCGGCGGCAGACAGCCTGCAAATCCGCCTGTTCGGCCGCGGCGCACACGGTTCCATGCCGCAAGCAAGCGTTGATCCGGTCGTCATGGCGGCGGCGACCGTGCTGCGCCTGCAAACCATCGTGTCCCGCGAGGTTGCGGCGACCGATGCGGTCGTGGTGACCATCGGCGTCCTGCGGGCCGGCACGAAGGAGAACGTCATACCCGACGACGCCATCATCAAGCTCAACGTGCGTACGTTCGATGCCGGCGTGCGCAAACACGTGCTCGGCGCCATCGAGCGGATCGTCAATGCCGAAGCCGAAGCGTCAGGCGCGCCACGCAAGCCGGAAATCACGCCGCTCGATCAATACCCGCTGAATGTCAATGACGAGACCGCGAGCAACCGGATCGCAGCGGCTTTTCGGGCGTATTTCGCGCCGGACCGGGTGAAGCACACCGGTCCCGCACCCGCCAGCGAGGACTTCGGGTGCTTCGGCACAGCATGGCAGGTGCCCTCCGTGTTCTGGTTCGTGGGCGGGAATGATCCGGACGTCTATGCCAAGGCGAAGGCTGCAGGCAAGCTGAACGAGCTGCCGGTCAACCACAGCCCAAAGTTCGCGCCTGTCCTGCATCCCACCCTGGAGACGGGAATCGAGGCTTTGGTGGTCGGTACACTCGCCTGGCTTGGTGCGAGCTGAGCGGTTTGTCTTCCGGGGACTTGACGAATGCGATCCGAGTTGCAGCGATTTGGCAGATGGCCCGCGAGACGGATCGCGCCGAAGGGGGCCGCATCGCGCCTGCGCGTCGCGCGTTCACGGACACGACAGGCATGATCGACACTCCCACGGTCGTGCGTATTCTCGATCTCGTCGGCACCTTCGTCTTCGCGATCAGCGGGGCGGTAGCAGCGGTCAACGGTCGGCTGGACATCTTCGGCATCCTGGTCCTGTCGTTCGTCGCGGGAAACTTCGGCGGGATTGGCCGAGACGTACTGATCGGCGCGGTGCCGCCCGGTGCGCTGACGGACGTGCGCTACCTTCTGGTTTCCGTGCTGGCGGGTGTCATCACGTTCTTCCGGTACGCCGGCGTCGACAGACTGCGCAATCCGGTTCTGTTGTTCGATGCGGCGGGGCTGTCGCTCTTCGCCGTGTCCGGTGCGCAAAAGGCGATCGACTTCGGACTCGACCCGGTAATGGCCGCGCTTCTCGGCATGCTGACCGGAATCGGCGGCGGCATGACACGCGACATCCTTCTCGCCGAAATCCCGCAGGTGTTGCGTTCGGACCTGTACGCGGTCGCGGCATTGGCGGGCGCATCGGTCGTGGTCCTTGGCGATGTTTTCGACATTTCCTACGGCCTTTCAGCTCTCGCAGGCGCCTTGCTCTGCTTCGGTCTTCGCTTCATGGCTATTCAATACGGCTGGCATCTGCCGACCGCCCGCCTTTCCGCGCAGCGGCGGGCCGAAGCAGACTCATCGGCAGACGAGGGCACCCACTGAATCCCGATGGACGCGAAGAACACTCCGCGAAAGCCATCGCTGCCGGTCGTACCGGTCAGTTTCCTGGCGCTGATCGTCCTCTGCGCGCTGCTCTTCTGGTGGCTGCGGCCGCCGGGCGTTGGAGTCGCGCGACTAGCGGACGGCACCGTCGGCGCGGGTCGGCTCGAGCCCTTCAGAAGCCCCGGCGGGACGCTGCACACGAACGGCTTCGTCAAGACGGAAGAACTGCGCAGGGACGAGGGCTCGTGGCGGGGCACGACTTCGTCGGCCATCCGCCTCGACGCCACCTACCGCTACGAGATCGAGCTTCGCTCCAAATGGAACTACTACATCGACGACACGCGCCGGACCGCGCTGATCGTCGCCCCGCCGTTTCGACCCGAATTGCCTGTCGCCGTCGATTCACGCACCGTCCAGGAGTGGACGTCTTCCGGCTGGGGCCGCTTCGACAAATGGGATCAGCTTCAGGCATTGCGCAAGGAGATTTCGCCTTACCTCGCCGGCAGAGCTTCCAGCAAGGCTTACCTGGACATCGCGCGAGGCGACGCACGCAAGACGGTCGAGGAGTTCGCCTCCGATTGGCTTCTCAAAGCGAACCGGATGCCGGCAAATTCCGCCTACGTCGTCAAGGTTTACTTCGCCGACGAGCCCGACATCCCATTCCCCGACAACAGGACGGTGAAGGACTTTCTTCCATGAGCGAAGCGCGGGTAACGCATTGGCGGTGCGACTTCCAGTCGCCGTCGCGGTCAGCGCGGGCGTAAGCTATGCGTGAGAATATCACGCCATCCAGCAGCGCCGGCATCGGCAACTACACGCTGCAGCAATTCGCGGACGCGATGCGTCGCGGCATCCGCGCCGACGGCGCTCATCTCTACCCAGCCATGCCGTACACCGCCTATGTCAAAGTGACTGACACAGACATCGCGGCGCTCTACGCCTATTTCATGCATGCCGTGACGCCGGTCGATGCGTCGCCTGAAGCAACAAGTCTGCCGTTTCCTTTCAATATCCGCGCGTCGATGGTCGCTTGGAACGTGCTGTTCCTCGATCGAAGCACGTTCCGTCCTGATGCGACCAAGCCGGCAGAATGGAATCGCGGCGCTTACCTCGTCGAAGGACTCGCGCACTGCGGGACATGCCATAGCCCCCGTAGCGTGCTGATGGCGGAATCGTCGTCGAAACCGCTCGCTGGCGGAAAGGTCGGCGCATGGGACGCGCCGAACATCACGTCCGATGTCGCCAGCGGCGTCGGCGGCTGGACTGGGACAGAGCTTGTGGCGTATATGCGTGGCGGTGATGCGCGGGGCAAGGGACAGGCCGCTGGCCCCATGGCCGAGGCGATCGATCACAGCCTGGGTCGTCTGACGGATGCCGACCTGCGCGCCATCGCCGTCTACTTGAAGACAGTACCCCGCGTACACGACCCAGCGGACAGCCGACCCCGTTACGCCTGGGGCAGCGCGTCGAACGATCTCTCCGCAGTACGTGGCGTCGTAACGCCGCGCGAAGGCGACGCGATGAGCGGGCCGCAGCTCTACGACGCGTGGTGTGCGACTTGCCACCAGGTCGACGCGCAGGGCAGTTTCGATGGAGGCCTGCCGCCGCTCTTCCACAACACCGCCCTCGGGCAGCCGAGCAGCAACAATCTCGTGCTCGTCATGCTGGAAGGGATACATCGGCAAGGCGAATTCGCCGAGCTGCCGATGCCGGCCTTCGCGCACCTGTCGGATCGTCAGCTCGCGACACTCGGCTCGTGGCTGACCCGGCGTTACGGCAACCCCGCCGCGTCCGTGACCGACGATCAAGTAGCAACTTTGAGACGCGGAGGATCGCCGTCCCATCTCGTCATCGCGGTGCAGGCCGCGATCGCCCTCGTCGTCGCCGTGGTTGCGGCCCTCCTCGTTGCGTGGCGGCGCCGCTCGAATGAGCGCGAAGCAAGTGGACGTGCAAACGCGTCACGGCACGGTTGAACGGGCGGGCCAGGGTTCTCCATGGGACCCGTTCCGGCACCGCACTTATGCGGTGATCTGGGCAGCCACCGTGGTTTCCAACACCGGCGGCTGGATGTACAGCGCCGCAGCGGCGTGGCTCATGACGACCCTTGATCCGCATCCGGTCATGGTGTCGCTGGTGCAGGTGGCAACGAGCCTCCCCCTGTTCCTGTTCGCGCTACCTGCCGGAGCGCTCGCCGACATCATCGACAAGCGCCGCTTTCTGATCGGCGTCGGCATCGGGATCATGATCCTGTCGCTCATCTTCGCCACGCTGGTCACCCTGGACCGCGTCACTCCCGTGCTCCTGCTCGCGTTCATGTTCCTGGTGAGCGTCGGCACGGCGCTCGACGCCCCCGCCTGGCAGTCGATCGTTCCTCAGCTCGTCCCACGCGAGGACCTGCAGAGCGCGGTGGCGGCGAACAGCGTAGGAATCAACATCAGCCGCGCCATCGGGCCGGCACTGAGCGGCATCATCACCGTCGCATTCGGCGTCGCCGCTCCGTTCTGGATCGACGCATTCAGCAACCTCGCGACCCTCGGCGCGCTCAAGTGGTGGCGTCCGCCCCCCAGGGCGGCGCGCCGGCTTCCGGCGGAGCGATTCGCGCGCGCCATCGGCATCGGCATTCGTTACGCGCGCAACAATCCTCCACTCCGTGCGACCTTGCTGCGTGCCGTCGCCTATTTCCTTTTTGCGAGCTCATACTGGGCCCTGCTGCCGCTCGTCGCCAGGAATCAAATCGCTGGAGGCGCCGGCGTGTACGGACTTCTGCTCGGCGCCATCGGCGCGGGCGCGCTGGCTGGCGCGTTCGTGTTGCCGCGCCTCAAGGCGAAGCTCGGCGCCGATCGAATGGTCGTCGCGGGCACTGCAGGAACGGCGGTCGCGCTGGTGCTCTTCGGCGTCGCACACCAGACTGCCACGGCCTTGTTGGCGAGCCTGCTTGCCGGCGCGTGCTGGATCGCGACGCTTTCGAGCCTCAATGTCTCCGCGCAGCTCGCGCTCCCTGACTGGGTGCGCGGGCGCGGCCTCGCGATCTATGTGACGGTGTTCTTTGGCGCTCTGACGCTCGGCAGCATCGTTTGGGGTGAGGTCGCCGCGCTCGTCGGGCTGCCGATCGCACATTTCGCCGCGGCGGCGGGGGCCCTGCTCGGCATTCCGCTGACCTGGGGCGCGAAGCTTTCGACCGGCGCGAGACTCGACCTGACGCCTTCGATGCACTGGCCGTCGCCTGTGGTCGCCGATGATCTCGAGCCGCAGGCCGGCCCCGTGATGGTGATGGTCGAGTACAACATCGCCGCCGAGAAACGGGAGGCTTTCCTCGAGGCCATCGAACGCGTTGCGGCCGAGCGGCGGCGCGACGGAGCGTACGCGTGGGACATCTTCGAGGACACGGCATCGCCGGGGCGGATGGTGGAAACGTTCCTGGTGGAATCGTGGATGGAGCATTTGCGCCAGCACGAGCGCGTCACCAACGCCGATCGCGTGCTGCAGGAGCGCATTGAAAACCTTCTGCTGCGGCCGGCAACGGTGACGCACTTCGTCAGCGCGGCCGCCGTCGCGATCGCCAAGCCCGACTCTTCGTGACGGTCAGTGCAGCGTCGAGTGACCGGTCACAGTGGCGTACCGACGAGGAAGCCCATGCCGTAGGTGATCGCCATCGCGA
>Ga0207657_10000203_pt1 | contig 61390 bp, 58 predicted proteins | sample KBSC33metaG_FD_184316 | JGI IMG/M metagenome (GOLD analysis project Ga0207657, IMG submission 184316) | Corn rhizosphere microbial communities from Kellogg Biological Station, Michigan, USA - KBS C3-3 metaG (SPAdes) (version 2) | ecosystem: Host-associated > Plants > Roots > Rhizosphere > Soil ...
GTTGCACAAAACGCCGTGAGTTCGGCGCGCGTGCCACATTTTGGCCGCAGAAAAACCCAGCAAATCGACCCTTCGCACCACTAGTTTTGGCCGATGCAATTTTGCTCGCGAAGGGTTGATCCGTGAGCTGTTGTCGAAACCGTTCGCGCCCCCAGATTGTTTTTGTTGCGCGGCCTGCTTCGGAATCTTTCTGAAAGTGAGATTCGAGCCTCGCCTTGCAACCGGACATTGGAAGACGGCGTGCCACCAGTGGCGGCCGCGTGAGGGGGCATGCGTTATATGTCGGAATCCGGAGAGATGCGGCGGGATGCACGAGAGATTCTCGGCGACTCCTGCTGGTTTCCCGAAGACTATGTTCCCGCGATGAAAGCGATGTCTTTCGTGCGCAGCGATACGGCCACGCTCGCGCGACAGCCCTTTCTCGATCATCGCTGGAATCGGCGCGGCTGCGCACAGATACCGCTGATGCTCGATCGGATCGCCCAAGAATTTCCGTCCGATGCGCCGCTGCCGCGGCTGAATTTCATCTGGCACACGTCCTTCTGCTGCTCCACCCTGATTGCCGCGGCATTGAATGTCGCCGACCGGAACATTTCGCTGAGCGAGCCGGCAATGCTGGTAACGGTCGCAGACGTAAAGCGCGCGGATGCATTCACGGATGCAAAGATGCCCTCGCGTCTGCCTGAGATCGCTTTCCGGCTTTTGGCGCGACGCTCGACGCCGGACACGGCCGTCACGGTGAAGCCAAGCAATTTCGCAAATATCCTGATCCGCGATGCGGTACACCACACCAAGGGAAAATCCCTTTTCCTCTATTCGGACCTGCCGAGCTTTCTTCTTTCGGTTGCCAAGAGCGGCCTGCAGCTCAGCAAATACGCGCGCCGTCTCTTTTTCAGCATCTTGCGGGATGACGGCAAGCCGGTGCGATGGCCCGCGTCAGATCTGTTTCAGATGTCGGATCTCGAAGTGGCCGCTATCGCCTGGCATTTGCAGATTGCCGAATTCCGGCGCTCCTGGGCCGAGTTGGGCGAGGGACGCGTCGCTTCGCTGGACTGTGACGCCTTCCTTGCCGATCCATACGCAGCGCTCGAACGGCTGGATGCATTTTTCGGGTATGGCTTCGGGCCGGAGAAGATACGGACAATCGTCGAAGGACCGGTTCTTAAGCGCCACGCCAAGCTCCCCCAGGCGCCCTTCAGCCCGGAACAACGCCGTATGGAGCAGCAGCGTGTGCGGCAGTTCCTTGGCGCCGATCTGGAACGGATCGCGGAGTGGAGTTACACCGCCTATCCGGAAGCCGTGCGCGGCGCGCCGCTTCCCGGAGCCCTTGTCGCAACTGGCAAGTAATCGCCTTTTCGCGAGAAGATGCCTGGCCTGTTGACGCTGACAGGGCAATTTTCTCTGCTGCTTCAATGCGATAATGCCTGCCCAGTAACGATCACGTTTTGTTCTTGACCTAATGAGAACAAGAGTAGAACATGCTCTCCTGATGCCGAAGGAGGAAGCAATGATGTGGGCGAAAGACTTGGCGGCTGGAGCGGGGCTGATTGCATTCGTGGCGTGTTCGTTTGCGCTGGCGACCATCGCGCAGGCACTGACGACGATCTGATTTTCAACCATCTGTGGATGGACGTTTCCCCGCGTCGCCCTTTGGGCGGCGCGCGGCGATGATCGGGGTTCTGGCGATGGAGAATCAATCTGGCAATGGCGGCAGCCCGAAAACCGGCGAATTTTGTGCACCTGCGGGTGAAGAGCGCCTATTCGCTCCTCGAAGGCGCTATTCGGCCTGGCGAGCTCGCGGAACTGGCGCGCGACAACGCCATGCCGGCCGTCGCCGTTACCGACGCGAACAACCTCTTCGGCGTCTTTGAAATCAGCGAGACGCTGGCGAAGCGGGGCGTCCAACCCATCGTCGGCTGCCTGCTTTCGGTCGATCTGGACGAGAAGCCTGTCGCGACCGGAATGGTCACTCGGCAGAAGCCCGCGCAGCTTCCTGTGCTGGTGCAGAATGAGGAGGGCTATCGCAATCTCTCCAAAGTTCTGAGCGGCGCTTATCTGAAAGCGGCGCCGGGGGATTGGCCCTGCGTGAAGACGGCGGATCTGGCCGCGCATTCGGAAGGCTTGATCGCGCTGACCGGTGGTCCCGGCGGGCCGCTCAACAGCCTGGTGGCCAACGGCCAGCCCGAAGCCGCAGACGAGTTGCTGAAGAAGCTCGCGGCAATTTTCCCGAACCGCCTCTATGTCGAACTGCAACGCCATGGCCTGCCGGAAGAGCGCGCTGCCGAAGAGGGGCTCATCGACCGTGCCTATGCGATGAACCTGCCGCTCGTCGCCACCAACGACGTGCATTTCGGAAGCGCGGCAATGTACGAGGCGCATGATGCGCTGCTTTGCATCGCCGATGGCACCTATGTCTCGCAGCAGGACCGGCGCAAGCTTACGCGCGAGCATCGCTTCAAATCGGCGGAAGAGATGGCGGTGCAATTCGCCGACCTGCCTGAAGCGATCGAGAACACGGTTCAGATCGCCAAGCGCTGCGCCTTCCGGCCCAAGAAGCGCAATCCGATCCTACCGCAATTCGTTCCAGAATCCGGCCTGTCGCCTGCTGAGGAACTGCGCGCACAGGCCGAAGCCGGCTTGACGCGCCGGTTGGCGGAACATGGCAAGTTTGCGGATGAGAAGGTTTATCGCGACCGGCTGGAGTTCGAACTCAGCGTCATCATCCGCATGGATTTTCCGGGCTACTTCCTGATCGTCTCGGATTTCATGAAGTGGACGCGCGCCAACGGCATTCCTGTCGGCGTGCGCGGTTCGGGCGCCACGTCGCTGGTCGCGTGGTCACTCGACATTACCAACCTGGATCCCATCCGTTTCGGCCTGCTGTTCGAGCGCTTCCTCAATCCCGAACGCATCTCGATGCCGGACTTCGATATCGATTTCTGCCAGGAGCGCCGCGACGAAGTCGTGCGCTATGTCCAACACAAATACGGCGAAGACCGTGTGGCGCATATCATCGCGCTGGGTTCGCTACAGGCGCGCGCCGCCGTACGCGACGCAGGGCGCGTGCTGCAGATGCCGCTGGGCCTTGTCGACCGTATCGCCAAGCTCATCCCCAATCCGCCCGGCAAATCGATTTCGCTGAAAGACGCGATGGAGACCGAACCGCGGCTTGAGCAGATGGCGGAAAGCGAGCCGATCGCCAAGCAACTGTTCTCCATCGTCAGCAAGATCGAAGGACTTTACCGCCACGCATCGACCCATCCGGCCGGCGTCGTCATCGGCGACAGGCCCTTGGACGAAATCGTTCCGCTCTATCGCGATCCGCGTTCCGAAATGCCGGTGACGCAGTTCGACTATGAGGATGCGGAGAAGTCGGGCCTTGTGAAGTTCGACTTCCTCGGTCTCAAAACTCTCACCGTCATCGCCAAGGCGGAAGAATTGTTGAAGCAGCGCGGCATCGTGTTGCATACGCAGAGTATCGATTTCAACGATTCCAAAACGTTCGAAATGCTGGCGCGGGGCGAAAGCGTCGGCGTGTTCCAGCTCGAAGGCGCGGGCATGCGCGATCTGCTTCGCAAGATGCGGCCTGACCACATCAACGATCTGGTCGCTCTTGTGGCGCTTTACCGCCCGGGTCCGATGGACTCCATCCCGAAATATATCGCGGTGAAGAATGGCAAGGAGAAGCCGGAATATCTCGACCCAACGCTCGAGCCGATTCTGAAAGAAACCTATGGTGTCATGACGTATCAGGAAGACGTCATGAACATCGCGCGGGAACTGGCGGGGTATTCGCTGGGTGAAGCCGATCTTCTGCGCCGCGCCATGGGCAAGAAGATCGCCAGCGAAATGGCGGTGCATGAGGAAAAGTTCGTAAAAGGCGCGCAGGAGCGCGGCGTTCAAAAGGGCATTGCGCAACAGATTTTCGAGCAGGCCGCGAAGTTCGCCGGTTACGGCTTCAACAAGGGCCACGCCGCCGCCTATGCGCAGGTCGCCTATCAAACGGCGTTCCTGAAGGCCAACTATCCCGTCGAATTCCTCGCTGCATCGATGACGCTGGATATCGGCAATACCGATCGCCTCAATATTTTCCGGCAGGAAGCGCAGCGGCTGGGCGTACGGGTGCTGGCGCCGGACATCAACCGCTCGCAATCCTATTTCGCCTGCGATGCGGCCGATAATGTTGTGTTCTACGCGCTTGCCGCCGTGAAGGGCGTGGGCAAGCAGGCGATGGAGCATGTCGTCGAAATGCGCGAAGAGGGCGGGCCGTTCAAATCCATCAGCGACTTCGCCCGCCGCGTCGATCCCAAGCTCGTCAACAAGCGCGCGTTTGAAAGCCTCGTTCGCGCGGGTGCGTTCGATGCGCTGTCGCCGAACCGCAAGCAGCTTGTCGAATCGTCCGATGCGGTGCTGAGCGATGCGGCCCGCACCGCGCGCGAACGCGAGACAGGGCAGGTGTCGCTATTCGGCGAAGCCGCGGCTTCCACCGAAGAATTGCGGCTCGCGCCGGTCGATGACTGGCTCGCGCATGAGCGTCTGGGCGAAGAGTTTTCGGCGATCGGTTTTTATCTGTCCGGTCATCCGCTCGACAATTACCGCACCTCGCTGACGCGGCTTCAGGCCCTGAGCTATGGGCAGATTCAAGAAGATCGGCGTGCGAATTTTGTGGCGTCGGTAGCCGGAACGATCATCCGCAAATCCGAACGCCGTGGCCGCAACGATCAGAATTATGCGTTCGTGTCGTTCTCTGACCCGACCGGAATGTTCGAGGTGATGTTCTTCCCCGAAGTGCTGGCGGCATCGCGCCCGCTGCTGGAGGCGGGAAAGTCGATTCTGCTGAAGCTCAACGCCGGCTGGGAAGGCGACGAACTCAAGCTGCGCGCGATCTCCGCCAGCGACCTCGACAAGGCCGCAGCCGATGCGGGCGAGGGCATGAAGATCTTCTTGGAAGATACGCGGCCACTCGGCGCCATCGCTTCGCAATTGCGCCAGCCCGGCAAGGGCATGGTCACGTTGATCGTGCCGGGAAGCGAAGGCCGGGAAGTGGAGATCAAGCTGCCGCAACGCCTTCAGGTGAATGTGGCGCTGAAGAATGCAATCAAATCGATGCCCGGCGTCGCAGCCGTTGAAACGGTTTAGAGCGCGGCCACGGCTTTGCCGAGGCGCTCCAGTCCGGTTTCCAGAAGTTTCGGATCCTGCGCGAAGCAGATGCGCACATAGGAGTCGATGCTGGCATCGCCCACATCGCCAAACGCAGATCCTGGTGCCACGCCGACGCGTGCTTTCTTCACCAGCTCCACCGCGAAGTCGTGACTGTTCTTCATGCCTTCGACATGGAAGAATCCGTAGAACGCGCCTTCCGGCTTCATCCAGCGGATGCGGTTCTGTGTGTCGATGAATTTCTGCGTGACGTCACGGCCGTGATGGCAACGCTCGCGAATCTTGTCGCGGAACGCATCGCCCTCCGGTGAAAGCGCGGCCAGGGCGCCCCATTGTGCGAACACCGTCGCGCCGGTGTTGTTGGCCATCGACAGGACATTCACGGAGTTTTTTATCACAGCAGGATGAACGAGCCAGCCCACGCGCCAACCGGTCATCGCCCAGGGCTTGGAGAAGCTGTTGATGACGAACACATTGTCATCCGCCTCCGCGATCTGCAGGAAAGACGGCGCATGCGGTTTGCCGTCATAGACGAGCGTTCCGTACACTTCATCGCTGATGATTGCGATGCCGCGCTTGCGGGCGAATTCCAGCACCCCGCGCTGTTCCGAAGGCTGCATGATCCAGCCGGTAGGATTGCCCGGCGATGCGATGAAGATCGCCTTGGTGCGCCCGTCGCAGAGGGAAAACAGCTTGTCGAGATCGAGCTGCCAATGCGGCGTCGCGCTGCGCCAGTTTTCTTCGAGCTTCGCGAAACGGATCTGCGCGCCACAAATCTCGCCTGCCTGAAAGATGTTTGGCCATACCGGCGACACGCAGACGACATTGTCGCCGGTCTCCACCACGGCCTGCAGCGCGCAGGTGACGGCCATCATGGCTGCGCCCGGCACGGTGATGCGATCCAGAGAAATGTTCGCGCCGACGGTCCGTTTGTGGAAATCGCGAATGGCTTCCCGTAGAGGCAGGATGCCATCGGCGTGTGTGTAGAAGGTCTTGCCGTCGTCCAGCGCCTTCTTGGCCGCGTTGCTGATGAAGGCGGGGGTGACCAGATCGGTCTCCCCGAACCAGAGCGGGATCAGGTCCGGCTCGCCCAAGGCGTGCATGGAGACGGCGCCGATGCCGTTGGCGCGAATATGACGAATGGTCGGGCGGATGGGGGAGGAGCTGGTCATGGTTCCAGTCTATGCGCCGTTTCGCGGGCCGGAACATGGGGTTTCGCATAGCGGCTCTGCGGCCAAATGGCTGCAAAGGCTGTCCTTTCCGCCGCCGCAATCGGTTCTTGCGCTGTCCGGCTTAAATCCCTATAAGCCCGCCATCTCGCACGTGTGGGTGGGTTGCGAAAGGTGTTCTTTCGCCCCCGTCCGGTGTCCCTCAGGGGATAACCCACGCGTCTGGCTAACCGGTAAAGGAGAAGGTCCCAATGGCTCTGCCAGATTTTTCCATGCGTCAACTCCTCGAATCGGGAGCGCATTTCGGCCATCGCAAGCAGCGCTGGAACCCGAAGATGCAGCAATACATCTACGGTTCGCGCAACGACATCCACATCATCGACCTGACGCAGACGGTTCCGTTGCTGCACCAGGCCCTCGTCGCCCTGCGTGATGTTGCGGCCGGCGGCGGCCGCATCCTTTTCGTCGGCACCAAGCGCCAGGCTTCCGAGCCGGTCGCTGCCGCCGCGAAGCGCTGCGCCCAATACTATGTGAATCATCGTTGGCTCGGCGGCACGCTGACCAACTGGCAGACGATTTCCGGCTCCATCAAGCGCATGCGCTCGATCGAAGAGACGCTTTCGTCCGCACAAAGCTCGGGCTTGAAGAAGAAAGAGCTTCTCGGCCTGTTGCGCGAGCGCGACAAGCTCGACCTGTCGCTGGGCGGCATCAAGGAAATGGGCGGCCTGCCGAACATGCTGTTCGTGATCGACACGAACAAGGAGCAGATCGCCGTTGCCGAAGCCCAGAAGCTCGGCATTCCGGTGGTTGCGATCCTCGACTCCAACTCCAATCCGGATGGCATCGCCTATCCGATCCCGGCCAATGACGACGCCGCCCGCGCGCTTGCGCTGTATTGCGATCTCGCGGCTCGCGCGATCATCGACGGCCTTTCGCAGGGCCAGGTCGCTGCCGGTGTGGATGTTGGTGAATCCGAAGCGTTGCCCGATCTGCGCTCGGCCGAGGAAGTCGCTGCCCAGGCATCCGCCTAACAATACCGATTACGGAGAAAAACGATGGCGAACATTACCGCCACGATGGTGAAAGACCTGCGCGACAAGACCGGCGCGGGCATGATGGACTGCAAGTCGGCGTTGGCCGAAACCAATGGTGACATGGACCAGGCGATCGACTGGCTTCGCAAGAAAGGCCTGTCGAAGGCCGCCAAGAAGGCCGGCCGCGTTGCTGCTGAAGGTCTCGTCGGTGTGGCGCTGGGCACGGGAACTGGCGCACTGGTGGAAGTGAACGCGGAGACGGACTTCGTCGCCCGCAACGACCAGTTCAAAGACTTTGTGAAGTCCGCGGCGCAACTCGGCCTCGAAGCCGATGGCGACGTTGAGAAGCTGCTCAACAAGAAGATGGGCAACGACACGGTCGATGCCACGCTGAAGGAACTCGTCGCCAAGATCGGCGAGAACATGAGCGTGCGCCGCGCCACCGCGCTGGCCGTCAATCCGGGCGTCGTCGCAAGCTATGTCCACAACGCTTCGGGCCCCGAATTGGGCAAGATCGGTGTTCTGGTGGCGCTCAAGTCGTCGGGCAACACGGACAAGCTGATGGCGCTGGGCAAGCAGATCGCGATGCATATCGCGGCCGCCAACCCGCTGGCGCTTACCTCCGCGCACCTCTCCAAAGAGGTGATCGAGCATGAGCGCGCCATCCAGGCCGATATCGCGCGCCAGTCCGGCAAGCCGGAAAACGTGATCGAGAAGATGCTCGAAGGCCGGATGCGGAAGTTCTACGAAGAATCGGTTCTAATGAACCAGGTCTTCGTGATTGACGGCGAGACGCCGGTGGCCAAGGTGGTGGAGAAGGTTTCCAAGGAAATCGGCGCCCCCATCGAAGTCGAAGGTTTCGTGCGCTATCAGGTCGGCGAGGGCATCGAGAAGGTGACCACCGATTTCGCCGACGAAGTGAAGGCAATGTCGGGTCAGTGATCTGACCGTTTCCGGAGGGGCTATGGGTTCGACGCCGAAGTACCGCCGGGTTCTGCTGAAAGTCTCGGGTGAAGCCCTGATGGGCAGCGAGGCTTACGGCATCGACACCGCCACGGTGGATCGCATTGCAGCGGACGTGAAAGAGGCGACGAACGCCGGCACCGAAGTGTGCATGGTGATCGGCGGCGGAAACATCTTCCGTGGCCTTGCGGGCGCCGCCAAGGGCATCGACCGCGCAACCGCCGATTACATGGGCATGCTGGCGACCGTGATGAACGCGCTGGCCATGCAAGCCGCCATGGAGCGGATCGGCGTGGGCTGCCGCGTGCAATCGGCCATTCCGATGGCCAGCGTATCAGAGCCTTACATCCGCCGACGCGCCATCCGGCACATGGAGAAGGGCCGGGTGGTGATCTTCGCCGCCGGAACAGGCAATCCGTTCTTCACCACCGACACGGCAGCGGCGTTGCGCGCAGCGGAGATGAACTGCCAGGCGATGCTGAAGGGCACGCAGGTTGACGGCGTCTACAGCGCCGACCCGAAGAAGGATCCAAACGCCAAGCGCTATGATTCTCTCAGCTATCACGAGGTGTTGGCGAAGGATCTTCAGGTAATGGATGCATCCGCCGTGAGCCTTTCGCGCGAGAACAAAATCCCCATCATCGTCTTTTCGATTCACGACCGCGGCGCGCTGGCCGCGGTGCTTCGCGGCGAAGGCCGCTGCACCATCATCGAGGAACGGGCGTAAGCTACCCTCGCGGAGGAACTGGCATGAGTTACAATAAAGACGAATTGAGCCGTCGCATGGACGGTGCGGTTGCCACGGTAAAAAGCGAACTCAACGGCTTGCGGACCGGCCGCGCGAGCGCTGCGCTGCTCGACCCCGTGAAAGTCGAGGCCTACGGCAATATCTCGCCAATCAACCAGGTTGGAACCGTCGGTACCCCTGAACCGCGTCTCATCACCGTTCAGGTCTGGGACAAAGGTTTGGTCAAGGCGGTCGATAAGGCGATCCGCGACGCGGGCCTCGGCCTCAACCCGCAAACCGACGGCCAGCTCATCCGCATTCCGTTGCCCGAATTGAACGAAGAGCGCCGCAAGGAACTCGTCAAGCTCGCCCACAAATATGCCGAGGCAGCCCGCGTGGCCGTCCGCAATGTTCGCCGCGACGGCATGGACGCCCTGAAAAAGGCGGAAAAGGACGGTAAAATTGGTCAGGATGAACACCATAAGCTCGGCGATGAATTGCAGAAGCTGACCGACGGGCATATCCGTGACATCGACCAGGCCCTGCATGGCAAAGAACAGGAGATCATGCAGGTCTGAGGATTCACCCGATGTAGGGCAGGAATGCGTATGGCAAAAACAGTACCGCCGCCGGAGAAGGCCAGCCTGCCGCGCCATGTTGCGATCGTCATGGATGGCAATGGCCGTTGGGCAAGCAGGCGGATGATGCCGCGCGCCGCCGGTCATGTTGCCGGCGTTTCCACAGTCCGCACCATCGTTCGCGCGGCGAACGATATCGGCCTACCGAACCTTACGCTCTATGCGTTCTCGTCGGAGAACTGGAAGCGCCCGATCACGGAAGTCAGCCATCTGATGAGCCTGTTTCGCGCCTATGTGCGCGAAGACGTGAGCCAGCTTCTCGAAAACAATGTTCGCGTGCGTTTCATTGGAAACCGCTCCCGCGCCAGTAGCGATATTCTTGCATTGATGGAGGAGAGCGAGAGCCGCACCGAAGCCTGCACCGGCCTCAACCTGACATTGGCTTTCGATTACGGCTCCCAGGAAGAGATTGCCGCGGCAGCGCGCGAGATGGCCCGGGCGGCGGTGAGGGGCGAACTCGACCCGGAAAAGATCACCACGGAATTTTTCGCATCGCAGCTGTCGACGGCAGGAACGCCAGATCCCGATCTTGTGGTCCGCACCAGCGGTGAGTATCGCCTGAGCAACTTCCTCTTGTGGCAATCGGCCTATTCGGAATTTGTCTTCGTGGACAAGTCGTGGCCGGACTTCACGCGCGAGGATTTCTTCGAGGCGCTTAATGTTTTCGCGCAACGCGAGCGCAGGTTTGGCGCCGTTACGCCGGAAGCCGTGGCTTGAGCGGGGCCTCCAACACCGCGAACCACCACCGTCCCGAAACGGCAGTGAAACCGCCGCGAAAATTCCTCGGCTTCAACGTCACGCTCGACTGGTTCACCCGGCCGCTTTTTGGTTTCGGCCTGGCAGCGCTCGCGATCGCGTCCACTTATTATGGCGGCTACTGGTTCGCGCTTTTCATCACCGCCGGTGCCGTTACCGCTGCTCGCGAATGGCATCGCATGCTTCCAGGGACACAGTATGGCTGGTTGTCCGTCGCATCGGCGCTCGCCATCGCCGGATCCGCCGGCACCGCAGTCTTTTTCACGCGTTCTGCCGATGTGCAATTGGCATGGATCCCATGGGGCGTGCTGGCAGCGGGCGCTCTCGTCAATCTCATTCTTTCTTCGCCACGGCGCGGCGCCATGCTTTGGCATGCGTCTTCCATGCTCTACATCGGCGTGCCTGCGCTTTGCCTTGTCGTCATTCGGCAGGTTCCAGCCAATGGCATATGGGAATTGCTGGCACTCTTTTTCGCGGTTTGGGCGACGGACACCGGTGCTCTCTTCACAGGCAATCTGGTGAAAGGCCCGAAGCTTTGGCCCGCCCTGTCGCCCAACAAGACGTGGTCCGGCGCGATCGGCGGCGCCATCGCGGGAATGGGGGCGACAGCGGTGCTGTTTTTCGTGCTGGCCTCGAATCCCTGGCACGGCGCATTGGTGGGCTTGTGCGCATCAGTCATCGGACAATTTGGGGATCTTTTCGAGTCATTCCTCAAACGCAAGGTCGGCCGTAAGGACAGCGGCAGCCTCATTCCAGGGCATGGCGGTGTTCTCGACCGTATCGACTCCATGCTATTTGTCGCGCCTGTCGCGGCGGTGATGTTTCTGGCGCTTCATGTCGATCCTTTCGCATTGGGGGCGTCATGAGTGGGGCCGATCTTTCTGCCGTCACAGCCCGGCGCGTGACAGTGCTTGGCAGCACCGGCTCAATCGGTGTTTCGACGCTGGACGTCATCGCTCACGCCCGCAGAATTTACGGCGCCGATGCGTTTCCCATCGAAGCGCTGACCGCGCAATCCAATGTCGAAGCGTTGGCGGAGCAGGCAAGCCGATTCAAGCCGAAGCTGGCGGTGATCGGCGATGCGTCACGGGGCGAACAGCTGAAGGCGCTTCTGTCCGGCACCGGCATTGAAACCGCAAGCGGCTATGGCGCCATTGTGGATGCTGCGGCCCGGCCCTCCGATGTCGTCATGGTGGCGATTGTCGGCGCTGCGAGCCTTGCACCGGCACTGACGGCGGTCAAACGCGGCGCAACCATCGCGCTCGCCAACAAGGAATGCATCGTTGCCGCCGGCGATATCTTCCGCCGCGCTGTCGCCGAACATGGCGCGACGCTGATCCCCGTCGATTCCGAACACAACGCTGCATTTCAGCTTTTGAATTTCGAAGAAGCGCACGCCATCGAGCGCGTGACGTTGACCGCATCTGGTGGCCCGTTCCGCGACTGGACGAGCGAGCGCATGGCGGTAGCGACCCCGGAGCAGGCGGTCGCGCATCCCAACTGGTCGATGGGTGCAAAGATCTCCGTGGACAGCGCCACGCTGATGAACAAGGGCCTCGAACTGATCGAGGCGCATTTTCTCTTTTCACTTGAGCCGGATAAGCTTGCGGTGCTGGTTCATCCGCAATCCATCGTGCATTGCCTGGTATCCTATGCGGACGGTTCGACGCTTGCTCATCTTTCCGCGCCAGACATGCGCACGCCCATCGCGCACGCGCTGGCATGGCCGCGGCGCATGGCGTCGCCATCACGGCGTCTCGATCTTGCCATGTTGAACAAGCTCACCTTCGAAGCGCCCGATCCGCACCGGTTCCCCTGTTTGGGGTTGGCACAGGATTGCTTGCGGACCGGGGGGCTTGCCCCTACGATCTTGAACGCCGCGAACGAGGTCGCCGTGCAGGCTTTTCTGGGCCGCAGGATCGGATTTCTGGATATCGCGCGCGTTGTCGAAGACACATTGTCCGCGCGCGCGCCGAACGGTTCGGGTGTGCCGCGCGATGTCGAAGGCGTGCTCGATGCCGATCGCCAAGCTCGCGATCTTGCCGGAATGATATGCAGCCGGGTAGCCGCCTAAACGGGAGTAGAATCGCCGATGTTCGATGTTTTACACGGATTGGCTGGTTGGGTGCCGCTCGGTCTGCCCGCGTTCCTTTTCGTCATCACTGTGGTGGTGTTCTTTCACGAACTTGGGCACTTCTCCGTGGCGCGCTTTTTCGGCGTGGCCGTCGAGACATTCTCCATCGGCTTCGGTCGCCCGATCGCACGATGGCAGGATAAGAAAGGCACGGAGTGGAAGGTCGGCTGGCTGCCACTCGGGGGTTATGTGAAATTCCTCGGCGACGAGAACGCCGCCAGCGTGCCGGATCGTGCAAAGCTGGAGCAGCTCTCGCCCGAACAGCGGGCCAATGTCTTCCAGTCCAAGCCGCTTTATCAGCGCGCATTGGTGGTGGCGGCGGGGCCGGTGGCGAACTTCATTCTGGCGATTGTCATCTTCGCCTCTGTTCTGATGATAACGGGGCAGGCAACGATCCTGACAGCTGTTGGCAAGGTGACGCCCGGCGCGCCGGCAGCCGTCGCGGGAGTTCGGGCGGGCGACGTCATCCACTTCATCAACGGCAAAGAGGTTCAAACCTTCGAGCAACTGGTCAAGGCTGTGCGGGCGAGCAAAACGGCCGATATTGCCATCGGATTGTCGCGCCGCGGCCAGACGCTTACCGTTCACGCCAAGCCGCGCATCATCAAGGCGGCGAATCTTTACGGCGATTCCGTCAAAATTCTCGGCATCGGGGTCGAACCGGCGCTCTCTGATTCAAACGCGCGTTTCACGCCTGTGGGGCCGTTGACGGCATTCAAGGCGGCTGTTTCGCAGACCTGGTTTGTGGCCGATACCTCGCTCACCTATCTGTGGCGCATCGTCACCGGCCATTCGGGAAGCGGCCAGCTTACGGGTCCGCTGGGCATGGCGGATGTCTCCCAGCAGGCCGCCGCAGCCGGGTTTATGAACCTCTTGCAGCTGGCAGCTCTACTTTCTGTAAGCATCGGGCTTATAAACCTTTTTCCCGTTCCGATCCTCGACGGAGGCCACCTTCTGTACTATGGATGCGAAGCGGTTCTGGGTCGGCCCTTGGGAGAGCGGGCACAGGACGTAGGATTTAGGCTGGGGTTGGCGGCGGTTCTCGGGTTATTCGTCTTGGCGACCTGGAACGACCTTGTCCGGCTTAATCTATTCTGAAACCACACAGCGCGGCCGGTTAACCAACGGCGGCGCCTTTTGAGACGAGCGGATGAGCCTGATCGCCTTCCTTTTCGCCCGGTGTAAGCGCGCGGCCCTCATCATGGCCTGTGCTGCAGCGGCCGCTTCACCGGCACTGGGCCAGGCCCTCAATCCGCAGCCTTCAAGCATGGCGACGGCGCCGGCCCCCGTGCAGGCGCCCGGTCCCATCATCAAGGCGATCGTCGTACATGGCACCCAGCGCATCGAGACCGCCACGGTCATCTCGTACCTGACGATTCATCAGGGCGATAATTACGACGAGCAGCAGGTCGATGCGTCGCTCAAAACGCTGTTTGCGACCGGTCTTTTCGCCGACGTCAAGTTCGGTTGGGATGGCCAGACGCTGACAATCGACATCGTCGAAAACCCGATCATTAACCGCATCGTTTTCGAAGGCGAAAACAAGGTCTCCGAGAAAGATCTGACGAAGGAAGTGCAGCTCAAGCCGCGCACCGTCTTTACGCGCGCCAAGGTGCAGGCCGACGTCGGACGTATTATCGAGCTTTATCGCCGCAACGGAAAATTCGCAGCCACCGTCGATCCCCAGGTGATCCAGCGGCCGCAGAACCGTATCGATCTCATCTTCTCGATCAATGAAGGGCCGACCACGGGCGTGGCGCGGATTTCCTTCATCGGCAATAAGGTCTTCGACGACGGTACTTTGAAGGCGCAGATCGCCACCGAAGAGACGGAGTGGTGGAAATTTCTCTCGTCGAACGACAATTACGATCCCGATCGTCTGACATTCGACCGCGAGCAGCTTCGCCGCTTCTACATCAAGCGTGGCTATGCGGACTTCAAAGTGGTTTCCGCGGTCGCGGAATTGTCGCCGGACCGCCAGAATTTCTACATCACCTTCACGGTTGATGAAGGCCCAATCTATCATTTCAGCAAGGTCGAGATTCAGTCGAACATCAAGGAACTGGCACCGGCGACCCTTCGCCCGCTGGTTCCGATCGACGACGGCAGCGTCTACGACGCCGAGAAGATCGACAAAGCGATCGACGCGCTCACGAACGCGGCCGGCACCAAGGGATACGCTTTCGCCGAGATTCATCCACGCGTGAAGCGAAATCGCGATACGCATACGATCGACGTGATCTTCAACATCGAGCAGGGACCGCGGGTCTATGTCGAGAAGATCAACATCCAGGGCAACACGCGAACGCTCGACAAGGTCATCCGCCGCGAATTCCGCCTCGTCGAAGGCGATGCGTTCAATCGCGTGCTCGTCGACCGCTCGCGCACGCGCATCAGAGGTTTGGGCTTCTTCAAGACCGTCGACATAAAGCAATCGCCGGGCAGCCAGCCCGATCGCACCGTCCTGGATGTGAACGTTCAGGAGCAGGCCACGGGATCGCTGTCGTTAGGCGCCGGTTACTCGTCCACCAGTTCGTTTGTTGGGCAGTTCAGCTATGTGCAAACGAACTTGTTTGGGCGCGGCCAGAACCTGCAGGCGACGGTTCAGCTTTCCTATATCAGCAAGCAGTTCCAGCTCAGCTTCACCGAGCCGTACTTCCTGGATCATCAGCTGAATGCAGGCTTCGATCTCTACAAGGTACTGACCGACTTCCAGCAGGCGGATTATGAGTCCGATTCCACAGGCGGCACGTTGCGCCTTGGGTTCCCCACGTCGGAATATGCCAGCGTCGGACTTCGCTATACCTATCGTGTCGATCACATAAGGCCGTTCTCCGGCGCGCCCACCGCGATTCAGCTGGCGTCAGGCACGGCGGACACATCGTCCATCGGATATACCTACGCATACAACACGCTCGACGACATCCTGAAACCGCGCCACGGTGTGACATTCGCCTTCAGCCAGGACATTGCGGGTTTTGGCGGGTCGCTGAAATATATCAAGTCCGCCGCGAACGCGAGTTACTATCATCCGATCATCAACGATGATTTCGTGGCCAAGCTGCAATTCCAGGGCGGGTACATTCAGGGTTACGGCGGCCAGCACGTGCGTCTGAATGAGCGCTTCTTCATGGGCGGCGATTCATTCCGCGGTTTCAACATCGCAGGTATCGGGCCGCGCGAATTGAACGTGCCGGGGCAGGGCGGTCAGAACGCAATCGGTGGCGAAGCCTATATGATCGGAACGGCCGAAGTTCGGCTGCCGGACTTCCTGCCCTCCGACTACGGTATCTCGCTGTCGCTTTTCAGTGATTTCGGAACCTTGGGTCATATCGCCGGGAATGCAGGAATCCCGAATTGTGGTAACAATCGCGGGGGCGGGGCGCCTTGTATTAAGGACAATTTAGCCCTCCGCGCCTCGGGCGGGCTTGCCATCGGCTGGAAATCGCCGTTTGGTCCGGTCCAAATCGATATTGGCGTTCCCTTTATTCGGGAAGATTATGATAAGTCACAGATCATTCGCTTTAGCGCAGGGACAGGACTCTAACTCCATGACGACTTCGACGATGGCCGCGTATGCGGCACGCTCCGTGGCGGCTTTTGCAATCGCGGGCGCGATTTCCATGTTTACGGCCAGTGGCGCGGTGGCGCAGCAGCCGCCACAGCCGGCCAAGCCGGCGGCGTCCGGCACGCCCGCACCGGTGATCCTTGTGATCGACCGCAATGCCATCCTTCGCGCGTCGAAGGTCGGTCAAAGCATCGTTCAGCAGGTCAACGCCTATTCGCAAGCGGCCGAGAAGGAATTCAAAGGCCAGGCCGATTCGCTGCGTTCCCAGGAGCAGCAGCTTCAGCAGCAGGTGGCGATCCTTGCGCCGGATGTGAAGGCGAAGAAGATCAAGGCCTTCCAGGCGCAGCAGCAGGCATTCCAGCAGAAGGTGCAAACCCGCCAGACCCAGATTCAGGGCGGCGTCCTTCAGGCGCGTCAGCAGGTTGAAAAGGCGCTTGGCCCCATTCTGCAGGGCATCCTGCGGGAACGTCACGCCAATCTGTTGTTCGACCGCAATGCAGTGGTTCTCGGCACCGTGAACGTCGACATCACCGGTGCGGCGGTTCAGCGGCTCGATCAGAAGATGCCGTCCGTAAAAGTGCAGCTTGTGACGCCGTCGCCTGCGCAGCTGCAGCAGATGCAGCAGCAGGGCCGGTAACATCGGCGCGCGCCACCTTTCGGTGGCGCGCTTCCTGCGCCATGGCCGATCCTCGTTTCTACGACAACCGCGGGCCCTTCACTCTCGCGGATGTTTGCGCGCATTCCGGCGTCGAATTGCCGGTGGGCGCGGACGGGTCCGCCCGGATTTTTGATCTCGCCACGCTCGAGGGCGCCGGTTCTCAACACCTGGCGTTCTGCGCGGGCAAGCCCGCTTACGATGCGTTGGCACGAACGAAGGCGGGGTTCTGCTTTGTAAGCAAGGATGCCGCAGCGCGAACGCCCGCCGGCACAGTTGGCTTGCCTTGCGCTTCACCGCAGCACGCTTTCACAGCCGCGCTTAACCTGTTCTACCCGGAGAACATGTTGGCGGCATGGTCCCAGCAAACCGCCGTCGATCCCAGTGCGCGGATCGGCAGCGGCGTGATGCTGGGGCCGGGTGTTGTCATCGGTCCGAATGTCGAAATTGGCGACCGCACCTGTATCGGGCCGAATGCGGTGATCGGCCGGGGTGTTTCGATCGGGCGCGACTGCCAGATCGGGAGCAATGTCACCATCGCCAATTCTTACATCGGCGATGGCGTGGCGATTTTCCCGGGCACGCAGATCGGGCAACCCGGTTTCGGCTTCGCCTCAAGTCCGGCGGGGCATATCAAGATTCCGCAGATCGGACGTGTGATCGTGCAGGACAAGGTGGAGATCGGTGCGTGCTGCGCCATCGATCGCGGCGCCATCGGTGATACGGTGATCGGCGAGGGAACCAAGATCGATAACCTCGTTCAGATTGGCCACAACACCCATATCGGCCGCCATTGCGTCATCGTCTCGCAGGTGGGGATTTCGGGCAGTTGTGAAATCGGAGACTTCGTCGTGATGGGCGGGCAAGCCGGCGTGGCCGATCACGCCATCATCGGCGATGGAACGCGTTTGGCGGCGCGAACAGGTGTCATGCCGGGCATGTTGCCGCCGGGGCGGGACTATGGCGGCGCGCCCGCTCGTCCCGTAAAAGACTGGCTGCGCGAATCTATTGTTCTGGCAAAGCTCGCCAAGACAAAAAAACGGGATGACGATGGCTGAAGCCGCCCAGCTTGTGTTGAATGTCGAGCAGATTAAAAAGCTCCTGCCGCATCGCGCCCCCTTTCTGTTCATCGAGCGGCTGACGGATATCGTTCCGAACGAAAGCGCGACCGCCTACAAGGCCGTTTCCTATAACGAGCCGCACTTCCAGGGGCATTTTCCGAACTTCTCGGTGATGCCGGGTGTGCTCATTGTGGAGGCGATGGCGCAGGCGGCGGGTGCTTTGGTAATGCACTCGCTCGGATGGACCACGGAAAACCGTCTCGTTTATTTCATGACGATCGACAATGCGCGGTTTCGCAAGCCGGTAACGCCGGGCGACATGCTGCGCATGCCGGTAAAAGCGATCCGCCGCCGCGGGCCGGTCTGGAAGTTCAAGGGTGAAGCTTTTGTTGACGATGCGCTCTGCGCAGAAGCCGAATTCAGTGCGATGATCGCGGAAGATAACCGGAGTTCCAATGGCGGTTCATCCGACAGCGATCGTTGAAGACGGGGCGCGCCTTGGCGCCGGAGTCGAGATCGGTCCTTTTTGCATCGTCGGCCGGGACGCTGTGCTGGGAGACGGTGTGCGGCTGCTGTCGCATGCGATCGTAACGGGCAAGACAAGCGTTGGAGCGAACACTACGATCCATCCGCACGCCGTGATCGGCGGCGAGGCGCAGATCCACAACAACAACGCACCGGACGCCCGGCTTGAGATCGGCAGCGGCAACGTGCTCCGCGAAGGCGTGACCATCAGCTTGGGCAGCGCCAAAGGCCACAATCTCACAAAGATCGGCGACAACAACTTCCTCATGGCGGGATCACATATCGGTCACGATTGCATCGTCGGCAACAACGTCATTCTTGCGAACGGGGTCGTCATCGGCGGACACTTCGAAATCGGCGACGGCGTTATCATGGGTGGCCTTGCCGCGGCGCAGCAGTTCGGCCGCGTCGGCCGCTATGCTTTCATCAGCGGGCTTTCCGGCATCAGCACCGATGTCATTCCTTACGGCATCGCGATTGGCCTGCATGTTCGCTTGGGCGGTCTCAACCTGATCGGTCTGCGCCGCCGCAAGATCCCGCGCCCGACCATTCATGCGTTACGCGCAGCCTATCGCGCGATCTTCCTGGAGGGCAAAGGTTCCATCCAAGACAATGCGCGCGAAGTGGAATCATCGGGAAAATGGAAAGGCATTGCGGAAGTGGAGGAAGTGATCGCCTTCATTCTCGCCCCCGCCACGCGTCCCATTACGCCGGCACGGTCGCGCGGCGGCGACGAAGAGAGTGAAGTTTGACGAAGACGCTCGGCATTATCGCCGGTGGCGGCGAGCTTCCCTTGGCGATTGCCGAGAGTGCGCGAAGCGCCGGACGGGACGTCTTTGTTCTTGCCCTGTCGGGAGCGGAGGATGCGCTTTCGGAATTCCCGCGCGAGAATTCCGGTATCGGCGAATTGGGAAAAAGCCTTTCGCTCCTGAAGCAACATGGTTGCGAAGAGGTGACCTTTGCAGGCCGCGTGGCGCGCCCCGAATGGAGCGAACTGAAGCTGGACGCGCGAGGCGCACTGGCATTGCCGAAAGTCGCGGCGGCGGCTTTGCGGGGCGATGATGCGCTTATGCGCGCGATGCTGGCGATCTTCGAGAAGGAAGGATTTCGCGTTATCGGAACGGCGGAAGCGGCGCCAAATCTGATCGCGGACGCCGGCATCTACGGAAAATACAAGCCCGATGCGCAGGCGCTTGCTGACATCGCAAAAGCGCGCGAGGTCGTGCGGGCTCTAGGCCAACTGGATATCGGACAGGCCGCCGCGGTGGCCGATGGACTCGTGCTCGCCGTAGAGGCCGCCGAAGGCACTGATGCGATGCTGGAGCGACTGACGAGTCTGCCGAATAATTTGCGGGGCACTTCGCGCAAGAGGCGCGGCGTCCTGGTGAAAGCACCAAAGCCCGCGCAGGAGCGGCGCGTCGATCTGCCCGTCATCGGCCTTCGCACGATCGAGCTGGCGTCTGCGGGCGGGCTGGCCGGTGTTGCCGTGGAGGCCGGTGCGGCGCTTCTCATGCGCAAGGCGAAGCTGGTCGAAGAAGCCGATCGCGCGGGCCTTTTTGTGATGGCCTTCGAACCGGCCATGGCATCGGCATGAGCGGAGGCAATGCCACCGTCACGCCTTTGACACTCATGCTGGTTTGCGGCGAGCCGTCCGGCGATCAGCTTGGCGCGGAGTTGATGCAGGCCATTCGCTCCTTGGGCGGGGAAAACATCCGTATCGTGGGCGTCGGTGGCGCGGCGATGGCCGCCCAGGGGCTGAATAGCTTGTTTCCGCTGGATGCGACGGCCGTGATGGGGCTGCGCGAAGTCGTACCGCGCATCCCGGAAATTCTCGGCCGTGTGCGCATGGCGTCGGACTATGCGTTGGCTTTGAAGCCCGACGCGCTTGTCTGCATCGATAGCCCAGACTTTACCCATCGCATCGCGCGGCGGGTGAAACGCGCAAATCCGGCGATCCCCACGGTGAATTATGTCGCGCCGCAAGTGTGGGCTTCGCGGCAATATCGGGCGCGAGCGATGGCGCGCTATTTCGATCTGGTGTTGGCGCTATTTCCGTTCGAAGTGCCGTTCTTCGAAGGGCGCGGAATCCACGCCGCGTTTGTCGGTCATCCGGTGATCGAGCGTGCCGCGCGCATGCAGGGCGGAGACGAACTGCGGGCGCGTCTCGGCATCAGGTTCGATGCGCCTCTGCTGGCCGTGCTGCCCGGCAGCCGGATGAGCGAGGTGACGCTCCTCCTTCCGATTTTCCGTGAAGCTGTGGCGAAGCTCGCGCGATCTTTGCCTGATCTGGTCTGTGTTTTGCCGACGGTGCCGAATGTGGCCGCCAAGGTTCGGGCGCTCGCCGAATCTTGGCCGGTGCCGCTTCATATCCTCGATAGCGCGGGCGATAAGTTCGCGTCCTTCGATGCGGCCGATGTGGCGCTCGCGGCAACGGGCACCGTGACGACGGAGATCGCGCTATCTCAGACGCCAATGGTCACCGCCTACAAACTGGGTTGGTTGACCTACACGCTCGCGCGGCCGTTCATTTCCGTGAAATATGCGACGCTGGTGAACATCCTGCTCGATCGCGAAGCGGTCCCGGAGTTCATCCAGAACCGCTGCATGCCCGATGCACTGGCCGATGCGTTGCTGAAGCTTTTCCAGGACCCCGATGCGCGGTCCGCGCAAATTCGCGACATGGACGAGGCGATGCACCTTCTGGGGGCCGGCGAGGAAACACCGTCGTTGCGCGCCGCGCGCACGCTTCTCGCCTTTGCGTGGGAGAAGCGTGGCGCGTTCGCGGATCAGCGTTTGGTGAGCGGAACGTAATCGCGCTGCGCCGCGCCGGTGTAAAGCTGGCGCGGGCGACCGATCTTCTGATGCGGGTCTTCGATCATCTCTTTCCACTGGGCGATCCAGCCGACGGTGCGCGCGAGCGCAAACAGCGCCGTGAACATGCTGGTTGGGAAGCCCAGCGCCTTTAGCGTGATGCCGGAGTAGAAGTCGATATTCGGATAGAGCTTCTTCTCGATGAAATACTCGTCGTTAAGAGCGATGCGCTCCAGCTCCATGGCGACTTTCAGGATCGGATCGTCGCCGTGGCCTACTTCGTTCAGAACCGCGTGGGTTTGCGCTTGCATCGCTTTCGCGCGCGGATCGTAGTTCTTGTAAACGCGGTGGCCGAAGCCAGAAAGGCGGAAATTGTCGTTCTTGTCCTTCGCCTTTTTAATGTATTCGGGGATGCGATCGACGGTGCCGATCTCCTCCAGCATCTTCAGTGCGGCTTCATTGGCGCCGCCATGCGCGGGCCCCCAGAGGCACGCGATACCGGCTGCAATACACGCGAACGGATTGGCGCCCGACGAACCCGCGAGACGCACGGTTGAGGTCGATGCGTTCTGCTCGTGATCGGCATGCAGAATGAAAATGGTGTCCAGCGCCTTCGCCAGCACCGGGTTGACTTTGTATTCTTCGGCAGGGACCGAGAACGTCATGCGCATGAAGTTTTCGGTGTAGCCCAGATTGTTCAGCGGATAAACGAAGGGCTGTCCGACGGCATATTTGTAGGCCATTGCGGCGATGGTCGGCATTTTCGCGATCAGGCGATGGCTGGCGATCTCGCGTTGGCGCGGGTCGTTGATGTCCGTGGAGTCGTGATAGAACGCCGACAGTGCGCCGACCACGCCGCACATGATTGCCATGGGATGTGCATCACGGCGGAAGCCGCGATAGAAGGTCGACATCTGGTCATGCACCATGGTGTGCATGGTGATGGAGTGATCGAAGGCAGCCGCTTCCTTCTTGTTCGGAAGTTCACCGTGCAGGAGCAGGTAGCAGACCTCGAGAAAGTTCGATTGCGCGGCGAGTTGTTCGATGGAATATCCGCGATAGAGAAGAACGCCCTTGTCGCCGTCGATGAAGGTGATGTCGCTTTCGCAGCTTGCCGTGGAGGTGAAGCCAGGATCGTAGGTGAAGATATCCGCGTCGGCATACAGCTTGCGGATGTCCATCACATCGGGACCTTCCGTGCCGGAAAACATCGGCAATTCGTAGTTCTTGTTCTTGTAGCTGAGCGTCGCGGAACCGGACGGCTTGGCCTTGCTCTCTCTCATCGGGGGATCCTTCTCAAGCGGCGAGACCGCTTATCTTGCACTGCAGCAATTATAGACCTTGAAGGTTAACCACGTCACCACTTTCCGGCCTTTCCCGGGTCAGGTTTGCATGAATTTCACGCGGCCCAAGCCCCCATTCGTAACAGGGCTTCTTCGCGTCCCAGCACGGCGAGAACATCAAAAATCGGAGGCGAACTTGCTTTGCCCGTGAGGGCGGCGCGGAGCGGCTGTGCGACCTGTCCAAGCTTCAGGCCGTGCTGTTCGGCGAAGGCACGTGCCTTCTCCTCCAGCGCATGCGCAGACCATTCCGGCGCGACCTTGAAGATGGATTTGAGTTCGGTGAGCGTCTTGCGCGCTTCGGCCGTCAGCAGTTTTGTGGCCGCATCGTCCAGCGTGCGCGGACCGTCCGTGTACAGAAATTCCGCAGACTGAGAAAGCTCAACCAGCGTCTTCGCGCGCTCCTTCAATCCGGGCATCGCCGCCATCAACCGCGCCCAGGCCTTGCCATCGAGTACGACCGGCGGTTCGCGACGCGAAAGCAGATTGGTCACTTCCGTCGCCAGATATTGATCGTTGGACGCACGGATGTAATGGCCATTCAGATTGTCGAGCTTCTTGTAATCCATGCGCGATGGGCTGCGGCCGATGCTCTCCAGATTGAACCATTCGATGGCCTGTTCGGTGGAGATGATCTCGTCATCGCCATGGCTCCAGCCGAGACGGAGCAGATAGTTGCGCATCGTCTCCGGCAGGTAGCCCATGTCCCGATAGGCCTCGACCGACAGCGCGCCATGGCGCTTGGAAAGCTTAGCGCCGTCTGGTCCATGAATGAGAGGAAGGTGACCATAGACCGGTTCCGGCCATCCCATCGCCTGGATGATCTGCAGTTGCCGCGCAGCGTTGTTCAGGTGGTCGTCGCCACGGATAACATGGGTGACGCCCATGTCCTGATCGTCCACCACAACGGCCAGCATGTAGGTCGGTGTGCCGTCTGAGCGCAGCAGGATCATGTCGTCGAGATTCTCGTTGGCGAATGTCACGTCGCCCTGAATGAGATCGTGCACGACGGTTTCGCCGGTTTGCGGTGCGCGCAGGCGCACGACAAAGGGTTTTCCGTCCTGCTCGGCGCCGGGCTCGCGGTCGCGCCAGCGCCCGTCATATCGGGTGGGTTTTCCCGCCGCGCGCTGGGCGTCGCGCATTTCCGTCAACTCTTCGGCGGTCGCGTAGCAGCGATAGGCTTTGCCCTCGGCGAGAAGTTTTTCGGCCACCTCGCGATGCCGTCCGGCGCGGGCGAACTGATAGACGGTTTGGCCGTCCCAGTTCAGACCCATCCACTGCAACCCGTTCAGGATCGCGGCGACGGCCTCCGGCGTGGAGCGTTCGCGGTCGGTATCCTCGATGCGCAGAAGGAATGTGCCGCCGGTGTGCCGGGCATAGAGCCAGTTGAACAGGGCCGTGCGCGCCCCGCCGATGTGGAGAAAACCGGTGGGCGAGGGCGCAAATCGGAGGACGGGCTTTTTGTTTTCAGGCATGATGCAGAGGCTTTCGGGGGCCGGCCGGCGTTTTCGGCTGTTGTGACGTGAGGCTTCTAGCAAACAAGGTTTCGTGGGGGTAGCACCGTTTCCGCTCTGGAAGGCGCGTGCGGCGTTGGCACATGTCCGGCCCGCTGCGTGGGCGCGCGTTTTCGCGGGTTTGCGCAACCTGTTATCCCAGGAGGCCGAACGCTGGGTGCTCTGGCTGCCAGTCGCGCTGGGCGCGGGCGTTGCCGTCTATTTCGGTCTGCCTTTCGAGCCCTCCGGAAAGCTTGCGCTTCCATTCCTGTTCGCGGGGCTGATCACATCCATTGCCGTCTTCGGGAGCGAGAGCTTTGCCGCGCGGCTGGGCCTGGGGCTGATTGCAGCCTTCGCCATCGGCTTTGCCGTCGCAAAATTGAAGACGGACCGCGTCTCTGCGCCCGTCTTGCTCCATCGCACCAGCCCGGTGTCGATCGAGGGCGTCGTGGACAGCACACAGCTTCATGGCAAAGGCATTCGCCTGGTTCTGACCACGCGCCGGATCGATCGCACGCGGGAGGAACGCTTGCCTGCGCGCGTACGCGTGTCAGTGCGGCGTGGTGCGGAAGATCTCAAGCCGGGCGATGTGATAACGGTTCGCGCCGTGCTGATGCCTCCACCGTCGCCGGCCTCTCCCGGTGATTATGATTTCGGGCGCGCCGCCTATTTCCTGCGTATCGGCGCCGTCGGGTTTTCGTTTGGAAAGCCCGTGCTCATCGCCCATCACGCGCCGGATTGGAGCGATCGCCTCGTCACGCATATCGAATTTCTGCGCTGGCGGATGACGCAACACATCCACAGCGTCCTGCCGGGAAGCACCGGCGGCATTGCCGCCGCACTTATCACGGGGGATCGCGGCGCAATCTCGGCAGAGGATGAATCGGCGCTGCGCGATGCGGGGCTTGCGCATGTTCTCGCGATCGCGGGGCTGCACATGGCGCTGGTTGGGCTCGGACTGTTCTGGGCCGTGCGCGCACTCCTCGCGCTGTTTCCTCCCATCGCTCTGGTCTGGCCCATCAAGAAGTGGGCGGCCGTGGCGGCATTGGGTGGAGCGACATTCTATCTGATCATCAGCGGCGCGGCGGTCCCGGCAACGCGCGCCTATGTGATGCTCACCTCGATGTTGCTCGCCATCCTTTTCGACAGGCCGGCGCTGTCGATGCGATCGGTCGCGATGGCGGCCACGATCGTTTTGCTGCTGAGGCCCGAGAGCATCATCGAACCGGGATTCCAGATGTCGTTCGCCGCCGTCGTTTCTCTTGTGGCGGTGGCCGAATGGGAACGTTCACGTCCGCTCAAGGAAGGCCGTTTCTGGCCATTGCCGGGCGTGCGCCACTATATGCGCGGCATCGCGATCACCAGCTTCGTCGGCTCGGTCGCGACGGCGCCGTTCGCCGCCTTTCATTTCGACCGCGCCACCCATTACGCCGTTCTGGGAAATCTTCTCGCCATGCCGATCATGGGTTTTCTCACCATGCCTGCCGCAGCGGTCGCGGTTCTGACGATGCCCTTAGGGCTCGACCGCATTCCGCTGATCGTCATGGGCTGCGGCATTGAAGCGATGCTGGCGGTGGGGCGCTGGGTTTCCGGCCTGCCCGGTGCGGTTTCCATCACGGCGGCATGGCCGGTGAGCGCCATTGTGCTGATGTCGCTGGGCGGGCTGTGGATTGCGATCTGGCGGTTGCCCTGGCGCTGGGCCGGCCTCGTGCCCATGGCGGCTGGCATCATCGCGATATTCATGGTGCAGCAGCCGGACCTGCTTATTGCGCGCGATGGCCTGACGGTGGCCATTCGCGGCGCGGATGGCGCGTTGCGTCTGCTGCGCAAACCGTCGGACAAGTTCTCTGCGAGCGAATGGCTGAAACGCGATGGCGACGATCGCGACTACACCGCGGCGATCGCAACGCCGCACGATGGCGTCCGCTGCGATCCAGACGGCTGTGTCGCGCGCAGCGGCGAGGGCATGCTCATCGCGTCGTCGTCGCGGGCGCTTGCGCTGGCAGAGGATTGCGCGACCGCCACAATTGTCGTCAGCGCCGTGCCCACGCGCGGCTTCTGCAAGGGACCGAAACTGGTCATCGACCGTTTCGATGTCGCGCGCAACGGCGCTTATGCCGTGTGGTTCAGCAAGCCCCTGCGTGTCGAAAATGTGCGTGAGATGCGCGGCGCGCGGCCATGGAATGTCTGGCCGCGCAGGCGCGCCGGCGCTCAATAGCGCCGGATCAATCCCACAAGCTTGCCCTGGACCCGCACGCGATCCGCGCCGTAAAGGCGTGTCTCATAGGCCGGGTTCGCGGCCTCCAATGCGATGGAATCGCCGCGGCGGCGCAGGCGCTTCAGCGTCGCTTCCTGATTGTCCACCAGCGCGACGACAATCTCGCCGGTGTTGGCGCTATCGGATTCTTGAATAATGACCGTATCGCCATCGAGGATGCCCGCATTGATCATGGAGTCGCCCGTGACTTCGAGCGCGTAGTGATCGCCGCGGCCGATCATGCCGCCGGGAACAGGAACTTCGGAAACCTTGTTCTGAATCGCTTCGATGGGCGTACCGGCCGCGATCCGCCCCAGCACGGGAATGGACACCGCGGTTTCGCCATCACCGCCCGCGCGCCGTGGCGCACCGGCGCTGCGTGCATCCCCGGTGGTACGATTGTCTGCGCCGCGCCGGGCAGGGTGAACCAGCCGCTGGGCCTGGCTGCGCGTTGTCGCTGGCCGCTGCGTCTCGGAGACGTTCTCCGGCAACTTCAGCACTTCGAGCGCCCGTGCACGCTTTTCCATGCGGCGCAGGAAGCCGCGCTCTTCAAGCGCCGTGATCAGGCGGTGGATGCCGGACTTGGATTTCAGGTCCAGCGCGTCCTTCATTTCGTCGAAGGAGGGGGGGATGCCGGTCTCGCGCACCCGTTCGTGGATGAACATCAGCAATTCATATTGTTTGCGCGTAAGCATGATCTCTTTTTCTCCCGGTTCTCGCCGCCGCCTCGAATCAGAGACGAACAAATCCGAAACACGGAGAATCGTTCTACTTTAGTTCCTGGAGGGGGTCAATGCCCATGTTCCCACAAGGTTTCTTGGGGAACGGGGTGCGCTGGCCATCCGTTTTGAACGGTCAAGAGGGGCTTCTTGGAGAGAGAAGCATGACAAAACTTGGAAAAGCTTTGACTGCCGCGCTGATCGGCGCAGGAACTTTGGCGATTTCGGCCGGTAGCGCTTCGGCAGCCGTTGTTTGCAACGGCTACGGCGAGTGCTGGCACACCCATCGTCACTACAACTATCCAGCTCGGTTCGGCATTGTTGTCCATGACGACAACTGGCGTTGGGGCCACCGCCGCCACTATCGCTGGCACGAGCATGATGGCCGTGGCTATTGGCGCAACGGCATCTGGGTCACGTTCTAACAAACGCAAATCTTGAGATGGAAGGCGGAGACGGAGGTCTCCGCCTTTCGCTTGTTCAAGGAAGGATGGGTTCGCGAAGGGTTGTTTGCCGGTTTTGGACCTTTCGGGAATCTGTTGCGCTATTTCACAGCGCGGAGTTGTTTTTGCGTTTTGCGCGATTTTGCGGTGAGGGGCGGGGCCTCTTCGAATTGAATGTCGATTTTTCAGCGCGCGGATTCAGCAAAAACCTACATCTTGTATTTGCTGCGCGCGCGAAGCAGTCGTTTTCACGTTTTGCACTACCCCCCTCCCTCTCCCCCATCCCACTTTCGCTGAAACAGAGCGAGGGCTCAGGAATGTGGTGGTGGCTTTTTGAAAGAGAAGGGCCAGTGTTCGCGAAGTTCGTAGCTGTGACTTGCGAACAACATGCACGGTTGCCGGGCTCGGTAATCGGTACCTGTCACGGGATTTCTAAGGTGTGACGCAAATCCAAGACACACTGCAATAAGTATCGTGTCGCCGTATTCCCCGTATTCCAGAAATCGGTGTTTATTCAAGCGGAAGAATGCTGACCCGGTCTCCGGCTTTTGCGGCGGGCGCTGTTGGCGGCCGGATAATCAAGGCATTGGCCTCGGCCAGAATGCTCAGCATCGAAGAATCTTGAATCGTGAAAACGTCCACGCAGAGCTCGCCGTCGCGGATTTCCGTTCGCGCGCGCAGATAGTCCTGACGCTGATCGTTCGCGGGCAGATGGCGCAGTAGCTTGGCGGAGAGCAATTCGGTTTTTGCATCTGCTCCCAGCAACGCGGCGATGGCCGGTTTGAGGAACAGCATCGCGCAGACCAGCGACGACACGGGATTGCCGGGCAGACCGAGCAGCGGCGTTGCGCCGAGCTTGCCGAAGATCAGCGGCTTGCCGGGCCGCATCGCGATCTTCCAGAAATCGAGCGCAAAGCCTTTTGGGCCCAGCGCCTTCTGAACAAGGTCGTGATCGCCGACGGACGCGCCGCCGAGAGTCACGATGAGATCGGCGTCCTTTGCCAGTTCTGCGATGGCCGAAACCGCTTCCACCGTGTCGGGAAGAATTCCAAGATCGCGCGCCGTGCCGCCCCAATGCGAGATCATTGCTGCGAGGCCATAACCTGAAGACGCGACGATGCCGCCCGATTTGCGCGGCTCGCCGGGCATGGAAAGCTCGTCGCCGGTGGCGGCAAAAGCGATGACGGGTTTTCTGCGCACCGACACTTGCGCGATATCGCCTGCGGCCAGGAGCGAAACATCGCGCGCCGTGAGCCTGCGTCCAGCATTTGCCAGCGCGTCGCCCTTCGCGAAGTCGAGGCCCGCTTTGCGAATGTGCTGGCCGTGCTTCGCCGGACTGTTGATTGTTACGCGATCACCTGACGCCTCGGTATTTTCTTGAATGACGATGGCGTCCGCGCCATTCGGCACCACGCCGCCGGTGAAGATGCGCACGGCCTCGCCGGGCTTCACGCTTCCCGCGAAAGGATGTCCGGCAGGCGATGATCCCGTCACGCGCAGAGTGGAAGGGGCGATAACTGCGTCTGCGGCCCGCACGGCGTAGCCGTCCATAGACGAAACCGGCGCGGGCGGCTGATCAAATTTCGCGATGGCATCGGCGGCGAGAACACGCCCGGCGGCATCCGCGATGGAAACCTTTTCGGCATCCATGACGCGCAATGCCGCCACGATGCGCGCTTCGGCTTCCGCGACAGAAATCATCGGAACATGTCTTCTTCGCGGACACGCGCGGCGCGGGCGAGTTTCTGGACCGTCTCCGGCGCCAGGGCGCGCGCCTTGCCGGTCAGATAGGCATAGATCTGCGCCACCGGAACGTCGGCCTGTTTGGCCCACTCGGTCGCGCGCAGGCGTTGTGCGGTCATGAACGCGCGGAATGCGTCGCGCTGACCGTTGGCATCGCGATTGCGCGGCGCAGCCACTTCGTTCATCAGCGTTTCGGATTTGCGCGTGCCGATCTTTGGCGGCGTTGCCTTGTGCGTCGATGCGAAATAGGCGCCGCTCTTGCCGCCGGATTTGGAAACCAGCCGCACGTTTTCGATCACCGCGCTGCGATCGACCGCTTTCACCATGTCATAAACCGTGAGCGCCGCGATGCTCGCGGCGGTCAGTGCTTCCATTTCAACACCGGTTTGTCCCAGCGTCTTCACGGTTGCCAGAATGCGCAGAGCGTGGCGCTCCGGCAGCGGTTCGAAATCGACGCCCGCTTTGGTGATGGCGAGAGGATGGCAGAGCGGAATGAGATCGGATGTTTTCTTAGCCGCCATGATCCCGGCGATGCGCGCTGCCGCAAGGACATCGCCCTTGGGACCGCTGCCGTTGATCGCGGCGTCATAGGCTTCCTGCGACAACACAATGACCGCTTCGGCCGCGGCCTGCCGCTCGGTCGTCTCCTTGTCGGAAACATCGACCATGCGCGCCGCGCCGGATGCGTCCAGATGGGTAAGCTTGTTCATGCCGGCAGTTTAGCGTCCAGCAAGGCCCGTGTCGCCGCCGCCACATCGGGCTGCCGCATCAGGCTTTCGCCGACCAGAACCGTGGTGACGCCGACTTCGGCCAGCCGCTGCAGGTCTTCGGCGTCCGACAGGCCGCTTTCGGCCACCACAAGAATGTCCGCGGGAATTTTCGGCGCCAGTTCGATGGTGATGAGAATATCCGTGATGAAGGTGCGTAGATCGCGGTTGTTGATGCCGATCATATCCGCGCCCAGCGCCAGTGCACGATCCAGCTCGGGCTGATTGTGGACTTCCACCAGCACATCCATCTTCCAGCGCTTCGCTTCGTCGATCAGCGCGCGCGCTTCCTCGTCCGTCACGGCCGCCATGATGACGAGAATGCAGTCCGCACCCCAGGCGCGCGCTTCGACCACCTGATAGGGATCGAACATAAAGTCCTTGCGCAGGCAGGGCAGGTGCGATGCGCGGCGCGCCTGGCGCAGGAAGTCCGGCGCACCCTGAAAGGATGGCGTATCCGTGAGGACGGACAGGCATGTTGCGCCACCCGCTTCATATTCGCGCGCAAGAAGCGCCGGGTCGAAGTCTGCGCGGATCAGGCCTTTCGACGGACTGGCTTTCTTGATCTCCGCGATGAGGCCGTAGCGGCCTTCCTTTTTTGCCTTCAGCAAAGCATCGCGAAAGCCGCGCGGTGCATCGACGGCCTTCGCGGTTTCCTCAAGACCGAGCTGCGGGAGGCGAGCTTTTGCCTGCGCGATCTCCTCGCGTTTGTACTTGGCGATATCGTCGAGGATGGTCATGCGGCGTCTTTCTGGGAGAGCGCGGCGACGCGGGAAAGCACGCGTCTTGCTGCACCGGAATCGATAGCCTCTGCCGCCATCAACGCGCCAGCGTTGAGATCGTTCACCTTGTCGGCCACGACCAATGCCGCGGCGGCATTCAACAGGACAATGTCGCGGAAAGCGCCCTGTTCGGTGTCGAGAAGGCGGATCAGGGCGGCGGCGTTCTCTTTCGCGTCGCCGCCTTTGAGGGCCGCAAGGGTGACGCGCGCGACACCGATCTCCTCAGGCGTCACCTCGCGCCGGGAAACGGTGCCGTGGGAAAGAATGGCGACGTGGGTGGTGGCCGTGGTCGTCAATTCGTCCAGACCGTCCGCGCCGTGGACAAGCCAGGCTTTCTCGCTGCCCAGTTCTTTCAGCACATGCGCAAGCGTCTCGATCCATTCCAGCGAGAAAACGCCCATGAGCTGACGTTTGACCCGCGCAGGATTGGAGAGGGGGCCAAGAAGGTTGAAGATCGTGCGGAAGCCAAGCTGCTTTCGCACCGGCCCGACATGTTTCATCGCCGTATGATAGTGCGGCGCAAAGAGGAAACAGAAATTCGTTTCGGCGAGGCAGATTTCCGCCGCGCGCGGCTCCAGATCGATCTTCACGCCGAGCGCTTCCAGAACGTCCGCCGTGCCGGAGCGTGACGACGCGCTGCGATTGCCGTGCTTGGCGACCGGCACGCCGCAGGCCGCGACCACAAATCCTGTCGCGGTCGAGATGTTGAACGTGTTGTGGCCGTCCCCGCCCGTGCCGCAGAGATCGATGGCATTCGCCGGCGCCTTGATCGGGCGCATCGCGGCGCGCATCGCTTGCACGCCCCCCGCGATCTCTTCGACGGTCGTCGCGCGTTTCGCCAGCACGGTCAGGAACGCGGCGATCTGATCGGGCTCGATATCTCCGGACATGATCGCGCCGAAAGCCTGCGCGGATTCATCGGTGCTTAGCGTCGCTCCGTGGTTCAGGCGATGGAGAGCATGCTTGAATGCGTCGTGGCTGCTCATGCCGGAACGCGCGAGAATTCTTGCGCGATGGTGAGGAAGTTCCTGAGCAGCGCGTGGCCGTTCTCGCTGGCAATGCTCTCGGGATGGAATTGCACGCCGTGAACCGGATGCGTCTTGTGCATCACGCCCTGGATCACGCCGTCGCTGCTGTTGGCGGTCACTTCGAGCGCGGCGGGCATGCTCTCCGGCGCGATGGTGAGGGAATGATAGCGCGTCGCTTCGAAATCGTTGTTGAGGCCGCGAAAGACGCTCTTGCCGGTGTGATGGATGCGGCTGACTTTGCCATGCATCGGCTCCGGTGCACGCACGATCTTGCCGCCATAGACCTGTCCGATGGCCTGATGGCCGAGGCAGACGCCGAGGATCGGCACCTTGCCGTCCGCAGTCTTGATGAGGTCGAGGCAGATGCCCGCTTCGTTCGGTGTGCAGGGGCCGGGCGAAAGCACAATGGCCTCCGGCTTCAGCGCCAGCACCGCGTCCACGGTCATCTCGTCATTGCGCTTGACGGTAACCTGCGCGCCCAACTCTCCCAGATAGTGGAAGAGGTTGTAGGTAAAGCTGTCGTAATTATCGATCAGGAGAATCAAACCACACCGCCTGCACGCGCAATTTTCGAGGACTTCCGCGAATTTGCCCGACTGTGCCCATCCAGTGCAATCGCCGCTTTGGTTGACAGGCCCGGGGGGTGATTTCCTATTGGCGCATGTGGCGCTTCCGTTCGATTCGCAAGCTTGATCTGCCGCTTTTGGGCGCGGAAGCGGCGTTCTGGTTCGTGCTGGTGCTGGCGATCGGTTTTGGCGGCATGCGCGCCTTGTCCGGCATGCCCGCGCTGATGAACCAGCTTGTGCCGCCCGGATTGATGGCGGCGGAGGCCGGACCGCCCAACAACGCCACCGTCACTTTTCCGGTCGCGGTGCGGGTGGATAGCGGTCTCTACGCGCCGCGCGTTCTCGCGGCCGGCCCGGGCTTTCCACAATGGCTGCAGGCGCGCATCGCCTTCGCCGGGACAGACAGCGCGCAAGGGGCAGGCGCTGCCGCGCGGGCTGTGCCGGCCATTGCCATCGTGATCGACGATCTGGGGGCGGACGGCGTGGATACGCGCCGCGCGATCGCCTTGCCGAAGGAAGTGAGCCTCTCCTTCCTTCCCTATCCGGACACCGCGCCGGAATATGCACGCGAAGGTTTCCGCGCGGGGCATCAGATCCTGGTGCATGTGCCGATGGAGCCGGATGGCAAAACCGATCCGGGGCCGAATGCGCTTCTGACGTCACTGGATGCCGCCACGAACATCTCGCGCCTGGAATGGGCGCTGTCGCGCATTCCCGGTTTCTCCGGCGTGAACAACCATGAAGGCAGCCGCTTCACCGCGGATCGCGATGCGCTGGTGCCGGTGATCGAACATCTGGCGGAACGGCATGTGTTCTTTCTGGATTCCCGCACCGCACCCGTCACGCAGGTGGTGGCATTGGCGCGTGCCTTTGGTGTTCGTAGCGCGGGGCGTGATGTCTTTCTGGATGACACTGTGTCCGCCGACGCTATCGCCGCACAGCTTGCGCGCACGGAAACCATCGCCAGAGAGCAGGGCGTCGTGATCGCCATCGGCCATCCGCACCCGGCGACCATGGACGCACTTGCGCGCTGGACGGCGCAAGCTGCTTCGCGTGGCTACGAACTGGTGACGGCGAGCGATGCGATCCGGCTCAAGACCGAACGCGACGTGCGCTCGCTTAATGAGTCATTGGCCGCGGCGCGCTGAAGTGGCATAGCGCACGGCTTCGTCCGCCGCTGCCATCAGCGCCTTAGCCTTGTTCACGGTTTCCTGGAATTCGGCCTCCGGATCGCTGTCCGCGACCACGCCGCCGCCGGCCTGCACATACATGGTGCCGTCTTTCACGACGGCGGTGCGCAGCACGATGCAGGTGTCCATCGAGCCGTTCGCGGCGAAATAGCCGACCGCACCGGCATAGACCGCACCGCGCTTTTCTTTCTCGAATTCGTCGATCAATTCCATGGCGCGGATTTTCGGCGCGCCGGACAACGTACCCGCCGGCAATCCGGCGGCGAGCGCGTCGATGGCGTCGAGCCCGTCGCGAATCTTGCCCTCGACGTTCGACACCAGATGCATCACATGGCTGTAGCGCTCGATGAAGAAGCTGTCGGTGACCTTCACTTCACCGGTTTGCGCCACGCGGCCGACATCGTTGCGGCCCAGATCGACCAGCATCAGATGTTCGGCGCGTTCCTTGGGATCGTTCATCAGCTCGGCGGCGAGCGCATTGTCGGCTTCCGGTGTGCTCCCACGTTTGCGCGTGCCTGCGATGGGTCGAATGGTGACGATGCCGTCGCGCAGCCGCACCAAAATCTCCGGCGATGAGCCGACGATGGTGAAACCGGGAAAAGCGAGGTGATACAGGAAGGGCGACGGGTTCAGGCGGCGCAGCGCGCGATACAGCGCGAAGGGCGGCAGCTTGAAGTCGCGGCGGAAGCGCTGGCTGGGTACAACCTGAAACACATCGCCCGCGCGGATATATTCCTTCGCGCGTTCCACGATCTTCAGATAATCGTCGTGCGACGTGTTGGAATGGATTTGCGACACCGCCGGCAAATTCTCCGGCGGCTGCGGCGTGGACGGGGCAGGGCGCTCGATATCGCCGATGGCGTCGTTCAACCGCTCCGACGCCCGCGCATAGGCGGCGCGCGCATCGACGCCCGCTTCCGGCCACACGGGCGACACCAGAACGATCTCGTCGCGCACATTGTCGAAGATCGCCACGACGGTCGGGCGCAGCAGGATGGCGTCCGGCAGGTTCAACGGATCGGGATGTGGCGCGCCGAGCTTGGTCTCGATCAACCGCACCATGTCGTAACCGAGATAGCCAAACAGCCCCACGGCCATGGGCGGCAGCGACGGATGCAATTCCATCTGCGTCGCCTTCACCAGACGGCGCAGCGACTCCAGCGGCTTGTCCGCGAATTCGGCGGGTTCGAACGCATCCGCATTGGCGCGCGCGTGGCGATTGATCTCCGCCTTGCCGTTTCGGCAGCGCCAGATGAGATCGGGCTTGAGGCCGATGATCGAATACCGTCCGCGCGCTTCGCCGCCCTGAACGCTCTCCAGAAGGAAAGCGTTGTCGCGGCCTTCGCCGAGCTTGAGGAACGCGCTGACCGGCGTTTCGAGGTCGGCGATCAGCCGCGCGTGCAGCGCCTGCGGGCGTCCGGCGTCATAGTTGCGCGCGAACGCGGTAAAGTCCGGTTCAATGACCATCGGTCGCTCACGTGCCTTCGCCCGTCACGCGATCCGCGTTCGCCTGATTGATCTTCACGCTCTGCGTGCTGCGCGCTGCATTGGCCATGAGCGAGTCGAAGTCCTGCGCCGACTGCGCGCTGAGCTGCTGCGCCCCCTGCTGGAACTGCAGGGAAGTGGGGGGCAGGTCGCGGTGCAGCACGCCCGTGACACGGGCAACGATGTAGCTGCCATTCGGCCCGGGTCCGGCGACGGCTGTACCCGGCGCGGCTTCAAAAAGCTTGCCCACGATCGGCAGGGGCAGCGTCAGGTCCGGTTGTGTCCGGCCGGAGGGGCGATAGAGGCGTCCCGTCTTCAACACCGGCGTTCCGGCGACCGCTGCTGCGGCATCCAGATTGTGCTGCTTGTTGGCCTCTGCCACGAGCGCGTTGGCTTTTGCGACGAGCTTCTTCTGGCGCTGCTCGGCGGTCCACTGCGCGGCGGCTTGGACGCGCACCTGATCGAGCGGCTTCAGCTTCGGCGGAATCACACCATTGACCTTCAGGACGTAGAGCTTGCCGCTTTTTACCGGGAAGGGATCGCCGTCTTCGCCCACTTCGGCGGCGAAGACCTGCTTGAGGAATTCCGGATCGTCCGCGGCAGGCGTCTTGCTGCCGTCGGGCGCGAAGCCCTTCGCATCGACCGCCGCGAGATGATGGGTCTTCATGCCGACCTTCTTGCCGGCTTCGAGGACGTTCAATCCGCCGCTGTTGGCGTCGGTATAGGCATTGGCGATATCGCCGAGCTTGGCCTGCGCGAGCTGGGCCGTCACGCTCTTGCGAATGTCTTCCTTCACGTCGTCAAACGTCTTGTGCACGCCCGGCGTGATCTTGGTGACGTGCAGCAGCACCCAGCCGGAGAGGTTCTTTTGCGGATCGGTCACGCCATTGTCCGCGAGCGCGAAGACGGCAGGGCCGCGCGTGCTCAGATCGTCCTTCGTCACGGCGCCAAGCTGGTCCACGGTCTTGCCCAGCGATTTCGCCAGGTCGGCGAAAGACATGCCGCCATCGCTCTTGGCTTTCGCGGTCTTGGCATCGGCTTCTGTAGGGAAGGTGATCTGTTCGACGTCGCGCTTTTCGGCAACGTCGTAGCCCGAGCGCGGATCGCTCTTCAGCAATTCATATTGCTGCTTGAGCTGGGTGTCGGTCGGTTGAATTTGGCTGGCAAGATCGTCCGGACCGATCTCGGCATAATCGACTTCGCGATACTCCGGCGTGCTGAAACGCGTTGGGTGGCTTTTGACGAAAGCCAAAAGTTGCGCGTCGGTGGGAGGGGTCACCTCGCCGCCCGCATTCACCGGCAGAATGACGTAGTCCGCCGCGCGCACTTCGTTCAAATAGGAAAACAGCGTTCCGACATAGCCTGCGGGCAGGGCGAAGCCGGTGCGTGCGGCGGAAAGCAGTTGCGTGCGGGTGATGTCGTCCCGCACGAGTTCGAGAAAGCCTTGTTCGGTATAGCCCCGCTCGTTGATGACGCGCAGGAACGTGTTGTGGTCGAAATTGCCCAGAGGACCCGCGAAACCCTGCAACGAACGGATTTCCGTCGCGACCGTTGCATCGCCGGTGGTCAGCCCCATTTTCCGCGCGACGTTGTCGAGGGCGTTACGGTTGATCATCCCGTTGAGTACCTGCGCCGGAATGCCCAGCTTGCGCGCGGCGTCCGACTGCATCTGCCGCCCGTCCGGGCCCACCTGCTGCTTCAATGTGTTGGTGTAGTCGCGCTGGAAGTCTGCTGATGAAATGACGGTGCCGCCCACGGTCGCGACACTGGTGTCGGTCGTGCCGGTGAAGATGTCGGCAATACCCCAGACGCCGAAGCTGAGCGCCAGCGCTCCCAGGAAGATCGAAGCGACCCACGACTTGGCGTATTTGCGCATCTGCTGAAGCATGGAAAACCCGGGCAAAGTGGCGGCGAAAGGCGGCGAATGATAGGGAGGGGGTGTAGCAGGGGCAAGGCACGGCGCAAATGGGAAATTGGGCCGTTTCGCGCGCCCGAGTTGGGCCGCCGCCGCCCTGACAGGTTGCCCTGGCGGCGCAGCCGCGGAGCTTTTTGGTGGAGATTTGCGTTGAGGAATCCATGCGTCAATTGATTGCCGGAAACTGGAAGATGAACGGGACGAGCGCTTCGCTCGCCGAGCTTGAGGCTGTTTGCGAAATTGTGGCCGGCGATCCGCCGAATTGCGACGTGCTCATCTGCCCGCCCGCAACCCTGATCGCGCAGGCCGCATGGAAGGCCAAGGGCCGCATCGCCATCGGCGGCCAGAATTGCCACGCGGAAATCTCCGGGGCGTTCACCGGCGACATCAGCGCCGAGATGCTGAAGGACGCGGGCGCTTCAGCGGTCATCGTGGGGCACTCGGAACGGCGGCAATATCATGGCGAGACGGATGCCATTGTCGGCGCCAAGGCGAAGGCCGCCTGGCGCGCCGGCCTTACGGCCATCATCTGCATCGGCGAAACCGAACAGCAGCGGCAGGATGGCCGCGCGCTGCACGCCTGCGGCAGCCAGATCAACGGAAGCGTGCCGGATGGCATGCTGGCGGCCAACACAGTGCTGGCCTACGAGCCGATCTGGGCCATTGGAACCGGCCGCACGCCGACCAATACCGAGATCGCGGAGGTTCACGATCACATCCGCGCATGCTTGATCAAACGTTTCGGCGATGAAGGAAAAAAGACGCGTATTCTGTACGGCGGTTCCATGAAACCTTCGAATGCCGCGGAAATCCTGGCGCTCAAGGATGTCGGCGGTGGACTGATCGGCGGCGCAAGTCTGAAAGCGGCCGATTTCAGTGCAATTTTCAAAGCTTCTTCCCGGAACTCTTAACCAGTTCAGGCCACCGTTCTTTAACCCGCAATAGTCATCCTCGCGACAATTGGGGATGAAAAGAGCGGGAAACTCCGCATGTCGCGGTTGTCTTACGAGACGGCAGAAACGTTGATTTACGATCCCGTCGCCGCAAATCGCACGGCGACGCGCTCGCTTCTTTACACTATCGGCTTTCGGCGCATCGAAACCGTTTCGACGCTGGCCGACCTGCACGAATGCATGAAGCGCCGTCCGCCCGATCTGGTGCTGTGCGAAGCCCAGGGCGTCGAGGCGGATCTTTGCAAAATGATCCAGGATTTGCGGCAAGGGGCAACCGGTTACAATCCGTTCGTCGTCATCATCGTCACCGCGTGGGAAAATTCCGGCGCGTTGGTGACCAGCGTCATCAATTCCGGCGCGGACGATCTTCTGTTACGGCCGTTTTCGACCACGGTTCTGGGCGCGCGCATTCTCAGCCATGTCGAGCGCCGCAAGAGTTTCGTGATCACCACCGATTACGTCGGCCCGGACCGCAACAAGGAACCGGGCAAGCGCTCGAATGTGCAGCTCTTCCATCCCCCCAATTCGCTGAAGCTGAAGGTTAAGGAGCCCATGACTTCGGAAGAGGCGACGCAGAAGCTTGGCGTCATGCTGAAATCGGCGCGCGAGATGCTGAACACCGAAAAACTGCGGCGCGATGCGTTCCAGGTCTGCATCCTGTGGCGGCTGTTGCAGGACAATGCGCCGGGCAGCCAGAGATACGACGTCGATCTCGCGAAGCTGGGCGAGCTGACCCGCAGTGTGATGCAACGCAGCGCCGATACGGAGTTCCAGGCCGCGGTCGAACATTGCGAGGCCGTGATCGGTGCGGTGGAGGGGCTGGCGATGAACGTGGACCGCAACGCCTCAATGCATCTTCTGGGGCATGCGGCCCTCAGCCTCAACCAGCTGTTCACGCCGGAGAAGTCCTCGACCGATCACCTGGCCGAAATCGACTCCACGGTGGCGATTATTCGTGCCCGCGATGAGCAGGCTTTGGCCTCCTGACGGGCTTTTTCGGCCTTTTTTAGAACCCCTTTCCCCATCTGCCGCTTTCGTCTAAGACCCGGCCCGAACCCGGCAGGCCCTTAGATCCATGCAGACCGTTCTCGTTGTCATTCAGCTTCTTGTTTCGATCGCGTTGGTGATCGTGGTGCTCCTTCAAAAGTCGGAAGGCGGCGCGCTGGGCATGGGCGGCAGCGGCGGTGGCCTTGGCGGATTGTTCAGCCCGCGCGGCGCCGGAGACGCGCTGAGCCGCACGACAGCCATTCTGGCGGTCGCCTTTTTTGCCACCAGCCTCGCGCTGACCGTTCTCGCACTCCACGGCCGGCCGCAGCAGGCATCGATTCTCGATTCGCAGCCGATCGGCACGACCAAGCCCGTACTTCCCGCCAAGGCGCCCGCAAACCCTGCCGGACCGAAAGCGCCGGCGGTTCCTGCGCCGCACTAAGAATCTTTTTTATTCAAACTCTTCCGCGACATTTCTCGTGTCGTATGAGAAATGCGTCGTGCTCATGACAATTGTGCTTGTGAAGTCGATAACGACTCGTCATGTTGGCCTCCCATGGCGCGGTTGATCTTTATCACCGGCGGCGTGGTCTCTTCCCTCGGAAAAGGTCTTGCGTCCGCCGCACTCGGAGCTTTGCTTCAAGCTCGCGGGTACAAAGTCCGTTTGCGGAAACTGGACCCTTATCTCAACGTCGATCCCGGCACGATGTCGCCGTTCCAGCATGGCGAAGTCTATGTGACGGACGACGGCGCGGAGACCGATCTTGACCTCGGTCACTATGAACGCTTCACGGGCGTCTCGGCGCTGAAGTCGGACAACGTCACTTCCGGGCGCATCTACCAGCGCGTGATCGAGAAGGAGCGCCGCGGCGGCTATCTGGGACGCACGGTGCAGGTGATCCCGCACGTCACCGACATGATCAAAGAATTCGTCATGGACGGGATCGACGATCTCGACTTCCTCCTTGTCGAAATCGGCGGCACAGTGGGCGACATCGAAGGTCTGCCGTTCTTCGAGGCCATCCGCCAGCTTGGCAACGAATTGGGCCGCGACCGCGCCGCTTTCGTGCATTTGACGCTGGTGCCTTACATCGAGGCCGCGGGCGAGCTGAAAACCAAGCCGACGCAGCACTCCGTGAAGGAATTGCGCGCCATCGGCATCCAGCCGGATATCCTTTTGTGCCGCGCCAGCCATCCCATCCCGGAGGAAGAGCGCCGCAAGATCGGATTGTTCTGTAACGTAACGGCCGAGAACGTCATCCCCGCGCTCGACCTCGACACCATCTATCGCGTGCCGGTCGCCTACCATCAGGTCGGCCTCGACACGCAGCTGCTCAAGCACTTCCACATCACCGACGCGCTGGAGCCGGATCTCACGCGCTGGAAACAGGTGGTCGAGCGGGTGAAGAACCCCGAGGGCGAAGTGCGCATCGCGGTGGTCGGCAAATACATGCAGGTGAAGGACTCCTACAAGTCCCTCTCCGAAGCGCTGACGCATGGCGGTATCGCCAACAATGTGAAGGTCCACATGGACTGGATCGACAGCGAAATCTTCGAGCGCGATGATGCGGCGAGCTTCCTCGAGAACGTCCACGGCATCCTCGTGCCTGGCGGCTTCGGCGAGCGCGGAACGGAAGGCAAGATCGAAGCGGTAAAGTTCGCGCGCGAGCGCAAGGTGCCGTTCTTCGGCATCTGCTACGGATTGCACATGGCGGTGATCGAAGCCGCGCGCGATCTGGCGGGTCTCGACGGCGCGGGCACCACGGAAATCGGCAAGCCGAAATATCCTGTCATCGGTCTGATGACCGAATGGGTCAAAGGCAACCAGATCGAGAAGCGCGCCGCCGATGGCGACATGGGCGGCACCATGCGTCTCGGCGCGTACGATACCGTACTGACGCCGGGCAGCCGGGTGGCGGAAGTCTATGGCACCACCGACATCAGCGAGCGCCATCGTCACCGCTACGAAGTAAACACCGAATACACGCCGCTGCTGGAGAAGCAGGGCTTCAAGGTATCCGGCTGGTCACCCGACAAACGCCTGCCGGAGATCATGGAGATTCCCGATCACCCGTGGTTCATCGGCGTGCAATTCCACCCGGAGCTGAAATCCCGCCCGCTGGAGCCGCATCCGCTGTTCTCGTCCTTCATCGCGGCCGCCGTTCGCCAGAGCCGGCTGGTTTAGTCTCGTCCCACGCACCTGGCATGGAACTTTATTCCCGTGTCCGCGTTTTGAGAAACGGGGACATGGCGGGATTCGGATAACGAGTGTCTTCAGAAAAAGGCAGTAGCAAACCACGCGATCTTGCGGACGCGCTTGAAGAGATCGAGCGCAGGGAGCACGTGGAAATCGCCCTGCGCGATAGCAATGCGGCCCTGGAAGCAGACGCACGGGAACGGCTCGCGGCGGCTGATGAAGCGCTGACGCTGCTGCGCGACAGCGAACGTCACTTCCGCCTGCTGGTGCAGAGCGTCACCGACTATGCGATCTACATGCTCGATCCGACCGGCATCGTGGCGAGCTGGAACGCAGGCGCCGAACGCATCAAGGGTTACAAGCCGCATGAGATCATGGGGCGAAATTTTTCCGAATTCTTCACGCCGGAGGATCGCGAAGCGGGCATCCCGGCCATCGCGCTGAAGACCGCGAGGGAGCATGGCCGCTACGAAAGCGAAGGCTGGCGTATGCGAAAAGACGGGAGCCGGTTCTGGGTTCTGGCCGTGATCGACGCGGTGCGGGATGAGCAAGGTGAACTGATCGGCTTCGCCAAGATCACGCGCGATATGACTGAGAAGCGCGAAGCACAAATCCGATTGGAACGGGCACAGGAGCAGCTTGCCCAATCGCAGAAGATGGAAGCCATCGGCCATCTCACCGGCGGGATCGCGCATGACTTCAACAATCTGCTCATGATCGTCAGCGGCCAGGCACAGCTAATGAAGAAGCGCGCCAAGGATCCCAAGGACATCTGCTCAATCGACGCGATTGAGCAAGCGGCGCAGAGCGGCGCGAATTTGACGCGACAGCTGCTGACTTTCGCGCGGCGGCAACGGCTCAATCGCATCACCGTCGACCTGACCGAACGCCTGATGGCGATCCGCGGTCTGCTTATCAGTTCGATTGGCGGCGCGGTGAAGCTGGAGATCGAAACGCCGCCGGATCTTTGGTCCGTCGAGACCGATGTGGGCGAGCTGGAACTCGCGCTGGTGAACATCGCGGTGAACGCGCGCGATGCGATGCCCCATGGCGGCACGCTGACGGTAAGAGCGGAGAATGTTTTGCTGGATGGCAACGATGCCACGCTGCTGACCGGCGATTTCGTGGCGTTGTCGCTGATCGACACGGGCGAAGGCATCCCAGTCGATGTCCTTGCCAAGATTTTTGAGCCCTTTTTCACCACCAAGGAAGTCGGCAAAGGCACCGGCCTCGGCCTTTCGCAGGTCTACGGCTTCGCGCGCCAGTCCGGTGGCGACGTGCATGTGTCCAGCACGTTGGGAGAGGGCACGACGGTCACGCTTTATCTGCCGCGCTCTCACGCCGATGTCGTCTCGCCGGTCACCAAAGGCCCCGGCGGTGAAGAGGTGCGTGGCCGTGGATCGGTTCTTCTCGTGGAGGACAATCCGCAGGTCGGCGATGTCAGCAGGCTTCTGCTGGAACAGCTTGGCTATGACATCACGCGCGTCGATCGTCCTACCGCTGCGCTCGATGCGCTATCGAAGAAAAACGATTTCATTCTTGTCTTTAGCGATATCGTCATGCCGGGCGACATGGATGGCTTGGCGCTGGCGCGCGCCATTCAGGAGCGTTATCCGAAATTGCCCGTCCTGCTCGCAACCGGATACAGCATCGCTGCCGAGCGCGTGGGCGCGGAGTTTCCGATTCTGCGCAAGCCTTACGACCAGCAAATGCTGGGGATTGCCATGAAGGTTGCGCTCGCGGGAAGCGGCCTGAAGAAGGCCACAACCCCCGCAGTCAGGTTAGTCTGAGCAGCCGCCGCTTCTCGCGCTCTTCCTTGATGGCGCGCGCACGCACGCGCAGCAGATCGCGGCGGGCGACGAGCCCGACCACGCGGTCCGTGCCGCGCTCCAGGATCGGCACGCGGCCGAAATCCGACACCGCCATGCGATCGGCAAGGTGCCCGACCAGTTCGTCCGAGTAGCAGGTGAACATCTCGTCGCGGATTTGCGTATCGGCCAGCGTTTGCGCATTGCCCCAACCCTCGCGCGACCAGCGCAACACGTCGGCGCGCGACGCCATACCGATCAGCTTGCCCTTGTCATCGACAACCGGATAGCTCTTGTGCCGCTTGGGGCCTTCCGCCGCCATAAAGAAGGCGATGGCTTCGTCTATGGGAATGGAGCCGGCCAGCGTATGCACCGGCTTGGCCATGATCTGATCGACGCGTGTCTGCAGGAAGGGATCGATGCTGTATTCGCGCATGATGTGATGGCCGCGCCGCGCGATGCGTTCGGTCAGGATCGAGCGGGGCATCAGCAGCACCGTTGTCGCGAAGGCGGCGACCGTCGCCACCAGCAGGGGCGGCAGAATGTGTGTGTTGCCGGTCAGTTCGACGGCGAACATTGTGGCCGTCAGCGGCGCGCGCATCGTGCCGCCCAGGATCGCCGCCATGCCGAGGATCGCCCAAAAACCGGCATCGGCGAACGGGAGATAGTGCGCTTCCAGCGCCCCCAGCGCGCCGCCCATGATGAGCAGCGGCGCCAATACGCCGCCCGATGTGCCGGATGACAGCGCAACAATCCAAACCACGCATTTGCCGATCAGCAGCGCGAGGGCGTCGTGCATGTTGAGCGTGCCGTGCACCAGCGCATTGATGTTGTCGTACCCGACACCGAGTACCGCCGGGTCTAGATAGCCGCCAATGCCCACGACAACGCCGCCCATGGCGGGCCACCACATCCAATGGATCGGAAGCTTGTGGAACAGGTCTTCGACGCCATAGAGGATGATCGTCATCAGCCCCGATTGCAGGCCAGCAACAATGCCGAGGAGGGCGCACAGCCCGAGACCCCACCAAGGGATCATCGGGGCGATCCCATAGGCAAAGAGAGGTCCCGGGCCGAGCATCCACGGCCGCCACACAGCAGCAATCATCGCGGCCGTAACGACCGGAACGAAACTGCGTGGCTTCCATTCGAAAAGAAGAAGTTCGACGGCGAGAAGAACCGCCGCGATAGGGGTGCCGAAAACGCCGGTCATGCCGGCTGCGGCGCCCGCGACGAGCAGCGTTTTGCGCTCGGCGGAGCTCATATGGAAAAGCTGCGCGAACAGCGAGCCGAGCGCGCCGCCGGTCATGATGATCGGGCCTTCCGCGCCGAACGGGCCGCCGGTTCCGATGGAGATCGCCGATGACAACGGTTTCAGCAACGCCACCTTCGGTTCGATTCGGCTTTGGCCCAGAAGGATCGCCTCGATGGCTTCGGGAATGCCATGGCCGCGAATCTTCTCCGAACCGAAGCGCGCCATCAGTCCGACAATGAGGCTGCCGACCACCGGAATGAGAATGGTCCAGAGCGCCAGATGGCGTCCCGCGAAGGACACGGTTTGCGTCGAAACCTGCTGGAAATAGACGAGGTTGCCGATCAGGCCGATGAGCCGCAGCAGAATCCAGGCGGAGAATGCGCCCGCCGTTCCCACCACGACCGCCATCGCCGTCAGCTTCAAAAGGCTGCGGTCCGCGGTGAAATCGCGCAGGGTGTCCCGGAAAATGGCCGGGGATTCGGAGAGCTGGGACATGTTGAGGATATACACGCGCTGGATTTCGGAAGCGGGCTATTATATCGCGTTACGATATAATGCAATGCAGCAGAGCGCAGGGCGGGCATGACAGCAAAATCCCGGGGAAAACTTACCGCAGCGGATTATCAGGTTCTGGCGGAATTCCGCCTTCTGATGCGCCGGTTCATGATGTTCAGCCAGAACGCGGCGCGGGATGCCGGCCTGGCGCCGCAACAGCATCAGGCACTGTTGGCCATAAAAGGTTTCGAGAAAGACGATGCGCCAACTGTCGGCGATCTCGCTGAACGACTCGCCATCAAGCATCACAGCGCGGTGGGGCTTGTGGACCGGCTGGTGAAGGCGGGACATCTCAGGCGCCGTCAGAACGCTGCCGACCGCCGCCGCGTTTCGCTTGCGCTCACGGCATCTGGAGAAAATATCCTTGCCGATTTGTCATCCGAGCATCGCGACGAATTGCGGATGCTGACACCATCGTTAAAAGCGCTGTTCGCGAAACTGGAACGGTAACGGCTGTAATCCAGGGCGATTTTCTGCCGGTTTGCCCGGGCCATTGTCCCAGGGGCAGGGAGGCGGTAACCAAGCGCGATAACCGCCGGGGTTTCCCGCCGCGAAACAAGGGACGCGCAGATGAGTTCTCCCAACGCCGTTGTAACCGTCGGGAATGTGAAGATCGGCAATGCCGAGAAGCTGTCGATCATCGCCGGCCCCTGCCAGCTCGAAAGCCGCGAGCATGCTTTCGAGATGGCGAGCGCGCTGAAAGAGATGGCTGTGAAAGCGGGTGTTGGCCTTATCTACAAAACGAGCTTCGACAAGGCGAACCGCACATCGTCTTCGGGCAAGCGCGGTTTGGGTCTGGAGAAATCGTTGCAGATTTTCTCGGACATCCGCGAGAAATTCGGTCTGCCGGTTCTGACCGATGTGCATGAGAAAGAGCAATGCGCGATCGTCGCGCCGGTCGTGGACGTGCTGCAGATTCCCGCTTTCCTATCCCGCCAGACTGATCTGCTTCTCGCCGCCGCCGCGACCGGAAAAGTCGTGAATGTGAAAAAGGGACAGTTTCTCGCGCCGTGGGACATGAAAAATGTCATCGCAAAAATCACCGACGCGGGAAATCCGAACGTGCTTGTCACCGAGCGTGGGGCGAGCTTCGGTTACAACACGCTGGTTGTGGACATGACCGGCTTGCCGGAAATGGCGAAGTTCGGCGCCCCCGTCGTGATGGACGCGACCCACGCGGTGCAGAAGCCTGGCGGGCAGGGCGACAAGTCGGGCGGCAATCGCGAGATGGCGCCTTACATCGCGCGCGCGGCAGTTGCGGCCGGTGTCGCCTGTGTCTTCATAGAAACGCATGAAGACCCGGACCACGCCCCGTCCGATGGCCCGAACATGCTCGACATCAAGACTGTGCCCGCGCTGCTTTCCGATCTCGTTGCAATCGACGCGATCGTGAAGAAGCGGAAATCCTAGGCCGCCGTCACCGTCGTCAGCGCCATCACCACGCCGATCACCGACAGGATGAGCAGCGCCGCGCTCGCCAGTATCGTAATGCTGAAGCCGGTGCTGCGCTTGGCGGGATCGGCCAAATAAGCCTGCATGTAGATGAAGCGGCCCACGATCCACACAAGTCCGATGGCGGGGACCAGCCAGCCGATCAGCGTGAAATAGACCGTCGCCACCCAGAGCAGCGGCAGGAAGATCGCGAACTGCTCCAGCGTGTTCATGTGGACGCGCACCGCGCGCTCCAGGTCTTCGTGGCCCGTCATCGCCGGCGCCTTGATGCCGTGCTTGCCGCGCGCGCGGCCCACCGGCACGCTGGTGTAGAAGAGCATCAGCACGGCAAGCACCGTGATGATGGCGGATAAAAGTGTCGTCGGTACCATTGGCATGTCAGTTTTCCCCGATTGAAATCAGACCGCGCTTACTGCGCTCCACGTGATGAAAATTCCGATCAGCGCGCAGATGATGAGCGCCAGCGCCGCAAGCGTCGAAATGACGAAGCCCGTCTCGCGCTTTTCCGGCGCGGTCATGTAACCGCTCTTGTAGATGACGCGCCCGATGATCCAGATCGCGCCCAGCACCGGCGGCAACCAGGACAGATAGACGATGCTCATCGCGGGCGAGAAATAAACCGTTGCCAGCCATAGTGCCGGCACAAGCACCACCAGCCATTCCAGCGTGTTCGCCTGCACGCGCACGGCGCATTCAAATTCCGCCGGCCCTGTCATGGTCGGTGCTTTGACGCCATGCTTGCCGCGCGCCCGGGCGACGGAAATTCCCGTCCACACATAAAACAGAAGCGCCAGCACCGTGATGACTGCGGTTGCCAGCGTGACCGGCATATCGATGACGTGCATGAAGCCCTCCCCAGAGCGAATGTCGTTGAGGGCCTGTATAGCGGGATTCGGGGAAAGACGCGCAGACCGCCGCGGGCGCTCCCCCGCGGCGTCTCACGCATGGCTTATTGGTGATCGCCGCCCATCATCTTGTCGTGGCGCGCCTTGTGCTCGGCGATCTTCTGCTCGACGGCCTGCTTCTGGTCCGGCGTCAGGGCGTCGAACTTCGCCTGCATGTCGGACTTCAGCTTGGCCTTGTCGGCATCGCTCATGCCGTCGAATTTGGCGTGCAGGGCCTGCATCTGCGCATGGCGCTGCTCGTGCGACATGGACGAGAAGTCGATTTTGTTCGTCTCCATGTACATTTCGCGCTGCTCCGGCGTGAAGAAGCCGTGCATGCCGCCCATCATCGAATGACCGCCCATCATGCCGCCGCCCATATGGTCCTGCGCGATGGCAGAAACCGGGGCAGCCAGAATCAGGGCGGAAAGGGCGAGGGTAGAAAAACGCATCTTGGAATACTCCAATAGGGTATGCGCTCCTCCAGCTGCGTCTGTGGCAGGCCTTCTTGGCGGCGTCAAGGCGCAGTTGAAGCGCCCCCGGCCATCGCCTAGAAGTCGCCCGGCTTGGCCAGCCCCGCCTTACGGAGATTTCACCATGACCGCCATTATCGACGTCACGGGACGTGAAGTCCTCGACAGCCGCGGCAACCCGACGGTCGAGGTGGATGTGCTGCTGGAAGACGGCTCGCTGGGCCGCGCGGCGGTCCCCTCCGGCGCCTCTACCGGGGCGCATGAAGCGGTGGAGCTGCGCGACGGCGGCAAGCGCTATGGCGGCAAGGGCGTCGAGAAGGCGGTCGCCGCCGTGAACACCGAAATCTTCGATGCGATCTCCGGCATGGAGGCCGAAGACCAGACGCGCATCGACCGCATCATGATCAAGCTGGACGGCACGCCGAACAAATCGCGCCTCGGCGCAAACGCCATTCTCGGCGTGTCGCTGGCGCTAGCGAAGGCCGCCGCGATCTCGCTGGGCCAGCCGCTCTATCGCTATGTCGGCGGCCCGATGGCGCATGTACTGCCGGTGCCGATGATGAACATCATCAATGGCGGCGTGCATGCCGACAATCCGATCGACTTCCAGGAATTCATGATCATGCCGGTGGGCGCGCCAACCTTTAAGGAAGCCCTGCGCATGGGCGCCGAAGTCTTCCACACGCTGAAGAAGGGCCTGCACGACGCCGGGCACAACACCAATGTCGGCGACGAGGGCGGCTTCGCGCCGAACCTCAAGAGCGCCGACGAGGCGCTGGGCTTCATCATGAAGTCGATCGAGAAAACCGGTTACAAACCGGGCGAGGATGTGTTCCTGGCGCTCGATCCCGCTTCGACCGAATTCTTCAAAGACGGCAAGTATGTCCTTGAAGGCGAGGGCAAAACGCTGTCACCCGACCAGATGGCGAAGGTCTATGAGGACCTCTGCAAGCGCTATCCGATCATCTCCATCGAAGATGGCATGGCCGAGGACGACTGGGCGGGCTGGAAGGCGCTGACCGATGCCATCGGCAAGACGGTGCAACTCGTCGGCGACGATCTCTTCGTCACCAATGTGAAGCGCCTGAAGCAGGGCATCGAGAAGGCGACAGCGAACGCCATTCTGATAAAGGTCAATCAGATCGGGTCCTTGACTGAGACTCTTGAGACCATAGATATGGCCAACCGCGCGTCCTACCGCTCGGTGATGAGCCATCGCTCCGGCGAAACCGAAGACAACACCATCGCCGATCTCGCGGTTGCGACGAACTGCGGTCAGATCAAGACCGGCTCGCTCGCCCGCTCGGATCGGCTGGCGAAATACAACCAGCTTCTGCGTATCGAGGAGCATCTGGGCGATCAGGCCGTATATGCGGGACGTAGCGTTCTGCGCGCCTGAAGCATTTTCCCATTGAGCGAGACAACGCCATGAAGAACAAGAAAAACAAGTTCAAGCCGGAAGCTTTTGCGGCCGAAACCAAGGACACGCGCTTCGAGGGAACCTTCGAGGTGCTGATCCCCATCCCGGATCGCGTGAAGCCGTTGCGCGCCGCGCAGCAATTTCCGTCGAAGAAGGCGGCAGAGGACTGGATTCATTCGCCCGAGGGCGTCGAGCGGATCGAGGAACTTTTCGCCAAGGGCGTGGACTGAGAATCTTAAAACGGCTCGGGGGCTTAATTCAGATTCGTAAACGGAAGGTTTCGGATCGCTTTTCACTTGACCACCCGAATCAGTGTGTGATTCGTTGGCCGGATGCGAATCAGGCGAAGCGTGGTCCGGTTTTTCGGTGCGTCGGTGCTCCCGGCGATTTGCGCCGCCGCGATCGCCTATTTCGGCTATTATGCCTTGAGCGGTACGCGTGGCTACCATGCCTATGCGAGTGTCAGCTCTGAACTCGCCGTCCAGAAACAGAAACTTGCGTCCGTGCGGGGCGAGCGGATGCGTTTGGAACATCGGATCGGCCTTCTGGAGTCCGGTCATGTCGATCGCGACATGGTTGAGGAAGTCGAGCGCGAGCAGCTCCTGGGAAGTTCGCCGGGCCAGATCGCCGTGCCCCGCGAAAAGCATTAAATCCCGCTGAATCGCTGAATTTTCTGACAAACGATCATAGCTTGCTAAACTCCCGGTCCCTTGCCAAAACCGGGCGCTGCCCGGCTGGGCATGACAGGAGTTTTTGCATGGCCAGTGCCAAGCCGGCGCCCCAATCCGACCCAAACCTCGGCGCCGATCTACAGACGAAATTCTATCACGACATGCTGCTGATCCGGCGCTTCGAAGAGAAGGCGGGGCAGCTTTACGGCATGGGGCTCATCGGCGGCTTCTGCCATCTCTACATCGGGCAGGAAGCGGTCGTCGTCGGCATGCAGGCCGCGCTCAAACAGGGCGATCAGGTCATCACCGCCTATCGCGACCACGGCCACATGCTGGCCACCGGCATGGACCCCAAGGGTGTGATGGCCGAACTCACCGGCCGGTTCACCGGCTACTCGCATGGCAAGGGCGGGTCGATGCACATGTTCTCGACCGAAAAGCATTTCTATGGCGGCCACGGCATCGTCGGCGCGCAGGTGCCGATCGGAACCGGCCTCGCGTTCTCCAACAAGTACAAGAAGAACGGCGCGGTATGCCTGACCTATTTCGGCGACGGCGCGGCCAATCAGGGCCAAGTCTATGAGAGCTTCAACATGGCGGAGCTCTGGAAGCTGCCGGTCGTCTATGTGATCGAGAACAATCAGTACGCGATGGGCACGAGCGTTGAACGCTCCAGCGCGGAAACCGATTTCTCCAAGCGTGGCGCATCCTTCAACATTCCCGGCGAGCAGGTGGACGGCATGGACGTCGAAGCCGTTTACACTGCCGGCCGCAAAGCCGCGCAATACTGCCGCGAAGGCAACGGGCCGATCATCCTTGAGATGAAGACCTATCGTTATCGCGGCCACTCGATGTCGGACCCCGCGAAATATCGCACGCGCGAGGAAGTGCAGGAGGTTCGCGAGAAGCGCGATCCCATCGAGCATTACGGCGCCAAGCTCACCGAGCGCGGCATCGTAAAAGACGACGACCTGAAAGCGATGGACAAGGACATCCGGTCCATCGTGAACACCGCTGCAGAATTCGCTAGCGAAAGCCCGGAGCCTGCGCCGGAAGAACTCTACACGGATGTGCTGGCATGACCCAGATTCTGATGCCCGCGCTTTCTCCGACAATGGAGGAAGGAAAGTTGGCCAAGTGGCTGGTGAAGGAAGGCGACACCGTTAAGAGTGGCGACATCCTGGCCGAGATCGAAACCGACAAGGCCACGATGGAGTTCGAGGCCGTCGATGAAGGCACCATCGGCAAGCTGCTCGTTCCGGAAGGCACCGAAGGGGTAAAGGTCAACGATCCCATCGCGACGCTGGTTGGTGATGGCGAAAGCGATGAGTCCGCCGCCGTGACGCGGGCGAAGGAACCGGCGCGGACGGAAACCAAGGCGCAAGCCGTCGCCGAACAGCGCAAAGCGCCACCGGCCTTGAAGGTGGAAGCCGAAAAGGCCGCGCTCGAAGAACCTGATGTGCCGGATGGCACCGAACTCGTCGTCACCACAGTGCGCGAAGCCTTGCGCGATGCGATGGCCGAAGAGATGCGCCGCGATCCCACCGTGTTCCTGATGGGCGAGGAAGTCGCGCAATATCAGGGCGCGTATAAAATCTCGCAGGGCCTGCTTGAAGAGTTCGGCGACATGCGTGTCATCGACACGCCGATCACCGAGCATGGTTTCGCAGGGTTGGGGGTCGGCGCGGCATTCGGCGGCCTCAAGCCCATCGTCGAGTTCATGACCTTCAATTTCGCGATGCAGGCGATCGACCAGATCATCAATTCCGCCGGCAAGACGCGCTACATGTCGGGCGGCCAGATGGGCTGCCCCATCGTGTTCCGTGGCCCCAACGGCCCCGCCGCGCGCGTCGGCGCGCAGCACAGCCAGGATTATTCAAGCTGGTATGCCCACATTCCAGGCTTGAAAGTTGTGGCGCCGTATTTCGCGGCCGATGCGAAAGGTCTGCTCAAAGCCGCGATCCGCGATCCCAACCCGGTGATCTTCCTCGAAAATGAAATCGTTTATGGCCGCTCCTTCCCGGTGCCGAAGCTGGACGATTACATCGTGCCCATCGGCAAGGCGCGCGTGGTGAAGAAGGGCGCGCATGTCACGCTCGTCGCGCATTCGATCTGCGTCGGCATGATCATCGAAGCGGCGGAGAAGCTCGCCGCCGAAGGCATCGACGCTGAACTGATCGATCTGCGCACGCTGCGTCCGCTCGACACCGCGACGGTTATTGAAAGCGTGAAGAAGACCAACCGTCTCGTCACGGTGGAGCAGGGCTGGCCTGTCGGCTCCATCGGTTCGGAAATCTGTTCGGTCGTCACCAGCGAAGCGTTCGACTATCTCGATGCGCCGCCCACAAAAGTCACGGGCAAAGATGTGCCGATGCCTTACGCTGCGAATCTGGAAAAACTCGCGCTGCCGACGGTCGATGACATCGTCGAGGCGGCAAAAGCGGTTTGCTACCGATGAACGCGCGTTGCTCTTCATATCTTTCGTCATGGCCGGGCTTGACCCGGCCACCCATCCGGCGCGCGTCGGCGCGCCGGCGAGACTCTTTTGCGCTCGCAGATGCGAGCGCGATGGATGGCCGGGTCAAGCCCGGCCATGACGATTGAGGGTGTGATGGCCGCGAAAAAGAAATCTGCGAAAGCGACACAGAAGAAAGAGAAGCATTGGCATCGCGGCGGCTGCCATTGCGGCGCCGTGGCCTTCGAAGTGCAGACGCCGGACGAAATCGAGCTCATCGATTGCAACTGCTCGATCTGCCGCAAGACCGGCTATCTGCACCTCATCGTTGGCGACAAGGATTTCAAGTTGGTGCGCGGGCAGGATTCACTGGCCGCCTACACCTTCAACACCGGCGCGGCGAAGCATCTGTTCTGCAAGGTGTGCGGGATCAAGTCGTTCTACATCCCGCGCTCGCATCCGGACGGTTACAGCATCAATTTCCGCTGCCTCGACGCCGCGGAGTTCAAATCCGTCGTCACCACGGAGTTCGACGGATCGCACTGGGAACAGAATGCGGGGGATCTCGCAGCCCTGGAGAGCAACTAGTGGCCACCAACATCCTCATGCCCGCGCTTTCGCCCACGATGGAAGAGGGCAAGCTCGCCAAATGGCTGGTGAAGGAAGGCGACACGGTGAAGTCCGGCGACATCCTCGCCGAGATCGAAACCGATAAGGCCACGATGGAGTTCGAGGCCGTCGATGAAGGCAAGATCGGCAAGATACTCGTGCCCGACGGCACTGAAGGTGTGAAAGTCAACGAACCCATCGCTGTACTGCTGGGCGAGGGCGAGGATGCGAGCGCAGTGCCGCCGCCATCGGATATCCATTCCGCGATGGCGTCGATCAAGGACGCGGTGTCGAAAGAAGCGGGCGAGGCGAAGACCACGTCGAAACCCGAAGCGCTGAGGGTCGAAGCAAAAGCACAGAACAATCGCTCCCCCCTTGTGGGGGAGCCAAAATCGCGCAGCGATTTTGGTGGGAGGGATGCCGCTCAAGCACCTGGCCCCCGCCCCGAAGCGCCAAAAGGCGCTTCGACCCTCCCGCAAGGGGAGGGTGATAAAGATCGCGTTTTCGCATCGCCGCTCGCACGCCGAATCGCAGCGCAGAAGGGCGTCGAGCTGTCTGCCGTGCAAGGCTCCGGCCCGCGCGGCCGCATCGTGAAATCGGATGTGGAAGCCGCGCAGCCCGGCGCAGCGAAAGTGCCGGCAGCCAAGCCGTCGGCAACGCCCGCGCAAGCAGCAGGTATTCCCGGCATCACGCCGCTTCCCGATGCCAAGCTCTTCTACAAAGAGGGCGAATACGAAGAGATTCCGCATGACTCCATGCGCAAGACCATCGCCAAGCGCCTTACCTCGGCGAAGACGCTCATTCCGCACTTCTATCTCACCATCGATTGCAACATCGACGAGTTGATGACGACGCGCGCCAAGCTCAACGCGCAATCGCCCAAAGAGAACGGCTACAAGCTCTCGGTGAACGATTTCGTGGTGAAAGCCTGCGCGCTGTCGCTGCTGCGCGTGCCGGAAGTGAATGCGAGCTGGACCGAAACCTCCATGCTGCGCCACAAGCACGCCGATGTCGGTGTGGCCGTCGCGCTGGACTTCGGCCTCATCACGCCGATCGTGTTTCGCGCGGAAGAGAAGGGCCTCGCCGTCATCTCCAACGAGATCAAGTCGCTGGCCGAACGCGCCAAGGCGAAGAAGCTGAAGCCGCAAGAATATGAAGGCGGCGGGTTCTCCGTCTCCAACCTCGGCATGTTCGGGATCAAGGATTTCACCGCCGTCATCAACCCGCCGCAGGCCGCGATCCTCGCCGTTGGCGCAGGCGAGCAGCGCGCGGTGGTGAGGGACGGCATCCTCAAGACCGCCACCATCATGACGGTCACGCTCTCCTGCGATCACCGCGTGATCGACGGCGCCACCGGCGCCCGCTTCCTGCAGGCCTTCAAGGGCTTCATAGAAGAGCCATCGTCTATGCTGCTATAGTCCGCTCACGAGGGGCCGATGAGCGAATACATAGCCACACACGATCCGGCCGCGGTCACCGCGGTCCAGCATGCGGCGGCGGCATTGACGCGCGACGGCGTCTCGGTGGGCACTTGCCCCAATTGCGGTGTCCCGCTGATCGGCGACTATTGCGCCGTATGCGGGCAGGAGAAGGATATCCACCGCCGCTCCGTCGCCGGCATCCTGCACGATTTCTTCCAGGACATGCTCAATTTCGACAGCCGCATCGTGCGCACGGTGATCGCACTGCTGGTCGAGCCGGGCGAGATTGCCATCGCGTTCCGTGAAGGCCGAACACGCCGTTATGTGCCGGCGCTGCGGCTGTATTTCTTCGTGACCCTGATCTTCTTCCTGCTGCTCAGTGCCACCAATCTGGCGATCATCCAGCTTGAGATCACGGCGACACCGGCGAAGACGATGACGGATGCGAAGGGCAACATCTATTACGTGAACCCTCTCTACGATGCCAACGATCCGGATACGAAGCAGTTCAAGCAATATGTACCGTTGAAGAAGAGCAAGGACGGAAAGCCCGAAAAACATTACCTGTTCAATTCGAAATTCTATTTCTTCGCGCCGATCGGTTCGCATCACACCGAATTGACGAAGGATCAACGCGAACGGATCGACAGCCTGAAAGGCATGATCAACTTCGATGTCGATGCCGGAAAGTCCATGACACCGGCCCAAAAAAAGAAGGCAGAGGAAGAGAAGAAGAAAGTCGCGGGTTGGGTGGAGCGCAATATCTTTGGTGGGGTCAAGCGCATCGCCAACGACCCCGCGGCGCTGAACGGCCCCATGACAGTGTGGATTCCGCGCGCGCTGTTCCTGCTCATGCCGCTTTATGCGCTATTGCTGGCCGCGTTCTACTGGCGCCAGCGCAAGGATTTTTACTTTGTCGATCATCTGATCTTTTCGCTGACCGTCCACACTTTCACTTTTGTGGGACTGATCGGCGCCGCGCTGCTGGCGCAGGTTCTGTCCGGTGAAACCGTGGCGTGGCTGTTGTTCTTCGCCATTGGCATCTACATCTTCATCGGCATGAAGCGGTTCTACAATCAGGGGTGGACGATCACCTCGCTGAAGTTCGGAGCCGTTTCGTTCATCTATACATGTTTCTTCCTGCTGCCCACGCTGGGCGGCATCATGCTGCTCGGCTTCTTTGGAGATCCTTTTGGCTGACACTTACGACGTCGTTGTTCTGGGATCCGGGCCCGCCGGATATGTCTGCGCCATCCGCTGCTCGCAACTCGGCCTGAAGACGGCCATCGTGGAGCGCGACCGGCTGGGCGGTATCTGCCTCAACTGGGGCTGCATCCCGACCAAGGCGCTTCTGCGCTCCTCCGAGATCTGGCACCTGATGCACCGGCTGGACGAGTTCGGCTTCAGCGCCGACAATTTCAAGTTCGATATCGGCAAGATCGTGACGCGCTCGCGCAAGGTGGCGGAGCAGTTGTCGAACGGCGTTGCCTTTCTGATGAAGAAGCACAAGATCACGGTGCTGAACGGCGAGGGTAAACTTTCGGGCAAGAATAAGATCACGGTCGCGAAAGATGGCAAGACCGCGGAGGTCGAAGCGAAAAACATCGTTCTCGCCTCCGGTGCCCGCGCGCGAACATTCCCCGGCATGGAGCCGGACGGAAAGCTGATCTGGACCTATCGCGAGGCGATGGTGCCGCCGGCGTTTCCGAAATCACTTCTGGTCGTCGGCTCCGGCGCCATCGGCATCGAGTTCGCCAGTTTCTACCGGACGCTCGGCAGCGATGTGACGGTGGTGGAAGTGCTGGACCGCGTTCTGCCGGTGGAAGACGAGGAGGTTTCCGCCTTCGCGCAGAAGGCCTTCCAGAAGCAGGGCATGAAGATCAAGACGTCCACGACAGTCGAGAAACTCGTGAAAGGCGCAGACAACGTCACCGCCACTTTGAAGGCGAAAGACGGCAAGACCGAAACGCTCACCGTCGATCGCGTCATCCTCGCCGTCGGCATCGTGGGCAATGTCGAGAACAATGGTTACGAGCAGGTGGGCATCAAGGTCGATAAGACGCATGTCGTCGTCGACAAATGGGGCGCCACCGGCGTTCCGGGCATCTGGGCCATCGGCGATCTCGTCGGCCCGCCCTGGCTCGCGCACAAGGGCATGCATGAAGGCGTCATCGTCGCGGAGAAGATCGCGGGCGTGAAAGGCGTGCATCCGCTCGATGTCTCCAACGTGCCGGGCTGTACCTATTGCTGGCCGCAAGTGGCGAGCGTGGGCATGACGGAAGCCAAGGCGAAAGCATCAGGCAGGAAGATCAAGGTCGGCCGCTTCCCCTTCATCGGCAATGGCAAGGCTATCGCGCTGGGCGAGGCGGAAGGCTTCGTGAAAACCGTGTTCGATGCGGAGACGGGCGAATTGCTGGGCGCACACATGGTCGGCGCTGAAGTCACCGAACTGATTCAAGGCTATGTCGTGGCGAAGACCGGCGAGCTCACCGACGCCGAACTCGCCCACACGATCTTCCCGCATCCGACGCTGAGCGAGATGATGCACGAATCCGTGCTGGCGGCGGATGGCAAGGCGCTACACATTTAACTCTACTTGTCATCCCTGGCGAGCCGAGCAACGCGAGGCGAGGGAAGGGACCCAGGTCGTGAAGCTGATCTGGTCGTTCGCGGCGCATGCCTGTCTTGTGTTTGCCGCCTGGGTCCCCTTCCCCTCGCTACGCTCGGCCGGGGATGACAGTTTAGTTTGACACCAGCATCTTCAAGTCTTTCGCAATGCCCTTCACATCGCTCGTGTCTGTCACCACTTCGCGCGCCTTGCCGGCGCGGTCGAAGATGAACACCGAGTCGGAGTGCATCACTTCCTCGCCTTGCGGCGTCTGCTTCACGCTGTAGAGAACGCGATAGCGCTGCGCCAGCTTCGCGATCTCGTTGTCGCTCCCCCGGAGCCCGTCGATCTGCGGTGCGAAGGCGTTCGCATAGTCCTTTAGCGCCGCGAGATTGTCCCGGGCCGGGTCCACGCTTACGAACAGCACGCGCACATCTTCCGCGCGCGGTCCCAGAGCCTTCAGCGCATTGGCAAGATTGGAAAGCGTGGCCGGGCAAACGTCCGGGCAATGCGTGTAGCCGAAATAGAGCAGGATGACTTTGCCGCGATAGCTCTCCTGGGTGACTGCCGCGCCGTCATTGGCGCGCATCATCGTGAATTTCAGGTTGGGCATCACGCCGGAAATATCCGTTACGCCCGGCCGCATCTCGCCGCGCCCGCAGGCGGCGAGCGCGAGGAGAAGAAGGATGGAAATAATGCGAGTCATGAAAAAGCTATACCGACTTTTCCTCTCCTCCCGAAGGGGGAGAGGGCAGGGTGAGGGGGAGCGCAAATGTTGAAGGGAAGAAGATTTCGCTTTCGTATTGATAAAGCGGCATTCCCCCTCACCCCAACCCTCTCCCCCTTCGGGAGGAGAGGGAGGTTGTCGTGTGTGACCAAACGCCTCTGGATGGCCTGCGCCGCCCCGGCCATCTTCCTGTACGATGAACGCGCTCGCCGCCACACCAGACCGTAAACCGGCCCGCGAATGGCTAGGCTATGCCGCGCTGCTCTGCGTCGGCGCGCTGCTCTACGTCCTTACCTCGCAATATCCCGCCGACATGCCGGTCTGGATGCCTTGGGAATTCTCCTGGCCGGAGTTTCTCGCCACCGCACTCACGCTTGCCTGGTTCTTCCGCGGATTGCGGGTGCTGCCAAAATCCGAACATCCGCCGTTATGGCGCAGCATCTCTTTCGTGCTCGGCGTGGCCTCGCTCTACATCGTGTTGCAAACCCATATCGATTATTACGCCCAGCACATGTTCTTCGTGCACCGCTGGGCACATTTCGTGCTGCACCATGCGGGGCCGTTCTTCATTGCGATGGGCGTCAGCGGACCGGTGTTGTATGCGGGCATGCCCGATTTTCTCAAGCCCGTCGTCGATGCACGGCCTGTTCGCGCGCTGATGAATTTTCTCCAGCACCCGGCTATCGCGCCGGTGTTGTTCGTCGGGTTGCTCTATTTCTGGCTGATTCCGTCGATCCACACGATCGTCATGCTGGATCGCACTCTCTACGACATCATGAATTGGACCATGGCGCTTAACGGCATCATGTTCTGGTCGCTGGTGCTCGATCCGCGGCCCAAGCCGCCCGCGCGGCTGTCGCCCTTGATCCGTGGACTGATGATCCTGCTGATTGAGCTGCCGCAGATGGTGCTGGGCGCGATCCTGTCGCTGTCGATGACCGATTATTACCCCGTTTACACGATCTGCGGCCGCGCGCTGGATTTCAGCGCGCTGTCGGACATGCATTATGGTGGCCTCATCATCTGGCTGCCCGGAACGTTGACGAGTTTCGCGGCGATGATCGTGGTGCTGGTGAACATGCGCCTCAACGAAGAGAGAGAAGAACATGCGCAAGGTTGAAATCGTGATCGCCGCACTCCTGATCGCCATGCCTGCCTCGGCGGCCACCGTCACCGTGAAAAGCGCCTGGTTCCGGTCTTTGCCCGCAAAGTTGCCGGCGGGCGGTTATTTCACGCTGCACAACAACGGCGCGCAGACCATCACGCTCACAGGCGCGGAATCTTCGGCTTGCGGAATGCTGATGCTGCATAAGACGGAAAACAAAAGCGGCACCGGCATGATGATGGACATGCCCACCATTCCGGTTCCGGCCGGCAGCGATCTCAAATTCGCGCCCGGCGGTTATCATCTGATGTGCATGGACCCCACACCTGCGATGAAGCCCGGCAGAACCGTCTCGGTCACGCTCGAATTCTCCGACGGGACGAAGACGCATGTGCCGTTCGCGGTGAAGAACGCAAAAGGGCAGTAAGGACTATTCCGCCGCGGCCGCGGTGATCGTCGCTCGCGTGCGCCTCTCCTGCATCAGATAGCGCACGCCGACGATCGTCGCGACGACGCCCGATGCGGCCGCAACGCCAAGAGACCAGCGCGGCCCCCAGGTGTCCGCCACCCAGCCCACGATCGGCGCGCCGATGGGTGTGCCGCCCATCGCGACAGCGAGCCGGATCGCCATCACGCGCCCGCGCATCGTCGGCTCCGTCGCAAGCTGCATCAGCGCGTTGCTGGAATTGGCGAAGGTGAGGGCGGACACGCCGCAGATCACCAGCGCGCCGGCGAACAGCCAGTAGCTCGGCATGATCGCGGCAAGGAAGCAGCCGACGCCAAACACCGCGGCGCCCATGCAGATGTGCTGGAAGTTGGGTCTCTCGCGCCCCGCCGCCAGCAGCGCGCCGCACATCGTTCCCACCGCCATGGCGGAGGTGAGCAGGCCATAGCGCCCGGCGCCCGCATGGAACACGCGCACGGCCATGACCGAGATGAAGATCGCGAAGTTGAATCCGAAAGTGCTGATGAAGAACAACATGATCATCGCCGCGCGCAGATCAGCGCGCTGCCACACATAGCGGAAGCCTTCCAGAAGATTGCCGCGCCGCTTCACCGCGCGTTCATGCGTGTGCAGCTCATGTACGCGCAGGAACAGAAGCGAGATCAGAACGACAAAGAACGACAGCCCGTTCAGGATGAACGCCCAGCCGGTGCCCAGCGCCGCGATGGTCAGGCCTGCGGCGGCGGGACCGATCATGCGGCCCGCGTTGAATGAGGTGGAGTTCAAGCCGACGGCATTGGCGATGTGATCTTCGTCCACCATTTCCGACACGAACACCTGCCGCGCCGGTGCGTCCATCGCCGAGACGCAGCCGAACAGGAAGGCGATCGTATAAACCTCCCAGAGCGTGATGTGGCCGGTGACGGTCAGGATGCCGAGGATGAGCGCCAGAACGCCCATGCCCACCTGCGTCGCCATCATCAGCTTGCGCCGGTCCATGTGATCGGCGGCGAATCCCGCCCATGGCAGCAGAAGAAGCTGCGGCCCGAATTGCAGGGCCATCACGATACCGACGGCGGTTGCGTTGTGATGCGTCAGCTCGGTCAGGACCAGCCAGTCCTGCGCCACCCGCTGCATCCATGTGCCCGTATTGGAAACAACCGCGCCCGCAAACCAGACGCGGTAATTGTAGAACCGTAAGGAACGGAATGTGCCTGTTATAAGTCCGCTCAACCGTTCCTCTTTTCGAGCAATGCAAGGATCTCGGTGGTCGTCCCCGTTTCGCCGAGCCGCGGGAAGATGCGTTTCACAGAATTCTCGTGCGCGTCCATGCTCATGTCGGTCATCGCGTCAATGGCGAGCGTGACGTTATAGCCAAGCTCCTGCGCGAAGCGCGCGGTGGACTCCACGCCGGCGCTGGTGGCGATGCCGCAGCAGACCACTTGCGTCACGTCGTTCTTCTTCAGCCAATCGTTCAGATCGGTGTTGGTGAACGCGCCCCACGTGCGCTTTGTCACCACATGGTCTGAAGGCTGCTGCTTCAGCTCCGGTAACAGCTCGAAGAACTCCGCCGGGAAGCTCGCGGGTATGCGCGGCTGTTCGTTGCGGCCCGGCGCGACGCCGGAAACATTCACCAGCACCACCGGCAGCTCGTGCTTGCGGAACGCATCGAGCAGGGCGGCGGATTGCTTCACGATATCGGCGACGGGATGCGCCGCCTGCCGTCCGGCGATGCCCTTTTGCAGGTCGACAACGATGAGCGCGGTCTTGGGATCGAGCGTGGTGATCGCCATGGGTGTTCCTTTTATTCCACGATGCGTTCGAGCAGCTTCACCGCGCGGGCGATGTCGTTCTGCTCTTCTTGCGAATAGTTTTTCTGGATGGCGGTGAGCAGCCAGTCCTGCCGCGCGGCGCGCGCGGCAAGAACAAGCGCGCGCGCTTTCGGCGTCACCGACCACAGCGTCTGCCGTCCGTCCTGCGGATCGGGTGTGCCGGTGACGTGGCCGGCCGCTTCGAAGTCGCGAACGGTCGCGCCCATCGATTGCGGGCGCACGCCTTCGGTCTTTGCAAGTGCGGTGACGGTCGAAGGCCCATCGCGTTCGAGATGGCTCAGCATGCTGAATTGCGACCAGCTCAACTCACCGGCATGGGATTGTGCGCGCAGGCGGCGTTTGAAATTGCGGATGAAGCTTCGCAGAGCTTGGGCGAGTTCGGCGGTCTTGGCGTTGGAATCGGTCACGGGGGTTGTATAGAAGATAGGAAGGAAGCTTCAAAGTTTCCTTCCTATCTAAAATTGTCGCAGGCGGTGGACAGCGTTGGCAGGTCCAGCGCCTGCGCGCCGAACCTGCCGTTTTCTCTAGTAGCCGACCACCTGGCCGTCCTTGCGCATTTCGCTCGCACCCCAATAGACGCCGTTGGGGGCCCGCATGATCGCCT
>Ga0207657_10000204_pt1 | contig 61073 bp, 61 predicted proteins | sample KBSC33metaG_FD_184316 | JGI IMG/M metagenome (GOLD analysis project Ga0207657, IMG submission 184316) | Corn rhizosphere microbial communities from Kellogg Biological Station, Michigan, USA - KBS C3-3 metaG (SPAdes) (version 2) | ecosystem: Host-associated > Plants > Roots > Rhizosphere > Soil ...
CGGATCGGGCGAGGGCTACGTCGAGGCGACGTACGGCAGCCGCCAGCGCATCGGCGTGCGCGCGGGAATCGACTTCAAGCTGACCGACAACCTGTTCGCGCGCATCTCCGGCGTCTACAAGCACCAGAACGGCTACGTCGACCAGCTCGACTTCGGCTGCGTGTTCCCCGCCGGCGGACCGGCCACGTTCACCGCCAACGACGGCACCACCCAGCTCGTCAATCCGGCCGGCGGCATTCCTCGCACGCAGGCGGAAGGCAATTGCCGCGTCGCGAGGCTCGGCGAAGTGGGCTACGGCGCCGTTCGCGCCGCGCTGCGTTACAACCCGTCGAGCTCGGTCGACATCAACATCACCGGCGAATACATCCACGACGAGCACACCGCGGCGGGCGAAGTCCTCGCGGCGACCGATGTCATCGACAACTACAACACCAACATCGGCACCAACCCGCCGCAGTACGCCGGCGGCTATCCGGGCGTGCCCTACGACAACCGCTTCATCTGCGGGAAGTTCTGCAACTTCTCGTCCTATTCCTCACCCGCCATCAACTACGTCGGCCTGCTGACGCCGGGCGGCCTTGCCGGTCCCGGCCAGCCGCTGCTCGCCACGCAGCGCAGCAACCAGAGCAAGTACGACGGCTACAACCTCGCCGCCAACGCGCACTTCGCGCTGAGCGACATGTTCAGCATCGACAACATCCTCGCCTACCAGCACTGGGTGGCGGACTTCGGGGTGGACGACGATCTCTCGCCGATCCCGCTGTCGGGCGGCGCCAACCACCTGACGCACTGGAACTGGAGCGAGGAGCTGCGCCTCAACGCCCGCCTCTCCGACACGATCCATGCGGTGCTCGGCGGCTACTACTTCGCGCAGGAAACCGATTATTTCTCGTACCAGGACCTGCGTTACATCAACACCGTCATCCCCGGCGTCGGCTCGGTGGGCCTGTTCCCGCTGCAGTTCATCCAGCCCGACCGGACCCCGGCGAAAGCCAAGGCGGGGTTCGCCAACATCGATTGGGAGATCGTCCCCGGCCTGACCTTCAACGGCGGCGCGCGCTACACGGACGAGAGCAAGCACTACCACTACTTCCGCCTCAATCCGGACGGGACCATCAACCCCTACCTGGACCCCGTCGGAGCGGTCAACGGTGCCGGCACTCCGGGCGCGCTCACCGGCCTCGTCGCGAAGTATCACGGCAACCGGTGGGACTGGCGCGCGGCGCTCAACTACCGCTTCTCGCCCGAGGCGATGGTCTATGCGAGCTTCGCGACCGGGTTCAAGGGCGGCGGCACCAACCCGCGGCCGTTCTTCGCCAGCCAGGCCTTACCGTTCAAGCCCGAGGTGCTGTACAACTACGAAGTCGGCCTGAAGACCGACCTGTTCGATCGCCGTCTGCGCTTCGACATCGACGCGTTCTACGGCATCTACCGCGACATCCAGATCGGCGTTTCGGTGTGCCCGGTTGCCAATCCCAACGAGCAGGTGCCGTGCGCCGCGCTGGTCAACGGCGGCAATGCGCATGAAAAGGGCGTCGAAGCCGAGTTCACCGCCCGCCCGATCGACGGCCTCAGCATCGACGGCTCGGCCAGCTACCTCGACTTCCACTACACGTTCCTCAACCCGGCGGTCACGACGACGGCGATCGACGACCCGCTTGCCGGCGCGCCGAAGTGGAAGTGGACGCTGGGGGCCCAGTACCAGGCCGACCTCGGCGCGTACGGTTTCCTCACGCCGCGCGTCGATGCGACCTACCAGAGCAAGACCTACACCGGCTTCAAGTACAACGGCGTGCGGCAGAACATCGGCGCTTACACGCTGGTGAACGCGCGGCTCACCTGGCAGAACAAGGACAAGGACCTGTCGGTGTCGCTCGAGGGCACCAATCTCACGAACAAGTACTACTACGTCACGCTATTCGACCTGCGCGCGGCGGGCGCGGGCCTCGACAAGGCCCAGCCGGGCCGGCCGCGCGAGTGGGCGGTGACGGTCAAGAAGACCTTCTGAGCGAAGGCTTCGCTCCACACGGGAGGGCGGCCTCGCGAGGCCGCCCTTTTCTTATGCCCGGAAGGGAACCGCCAGCGTCGTGCGCGTGGCTGCGCGCCAGAGCCATTCGAGAGGACCGTAGCGATAGGCCTTGAACCACAACGCCGCTGCGCTCGCCTGTGCGGCGAACGAGACAAGGCCGATGAGCAGCAACTGGCCGTCCGTGAGATCGTCCCACAAGCCCCACCCGAAGCCATAGAGCAGCGGCGCCGCGACGAGCGACTGGCCGACGTACAGCGTCAGCGTCATCTTCCCCGGCGCGGCCAGCCAGCCGAGCATCTTCTGCAACGAGCCCAGCCAAACCAGCACGAACAGCGCGACCTGGAAGCCGCACGCTCCGAGGGCGCGCCACTGCTCGAGCGCCCATTCGAGCGACTGGCGAACCATCGGCGTTCCTCCGGCGTCCGGAGCGGGTGGAAGCACGATGGGTTCGAGCCAGCTCGCCAGGGCCCAGAGCGCCGCGGACAGGCAAAGCACCCCTATCCAGCCGCTCTTGTGCTGCTCCGCGGCGGCGAACCAGCCGCGCCGCTGGATAACCATGCCGAGCAGGAATAAGCCCGCGATCTCCACCATGCGGCCGGTCGCAAGGTAATACGACCACTTGCCGAGCAAGCCGGGGCCCGCGTTGGCGCTCGCGACCTCCGCGAAGCTGCCGTAAGCCAGCGCCGAAAGGTTGACGTCGCCGAAGAACAGCGGGTCCGCCTGCGCCCACGCCGCGCCGTGAGCGGCCGCCCATGCCCTCAGCAGCAGCGGCAGTTGCAGGAACAGCAGCGCCGAAAGGAGCGCGAGCAGGCGGTCGGACCTGACGCGGTCGAAGGGGATCAGGATCAGCCCCGCGGCAGAAAGCACCTGCAGGATGTCGCCCCGGTAAACGAAGGCGTGGAGCGTGCCGATCGCGAACAGCAGCACCAGCCGCCAGGCAAAGCGCAACGTGAAGTCACCGCCGCGCGCCCGCTCGTTGGCCATGATCGTGGCGAAGCTGAAGCCGAACAGCAGCGCGAAGATCGCGAACGCCTTGCCCGAGAATAGCGCGAAGACGCCGTCGAACCAGGGACCGGGCTGCGGATGAAGCCAGTGAAGCTCGAATCGCTCGACGCAGTGAACCAGGAACAGCCCGAGCAGCGCGTGGCCGCGCAGGGCGTCGACCATCGTTATGCGCGATCCCGGCGCCATTCCCTCTCCCCCGCGTGGAGGAGAGGGTTAGCAGGCGAAATCCGGCCGCGCTATCGGCTACTCGGCCATTGCGTGGACCGAGCCCCAGACTTCCTCGGCCACCTCGACGCACAGGCGGATCTTCGCCGCCTGCTGCTCGGTGGTGATGTCGTTCCCATGGACCGTGCTCGCGAACCCGCATTGCGGGCTGAGCGCCAGCTGGTCGATGTCGGCGAACTTCGCCGCCTCGTCGATCCGCCGCTTGATCTCGTCCTTGCTTTCAATTTCGCCGAGCTTGGTCGAGACGAGGCCGAGCACGACCGTCTTGCCCTTGGGCAGGAAGCGCAGCGGCGCGAAGTCGCCCGAGCGGGCATCGTCGTATTCGAGGAAGAACGCGTCGATGTCGCACGCGTTGAACATGACCTCGGCGACCGGCTCGTAGCCGCCCTCGGCCGCCCAGCTCGAGCGGAAGTTGCCGCGGCACAGATGCATCGCCCGGACCATGTCGGCCGGCGCGCCGGCGAAGCTGGCGTTGATCAGCTGCGCGTAATCGTGCGTGATCGCATCGGGGTTCATGCCGCGGTTCTCGGCGTCCTGCCGGTGCGAGGCATCGCACAGGTAGGCGAGGTTGGTGTCGTCGAGCTGGATATAGCGGCAGCCGGCATCGGCGAGATCGGCGATCTCGACCCGATAGGCGGCGGCGACGTCGTCGTAGAAGTCCTGCATCTCGGGATAGACGTCCTCGGGGATGCCGGCCCGGCCGGCGCGGAAGTGCAGCATCGTCGGGCTGGGGATCGCGACCTTGGGCGTCCGTGTCGTGTGGCTGGCGAGGAATTCGTAGTCGCGCCGCTGGATCGGCTTCACGTGCTCGACCTTGCCCGTGATGACGATCTTTGGCGGGGCGAAATGGACGTCGACCCCCTTGTCGTTCTTGAAGGCCTTCCTGATCCCGCCGGTTTCCTCCACGCCCGCCAGTTGCAGCAGGAAGTCCGTGTGGAAGAAGTGGCGGCGGAACTCGCCGTCGGTGATCGCCTGGAGGCCGAGGCTTTCCTCCCATTCGATGAGCTCGGCGATGGCCTCGTCCTCGATGGCGCGGAGCTGTTCGTAATCGATGTTGTCCGCGGCACGGTGGGTGCGCGCCTCGATCACCGATCGGGGACGCAGGAACGAACCGACGTGGTCGGCCCGCGAAGGCAGCTTGGTTGGCATGTATGGGTCCTGTCTTGGCAAAGAGTGATCTTTTGCCAGGGTCATAACGCGGGCTCGCGCTCGACTGACTTCGTAATCTTACGCCCAATCGCCGGCCTGCTGCAATGCACAATCGGCCCGGCGGTGCCCGCGCTGCGATGCTTGACCGGACTCGCGCGGCGATTGTAGGCGATGCTTACAAAATCGACGGCCCCCGATCTGTCTTGTTGGGGCGCGCGTCGTGGGAGAGATATGGCCGACGTCACGCTCTATCACTGGGAGCCGAACGCCAACTCGGGCAAGCCGATGCTGGCGCTCGCCGAGAAAGGCGTTGCGTACGACAGCCACTACATCGACATGCTCGAGTTCGATCAGCACAAGCCGGAGTACCTCGCCGTCAACCCGCAGGGCACGATCCCGGCGATGGTCCACGGCGAGAGGGTGCTGACCGAGAGCACCGCGATCATGGAATACGTCGACGAGGCGTTCCCCGGTCCAGACCTCATGCCGCCCGAGGCGCAGGACCGCTGGCGCATCCGCTGGTGGATGAAGTTCATGGACCAGTGGCTCGGCCCGAGCTTCTCGATGATCGGCTGGTGCACCTTCGTCGGCCCCGCGCTCGCCCAGCGATCGGTCGAGGAGCGCGAGGCGCTGATCGCGCGCATCCCGCTGCCCGAGCGGCGCGTGGCGTGGCGCAAGGCCATGTTCGCCGAATTCAGCGACAGCGAGCTGGCCGAGAGCCGGCGCCGCGTGGCGCAGGGCGTGAAGCTGCTCGAGGACGAGCTCGGCAAGCGCGGGTACGTCGCCAGCAACCAGTACTCGCTCGCCGACATCAACATCTTCAACTCGACCTACAGCCTGCCTGTCGGCAGCCCCGACCTGTGCAATCCGCAGGCGACGCCGAACATCTGGCGCTGGCTGCGAACGGTCTACCGGCGACCGGCGGTTCAGCAGACCTGGGCCAAAGGGCAGGGGCGCTTCACCGACCGCTTCAACGCGCTGATGGCGGAGTTCGCCTGATGGCCGAGGCCATTCTCTATCACGGCGAACCCAACGGGCCGTCGCTGTCGGTGCTGGCCGCGCTCGAGGAGAGCGGGCTCGACGTCGAGTGCCGGCCGATCGACTTGCTTTCCGGCGAGCGCCACGCGCTTCGCGGCGTGACCGACAGCGTCGCGCTCGATTTCGCGGTCGAAGGCGAGGGCCCGGTGCTCGTCGCCAACGGCGAGGCGATGGCCGAGGCGGTGTTCCTCGCGCAGTATTTCGACGAGGCGGCAGGCGGCTGCGGGTTGCAGCCGGGCGATCCCTACGAGCGCTGGCAGATGCTGATGTGGTGCCGCCAGGCGACCGAGCGGCTCTCGCCCGCCGTCGCCTATCTCGGCAACCTGGCGTGGTCGCAGAAGAAGCTCGCGGCGATGGCGAACGACGATTTCGAGCGCCTGCTCTCGGCCATAGCCAGCGTGGACCAGCGCAAGCGGTGGCAGGAATTGCGTGACGGTGTCGTCGATGCCGCCAAGGTCGAGGATTCGAGGGTCAAGATCGCCCAGTTCGCGGCGCGGGTGGACGCGCACCTCGCCGACGGGCGGGTGTGGCTGATGGGGGTGTTCTCGATCGCCGACCTCGAGACTTACGCCTGGCTGCGGCCGATGCGTGCGCTCGAGCCGGACGCGTTCGCCGGGCAGGACCGCTGCCTTGCGTGGATGGACCGGGTCGGCGCCCGGCCGAGCGTCAAGCGGGCTCTGGCCCGCGCCACTTCGCCGGGCCCCGAGCGCTCCTTCGCGCCGGGGCCGGAAATCAATCGCTGGGGCTAGTCCTGGGAGGGGCGTGGATGCTGCGTAGTCGTTGGATCGTTGCGGCCTGCGCCGCGCTGGCCCTCGCGGGATGCAACAAGTCGGACGGGACGAGCGAAGCCGCGCAAGGCTCGGTCGCGCCGACCACCGGCGTCACCGACGCGATGATCGCGGCAGCCGACGGCAACGAGTGGCTGAGCTACGGGCGCGATTACGGCGAGCAGCGCTTCAGCCCGCTGACGCAGGTGAGCGACAAGACCGTCGGCCGGCTCGGCCTCGCCTGGTCGGCCGACCTCGACACCGCGCGCGGGCAGGAAGCGACGCCGCTGATGCACGACGGCGTGCTCTACGTCTCGACGGCGTGGAGCAAGGTCAATGCCTACGATGCCCGCACCGGCGAGCTCAGGTGGTCATATGACCCGCAAGTGCCGCGCGAGACGCTGCCGGTGGCCTGCTGCGACGCGGTCAATCGCGGCGTGGCGCTCTATGGAGACAAGGTTTACGTCGCGACGCTCGACGGCTTCCTCGTGGCCCTGAACCAGAAGGACGGCGCGGTCGCCTGGCGCAAGCAGGTGGTGCCCGATCACGCCAGCTACACGATCACCGGCGCGCCGCGCGTCGCGCACGGCAAGGTGTTCATCGGCTCGGCGGGCTCGGAATACCGCGCGCGCGGCTCGATCGCGGCGTTCGACTGGGCCACGGGGAAGGAGCTGTGGCGCTTCCATACCGTTCCGGGCGATCCCTCGAAGGGGTTCGAGAACGAGGCGATGAAGAAGGCTGCCGGGACCTGGGGCGGCAAGTACTGGGAGCTCGGCGGCGGCGGCACGGTGTGGGATGCGATCACTTACGATCCGGCCAACAACCTCGTCATCTTCGGCACCGGCAATGCCGAGCCGTGGAACCCCGCGGCGAACGGCCGCGACAAGGCCGGCGCCGACAACGCCTATGGCGACAACCTCTACACGAGCTCGATCGTCGCGGTGAACGCCGACACCGGGCAATACGCCTGGCACTACCAGGAAACACCGGAGGACCGCTGGGACTACGACAGCGACGCCCAGATCACCGTCGCCGACCTGACGATCGACGGCCAGCAGCGGCACGTGGTGCTGCACGCGCCGAAGAACGGCTTCTTCTATATCCTCGACGCGAAGAGCGGAAAGCTGCTTTCGGGCACCGGCTGGACGACGCAGAACTGGACCACCGGCATCGATCCCGCCACGGGCCGGCCGAAGGTCAATCCCGAGGCGCGTTACGAGGCGACCGGCAAGCTGTGGGTCTCGCTGCCCGGCGCGGGCGGGGCGCACTCGTGGCACCCGATGAGCTATTCGCCGGCGACCGGGCTGGTGTACATTCCCGAGAACCTCGCCGGCTTCCCGTACATGGCGAAGAAGAACTGGCAGCCCTCGTCGATGGGCTTCCAGACCGCGCAGGATTCGGCCGCCGTCGCGTTGCCGGCGATCCAGGCGGTGCGCGACCAGACCCTGGCCGCGACCACCGGCGCGCTCGTCGCGTGGGACCCGGTGAAGAAGAAGGAAGCATGGAAGGTCACCTACAAGGGCCCGTGGAACGGCGGCACGCTGGCGACGGCCGGCAACCTCGTTTTCCAGGGCACCGCGACCGAGCAGTTCGCCGCCTACAGCGCCGACACGGGCAAGCAGCTGTGGAGCTTCCCGACGCAGACCGGCATCATCGCCGCGCCGATCACTTATGCGATCGACGGCGAGCAATACGTCGCCGTCGTCGCCGGCTGGGGCGGGGTATGGGACATCGCCCCCGGCCTGCTCGCGGCCAAGTCGGGCTTCCCGCGCAACATCAGCCGGGTCCTTGTGTTCAAGCTCGGCGGCACCGCCAAGCTGCCGCCGGCGCCGCCGCTCAACAAGCTCGTGCTCGATCCGCCGGCGTTCACCGGCACGCCGCAGCAGGCGGCGCAGGGGGGCGAGGTCTACGGGCGCTATTGCTCGGTGTGCCACGGCGACGCGGCGATTGCCGGCACGCTCAATCCGGATCTGCGGCGCTCGGGCGCGCTCAACAGCCCTGAAGCGTTCAGGCAGATCGTCATCGGCGGCGCGCTGCACGAGAACGGCATGGTCTCGTGGAAACCGGTCCTCTCGCCCGGCGATGCCGAGGCCGTGCGCCAGTACGTCATCAAGCGCGCCAACGAGGACAAGGCGCTCGAAAGGCAGGGCAAGAAAGCATGATTCGACTTCGCGGCCGGGCGACTGTAACGCCCGTTAGGATGGACGCGCATCTGATGCCCGTCGCGCCACGATCTGCTAGAGTTTAACCAAACAGGGATTCGCTTCGGGAAAAGGAGCCTGACCACATGAACGAAGTCACCACAATCGATCGCACGCAGCGCGAATACTCGCAGAAGGCGAAGGACTTCCTCGCCCGCAAGCCGCAGCTTTTCATCAACAACGAATGGGTCGATTCCTCGCACGACGCGACGATCGACGTGGAAGACCCCTCGTCCGGCAAGGTCATCGGCAAGGTGGTCGACGCCTCGGACAAGGATGTCGATCGCGCCGTCGCCGCCGCGCGCGCCGCGTTCGACGACAACCGCTGGTACGGCCTGCCGCCGATGGTCCGCGAGCGGACCATGCAGCGTCTCGCCGACCTGCTCGAGGAGGACGCCGATTTCCTCGCCGAGCTGGAAGCGATCGACAACGGCAAGCCCAAGGGCATGGCCGGCGCGGTCGACATCCCCGGCGCGATCAGCCAGATCCGCTTCATGGCCGGCTGGGCCAGCAAGACCGGCGGGCAAGTGATCCAGCCCTACACGATGCCGACCGGCACCGTGTTCAGCTACACCACCAAGGAGCCGGTCGGCGTCTGCGCGCAGATCGTGCCGTGGAACTTCCCGCTGCTGATGGCCTGCCTCAAGATCGCCCCGGCGATCGCCGCGGGCTGCTGCACCGTGCTGAAGCCGGCCGAGCAGACCAGCCTCACCGCGCTGCGCCTCGCCGACCTCGTGCAGAAGGCCGGGTTCCCGGACGGCGTGATCAACATCATCACCGGCAACGGGCACACCGCCGGCGACCGGATGGTCAAGCACCCCGACGTCGACAAGATCGCCTTCACCGGCTCGACGGAGATCGGCAAGCTGATCAACAAGAACGCCAGCGACACGCTGAAGCGGGTGACGCTCGAGCTCGGCGGCAAGAGCCCGGTGGTCGTCATGCCGGACGTCGACGTGAACGCGGTCGCTCCCGGGGTCGCCGGCGGCATCTTCTTCAACGCGGGCCAGGTGTGCGTCGCCGGCTCGCGGCTCTACGCGCACAAGAAGGTGTTCGACCAGGTGCTCGAGGGCATGGCGCAGGCCTCGGCCTTCTGGGCTCCGCGCGCCTCGCTCGACCCCGAAGGCCACATGGGGCCGCTGGTGTCGAAAGAGCAGTATGACAAGGTGCTCGGCTACATCGAGGCCGGCAAGCGCGATGGTGCCAGCGTGGTGCTCGGCGGCGATACGCCGGAAGCGCCGGGCGGCTACTACGTCAACCCGACGATCCTCGCCGACGTGAACCCGCAGATGAGCGTGGTGCGCGAGGAGATCTTCGGACCCGTCGTGGTGGCGCAGCGCTTCGAGGATCTCGACGAGGTCGCCAAGGAAGCCAACAACACCACCTACGGCCTCGCCGCGGCGATCTGGACCAAGGACGTGAGCGCGATGCACAAGCTGGCCTCGAAGATCAAGGCCGGCACCGTGTGGGGCAACTGCCACGCCGTGATCGACACCGCGCTGCCGTTCGGCGGCTACAAGGAGTCGGGCCTCGGCCGCGAGCAGGGCGAGAAGGGCTTCGAGGTCTACCAGGAGACCAAGACGGTCATCGTTCAGCTCTGAGGGGCGGACCCGAAGGCCGGCCATGCTGAGCCCCTACGTCCGCAGCGCGTGGTACGTCGCGGGCTGGAGCCATGAGCTGGAGGCGGGGAAGCCGTTCCCCGCCTCCATCCTCGACGAACCGATCGTCATCTACCGCGCGGCGAGCGGTCGCCTGGTCGCGCTGGAGGACCGCTGCGTCCACCGCCTCGCACCGCTCTCGCTGGGCCGCTGCGAAGGCGACCGCCTGCGATGCATGTATCACGGCCTGCTCTACGATCCCGACGGCACGGTCGCCGGGATTCCCGGGCAGGAGCTCGTCCCCAAGGACGCGCGGGTCAGACGTTATGCCGTGTCCGACCGGCACGGCTGGATCTGGGTCTGGATGGGAGATCCGGACTGCGCCGACGAGGCGCTTATCCCGCCGGCCGTCGGACTCGCCGATCCCGACTACATCCTCGGCCACGGGCAGCTCGATTACCAAGCCGAAGCGCGGCTCATCAATGACAACCTGCTCGATTTCAGCCACCTGACCTACGTCCACGCCAACAGCTTCGGAGCCGGGCCGCAGTTCGCCGAGAGCCTGCCCAGGCTCGCGCCGCTCGAGCGCGGCGTGCGTTATTCGCGCTGGATGGTCGACACTCACGGCCAGTCGTCGCGCAAGTCCGACGTCCTCGTCGACAGCTATATGACTTATGACTTCCTTGTTCCCGGCGTGCTGCTGATGTGGAGCGGGAACTACGCGCGCGGCACCGCGAAGAGGCTCGCATTCGCCGCGCCGCGGCTCGAGGACGCGTCGCGGGGCGTCACCTTCACCAGCCAGGCGGTGACGCCGACAGGGCCGCGCGCGTCGCGCTATTTCTTCAGCTGGGGCCCGCGCAAGGGGCACGGTGACGAGGCCCTGCGCGATTCCCTGATGCAGCTAGCCGGGGTCGCATTCGGCGAGGACAAGGTGATGATCGAGGCGCAGCAGAAGGTCGTCGACCGCACGCCGAACCCGCGCATCATGCCGACCGCGCACGATAAGGGCGTGACATTGTTCAATCGCCTCGTAGAGCGCTTGGCCAAACAGGATTTCACCCCAGCGCCGACGGAGAAGACCGCTTGCCGATAGACCTGTCGAAAATCCGCGCCATCGACGTGCACGTCCATGCCGAGGTCAGCTGCCACGACCCGGAAGACCCGGTGATGGGGCAGTTCTTCGATGCCGCCAGCGCCTATTTCAAGGCCCCGCGCGAGCGCCCGAAGATGCCCGAGACGATCCAGCTCTACCGCGACATGCAGATCGCCCTGGTGCTGTTCACCGTCGATGCCGAGGCCGGCATGGGCGCCAAGCGGGTGAGCAACTACGAGGTCGCCGAGATCGCCAACAAGAACGACGACATCTGCATTCCCTTTGCCAGTATCGACCCGCACAAGGGGAAGTACGGCGCGCGCGAGGCGCGCGATCTCGTTGAGAACCACGGGGTCAGGGGATTCAAGTTCCACGGCATCGCCCAGAACGCCCACCCGGCCGACCGCATGGCCTATCCGATCTACGAGGTGATCAACGAGTACAAGCTGCCGGCGATATTCCATACCGGCCACTCCGGCATGGGCACCGGCATGCGCGGCGGCGGGGGTATGCGGCTGAAGTACGGCGAGCCGATGCTGATCGACGACGTCGCGGTCGACTTCCCCGACATGAAGATCATCCTCGCCCACCCGAGCTGGCCGTGGGTCGACCAGAGCCTGTCGATGGCGCTGCACAAGGACAACGTGTTCATCGATCTTTCCGGCTGGAGCCCGAAGTACTTCCCCAAGCAGGTGATCCAGTACGCCAACACCCAATTGAAGCATAAGATGATGTTCGGCAGCGACTTTCCGCTGATCCACCCCGACAAGTGGATCGCCGCCGCCAAGGACGTCGGCTTCCGCGAGGAAGTGATGCCGGGCATCATGAAGGGCAACGCCGCCCGGGTGCTGGGGCTGAGCTAGTGGACTTCCACGGCCAGCACATCGTCGTCACCGGCGGATCGAGCGGCATCGGGCTGGTCACCGCGCGGTTGCTGGCGAGCCGCGGCGCGCGGGTATCGCTGATCGCCCGGCGCAAGGACCTGCTCGACGCGGCGGTCGCGGACATGGGCGAGCACGCCGCGGGGTTTGCCGCAGACGTCGCCCAGAAGGACCAGCTCGACGCCGCGATCGAGGCCGCCGCGGCGCACTTCGGCCCCGTCCACGGCCTGTTCGCCAACGCCGGGTTGACCGGCGGCTTCACGCCTGCGGTGGCGTTCGATCCCGAAGTGTTCGAGCAGACGATCCGCGTGAACCTCATCAGCGTGTTCTGGGCGATCCAGAAGGTGCTGCCGGCGATGATCGAGGCGAGGAGCGGCGTGATCCTCGTCACCGGCTCGATGGCTTCGAAGCGCGGCATGGCGATGAACCCGGCCTATGTCTGCTCGAAGCACGGCGTGCTCGGTCTCGCGCGGGCGATCGCCGTCGAGATGGCGCCTCACAATGTCCGCGCCAACTGCATCATCCCCGGCTTCATCAAGACCGAGGCGCTCGAGCGCATTCCGCCCGAGCAGAAGGGCAGGATCGAGCAGCGCATCCCGATGCGCCATATGGGCACCTGCGAGGAGCTGGCCGAAGTCGCCGCGTTCCTGCTGAGCGACGCGGCGAGCCATGTCACCGGGCAGGACTGGGCGGTCGATGGCGGCGTTCTCGAAAGTATCGAGGTTTAGAAATGACGCTCAAGTACTACCACGCCGAACCGCTGGCGAACTCGCTGAAGTCGATGATTCCCCTCAAGGAAAAGGGCCTCGCCTACGAGAGCGTGTACGTCGATTTGCACAAGTTCGAGCAGCATTCGGACTGGTTCGTCGCCATCAACCCCGAAGGCCAGGTGCCGGTGCTCGACCACGACGGGACAATCATCACCCACACGACGGTCATCAACGAGTACCTCGAGGACGCCTTCCCCGACGCCAATCCCGTGTCCGGGCCGCTGCGGCCGAAGGACCCGGTCGGCGCGGCGCGGATGCGCTACTGGAACAAGTTCGTCGACGAGCACGTGATGAACTACGTCTCGATGCACGGCTGGCACCGGCTCATTCGGGTGATCGCCGGCAGCATCGAGGACAACACGTTCGAGGAGCTGATGAGCCACGTGCCGCTGCCCGACCAGCGCAAGAAGTGGATGACCGCCCGTTCCGGCTTCGAGCAGAAGGACCTCGACTACGCGCTCGAGAAGATCGAGTACGCGCTGGACAAGGTCGAAAAGCGGCTGGGCGAGACGGCCTATCTCGCGGGCGACGCCTACACGCTGGCCGACATCAACTTCTATTCCCACTGCGGCCTGTCGGTGAACCGGATGTTCCCGCAGTTCGACGTCGACAGCCGCTATCCCAACCTCGTGCGCTGGCGCGAGGCGATCACCGACCGGGCGGCGGTGCAGGAGGCGCTCGCCAGCGAGGACCGCACCCAGCCGGGCCTCAGGACCTGGAGCGGTGCCGGAAGGGAGCACTCGTAACAAGGGGTGAATGCCGTAAAGAGCTCAAGAGGGGTCGCACCCAGAGGAGAACGGTAAATGCGTGCATGGATGCTGCCGGCGGGTTCCGACGGTTTCGACAAGCTGTACCTCGAGGAGCTGCCCGACCCCACCCCGGGGCCCGGCGAAGTGCTCATCCAGATGCTCGCCTGGTCGATCAATTACCGCGACTTCGCGGTTGCCAGCGGGCACTACTTCGGCGGCGTGCTCAAGCAGCCGTCGATTCCGCTGAGTGACGGCGCGGGCGTCGTCGCCGCGGTCGGTCCGGGCGTGACACGCTTCAAGGAAGGCGACCGGGTGCAGAGCGCCTTCTTTACCAACTGGGTGGAAGGGCCGCCCCGGCGCAGCATGGCGCTGGGCGACGGAATGGGCCCAGGGGTGCTGGCCGAGCTCGTTGTCCTGCCCGAAACCGGCGTCGTGCCGATGGCCGACACGCTGAGCCACGCCGAGGCGGCATGCCTGCCGTGCGCCGGCGTGACGGCGTGGAACGCGCTCCACGAGGGCCCGCGACCCCTGCGCCCGGGAGACCGGGTGCTCACGCTCGGCAGCGGCGGCGTCTCGATGCTCGCGTTGCAGATCGCCCGCGCGACCGGCTGCGAAGTGATCGCCACCTCGTCGTCCGACGAGAAGCTCAAGCGCATCCAGCAGCTCGGCGCGGCGCACACCGTCAACTACAAGAGCGAACCGCAATGGGGCCCGTGGATTGCGCAGAACCTTGGCGGGGTGGACAAGGTGGTCGAGGTCGGCGGCGCCGGCACCGCCGAGCAGTCGATGATGGCCTTGAGAATGCAGGGCGAGGTCGCGCTCATCGGCGTGCTCCAGCCCGAAGGCGCGCCCAACCCGCGCGGCCTGATGATGACCGCGGGGACGATGCGCGGCATCTTCGTCGGCTCGGCGGCGATGGCGCGGGCGCTCAACGCGGCGATCGACGTCAACAGCATCAAGCCGCTGATCGGTGCCCGGTTCAAGTTCGACCAGGCGAACGAGGCCTACGCCCACGCCTGGGGTCCGGACAGCTTCGCCAAGACGGTGATCGAGTTATAGGCTAGGGTCCGGGCGAAGGAGAGTCGTCATCGATGTGGGAAGTGCGCGTCACGCCATCGGGCGATTTCGACAATCACGCCTTCAAGTCGAACCACTTCGAGGTTCGGCCCCTCTCCGCCGCGATGGGCGCGGAAGTGGCCGGCGTGCGTCTGCCGGAACTCTCGGATGAGGCGTTCGAGCAGTTCAAGCAAGCGCTCTACCGGCACAAGATGCTGTACCTCAAAAACCAGCACCTGACCCACGCCGAGCACGAGGAATTCGCCGCCCGGCTCGGCCCGTTCGCGGTCGATGCCTACACCCAGGGCGTTCCGGGGCATCGCGACGTCCACCCGATCATCAAGGAGGCCGACACCAAGGCCAAGAGCCTGTTCGGCGGCGGCTGGCACACCGACAGTCCGTTCCTCGCCGAGCCGCCGGCCATCACCACCCTGCGCGCGGTCGAGATCCCGCCGTTCGGCGGCGACACGGTGTGGGCCAATTGCGCGCTCGCCTATCGCCACCTCAGCAAGACCTACCAGGACATGCTGCGCCCGCTCAGGGTCCACATGAGCGCGGCGAACAACGTCCGCACGCAGGAAAAGCTGATGGGCAAGGCGATCAATTTCGCCGACAAGGAGCAGTTCGAGCAGGGCCAGCGGGGGAGCTACCACCCGCTCGTCCGCACTCATCCGGAAACAGGCGAGCTGTCGCTCTACATCTGCGACACTTACGCCGACGGCATCGAGGGCATGACCACCTTCGAGGCACGGCCGATCATCGAGTTCCTCGTCCAGCACACCACCCAGCACGCGTTCTGCTGCCGCCTGCGCTGGGAAGAAGGCATGGTCGCGCTGTGGGACAACCGCGGCACGATGCACCTCGGCCCGAACGACTACGACGGCTACCGGCGCGAGATGTACCGCACGACGACCGCGGGTGGGGTGCCGGTCTAGGTAGCGGGCATCTGGCTCAGAGCTGCCATCTTTCCGGCGATCCTGTAGTCTGCACCAATGGACTGGAGCCTCGCGCCTGCGTCATCGGTTCGGCGACGGCGCCTGGCATCGCGTCAAGCGCCTTTTCACGGCCGCTGTGCGGGCGGCTAGACCCATTGCGAAAGACTAGAGCGCAGGCTGCCTCGTGCAACGCCGCGCAATGTCGGCGGTCGACTCTTCCCGATCAGTTGGCTGCGTCATGGACAACGAGCACGCTATCGTCCCGCGCCAGGCTCCACAGGCTGAGGCCCGCCGCACGCGCGCGCTCGACCGCCATGCTGGTCGGGAGAGACACCGTGACGAGCCGCGTGGCGCCAGCGCGGACGGCCTTTTCGACAATCTCGTAGGAGCAACGTGCGGTCGAGAGGATGAAGCCTGCGGCCGGGTCCTCGCCCGCCAGGGACAAGGCGCCGACCAGCTTGTCCAGCGCATTGTGCCGGCCGACGTCCTCGCGCGCGTGGCGGATCGCCCCTGCTTCATCGCAGAAAGCGGCGGCGTGGGCGGCGCCGGTCGCGCGCGTGAGAGGTTGCTGGTCGCGCAAGGCCGCGAGGGCAGTGAAGATCGCCTTTTCGTCCAGCCCGGCGTGGGCGGCGACTTTCGGCAGCGGCTGCGCGACCGCTTCGAGGTTCTCGATGCCGCACAGCCCGCAACTCGATTCCGCCACGCGCGTGCGCACGCGGTCGGTCAGCTTCTCGATGCCGAGGCCGGCCAGGCTCGCGCGCACGATCCAGCCGATATCGGTTTCGGCGACGGCGATGTCGGTCACGTCGGCCGGGGTTCGCGCCAGGCCCTCGGTCAGCGCGAAGCCGCGCGCGAAATCCTCGAGGTCCGCCGGGGTGGCCATCATCACGGCGTAGGAAAGGCCGTTGAACTCGAGCGCCACGGGCGCTTCGGGGACCCACTCGCGCGAAACCGGCCGGCGCGTGCCGTCGGCGCGGACTTCGGTGGTCAATTTCCCCTCCCGCCCGGCCGCGGGCCCGGGGACGAGAATAGGAGCGGGCGGGGGAGAGGCCCACCCCCGACCCCTCCCGCGAGCGGGAGGGGGGAAGTCTTACCCCGCATCCGAGCGGCCGACCTCGTCGACCAGGTTGAACTTGGTCGCACGGGTCTGGGCTTGCGGGTTTCCACCCGCCTGGAGATGCTCGATCGCCTCGCGGGCGGTCCGGTCCAGCTTGGCATGATCGTCGTCGAAGATCATCTGCCGCATGCGCGGGTCCCAGAACTTCTTGATGTGGTCGGCCGTCGCCATCACCGCGTCGCCGTGTCCCATCGCCTCGAAGTTGCGGGCGATGTCGTTGGCCATGCGCCGCAGGGTTTCGATCGAGGAACTCATTCGGCGGGCTCCATCGCCTCGTCGGAGGCGATGCGGCGGCTGCGGTCGCTGCGCTCGGCGTATACCTGCTGCCACTCGCTCGGCCCGTTTGACGGCGTCACCTGCACCGCGGTCACCTTGTATTCGGGGCAGTTGGTCGCCCAGTCGGAGTATTCGGTGGTGACGACGTTCGCCTGCGTGCTCGGGTGGTGGAAGGTCGTGTAGACCACGCCCGGCGCCACCCGGTCGGTAACCAGCACCCGCAGGGTGGTTTCTCCGGTGCGGCTGGCGAGGCGGGCATAATCGCCGCTCTTGAGACCGCGGTTCTCGGCGTCGGACGGGTGCATCTCCAGCAGGTCCTCCTCGTGCCATACCACGTTGCCGGTGCGGCGGGTCTGCGCACCGACGTTGTACTGGGTGAGGATGCGACCGGTGGTCAGCAGCAGCGGATAGCGCGGCCCGGTCTTCTCGTCGGTCGGGATGTACTCGGTGACGACGAACTTGCCCTTGCCGCGGACGAAGCCGTTGACGTGCATCACCGGCGACCCTTCGGGGAACTGCTCGTTCACCGGCCACTGGACCGAGCCGATCTCGAGCAGCTTCTCCCAGTTGAAGCCGGCGAATGTCGGCGTCAGGCGGGCGATCTCGTCGATGATCTCGCTCGGATGGGTGTAATTCCAGTTCGCGCCCATCGCGTTGGCGAGCAGCTGGGTGACTTCCCAGTCGGCGTAGCCGGCGGCCGGCTCCATCACCTTGCGCACCGGCTGGATACGGCGCTCGGCGTTGATGAAGGTGCCGTCCTTTTCAAGGAAGGTGCTGCCGGGCAGGAACACGTGCGCGTAGTTCGCGGTCTCGTTGAGGAACAGGTCATGCACGATGACCAGCTCCATCGCCTTGAGGCCGGCGGCGACGTGCTGCGTGTTCGGGTCGGACTGCAGGATGTCCTCGCCCTGGATGTAGATCGCCCGGAACGCGCCGTCGCAGGCGGCGTCGAGCATGTTGTTGATCCTGAGGCCCGGCTCGGGGTCGAGCTCCACGCCCCAGTCCTTCTCGAAAGACGTACGCACGTCGTCGTCGGAGATGTGGCGATAGCCGGGAAGCTCGTGCGGGAAGCTGCCCATGTCGCAGCTGCCTTGCACGTTGTTCTGCCCGCGCAGTGGGTTCACGCCGACGCCCGGGCGGCCGATGTTGCCGGTCGCCATGGCAAGGTTGGCGATGGCGATGACCGCCGAGGAGCCCTGGCTGTGCTCGGTAACCCCGAGGCCGTAATAGATCGCGCCGTTGCCGCCCGTCGCGTAAAGCCGCGCCGCGGCGCGCAGGTCCGCCGCGGGGACGCCGGTGACGGGTTCGAGGAACTCGGGGCTGTGGCGCTCGTCGGAGACGAAACGGGCCCAGTCCTGGAACTCGTCCCAGTCGCACCGCTCGCGCACGAACGCCTCGTTCACCAGGCCCTCGGTGACGATCACGTGGGCAAGGCTGGTCAGCACGGCGACATTGGTGCCGGGGCGGACCGGCAGGTGGCAAGCGGCCTCGATGTGCGGCGTGCGCACGAGATCGATCCGCCGCGGGTCGATGACGATCAGCTTGGCGCCCTGGCGCAGGCGGCGCTTCATGCGGCTGGCGAACACCGGGTGGGCGTCGGTCGGATTGGCGCCGATCACCATCATCACGTCGGCGTCCATCACGCTGTCGAAGTCCTGCGTGCCGGCGCTGGTGCCGAAAGTCGTCTTGAGGCCGTAGCCGGTCGGAGAGTGGCACACCCGGGCGCAGGTATCGACGTTGTTGGTGCCGAACACCCCGCGCACGAGCTTCTGCACGAGGTAGGTCTCCTCGTCGGTGCAGCGGCTCGAGGTGATGCCGCCGAGCGCGCGCGGACCGTGCTTGGCCTTGATCTCGTTGAGCTTGTCCGCCGTGTAGCTCAGCGCTTCTTCCCAGGTGACTATGCGCCACGGCTGGTCGATGCTGTCGCGCAGCATCGGGTTGAGGATGCGGTCCTTGTGGTTGGCGTAGCCGTAGGCGAAGCGGCCCTTGACGCAGCTGTGCCCGCGATTGGCCTTGCCGTCCTTCCACGGGATCATGCGCACGAGTTGCTCGCCGCGCATCTCCGCGCGGAAGGTGCAGCCGACGCCGCAATAGGCGCAGGTGGTGACGACCGCCCGCTCGGGGAGCCCGATGGCCTTGACGCTCTTCTCGCGCAGCGTCGCCGTGGGACACGCCTGCACGCAGGCGCCGCAGCTGACGCACTCGCTGGACAGGAAGTTGTCGTCGTCCTGCCCGGCGCTGATCATCGAGGCGAAGCCGCGCCCGTCGACGGTGAGGGCGAAAGTTCCCTGCACCTCGTTGCACGCGCGCACGCAGCGGCTGCAGACGATGCACTTGGAGGGATCGAAGTCGAAGTAGGGATTCGAGTGATCGGTGGCGAGGGCGAGGTGGTTGTCGCCTTCGTAGCCGTAACGCACGTCCCGCAGGCCGACGTTGGCCGCTTCCTCCTGCAGCTCGCAATCGTTGTTGGCCGAGCAGGTCAGGCAGTCGAGCGGGTGGTCGGAGATGTACAGCTCCATTACCCCGCGGCGGAGCCGCTCGAGGCGCGGGGTCTGGGTATGCACGACCATGCCCTCGGCCACCGGAGTGGTGCACGAAGCGGGCGTGCCCTTGGCGCCTTCGATCTCGACCAGGCACATCCGGCAGCTGCCGAAGGCGGCCATGTTATCGGTGGCGCACAGCTTGGGGATCTTGCCGCCGCTTTCGCTCGCCGCGCGCATCACGCTGGTGCCGGCCGGAACCGTCACGGTGCGCCCGTCGATCGTCAGCGTGACCTTGTCGGTCGACCGGGATTCGGGGGTCCCGAAATCCTTCTGGCGTTCATAACCCATCATTTCGCTCCATCTCGGCCCCAAACGCAGCAAGGTCGGCCGGTGTATTGATATTAGCAGACTTCGATTTGGTTTTCACGGCCCGCGCCCCCACGGCCTCGGCGAAGGCGAGCATCGAATGCCGTCCGTCGCCTTCGAGGATACGTTCGAGCGTCGCGCAGGCTCCCGTCGGCCAGTGCCCGACGACGGGCTGGTCGGCGAGGTAGGCCGGCGCGGGAGAGAGCAGTTCCAGCAGGTTTTCAGGCAGATGGACTGAATCCACCCCGCAGGTGAGGACGCTTTGGTAATTCTCGTCCTGCGCGAGGTGCATGCCGGCCGCGATCCCGGCGAGCGGGCCCATCCCGGCGCGCGGCCAGTCGGGAATGACATGGCCGGGCCCCTTGTCGCGCCCGGCGACCACAACGTATTCGCAAAATCCGCTCAACGCATCGTAGGCGCGCGCCAGCAGCGTCTGGCCGCCGAGCTCGGCGAGCGCCTTGTCGCTGCCGAACCGCGTCGACTGGCCGCCTGCGAGAACCACGCCCAGGATCACTATTGTGCCGCCTCCGCAGGGGCGGCGGCCTTGGTGAAGTCCTCGGGCCAGTGCTTTAGCGCGCTCATCACCGGGAACGGGGTGAACCCGCCGAGGGCGCACAGCGAGCCGAACTTCATCGTCTCGCACAGGTCGGTAAGCAGACCGATCTCCTGTTCCTGGCTGCGGCCGTGGCGCGGGGCGTTGTGCATCACGTCGAGCCGCTCGACATGGTCGGGCGCGCGGCCGCCGGCGCGGATGCGATCGATGATCTCGACTCCGCGGACCGAGCCGATACGGCAGGGGGTGCACTTGCCGCAGCTTTCCGCGGCGCAGAACTCCATCGCGAAGCGCGCCATCGCGCCCATGTCGACGCTGTCGTCGAACACGGTGATGCCGCCATGGCCGATCAGCGCGTCGGCGGCGGTGAACTCCTCGTAATCGAACCTGATGCCGAAGTCGTCGGGGTGGATATAGGCGCCGAGCGGGCCACCGACCTGCACCGCCTTGACCGGGCGGCCGCTCTCGGTGCCGCCACCGATGTCGTTCACGAGTTCACCGAGCGTCAGCCCGAAGGCGGTTTCGAACAGCCCGCCGAACTTGACGTTGCCGGCGATCTGGATCGGCATCGTGCCCTTGGAACGGGCGATGCCGAGCTTCTCGTACTGGCTGGCGCCGCCCTCGGCGAGGATGTGCGGCACGGCGGCGAGCGTCAGCACGTTGTTGATGATCGTCGGCTTGCCGAACAGGCCCTCGATCGCCGGCAGCGGCGGCTTGGCGCGTACTTCGCCGCGCTTGCCCTCGAGGCTGTCGAGCAGGCTGGTCTCCTCGCCGCAAACGTAGGCGCCCGCGCCGACTCGCACTTCGAGCTCGAACGGGGCGACGATCCCGGCGGACAGCCCGATCGCCTTTTCCATCTTGCGGATCGCGTCGGGGTATTCGCTGCGGATGTAGATATAGCCCTTGTCCGCCCCCACGGCTTCGCCGGCGATCGCCATGCCTTCGATCAGCAGGTACGGATCGCCTTCCATCAGCATGCGGTCGGCAAAGGTGCCGGAATCGCCTTCATCGGCATTGCAGACAATGTACTTGCGCGAAGCGGGCGTCTTCGCGGCGGTCTGCCACTTGATGCCGGCCGGGAAGCCCGCGCCGCCGCGACCCCGCAGCCCCGATTGCGTCACTTCATCGAGGATTTGCGCCGAGCCGATCTTGCGCGCCCGCTTGAGGCCGCTCCAGCCGCCGGTCGCCTCGTAGTCCTGAAGGCTGAGCGGTCGGGTCTTGCCGGCGCGAGCGAAGGTCAGCCGCTGCTGGCGGGCGATGAACGGGTGCTGCTCGATCTCGCCGATGGCGATCTCGTCGGCCTCGCCGTTGAGGATGTCGTCCACATCCTCGAGCGTGGCGGGCCCAAACCCCTTGCCGTCGATCTCGACCAGCGGTTCGAGCCAATGCATGCCCCAGCTGCTCACGCGCTCGACCTCGTGCCCCTTGCTGGCGAAGGCGTCGGCCAGCTCGTCGGCACCGAGGGCGCGGGCGAGGGCGTCGTCTGAAATTCGAATGATCATCATGCGTTCTCGATAATCTTGGCGAGCCCGGGCGCATCGAGCCGCGCGTGCAGGCGGTCACCCACGCGCGCGTTCGGTCCCGCGCTGCACAGGCCGAGGCAGTAGACGGTGGTCAGCCTGACCCGTTCGCCGGCAGCGGCGGTCGCCTCGTCCATCAGATCCTCGACCCCGCGGGCCTTGCACGCCTCGGCGCGGCAGATCTGAACTTCGGGGCGCGGGTCGGCGGTGTGCCTGAAATCGTGATAGAAGCTGACCACGCCGTGGACGTCCGCGCGGCTCAGGTTGAGGCCCTTGGCGATGAGCGCCTCGCTCTCGGCATCGACGCAGCCGAATTCGTCCTGCACCGCGTGCAGGATCGGCAGCAGGGGGCCCTCGCGGCGGTGATGCTCGGCGACGATCTCGCCGATCTTGTGCTCTTTCGTACTCATCCTCTCAGCCTCTCTGCGTGCCAGGCTATGTGGTCGTCGATGAAGCTGGACACGAAGAAATACGAATGATCGTACCCTTCCTGCATCCGTATCGTGGCGGCGATATCCGCCTTGCGGCACGCTTCGTCCAGCAAGTGGGTCTTTAGCTGCTCATCGAGGAAGTTGTCGGCCGTTCCCTGATCGATCAGCAGCTCGTCGATCCTCGCACCTTGTTTGATCAATGCGCAAGCGTCGTACTGGCGCCAGGCCGCCATGTCCTCGCCGAGATAGCCGGTCAGCGCCTTGTGGCCCCACGGGCAGTTCATCGGGCTGACGATCGGCGCGAACGCGCTCGTCGAGCGGAACCGGCCCGGATTGCGCAAGCTCACCGTCAGCGCGCCGTGGCCGCCCATCGAGTGGCCGGAGATGCCCTGCCGGTCCATGTCGACCGGGAACGCCTCAGCGACAAGGGCGGGCAGCTCCTGCTCGATGTAGAAGCGCATCTTGAAGTTCCTCGCCCACGGCGCCTGCGTCGCATCGACGTAGAACCCGGCGCCCTTGCCGAAGTCGTAAGCGGGATCGTCCGGCACGTCGTCGCCGCGCGGCGAGGTGTCGGGACCGACGAGGATGATCTGGTGCTTCGCGCAGGCGCGCTTGTACTCGAGCTTTTCCATCGCGTTGGCGTGAGTGCACGTGAGGCCGGAAAGCCACCACAGCACCGGCAGCTTATCACCCCTCGCGTGCTCGGGAATATAGACCTGAAACGTCATCGGCGTACCCGTGGCGACCGACTCGTGGGCATAGACCCCTTGGCTCCCGCCAAAGCAGAGCGATTCGCTGACGCGTTCCATTACGTCCCTAAAGGCTTAGGCGAGCCTTTCGGTCAAGCCGATGAGGTTGTGGCCGAGGACGCCGAACAACTGGCTGCCGCTTATCAGGCGGATGGCGACCAGGATGGCACCGGCCGCGGCCGCATAGACGAGCATGGCGACGCTGTACCCGATATGCCCGCGATCGGGGACAATGCCGTGGCCGAGGCTGAACACGATCGTGCACATGACCGCTGCCCAGCCCATCGCCTTGCGCGTGCCGCCGAGCGCCACGGCGAAGAGCGACAGCTCGAGCGCGCGATAAAACATCTCCGGCTCGAACCCGCGCAGGCTGAGATTGAACAGCCAGCCCGCGGGGCTCATCGCAAACAGCGGAACCGCGTGAACACCGTTGCGAACGAACCCGACCACGACCAGCGCCGCCAGGCCGAGGAGCGACCAGGCGAGCGAGCCGCGATTCTGGCGCAGCGTCAGGCCCATCCCCTCCGCGGTGAGCAGCGGATGGCGGTTCCACGCGAGCGCCATCATGGCAGCGGTGGTCGCGAGCTGCGCGAGGCGGCTGTACCAGCGCGCCTCGGCCGGCAGCGCGGCTACGTTGGCCGGCAACGTCGCGTAGCCGGCCAGCATGTAAAGGCCATAAGCGATGGCCGCGGCGGCGAACCATTGCCAATGGAGCTCGGTCTGCCTGGTGACCCGCAGCGCCAGCGCAACAAACAGGACCGGTACGAGCCAGCACGCCCACAGGACGATCGCGCCGGCGACGGTCATGGCTTCACGCCTTGGCCGAGCTCATTCGGGCAACTGACAGAACGCGCACAGCTTGTTGCCGGTCGGATCGCGCAGGTAAGCGCCGTACATCGCCCGCGTGCCGTAATCGCGCCGCCCGGGCGCGCCTTCGTCGGTCCCGCCATTGGCGAGGCCGGCGGCGTGCCACGCGCCGACATGCGCCGGGCTTGCCGCGCCGAGCCCTATGGTCCCGCCGTTGGCATGGGTCGCCGGCTCGCCGTCGCGCGGCTTGCCGACGACGAGCATGCCCTTGCCGGGCTCGCCGTACATCGCGTTTTCACCCATGCGCTGCGCAGGGACGCCGAGCGCGCCGAAGGTCGCATCGTAGAACTTGAATGCCTGCTCCGGATCGTCGCACCCGACGCGGACGTGGGTCAGGACCATTTCGCTTGTCTCCCTTTTCAATTCCTGGGCTATCGCCCCGGCTCGCAGAACGCGCACAGCTTGTTGCCATCGGGGTCGCGCATGTAGGCACCGTACATCGGCGGATCGCCCCATGGGCGTTCGCCGGGAGGCCCCTCGTCGCTTCCGCCATTCGCCATGCCGGCCGCGTACCACGCGTCGACCGTTGACCGGTCCTTCGCCGGGAAGCCGATCGTGCCGCCATTGGCAAAGGTCGCCGGCTCATCGTTGCGCGGGGTGACCACGCCGAACATGCCTTCCCGAGACTCGGGGTCGCCGTACCACAACGCCCCGTTGGGGGTCTGCATGCCGGCGATCCCGAGTGCGCCGAAGGCGGCGTCGTAGAACGCACGCGCCTTGGCCGCGTCGTTGGTTCCGACCATCACGTGGGTGAACATCGCCACGGCCACCCTCCCTTGGGCTCTAGTGCTTCATATTGAACGCGCAGATCTTGTTGCCGTCGGGATCGCGCAGATAGGCGCCGACCGAGTTGTTCGGCGCGCGCTCGCGCGGGCCCGGGGCGCCTTCGTCGGTGCCGCCGTTGGCAAGGCCGGCCTGATGCCAGCGGGAAACCGTCTCGTCGTCGCTGGCCGCAAGGCCGAGCGTCGCGCCGTTCGAGGGGTTGGCCGGCTGGCCGTTGTAGGGCTTTCCGATCACCAGCGTGCCGGTCGGCCCGGAATAGACCAGCATCCCGGCTTCCGGCGGCACGACGTTCGCGTAGCCGAGCTCCTTCATCGTCGCGTCGTAGAACTTGCGGCTCTTTTCGAGATCGTTCGAGCCGAGAAAGGCGTGGGTGAACATGGGGGAGACCTTCTCTTTGTGGGTTGGGATTACTTGAGGCGGTGGAGGGCGCAGACCTTGTTGCCGGCCGGGTCGCGCAGGTAGGCGAGGTAGAGAACGCGACCGCCGGTGGCGTTGCGCGGGCCGGGCGGGTCCTCGATGGCGATCCCGCCGTTGGCGAGGCCGGCGGCATGCCAGGCGTCGACCGCCTCGCTCGACGGAGCCTGGAAGCCGAGGGTGCCGCCATTCGCGCCGGTCGCTTGTTCGCCGTTCAGCGGCGTGCGGATGACGAAGCGGCCGCCGTCGTGCGAATAGACCGCGCGGCCCAGCTCGTCGATTTCGCCCGGCGGGACGCCGAGTGCCCCGAGCGTCGCGTCGTAGAAGCGCTTGGAGGCGGCGACGTCGTCGGCGCCGAGCATCACGTGGCTGAACATTCCTGGCCTTTCGTCAGTAGACCACGACCGAGCGGATGCTCTCACCCGCGTGCATCAGGTCGAAGCCCTTGTTGATGTCCTCGAGGGAAAGGACGTGCGTGATCATCGGGTCGATCTGGATCTTGCCGTCCATGTACCAGTCGACGATCTTGGGCACGTCGGTCCGCCCCTTGGCGCCGCCGAACGCGGTGCCCCGCCAGTTGCGCCCGGTGACGAGCTGGAACGGGCGAGTGGCGATTTCCTTGCCGGCTTCCGCGACGCCGATGATCACGCTCGTGCCCCAGCCGCGATGGCAGCATTCGAGCGCGGTGCGCATGACCTCGGTGTTGCCGGTGGCGTCGAACGTGTAGTCGGCGCCGCCGTCGGTCATCGCCACCACCTTGGCGACGATGTCCTCGCGGCTCATGCCCCGCGTGTTGAGGAACTCGGTCATGCCGAACTGGCGGCCCCAGGCCTCGCGGTCCGGGTTGATATCGACGCCGATAATCCTGTTCGCGCCGGCGAGCCTCGCGCCCTGGATCACGTTGAGGCCGATCCCGCCGAGGCCGAACACGACGACGTTGTCGCCCGGGCGGACCTTGGCGGTGTTGACCACCGCGCCGACGCCGGTCGTCACCCCGCAGCCGATGTAGCAGCTGGTCTTGAACGGCGCGTCCTCGCGGATCTTGGCGACCGCGATCTCGGGCAGCACGGTGAAGTTCGAGAAGGTCGAGCAGCCCATGTAGTGGAAGATCGTCTCGCCTTTGTAGGAAAAGCGCGAAGTGCCGTCGGGCATCAGCCCTTGGCCCTGCGTCGCGCGGATCGCGGTGCACAGGTTGGTCTTGCCCGAGAGGCACGACTTACACTGGCGGCACTCGGGCGTGTACAAGGGAATCACGTGGTCGTCCGGCTTGACGCTGGTCACGCCCGGGCCGACCTCGCGCACGATGCCGGCGCCCTCGTGGCCGAGGATCGACGGGAAGATGCCCTCGGAATCGAACCCGTCGAGCGTGTAGGCGTCGGTGTGGCAGATGCCGGTCGCCATGATCTCGACCAGCACCTCGCCCTCCTTCGGCCCCTCGAGATCGACCTCGACGATCTCGAGCGGCTTCTTCGCCTCGAACGCTACGGCCGCACGCGACTTCATTCGTGGATACTCCCGTCAGTCCAGGGCGGCGCCGGCAGGGATGTCTCCGAGATCCCTGTGCGATTCGACATCGGCGTCGGCGTCGCGCAGCGGCACCAGCCAGACCAGCACGGCGCCAAGCACGGCGCCGACGCACATGATCAGCGAAACGGTCAACAGCTCGCTCTTGCCGAGCGCCTGGAACAGGAACCCGGCGACGATCGGCGAGCCCGCCGCGCCCGCGCGGCCGACGCCGAGCACGAAGCCGGTGCCGGTCGCCCGCGCGAATGCCGGGAAGCCCCGCGCGAAGGCGGCGTAGTAACCGACGATCGCCGCGTTGAGGAAGAACATCGTGAAGAAGGCGGCGATCCGCCAGGCCCACAGGTCGTGTCCGTGGCCCACACCGAACCAGGCGACTGCCGCGACGCCGAGGAGCGCGGCCACGATCGTCGGGCGCTTGATGTCCCACTTCCAAAGGAACAGCCCGAACAGCGCACCGCCGATCGCGCCGCCGATATTGGCATAAGTCAGCGTGCTCGCCGCCTGGGGCTGGGTGAAGCCGGTATCGGCGACGATCTGCACCGCGAACTTGAGGATGTAGTAGAACGTCAGCGTGTGGAACATGTAGCCGAACGCGAGCAGCAGCGTCGTCGGCCGCAGGCGCGGGTTGGCTAGGATGTCGGACACCTTGGGCCGCTCGGGAGGCGGAGGCGGCAGTTCCGCTATCGCGGGCAGGTTGAACGTCCGCAGCGACTTGTTGATCTTCTCGAGCGCCCCTTCCGGCCGGCGCGCGGCGAAAAAGGCCGGCGTCTCGGGCACCAGCAGAAGGGTCAACGGAATCATGATCGCCGTCACCACCGCGCCGAACAGGAACACCGCGCGCCAATCGTAATCGACCAGCAGCCAGCCCTGCGCGGCGAAGCCGCCGATGATGCCGCCGACCGGGTAGCCGATAACGTAAAGCGCCATCGCCGCGCTGCGCCCGGCTTTGCTCGAGACTTCCGCGGTGACGGCATTGGTCGCTGCCAGCATGCCGCCGATGCCGAGGCCGGTGATGAGCCGCCACATGGTCAGGTTGTTCACCCCGGTCGCGGCGTGGGCCATGTACATGCCGATGCTCATCACCACGAGGCACACAAGGATATCCAGCTTTCGGCCGATCTTGTCGGCAATGCTGCCGAGGATGATCGAGCCGAAGCCCATGCCGACCAGCTCGGCCGAGAGCACGACGCCAAGCTCGGCCCGCTGGATGCCCCATTCCTTGGTGATGCCGGGAGAGGCGAAGGCGCTGGACAGCACGTCGAACCCGTCGAGCGCGTTCAGGAAGATCATCAGCACGACGACGACCCATTGCCGGGCGCCCATCGGGCTGTCGTCGATGACATTTATCGGGTTGGTGCCTGTTGCCGGTCCAGCCATCTTGCGAATTCCTCTCTCCCTCGCGCGCCGATCATTCGTGGATTCGCGCGAGCATTTCCACCAGTTTCTTGACTTCGTCCGAACTGAACCGGCTCTTAAGCCACGCCTCGTGCTCGGCGATGCAGCCTTTGGCCGTGGCGAGCGCCTCGGCGCCCTCCCTGGTGAGGAACAGCGCCTGCTTGCGCGCATCGCTGGTCGAGCGCTCGCGGCGGAGGAATTCGCGCTCCTGCAGGCGGTTGACGATGGTCATCGTCGTCGCCCGGTCCATCTGCAGCCGTTGGCCGACCTCGATCTGCGAGATCCCCGGATGGTCGCCGACCAGCCACATCACGCTGACCTGCTTCTGCGTCAGGTCGAGATCGGCGAACGTCTCGGTGAAGTGGCGATAGACCGCGACGTGCGCGAGGCGGATGTGAAAGCCGACGATGCCCGCCAGGCCGCCGATATCATTGTCTTCGGTCAACGCCGATGCCGATGCCACCCTCTAGTCCTCACCCGCTTCTTATCGTCTTGAGGGGCAATCGTTAGTGGAGCATACAATCTCGCGCAAGGAGAGGACGCCGCGCATGTCACAGTTTCCCAGCACCCCGAACTTCACCGGCTTCAACACGCCGAGCCGGATCGAGGCCGACATCGAGGACCTGCAGCACACCGGCACGATCCCCAAAGAGCTCGACGGGGCCTTCTATCGTGTCCAGCCGGACCCGCAGTTCCCGCCGCGTCTCGGCGACGACATCAGCTTCAACGGCGACGGGATGATCAGCCGCTTCCATTTCCATGACGGCCGGTGCGATTTCCGCCAGCGCTGGGCGCGGACCGACAAGTGGAAGCTGGAGCACGAAGCGGGCAAGGCGCTGTTCGGTGCCTACCGCAACCCGCTGACCGACGATCCGAGCGTCAAGGGCCGGATCCGCGGCACCGCCAACACCAACGCCTGGGTCTTCGGCGGCAAGCTGTGGGCGCTCAAGGAGGACAGCCCGGCGCTGGTGATGGATCCGGCGACGATGGAAACGAAGGGCTACGAGAAGTTCGGCGGCAAGATGACCGGCCAGACCTTCACCGCGCACCCCAAGATCGACCCCGAGACCGGCAACATGGTGGCGATCGGCTATGCCGCTTCGGGGCTCTGCACCGACGACGTGTGCTATTACGAGGTCAGCGAGGAGGGCGAGCTGGTCCGCGAGAAGTGGTTCAAGGTCCCCTACTACTGCATGATGCACGACTTCGGCATCACGCCCGATTACCTCGTGCTGCACATCGTGCCCTCGATCGGATCGTGGGAGCGGCTCGAGGCCGGCAAGCCGCACTTCGGCTTCGACACCAGCTTGCCGGTCTATCTCGGCATCATCCCCCGTCGCGAGGACTTGAAGCAGGACGACATCCGCTGGTTCAAGCGCGACAACTGCTTCGCCAGCCATGTGCTCAACGCCTGGCAGGAAGGCAGCAGGGTCCACTTCATCACGCCCGAGGCGAAGAACAACATGTTCCCGTTCTTCCCCGACGTGAACGACGCGCCGTTCAACCCGATGGAAGCGGCGAGCCACCTGACCGACTGGGTGGTGGACATGGCCAGCAACGGCGAAGAATTTGCCGAGGTCAGGCAATTGACCGACACCGTCAGCGAGTTCCCGCGCATCGACGACCGCTTCACCGGCGTGAAGACGCGTTACGGCTGGGGCCTCGAGATGGACATGCGCCGCCCGGTCGACCAGGCCACCCGCAGCGCCGCCGGGATGCTGATGAACTGCCTGTTCTTCAGGGATTTCGAGACCGGTTCCGAACAGCACTGGTGGTGCGGCCCGACGAGCACGCTGCAGGAACCGTGCTTTATACCACGCCGCAAGGACGCGCCGGAGGGCGACGGCTGGATTGTCCAGGTCTGCAACCGGCTGGAGGAGCACCGCAGCGACCTCCTGCTGTTCGACGCGCTCGAGATCGAGAAGGGCCCGATCGCCACGATCCAGGTGCCGATCCGCCTGCGCTTCGGTCTCCACGGCAACTTCGCGTCGAGCGAGGAACTCGGGTTGAAGGCGCTGGAGCCGGCGTGACGAGCGCCGCAAGCCATCGCCTCCCCGATAGCGTCTTGCTGGGTCCATCTCTTGTCCCGCAGCGGCCGCTCGTGCCGAAGAAGGGATGCTTCAAGCAAGTTCGACACGACGATTGAGAAGGAGGGGAGAGAACATGCGCAGGGGATCCCCCGCGTGGGCGCTGCCGGCGCTCGGGGCGTTGGTGCTTGCTGGGTGCAATAGTCAGTCGGCGCAGAACCAGCCCGCCGCGCAATCCGGGACGCCTTACGATCCCTACGTCGGCAAGGCCTTCCCGCTGACGCCCGCCGTCATCGCGATGCGCTGGCAGCTGCTCAATCCCGAGGTCAACAGCTTCACCTTCCGGGAAACCGACCGCGTGTTCGAATCCCGCGCGGTGCCGCGCAGCGGCGCGGTGTGGGACCTGGCCAACGCCGGCGGGTTCACCATGCCGGCCGACGTCTTCGGTGGGCAGAGCTACAGTTATCCGCAGTTCGCCGAGCGCACCTACACCAACGCGATGCTGGTGATCCGCCACGGCAGGGTATTGTTCGAGGAATACCGCAACCGTTCGACGCCGATGACGCGGTTCCTGTCGATGTCGATGGCCAAGACCGTCACCTCGATGCTTGTCGGCATCGCCCTTGGCGAGGGCAAGATCGCCTCGCTCGACGATCCGGCGGAAAAGTACGTGCCGGAACTGAAAGGCAGCGGCTACGAGGGCGTCACCCTCCGGCAGATCCTGCAGATGCGCTCCGGCGTCGGTTACGAGGAGCGTTACGATTTCGGCGCCCACCCGAGCTTCGCCGGGCATCTCCACCAGGACGCGATCGTGCTCAACAAGATGCGCTTCGCCGCCGGCGCGCTCGAGACCAGGCGCGCCAACGCGCCGGGCAGCACCTTCAACTACTCGACCCTCAACACGATGGTGCTCGGCTGGATTCTCGAGAACGCGACCGGCCAGACGATCGAGGACTACACCCGCGACAAGCTGTGGGGCCCGCTCGGCGCGCAGGCCGACGCGTTCTGGATCGCCGACGGCCCGCCCGGCCACGGCCGCGCCCTCAACGGCATGGGCTTCAACGCCACGCTGCGCGACTACGGGCGGCTCGGCGAGCTGATGCTCCACGACGGCAAGCGCGGCGATGCGCAGGTCGTGCCCGCCGGGTGGCTCAAGCAGGCGACGACGATGCTGCCGACCGGCATCCCCAAGGGCACCCCCGGCGGCTTTCCCGGCTACGGCTTGCAGATCTGGCAGGTCGACGACGAACCCGGAGCGTTCTGCGCCGTCGGGCTTGCCGGGCAGTACATCTACGTCAGCCCGGCCACCGACACGGTGATCGTCAAGCTCAGCCATTACCCGCCGGTCGAGCCGCCGACCGTCACGCCGGAGACGATCGGCTACTTCAAGGCTATCGCCCACGCGCCGGATTCCTGAAAAAGCCAGCCTCCTAACCGCTCGTCCCGAACCGCGCCCGATTGGCCGGAAGGCCGATTTTCGCCTGCCGTTTCATCGCTTAAGCCCCCTCGCGCAGGGGACGACGGGAGGAAAAAGACGTGCTCGTACAATCCGCCGCCCTCAGCGGCACTTCATTGCTTCAGGCCAACCCCAGCCACCGCCCCGACCTGCAATTCGTCCGCGCCAGCGGCCTCGCGCAGGCGCGGCTGCAGGTCGCGGTGCTGTCCGGCAACCGGCGCCGCGCGCTGGAGCAGATCGACAAGCTGGTGGCGATCGACAAGGAACTGGAGCGGCTGATCAGGGAGGGCGGCACCCGGCTCAACGATCCGACCCATCTTGAAAGCGAGCTCGCCGACCAGCGCCTCGCGCTGGCGACCGAGAAACTGGCGCTGACCTCCGAGATCAGCCTGCCGCGGCTCGAGCCGGCCTTCGGTGCCGGCATGACCGAAGTGCTCGATCTCGACGATACGATCGAGGTCGTCGAGGACGACACGATCCGCAAGTGGGTCTTCCGCCTGCTGGTCTGGGCCTCGGGGTTCATCGTCCTCGGAGCGGGCATCGTGGCCGCCGCGCTCACCCAGGCCTGACCTTGGCGGCCTAGGCCGCCACTGCCTCTTTCGCGTCCTGCAGCACCATTTCGGCGCCCTTTTCGGCGATCATGATCGTCGGCGCGTTGGTGTTGCCGCTGCTGATCTTGGGCATCGCCGAGGCGTCGATCACGCGCAGGTTCTCGACCCCGCGTACCTTGAGCTGCGGATCGAGCGGGAAGCGCTCGTCGCCCATCGCGACAGTGCCGACGGCATGGTACAGCGTGCCGCCGGCGACCTTGGCATAGCCGAGCATCGCCTCGTCCGTATCGCCGAACGGATCACCCTTGTTCTTCATGTAGGGCTCGAGCGCCGGCTGTTGCCAGATCTTGCGGATGATCTTGAGCTGATCGACCACGCTCTGCTTGTCGAGCGGATCGGAGAGATAGTTCGGCACGATCTTCGGTCGCTCCATCCCGTCGGGTGACTTGGCGTGGATCGAGCCGCGCGATTCCGGACGCAGCTGGCACGGGTTGGAGGCGAGGCCCGGCTCCTTGTCGAGCCGCAGGCCCTGATACTGGTTCAGGTATTCGAGGTCCATCGAGGCAGCCATCACGTGGATCTGGATATCGGGGTACATGAGCTCGTCGCGGCTCTTCACGAACGCGCAGCCATGGGCGACCGCGTAGCTCAGCAGGCCCTTCCTGGTGAGACCGTACTTGGCGATCTGGCCGAGCAGTTTCACGCCGCGGCTCAGCTCGTTGATCGAATGGTGCGGCTCCTTCAGCGCGGCCTGGCAGCCGATCATGTAGTGGTCCTGCATGTTCTCGCCGACCATCCTGGATTCGTGCACCACCGGCACGCCGAGCTCCCGCAGCAGCGCGCCCTGGCCGACGCCGGATATCTCGAGCAATTTGGGCGATTCCACCGAGCCCGCCGACACGATCACCTCGCGCGCGGCGATGGCCCGGCGGGTCTCGCCGTTCTGCCTGAACTCGACGCCGATCGCCTTTTTGCCGTCCCACAGGATCTTCGTGGTCATCGCCCGCTTCTCGACCAGAAGGTTCGGCCGCTTCATCGCCGGGTGCAGATAGGCGACCGCGGCCGAGCTGCGGCGACCGTTCCTGGCGGTCATCTGGAAGAAGCTGCAGCCCTCCTGGTTGCCGTCGTTGAGGTCGGCCTTGTACGGGATGCCGATCTGCTGGCAGGCCTGGACGATGGCCGCCGAGACCGGGTGCTCCTCGGGGAAGTCGGACACGCTAAGCGGCCCGCCGGTGCCGTGGAACTCGTTCTCGCCCCGCTCCTGGTTCTCGCTCTTGCGGAAATAGGGCAGCACCTCGTCCCAGCTCCAGCCGCGCGCGCCCATCTGCGCCCAGCCGTCGTAGTCGGCCGACTGCCCGCGGACGTAGAGCATGCCGTTGATCGAGCTCGAGCCGCCGAGCACCTTGCCCTTCGGCCATTTGTGCTTGCGCCCGCCCGAGCCCTCGTCGACCTCGGTTTCGTAAAGCCAGTTGACCTTGGGATCGTTGAGCGTCTTGCCGAAGCCGATCGGGGTGTGGATCATCAGGTTCGACCACACCTGGCCCGGCTCGTGCAGCGCCGCGTGAAGCACCCGGTCGTCGCCGCCGGCCTCCAGCAACACGACCTTGTGCTTCCCGCTTTCGGTCAGCCGCGCGGCGAGCACGCACCCCGCGCTGCCCGCGCCGACAATCACGTAGTCCGCGTAAAGGTCCGCCGCCATTTTGTTGCTCCTCTCGTGCCGGTGCCGCGCAATAATCTGCGCGATTCGCTTGCCGCGCACGCTAGGGTTCTTAACCTGTCGGGTCACTGAAAACCTCAAATGGAGAGCGCCGTGATCAAGCCCGAACTGGAATTCGTCTACGAAGCGGGGGGCGAGCTCGAAGCGCCGCGCGAAATCGGCCCGGTGGTCGACGGCACCCGGCGGATCATCCCGATCCGCAGCGGCGGTTACGTCAAGGGCCCGCGCATCTCCGGCAAGCTGATGGGCAACTCGGCCGACTGGCAGCTGACCAGGCCCGACGGGGTGACGGTGGCCGATGCCATCTATGCCATCGAGACCGACGACGGCGCGCTCATCCAGATCCGCAACAAGGGCCTGCGCCACGGCCCGCCCGAAGTCATGGACCGCCTGCGCCGCGGCGAGGAGGTCGACCCGGCCGAATACTACTTCCGCACCGTGCCCGAATTCATCGCCCCGGAGGGCCCCTATGACTGGCTCAACAAGTCGATCTTCGTCTGCTCGGGCGCGCGTTATGCGAGCAGCATCAAGCTGTGGGTCTGGCGGGTCCTCTAGCGTTAGGATACCATCTGCGGCGGGTCGCGTGGCGGGGGTGCCGTGCGCTGTCGAGAGTTTGCCATCGGTGTTGCAGCGGCGATGTCGCTCGCCGCGTCCGGCCGGGCCGAGAAGCCGCCGGCCGACCTCGCCGCCGTACCGCCTGTTCCGCACACTTACGTGCCGAGGCGCACCGCGTGGGGTGACCCCGACTTCAGCGCCACGTGGACGAGCGACAATTTCTCTTACGTCGGCGTGTTTCTCGAACGGCCGAAAGAGCAGGGCGATCGGCTATGGCTTACCGACGCCGAATACGCCAAGCGGCTCGCCGAGGCGAAGAAGTCGGACGCCGACAAGACCGACTTCGGGGCTCACCTGATGCCCGAAAACTCGATCGGCCTCGCCGCGTGGCTGCAATCGACCCCGTTCGGTCGCCGGACCTCGCTGCTCGTCAGCCCTTCGAACGGCCGCCTGCCTCCGCTCACACCGCAGGGCGAGGCGCTGTTCAAGGCCGGCCGCACGAGCTGGAACAAGGACCAGCCGATCGACTGGGTGTCCGATCTCGACGCGCTCGACCGCTGCATTACCCGCGGCTTTCCCGCCGCGATGATGCCGACCGACCGCGACAGCGACAACGGCATCCGCCTGTTCCAGGCCCCCGGCTTCGTCGTCTTCCAGATCGAGATGCTGGGGACCCGCGTCATCCCCATCGGCAAGGGCCCGCCGTGGCCGGGCGCGGTGCGCGGCTGGCTCGGGCAAAGCCGCGGCCACTGGGACGGCAACACGCTCGTGATCGAGACCTCCAACATCGTCGCCGGCGACAGCGCCAGCGGCGATGCCGCCAAACGCGCGGCCAGCCCGACCAGCGCCGAGTCCACCATTCCGACCGGCGCGAACGCGCACGCGGTCGAGCGGCTGACGATGACCGGCCGCGGCAAGCTCGTCTATGAGGTCACCTATACCGACCCCGACGTGTTTACCGCGCCGTGGACCGCGCAGGTCGAATGGACGCGCAACGACCGCTACCAGATGTACGAATTCGCCTGTCACGAAGGGAACCGCCAGGTGCGCGACCTGATCGATGCCTCGCGCGCGCAGCGGGCCAAGGACGCGGCGAAAGTCGCGGCCCAGTGAGGCGTGCTCGGGCCGTTCTCGCGGCGCTGGCTTGCTCGCTCGGCCTTGCGGCGCTTTCCTGCGCCGCGGCGAACGCGCCCACCGCCCCGCTGCAACCCTATCGGCCCCGGATGACCGCATGGGGCGATCCCGACTTTCGCGCCACCTGGACAAGCGAGCGCGTGGCCGAGGCGGGCATCCCGCTCGAGCGGCCCTTAGAGATGGGCGAGCGTGCGTTGCTCAAGGATGCCGAGTTCGCCAAGCGCCTTGAAGCGGCGAAAAAGTCCGATGCCGGCTATCGGGACGACCTTGACGCCAACGGCACCGCCGGCCTCGCCGCGTGGGTGCGGGCGAAGCCCTTCGCCCGCCGCAGCTCGCTGATCGTCAGCCCGGCCAACGGCCGCCTGCCGCCGATGACACCCGCCGCCGAGGCGTTGTTCAGGGCCGGCCGCAACAGCTGGGTCACCGGCCAGCCGATCGACTGGCTGGCCGATCTCGACGCTTACGACCGCTGCATCACCCGCGGGGCGCCGTCGGCGATACTGCCATGGCCGAACAACGACGGCGTCCGTGTGTTCCAGGCGCCCGGCTACGTGGTGCTGCAGCTCGAGGTGCTTGGCACCCGCATCATTCCCGTCGGCCACGGCGAGCCCGCGCCGGCGGACGTGCGCAGCTGGGCCGGCCACAGCCTCGGGCATTGGGAAGGCGACACGCTCGTGATCGAGACGAGCAACATCGTCGCCGGCGACAGCGCCAGCGGCGATCTTGCGCAACGCGCCGGCTCGCCGATAACCGGCCGCGGCCACGGCGTCGTGCCGATGAGCGGCAAGGCGCGCACCGTCGAGCGCCTGACGATGACCGGACCGGACACGCTGCTCTACCGGGTCACCTACTCCGACCCGGACGTATTCACCGCGCCGTGGACGGCCGAGGTCGAATGGACGCGCGACGACCGCTACCGGATCTACGAATTCGCCTGCCACGAGCACAACGAGGTGCGCGAGCTGATCGCCTCCTCGCGCGCGCAGCGCAAAAAGCAACTCGCGGCAGGGGTGGCCGGGCAAGCCGCGCCCCGGTAGGACCGGGCAATGCAGCCGCAGCAACCGAGCCGCACCGCGTGGGGCGCCGCGCGTCATCGGGCGGTCCACCAGCTTGTCGACAACGGGCGGATATTCGCCGATCCGCTGGCGGTGACCATCCTCGGCGGCAGGCTTGACGCGGGGCCGGACGACGCGCTCGTGCACGAGGATGACACCACGCCGGCCAGCCGCGCGCTGCGCTTCTTCATCGCCTGCCGCAGCGCTTATGCCGAGGCCAGGCTGGCCGAGGCGGTCGAGCAGCGCGGGGCCTCGCAGCTGGTCGTGCTCGGTGCCGGTTTCGACACTTTCGCCTTCCGCAACCCGTTCGCCGAACGGCTTCAGGTGTTCGAGGTCGATCACCCTGCGACGCAGGCGTGGAAGCGTGCCCGGCTGGCCGAAGTCGGCATCGCCGAGCCCGACGGGCTGACCTTCGCGGGCTGCGATTTCGAGCGCGAGACATTTGCCGACCGGCTGGTCGCATCGGGCTTCGACCCGCAAAGACGCTCCTTCGTGTTCTGGCTCGGGGTTTCGATGTACCTCACCGCGAACGCGATCGACGCGACGCTGGCGGCGGTCGCCGGCTGGCCCGGCGGCGGCGAGATCGTGTTCGACTATGCCGGGCCGCTGCGCGAGGCAATGAGCGAAGAGGGCCGCGCCGCCCGCGCCGCGCTGGCCGCGCGGGTCGCCGCCGCCGGCGAGCCGTTCACCGAGGGACTCGATCCCGAAGCGCTGCACGCGCGCCTCGCCGAGCTGGGCTGTTGCGAGATTGAGGATCTTGGGTCGCTCGATCTCGCCGAGCTCTTCCTCGGGCCCGAGGTCGCCGCCGCCGCCCGAGCCGCCGGAGCCGGCCGCGGCGGAGCCCACGTGCTGTTCGCGCGGACCTGACTATGCTGGACGAACGCTGTCGCCGCGCTATTCTGCAACCGACGGGAAGGATGGGAGAAAGACCATGTGTGAGCTCGACCAACTGAGCGAGATGGGCGGTGTCAGCCGCCGCAAGTTCAACACGATCGGTGCGCTGGCGGCCTTCGCCGCCGCGTCGGTGCCGATCAACGCCGCCGTGGCCGCGGACGGGCTCACGGAAGCCATGGTCAAGTTCCCGGCGCCGGGCGGGACGATGGACGCATTCTTCGTCCATCCCGCGAAAGGCAAGCACCCGGCGGTGATCATGTGGCCCGACATCGCCAGCTTGCGCGACGCCTTCAAGGCGATGGCGCGGCGGCTGGCCGGCGCCGGCTATTCGGTGATCGTGCCCAACCCGTTCTACAAGGACGCGCCGGCACCGCAGTTCGCCGACTTCGACGCGTTCCGCAAGGACAACGGCTTCCAGAAGGTCGGCCCGTGGATGGCGCACAACACGCCCGAGGCGGTCGCCGACATGTCCAAGGCAGTCGTCGCCTGGCTCGACAAGCAATCCTCGGTCGACACCAGGAAGGGCGTCGGTGTGCAGGGCTATTGCATGAGCGGCACTTGGACCGTGCGCACCGCCGCGGCGGTGCCGGGGCGCGTCAAGGCCGCCGCAGGGTTCCACCCTGGCAACGGCTGGGGCGGCGATGGCCCGGACACGCCGCTCAAGCTGTTTTCGCAAAGCCGCGCGACCCATCTTCTTGCCCTGGCGCAAAACGACGACAAGCAGCAGCCGACGATCAAGGATCAGATCAAGGCGGCGGCCGATGCGGCGGGAAGGGCGGCCACGGTGGAGGTCTATCACGCCGACCACGGCTGGACGGTGGCGGACTCGCCGGTTTACAACAAGGACGAGGCCGAGCGCGCCTGGAGCAATCTGCTGGCGCTCTATTCCAAGGCGCTCTGACGCCCGAAATGAGGGGGAGGGGGCTCGTCGCCGCGCTCGCGGCTTGCGCGCTGCTGCTGCCGCAGGCCGCCGGCGCGCGGGACGCGAAGCTCGCGCTCGACACCGCGCGCATCGACCGCACGCTCAAGTCGTTCGTGGCTTCCGGGCGCGCGGTCGGCGCCTCTGTGCTCGTGTGGAAGGACGGGCACGAAGCCCACTTCGATGCCGAGGGCGAGGCCGATCGCGAGGCGGGCCGCGCGTTCGCGCGCGACACGCAAGTACAGGCGTTCTCGATGACCAAGCCGGTCACCGGCGTTGCGCTGATGCAACTGTGGGAGCAGGGCAAGTTCGGACTGGACGATCCGCTCTCGCGCTACCTTCCGCAGTTTGCAGGTGTGAAGGTGTTTGACGGGACCAATCCCGACGGCTCGATCAGGCTGCGTGCGCCGCGCCGCGCGATCACCATCCGCGATATCATGCGCCACACCGCCGGGCTTACTTACGGCGATGGGGGAGACCCGGGAGCCTACGGCGATGCCGGCAAGGCGGTGACGGCGATCTGGAACAAGCTCGAGCCGCTCTCGCCCGACCACACGCTGGCGCAATACGCCGATATCCTGCCGCAGGTCCCGCTGCTGTGGGACCCGGGCACGCATTGGCATTACAGCACCGGTGCCGACCTGCAGGCGCGGCTGGTCGAGGTGCTCTCCGGCCAGCCGTTCGACGAATATGTGGCGCAGCACATCTTCGGGCCGCTCGGCATGATGCATTCGTGCTGGAAGTGCCCGGCGGCCATGCTGCCACGGCTCGCGCAGATCTACACGCCCGCCCGAGGCGGCCAGCTCGAGCCGATAGCGAGGGACGAGTGGCTCAAGCACAACTTCATGGGCAAGCCGATGACCGAAGGCGGAGCGGGCCTGGTGACCACCGTCGACGACTACATGCGCTTTGCGCGCATGCTGCTCGGCCAAGGCGAGCTCGAGGGCGTGCGCATCCTCCGGCCGTCGACCGTGCGGCTGATGTCGACCGACCAGCTCGATCCGCGCATCACCGAGCGGCAATGGCTGCCAAGCAAGGGATCGGGCGGGTTCGGGCTCGATTTCTTCGTCCGCACCAGTGCGCCGCGATCGCCCGAGGAAAATCGCGGCGCCGTGGGCGAGTTCTTCTGGGACGGCTTCCCCTCGATGCTGTTCTGGGTCGATCCGGCCAACGACATGGCGGTCGTCTTTGCGACCCAGAAGGAGCCGTTCGACGCAACGCTCCACCGCGACATCCGCGAAGCGGTTTACGGGCCTGACGGCACCGGTCGCTGAACGAAAAAAGGCGGCCCGGGACGGGGCCGCCTGTTTTGTTCCTTTTCCGGCCGCCGGGCCGAAATGTCGAGGGACCTGTGACCGTCCGACCCGAGCGGCGCAGGTCCAGAGTCTGCCCGGCTGGTAAAGAATGCGTTGCCGAACGCGGTTAACGCGAAATTACCATCACCGGGCGCGGCCTTGCGCCGTTTTCAGGCGAACCAGTAGCAGGTTCCGCGCATCTCGAGGCTGATTCGCGGCGGCGACTCGGGCGGGGCGAACGGGTTGTCGAACGCGCCGTGCGGCATCAGCTGGGCGCGCGCCGGATCGCTCTCGCTGGTCTTGAACACGATCGCCTCGTCGGCTCGCATGTTCGAATAGTAATACCAGCGGTGCGCCGGGTTGTACGCGATCACGTAGTTGCCGAAGCTCCACTCGGGCGCGCCGCCGGGCGGATCGAAGATCGCCTCGCAATCGATGAGATCGCCCGGCTGGATCGATGGGTAGGCGCACAGCGCCAGCGGCACATCCTGCGGCGCACCGGAAATCGCGCGCCAGACATTGTACTGCGCGCTGCGGACGACGGTCTTGCCTGCGGGCGCGCCCTTCGCGCGGGCCTCGGCGGCGGCTTCCTTCGACATGTCGACGTGCGCGAAGCGCGCCGGATGCGAGTTGTCGTGCTTTTCGTTCTCGCCGAGCTTTTCCGAAAAGCGCAGGATACCCTTCGGCATCACCTCGACATGGTCGCAGCCGGTCACGCGTCTGAGGAGCTCGGCGATCTCGCCCACGTGGACCCTCGTCACCAAGTCGAGATCGGTCAGGTCCGCGACCGCGCTCTTGTGCTGCACCAGCACGAACCCTTCGCGATCGAGATCGGTGTCGAGGCCGCGCGCATCGGTGATCTCGACCTCGGCGGGCTTCAGCGGCACGTAGTCCTTCTCGTGCGCGTTGGCGTAGAAGTACGGCTTCCTCGCCGTGCGCTCGGTGTAGCCGATCGCCGCGCGCACCTTGCCCTCGGCCCCCATCAGGCGAATTCCTCCGTGTCGATCGTCGGCAGAATCGCATCGTGATAGCGATGGCCGGCGACGGTGTCGTGGTTGATCAGCCGGTCGGCTTCATCGAGCACGGCCTCGCTCACCTCGATAGCGGCCGCCTGGACGTTGTCGGCGAGGTGCCGCGGGTTGGTGGTGCCGGGGATCACGTGGACGTTCGCGCCGCGCGAGAGGACCCATTTGAGCGCGAGTTGCGCCGGGGTGACCCCGGCCTGCCGGGCGAGCGCGACGAACTGCTCGATCAGCATCAGGTTCCGCGCCCAGTTTTCCGGCTGGAAGCGCGGCATGCGGGTGCGCAGGTCTTTCTCTTCGAGGATGGAGGGATCGCGCATCACGCCGCACAGCGCCCCGCGGCCGAGCGGGCTGAAGGCGACGAGCGCGATGCCGAGCTCCTCGCAGGCCTCGAGCACCCCCAATTCGACGTTGCGGGTCCACAGCGAATACTCGGTCTGGACCGCGGCCATCGGATGGACGCCATGCGCCTCGCGCACGTGCGCGCTCGACCATTCCGAGACGCCGTAGGCGCCGATCTTGCCCGCCTCGATCGCGCGCGCCATCGCGCCGACCGAATCCGCCACCGGCACCTTCGGGTCGAAACGGTGCATGTAGTAGAGCTCGATATGATCGGTCGCGAGCAGGCGCAGGCTCTCGTCGATGTCCTTGGCGATATACTCGGGGCTGCAATCGACCCCCCGGCGCGCGCCGTCGACGACGATGCCGGTCTTGCTGGCGATGAATACCTGCTCGCGGCGGCCCTTCAGCGCCTCGGCGAGCAGCGCCTCGTTCTTGCCTGCGCCGTAGATCCGCGCGGTGTCGAAATGATTGTAGCCGAGGTCGACGGCCTCCTGCAGCAGGGCGACGCACGCGTCATGGCTGGGAGGCGTGCCGTAGGCCCACGAAACGTTCATGCACCCCAGGCCCACGGGGTGCAGCATCTTGCCGGCAATCGCACGAGGCATCGTCGCGTCGTTCCTTCCTCGATCTTCGGCGCGAGAGGCCCAGGCAGTCAGCGCTGCGTGAACTTGCCCCGCGCCCAGTGGTAGAATTCGTCCTGCACCCGGTTCAGGCCCTGGGCCGAGACCATGTAGCCGGCGGTGTCGTCCTCGATCGACTGCAGCCGCCACTTGGCCTGGTGGTTGGCCAGCGTCTGGCGCATGTCGAAGAACCGGCTGTCGAATTCCCTGGCGAGCTCAGGGTCGCTCAGCATGCGGTCGTCGACCTTGCGCGCCTGCAGGATGTCGAGCATCAGCATGGCGTAGCGGCTGCGCAGCTGCACCAGCTTCTTCTTGCCCTCGGTATCGCCCGCGTCGGCCAATTGCCGCATTTCGCGATAGACGTTCTCGGCTTCCGCCAGACTGGCATCGAGCTTCGCCATGGTTCCTCTCCCAGCGATCTCAGGCCCCGCTATCGGCTTTCCGGTTAATTCGCGCCTTAAGCAAGCATCTTTGTTAGGACCAACCGTCCTGCGCCTCGAGGCTCTCGGCGAGCTCGCCGAGCACCCGGTAGCAGTCGATCACCGAGGCGACCGAGCTGTTCGGCTCGCGGCCTTCGCGGATGGCGGCGATGAACTCGCGGTCCTGCAGCTCGATGCCGTTGTTCGACACCGCCACGCCGGAGAGGTCGACCGGCTCTTCCTTTCCGGTGACGAGGTCGTCGTAGCGGGCGATGTAGGTCGCGGTGTCGCCGATGTAGCGGAAGAAGGTCCCAAGCGGCCCGTCGTTGTTGAAGCTGAGCGCCAGCGTGCAGATCGCGCCGGTCTCGGCCTTGAGCTGGATCGACATGTCCATCGCGATGCCGAGCTCGGGGTGCCTCGGCCCCTGGATGGCGTTGGCGGTGACGATCCTTCCGGTCTGGTAGGCAAACAGGTCGACCGTGTGCGCGGCATGGTGCCACAGGAGGTGGTCGGTCCAGCTGCGCGGCTCGCCCTTGGCGTTCATGTTGCGGCGCCGGAAGAAGAACGTCTCGACGTCCATCGCCTGGACGACGAACTCGCCGCCGACGATCCTGTTGTGCACGTACTGGTGGCTCGGGTTGAAGCGACGGGTGTGGCCGACCATGCAGGTGAGGCCGGTCTCGCGCTGCTTGTCGAGGACCGCCTGCGCCTCGGCCCAGCTGTCGGCGAGCGGGATTTCGACCTGCACGTGCTTGCCGGCGTCCATGCAGGCAATCGCCTGGCTCGCGTGCATCTGCGTCGGCGTGCACAGGATCACCGCATCGACATCGTCGCGCTCGAGCACTTCCTCGAGGTCGGTGCCGGAGTGAATGGCGCCGTACTTCTTCGCCACTTCGGCCGCCTGCTCGGCGCGGCGCGAGATGACCGAGACGATCTCGACGCCATCGATGTTCTTCAGGCCGTCGAGGTGCTTTTCGCCGAATGCTCCGGCGCCGGCGAGGGCAATGCGCATGAAGGTCTCCTGCAAGGCCCCTCCCGCTTGGCTGAGGGGCTAGGGGTGGGTGCGTGGAGGCGGGACTGGCCCTCCCCCGGCCCCTCCCGCACGCGGGAGGGGCGGATGAATCAAGCCGCGAGGCTGTGGCCGCTCATCACCGAGCGCGGCTCGAGGGCCTCGCCGGCGGTCTCTTCCGGCTGCAGGATCAGCGCGCCGAGCGCGGTGTTCGAGGCCGGGATATGGTAGAAGCGATAGAGGTCCTTGACCTTCTCGCCCAGCGCGCCGCGCATGATCAGCCACATGACGAGCTCGATGCCCTCGGACCCGCTCTCGCGCAGGTACTGGATGTGCGGCATCTTGCTCAGCGTCTCGGGATCCTTGATCAACTGGTCGATGAAGTTGAGGTCGAACTCCTTGTTGATCAGCCCGGCGCGCGGCCCCTGCAGCTGGTGGCTCATCCCGCCGGTGCCCCAGACGTGGACGTTGAGATCCTCGGGGAAGCTCTCGACCGCGGCCTTGATGCTGTCGCCGAGGTTGAAGCAGCGGCGACCGCTCGGCGGCGGGTAGGTCACGACGTTGACCGGGAACGGGATGATCCGGCACGGCCATTCCTCCGGCTCGCCGAAGATCATCGAGAGCGGCACGGTGCAGCCGTGGTCGACCTTCATGTCGTTCATGATGCACATGTCGAAATCGTCGAGGATCAGGCTCTGGGCCATGTGCCAGGCGAGGTCGGGATGGCCGATCACGTCGGGCACCGGGCGCGGGCCCCAGCCCTCGTCGGCCGGCTCGAACCTCTCGGCGCAGCCGATCGCGAAGGTCGGTATGATGTTCATGTCGAACGCGGTGGCGTGGTCGTTGTACACCAGCACGACGACGTCGGGCATGTTCTCGGGCCTGGCGATCCAGTCCTTGATCGGCTGGTAGCCCCTGAACACCGGGGCCCAGTAGTCGTTCTTCCAGTTGCCGGTCTCCAGCGCCGCGCCGAGGGCGGGGATGTGGCTGGAGGTGATGCCTGTCGTTACCCGGGCCATGTCAGTACTTCCCCTTGATCGAGCGCTGCCCTTCGGGCGAACGGCCGCCCTTGAGCATCATCTCGGCATATTCTTCCTGCGTCATGCCGGTCATCGACCCGGCGGCGAACTGGAAGCTCTTCCTGTCGGTGCTGAAAAGCTTGGACAGGAAGTAGATGTTCCCGCCCTCGTCGATCATCCCGTTGTAGTCTCGCGCGAGCACCGCCTTCTTGGCGGCGTCGGTCAGGTCCCACTCGTCGAGATAGGCCTTCTCGTCGGCGAGGAAGCGCTGGCGGTTCTCTTCCTTCATCAGGCTCATCGCGAACTGGTTGAGGTGATAGCCCTTGCGCGCCCGCTGCGCGGTGAACACGCGCGTGCCGGGAATGTCCTCGAATTCGGCGAGGTACTTGTGGATGTCGATCCGCTCTTTCTTGTCGGGCATCTCAATGGGTCCATTCGTAGGTCAGCGGGGCCTCGCGGAAGGCGAAGCGGTCGATGTGGCGCTCGATCACGCCGCGCATGCGCTCGTTCTCGGCCCGGTCGGCGGTGGTCAGGGTAATCCCGATACCGCCCGGCCGCGCGGTCATCACCGCGCTGGTCGTGTCGGAGAAGGGAAAGGCACCCATCCCGTCGCCCTCGTCGTAACTGGTCGCCATCTTGTGGCCCCAGTGGCTGACGAGCTGCCGGATGTAGCGCTCGGGCTTCTCGCAACGGGCGAAGCCTTGCGACGTCACCGGAGTTTCGGTTTGGCTCATAATCCGCGTTCCTTGAGGATCGCGTCGAGCCGCGGGTACACGCGGCGCGCGTTGCCCTCGAAGATCATGTGCTTCTCGTGCTCGGAGATATCAAGCGCGTCGATGTAGCGCTTGGTGTCGTCGAAATAGTGCCCGGTGGTGGGATCGATCCCGCGCACCGCGCCGACCATCTCGCTGCCGAACAGAATGTTCTTGTTCTCGATTACGTCGGCGAGGAGATTGATCCCCGGCTGGTGATAGACGCAAGTATCGAAGAACACGTTGTTCATGAGGTGCCGATCGAGGCTCGGCTGCTTGAGCATGTCGGCGAGGCCCCGGTAGCGGCCCCAGTGATAGGGCACCGCGCCGCCGCCGTGCGGGATGATCAGCTTCAAGGTCGGGAAGCGGGCGAACAGGTCGCCTTGCAGCAATTGCATGAAGGCGACGGTATCGGCGGCGAGGTAATAGCCGCCGGTCGCGTGCATCGCCGGGTTGCAGCTGCCCGAGACGTGGATCATCGCCGGCACGTCGAGCTCGCACATCGCCTCGTAGATCGGGAACCAGTATTCGTCGGTCAGCGGCGGATGCTGGAAATAGCCGCCGCCCGGGTCGGGGTTGAGGTTGCAGACGACGAAGTTCAGTTCCTCGACGCAGCGCTTGAGCTCGCGCACGCTTTCCGCAAGGTCCGACTTCGGGCTCTGCGGCAGCATGCAGCCGCCGACAAAGGTCTCGGGAAACAGCCGCGTGACGCGGTAGATGAGGTCGTTGCAGCGACGCGCCCATTCGCTCGCTACCGCCTGGTCGCCGACATGCGGCGCCATCGCGCTGGCGCGGGGGCTGAAGATGGTGATGTCGGCGCCGCGCTCCCGGATCAGGCGGAGCTGGTTGGCCTCGATCGTCTCGCGGATCTCGTCATCGGAAATGTCGGGATAAGGCGGCGGCGGGGTGCCCGCCTTGAACGCCGCCTTCTGCTCCTCGCGCCACGCGTCGTGGCCCCTGGGCAGGACGGTGTAATGGCCGTGGCAATCGATAATCAGGCTCATGCGTCCCTCGTGCTCTTGTTCTTCCCGGCGGCCTCGCGCTGGAGGCGGACGGTGCCGCGCGTCATCACCGGCTCGACGCCGAGCCCTTGCAGCGTCTTGGCCGATTCTTCCATCTCCGCCGCGCGGCGGGCGCCGTGGGTCGCCATCCGCTCGCGGTTGTAGGCGACCCGGTCGGCCCACGAGACGTTCTTCTCGCTGGCGTCGAGCGAAGCCATGACCTCGTCGAACACCCCCGCCGCCTCGGCCGCCGCGGCGCATTCGCTGGACAGAGCTTCGAGCCCTTTCACCATCACCGAGCGGATCATCTTGATCGCCGATGCCCGGCCGACCTCGTCACCGACCACGCGGATGCTCGAAAAGCCGAGGGCTTCCAGCAGCGGTTGCGCGGCCAGCGTGTGCGGACCGGAGATCAGCAGCGGCACCGCCAGCTTCGCCGGATTGACCGGTGCCATCACCGCCACGTCGACGTAGCGCCCGCCCGCGCGCTCGACGACGGCCGCCGCCTCGCGCTTAGTCGCGGGCGCGACCGAGTTGCAGTCGCACCACAGTGCGCCTTCGGGCAGCAGTGGCGCGTACTCGCGCGCGGCCGCAAGGGCCTGGTCGGCCGTGACGAGCGACAGCACGAACGAGCGATCGCGCAGCGCGGCGCTGGCGTCGTCACCGGTTTCGACGCCGTGTTTGCCCATCAGGGCGCGCCGATCGGCGAGGATGTCCCAGCCACGCGTTTCGCCTCGCCAGCCGGGAGCGGACGCGAAGGTTTCGCCGGCTTCGCCGAAGCCGACCAGCGCCACGCGAGGGCCGGGAAGGGAGGGAGTCGAGTCAGGCATCCTCTTGTCGGCGGTCGCTTACAGAATGTAAGTGTTGCTTACAAGTTTGCCGGAGCGGCATGGCCCTCTTGACGGGAGGGGCGACGCCGGTCCACCGGCGGCGAAATTTTGCGTGTGACGGAGAGTCGAATGGCAGGCGTCGTCGTCCAGAACATTGAACGCGCCGACAAAGCCGTGGTCGAGGGCCTCGGCAAGTGCGGCGTCGCCACGGTGCACGAGGCGCAGGGGCGCATCGGCCTGCTTGCGAGCTACATGCGGCCGATTTACCCCGGTGCGCGGATCGGCGCGAGCGCGGTGACGATCAGCGTGCCGCCGGGCGACAACTACATGGTCCACGCGGCGATCGAACAGGTGAGGGAAGGCGACGTGCTCGTCATCGCGCCGACTTCCCCGTGCGAAGACGGCTATTTCGGCGATCTCCTCGCCACCAGCGCACAGGCGCGCGGCTGCCGGGGCCTGATCATCGATGCCGGCGTGCGCGACGTGCGCGACCTACACGAGATGAATTTCCCGGTGTGGTCCAAGCGCATCTTCGCGCAGGGCACGATCAAGGCGAGCCTCGGCAGCGTCAACGTCGATGTGATCTGCGCCGGCGCCTTCATCCGGCCGGGCGACGTGATCGTCGCCGACGACGACGGCGTGTGCGTGGTCAGGCGCGAGGATGCGGCAAAAGTGCTCGAAAAGGCCCAGGCGCGCGAGGCCAACGAGGCCGAGAAGCGCGCGAAGCTGGCGAGCGGCGTGCTCGGCCTCGACATGTACGGCTTCCGCCAGAAGCTCAGCGACATGGGGCTGAAGTGGGTTTGACCTACGCTCCCGTCATGTGGATGCGCGGCGGCACCTCCAAGGGAGGGTACTTCCTTGCATCCGACCTTCCCGCCGATATCGCCGAGCGCGACGCGTTCCTGCTGCGCGTCATGGGCAGCCCGGATCCTCGCCAGATCGACGGCATGGGCGGTGCCGACCCGCTGACCAGCAAGGTCGCCGTGGTCCGCAAGTCGCGGCGCGAGGGGATCGACGTCGACTACCTGTTCCTGCAGGTGTTCGTCGACCAGGCGATCGTCACCGACCAGCAGAACTGCGGCAACATCCTCGCCGGCGTCGGCCCGTTCGCGATCGAGCGCGGCCTGGTGACGGCGCAGGAGGGCGAAACGCGCGTCGCCATCCACATGGAAAACACCGGCCAGGTCGCCGTCGCCACGGTGCAGACGCCTGCCCGCAAGCCGACCTATGTCGGCGACGCGCGGATCGACGGCGTGCCCGGCACCCACGCGCCGGTGCCGCTCGAATTCCGCGACACCGCCGGTTCGACCTGCGGCGCGCTGCTGCCGACCGGCAACGCGGTGGACCTGATCGAAGGCGTCCGCTGCACGCTGATCGACAACGGCATGCCCTCGATCGTATTCAAGGCCGTCGATGTCGGCGCAACGGGTTACGAAAGCCGCGCCGAGCTCGACGCCGCCGAGGACCTCAAGGCGCGCATCGAAAGGATCCGCCTCGCGGCCGGGCCGCTGATGAACCTCGGCGATGTCAGCAAGAAGTCGGTGCCGAAGATGATGCTCGTCGCCCCGCCGAGGAGCGGTGGCGCGGTATCGGTGCGCAGCTTCATCCCGCACCGCGCCCATGCCTCGATCGGCGTCCTCGGCGCCGTCAGCGTGGCGACGGCGTGCCTCGTCCCCGGTTCGCCGGCGGCCGAAGTGGCGCAAATACCCGAGGGCCGCCGCAAGACGTTGTCGGTCGAGCACCCGAGCGGCGAGATGAGCTGCGTGCTCGAAGTCGACGAGAGGGGCGAGGTCGTCAGCTCCGCGCTGCTGCGGACCGCCCGCAAACTGATGGATGGAATTGTCTTCGCATGAGTGCCGACACGGTTGAGCGCATCGTCTCCTGGAACCGGAATCCCTCGAAGCCGACTTTCGCGCCGCCCCCCGGCGCGGTGGACGCGCATTGCCACGTGTTCGGGCCCGAGGCGCAGTTCCCGTTCAGCTCAAGGGCCAAGTACCTGCCCGCCGACGCGACGCCGGAGATGCTGTTCGCGCTGCGTGACCATCTCGGATTTGAAAGGAACGTCATCGTCCAGGCGAGCTGCCACGGCAGCGACAACCGCGCGACGCTGAACGCCATCGCGAGGTCCAACGGCAGGGCCCGCGGCGTCGCGGTGGTCGACCCGGCGATCTCGGACGAGGAACTCCACGCGCTGCACGCAGGCGGCATGCGCGGCGTGCGCTTCAACTTTCTCAAGCGGCTGGTCGACAACGCGCCGAAGGACAAGTTCCTCGAAGTCGCGCGGCGACTGCCGCAAGGCTGGCACGTGGTGATCTATTTCGAGGCCGATATCCTCGAGGGCCTGCGCGGATTCATCGACGCGATCCCGGTGCCGGTCGTGGTCGATCACATGGGCCGGCCAGACGTGACCCAGGGCCCTGACGGCCCCGACTTGCGCGCCTTCCGCCGCCTGCTCGAGAGCCGGCCGGACATCAACTTCAAGCCGACCTGCCCCGACCGGCTCGATCCCTCCGGCGACCCGTGGGACAAGTTCGCCGAGGCGGTTCGCCCGCTGGTCGAGGACTATCCCGATCGCTGCATCTGGGGCACCGACTGGCCGCACCCGAACCAGCAGAAGGTCCTGCCCGACGACGGCCACATCGTCGACATGATCCCGCGCATCGCGCCGACGGCCGAGCTGCAGCACAAGCTCCTCGTGGCCAATCCGGAGCGCTTGTACTGGGCGCACTGAATCCGCTCGACCGGCCCGTCTGGACCAGCCTGACGGGCGCCCACGCGCACCTCGCGCTCGGCGAGGGCCACGCGCGCCGCTACCGGCCGGACGTCAATCGCTTCATCGCCGGTCCCGATGAGAAACGCGAGACGCTGGCGGCGATGGCCGCGCTGATCGAGCCCGGCGACGAGGTGCTCGTCGTCCAGGCGGAGCCGATCCCCGACTTGCCCGGTGTGACGCGCGCGCTCAGCCGCGTGGCCGTGCAGATGGTGCACGACGGCCCGCCGCCGCAAGGCGACGATCGCGCCATCGTCCCGCTCGGCGAAGCCGACGCGCTCGAAATGCTCGCTCTGGCGACGCTGACCAACCCGGGACCTTTCCGCGAGCGTACGCCGCTGATGGGCGATTTTTTCGGCGTGACGCGCGACGGGCGACTCGCGGCGATGGCCGGCCAGCGCATGCGCCCGCCCGGCCATGTCGAACTGAGCGGCGTGTGCACGCACCCGGATTTTCGCGGCGAAGGGCTCGCCACGCGTCTCTCCGCCCACGTCACCCGCGCGATTCTCGCCCGCGGCGAAACGCCGTTCCTCCACGCCTGGAAGGACAACGCGGGCACCATCGCGCTCTACGGGAAGCTCGGCTACCGCATCCGCCGCGAGATGAACGTCGCGGTGTTCGTGCGCGCCTAGCGTCCGCCGACGCTCATCTCGGCGCCGTCGGGATCGAGAATCTTGCCGACGCGCATCCCGTGAAGGTCTTTCGGTGCCTCGCTGAAGGTCACGCCCCGCGCGTCCCGCTCGGCGTAGAAGGCGTCGATATCGTCGCTGTCGAAGCCCAGCTCGACCGTCGCGGCCGGATGCTCGTCGGTTGCCCCGTGGAGGGCCAGCGTCGTCTCGCCGGTCGCGAACTCGCTCCAGTCGGGCGAGGCGAACTTGAGCGGCAGACAGAGCGCGTCGCGATGAAAGGCAACCGCCTGATCCATGTCGGAGACGAACTTGATCACGTAGCGCAGCCGCATGGCGATTCCTCCGCCCGTGCGTCCCTCAAGGAACTCTATCACAGGCCGCGCTTCACCGAAATCATTTGACTTTTCGCGCCTTCGTCGCCATCTGCGCGCCATCGAGACGCCTGGCAGCGTGAACTGGCGGGCATAATCCGCCCCGGCCGCGTCTCGGTTCTTCCCAAGAGCTTCCCATTTCACGCGGGTCGTTCACCGGGTCCCGCGAGAGCAAGGCTTTCGTCGGTGCCCAACACCCGCCTCAGCGCGCGCATTGGCGCGCGCTGTCGCATATTTGCGAGTTTAAATAAGAACATGACATTCGAAACACTCGGGCTTTCGCAGCCCGTCGTCCAGGCGCTGGCGCTGAAGGGCTACGACAGCCCGACGCCGATCCAGGCCCAGGCGATCCCTACCGTCCTTACCGGCCGAGACCTGCTCGGCATCGCCCAGACCGGCACCGGCAAGACCGCCGCGTTCATGCTGCCGTCGATCGACCGGCTGGTCGCCGCGAACAGGCGGCCGGCGCCGCGCACCTGCCGGATGCTGGTGCTGGCCCCGACGCGCGAGCTTGCCGGGCAGATCGCCGTCAGCGCGCGCGACTATGCCCGCTTCGCCCACCTCAAGGTCGCCACCGTGTTCGGCGGCACCTCGATCGGCCGCAACAAGCAGGACCTCGCCCGCGGCGTCGACGTGCTCGTCGCCACGCCGGGCCGCCTCGTCGACCTCGCCGACCAGCGCGCGGTCGACCTGTCGCAGGTCGAGATCCTTGTCCTCGACGAGGCCGACCAGATGCTCGACCTCGGCTTCATCCATGCCTTGAGGCAGATCGTGAAGCTGATCCCCCAGCAGCGCCAGACGCTGCTGTTCTCGGCGACGATGCCCAAGGCGATCCGCCAGCTGGCCGACCAGTACCTCAGCAATCCCGCCCAGGTCTCGGTCGCGCCCGCGGCCACCACCGCCGAGCGCGTCGAGCAGCAGGTCGCCTTCTGCCAGAACGCCGAGAAGCAGGCGTTCCTCACGATAACCCTGCGCGATGGCCTCGCCTCGAAGCAGATGGACCGGGTGCTCGTCTTCACCCGCACCAAGCACGGCGCCGACCGCGTGGTGAAGAAGCTCGGGCTCTCGGGCATCCGCGCCAACGCCATCCACGGCAACAAGAGCCAGCCGCAGCGCGAAAAGGCGCTCGGCGAGTTCCGCCGTGGCGACGTGCGCATCCTCGTCGCGACCGACATCGCCGCGCGCGGGATCGACGTTTCCGGCGTCAGCCACGTGATCAACTTCGAGTTGCCCAACGTGCCCGAGCAATACGTCCACCGCATTGGCCGCACTGCGCGCGCCGGCGCCGCGGGCGTCGCCATCTCGCTCTGCGCGCCGGACGAGAAGGCGTACCTGCGCGACATCTGGCGGCTGACCAAGGCCAACCTCGAGGAAATCGGCCTGCCCGAAGGCCTCGCCGCCGAGGCGAGCCGCGTCAATGCCAGGGCTCCCGGAGAACGCCAGGCCGAACTCCAGGAGCGGCGCGAGTTCTCCGCCGAACAGCGCCGCCGCTTCCCGCCGCGCAAGAAGGCCAAGGTTCATGCCAAGCCGCGCGGCGGCGAACCGCACGCGGCGCACGGCCAGAAGCCCGGCGGCAACGCCGGCAACCGTCGTCGCTTCAACAAGCAGCGCCGCAACGCCGGCTGACGCCTCGCCCCTCGCCTCGCGACCCGTCCGGTGCTATCCAGTGCCGGATGGGGCGAGGAGAGACATGATGGCGGACCTCACCCGGCGTTCGGCAATCGGCGCAGCTTCGCTCGGAGCGGCGGGCCTGACCCTTGCCGTAACCGGCGGCGCCGCGGCCGAGGACGCGCCGGCGCTCGTCCCGGCTTTCGCCGGCAACCACCAGCCCAAGCCGCTCAAGTTCGATCCGGCGAAGCTCACCGGCCTGTCGGAAAAGCTGATCACCTCGCACTGGCAGAACAATTACCAGGGCTCGGTGAAGGGCCTGAACACGGTCGAGCAGAAGCTCGCCGCGGCTATGGCGGACAAGGACTTTGCGCCGCTGATCTACAGCGGCCTCAAGCGCGAGGAGCTCCACCGGACCGGCTCGGTCGTGCTGCACGAGAACTACTTCGACGGGCTCGGCGGCGACGGCAAGCCGGCCGGCGAGATCGCCCAGGCGCTGGCCACCGCGTTCGGCTCGCTCGACGCGTGGGAAGCCGAGTTCCGCCGCACGGCGATGTCGCTGTCGGGCGGTTCGGGGTGGGCGATCCTCGCCTACAACCGGCACACCCGGTCGCTGCACAACTACTGGGCGTGGGACCACATGCACGGCGCCGTCACCGGCGCGCCGCTGATCGCGCTCGACATGTACGAGCACAGCTATCACATGGATTACGGCACCGCGGCCGCGAAATACGTCGACGCGGTGATGGCCAACCTCGATTGGGAAACCGTCGACAACCGTTACAAAACGGCCCGCGCCTAGCTCAGTCCGCTCGATCCAGCCGGGCTGATTGCCGCCGGCGCCACCGTCGCCAGCCATAACCGCAGCTGATCAGCCCGAAGCCGCACGCCAGCGCGATTCCGCCAACGATGAGCGCGGCGAGGCCGACCGCGCCGGTCAGGCCCAGCAAGAATTGCGACAGGAACTGGAGGACGGATTTCAAAGCGCTTCACCCCGTTGCCGGTAGGATAAGCGTTTGAAGGCCGCAAACTATCCCCCGAATGTCACAGACCCAGATCAGTCAGGCCCGGATGGCCGGCCGGCCGGGGCCCTTGCGGCCAGCGGTACAGGCGGTCCGTCTCGGCGATGGCGAGATCGTTGATGCTGGCGTGGCGCACGGCCATGTAGCCTTCGTCGTCGAATTCCCAGTTCTCGTTGCCGTAGGAGCGGAACCACTGGCCGTCGGCATCATGCCACTCATAGGCGAAGCGCACGGCGATGCGGTTGCCGCCAAAGGCCCACACTTCCTTGATCAGCCGGTACTCGAGCTCCCTCGCCCACTTGCGCTGGAGGAAGGCGACGATTTCGTCACGGCCGGCGATGAACTCGTCGCGGTTGCGCCAGCGGCTGTCCGGCGAATAGGCGAGCGCGACCGTCTCCGGATCGCACCGGTTCCACGCGTCCTCCGCCGCGCGGACCTTCTGCGCGGCGGTCTCGGCGGTGAACGGCGGGAGCGGCGGGCGCGTCACGGCTTGGCCGACGGCGGTGGCGGCGCACCCGGACGCCGCGGCGGCACGAACGGCGGCGGGGGCGTCCGCTTGTGGGCGGCGAAGAAGCGGAAAATGTCGTCCATGCTCGGGCCGATGATCGTGCCGTGGTCGAGGCCGGTCTTCTCGATATATTCGCCCTCGACGCCGAGTTCCTTCATCGTCGCCGCCCAGGTGCGTGTGCCCGCCGGCGGCACGACGTTGTCGGCGCTGCCCTGGGTGATCATCAGCGGCAGCTTGGCTTCCTTGAAGGGCTCGAGCAGCGTCTTCTCGTTCGGCTGCATCATGAATGCCGCCGGGGCGATCGCCGCCGCTGCAGCCCAGATCTCCGAATGCTTCTGGCCGAGGAAGATCGTGCCCGCGCCGCCCATCGAATGGCCCATCAGGTAGATGCGGTTGGGATCGATATCGAAATCGTGCTGCGCGAGCGCCACCACGTTGAGCACGTCGAGCTCGGACAGTTGGGTCAGGTTGGAGGGCTTGATCGGCCCGCCGCCGATGAGGATCACCGGCGAGCCGTACCACCCGGTGAAGTTGTAGCCCATCGGCCCGACGACGACGTAGCCGCCCTCTTCGGCGAGATCGACCAGCCGGTCGCGGACGATGAAGTTGGAATCCCCGCCGTAGCCGTGCAGCGCGACGATCAGCGGCGCCGGCACCCCCGGCTTCACCTTCGACGAGACGTACAGCGTGTATTTCATCACTTCGCCGGTCGGCAGGGTATAGCTCTTCTGCTGCACCCGCGGATCGGGCTTGAGCTGCGGCATCCGCGGCGGGCCGTTGGCCGGGCGAGCCCCGTCGGCCGCCGGTGCCTGCGCCGGCAGCGTTTGCGGCGCCAGCAGCGCCAGCCCCATCGCCGCGATGGCGAAAGCTGATGCGCGAACGGTTGCTCTCATGGCGATTCCCCTCCGTCTGCCCTAACTGGACAAGCGGTAACAGGCGCGCAACGGCGGGACAACGCCCGCCTTGTCGCAAACGGTCGCTGGGCGGGAATCAGGCTTCCAGCGTCATCCTGACGAAATCCACCGTCTGCCGCGTCGCCGCGGCGAACTCGTTCGCGGTGGCCATGAAGCTGCCGAACTGCGAGAACTGGTCGGGCGTCATGCCGTCGAACTCGTAGGCCTGGCGAAAGCTCGGCAACTTGAGCAGCTTTTCGACGCTCGCCTGGTTCGGCTCGCGCTCGATCGCCTTGGGATCGAACGGCTCGAGTTCGTCCTCCACCGCCATCAGCCCGGCAATGTAACTCGGCGGGCAGGTGTAGACCATGTCGCTGCCCGCGAAGTCCTGGATGTGGCGGCTGACGGTCTTGCCGGTGCGCTCGTCCTTTTCGACGCGCATCGAGCACTGCAGCATCTTCGACGGGTGGCCGATGTCCTTGCCGTGCCAGTAGGCGCGCTTGAGCACCGCTTCCTCGCCGTCGCGGATTTCCGGCAGGCTGAGATCGATGCCGCGCGCCTTGGCCTCGGCGCTCCAGTCACCGAGCTGACCGAGGCGGCTCGACATGTGGGTGATGACGCTTCGCCAGTTGACCAGATCCACGCCCGCCGCCTTGGCGCGCAGCAGGCCGGCGCTCACCGCGGCGCGGCAGCGCACGTACTGGGCGACGGTGAAGCTGGTGGTGTTGTTGGTGCTGATGCCGCGCGCGGTCAGCTCCTCGAGAATTTCGTAGCCTTCCTTCGAGCCCGGCAGCTTGACCATGACGTTGGGCCCCTGCGCCGCGATCGTCAGGCCCATGGCCAGCATCTTTTCGCCGTCGGTGACGAAGCGCGGATCGACCTGGCCAGAGAGAAAACCGTAGCGACCGCCGGACTTGTCGAACACCGGGCGGATCGCCTCGGCGCCGCGCTTCACGAGGTCGAGGTAAGCTTGCCAATAGACGCCCTCGACGTCGAGCGCCGGATCGGCCTTGGCGATGGCGCGAATGCGCTCCGACCAGCCCTTCGGATCGAGCTTGATCGCCTGCAGGCTGAGCGGCGGGTTGGTCGTCACGCCACGGAAGCCCATCGTTCCGCTCGAGCGGATGGTGTCGTCGTCGTACAGGCGCGCGAGCTGCTCGGCCCAGTCGGCTTCCTTGCCGGCCGGCGCCTTGGCCAGCGTCTCGGCCTTCCAGCTGGGGTAGATCAGCGGTGAGGAATCCCACCAGATTTCGGCGTCGGGATTTGTCGCGGCGAGCTTTTCGAGGACGTTCTGGGTCATGGCGGCCCCATGCCCCCGGCGGGGGCGAAAGGTCCAGCCATTTTCCTTGGAAGCCGCCAAAAGCCCAGCTTTGCCGTTCGTGTCAAAGTGTCGCAGCGATGAAGCAGGTGTTGTTGCCCTGCATCGGGCGGCTACAATGGCCCGCATGAACCGGTCGCTCTACCGTCTCGCCGTCGCCTGCGCGTTGTTCGCCGCGCCGGCAGCGTTGTCCGCGCAATCGGCCGGCGAGGGCGCCGGCGGCCCTGCCGACCAGGGCATTCTCGTCACCGGCAAGATTCGCAAGGTCGACCCCGAGAAAGTGACGCGCGAAGCGCGCTCCATCAGCCGGGAAACCGACGTTCTCTACGAACCGCTGGCCCGCTTCGAGGGCTATGCGTGTCCCGGCGTGCTCGGCCTCAAGCAGGACTATGCGGAAATCTTCGTCGGCCGCCTGCGCCAGATCGCCGAACAGTTGCACATTCCGCTGGCGAAGAACGGGGATTGCACGGCCAACATTATCGTCGCCTTCACCGACGACGGCCGCGCCGATCTCGCCGAGATGCAGCGCAAGTCGAAGTTCCTGTCGCAGATTCTCGATCCGAAGGAACGGCACGAACTGCTCGACGAACCGGGCCCCGTGCGGGTGGTGTCAGTCGTCGAAACCCGCATGCAGAACGGCTCGCTCGTGCCGCGGGCCCAGCATCTTGCGGGAAGCGTGAGCGAGCTTCCGACCGGGCACATGGAAGGCGGCCAGTCGCTGATCTCGACCGGGTCGAAACGGGAAATCGCCAACGTGGTCGTGCTGTTCGACCGCAGCAAGATAACGGGCAAGAGCCTGCAGCAGCTGGCGGACTACACGGTGATGCGCGTGTTCGCCTACACGCGCGACGCCAAGGGCGAGAAGGCGCCGGATTCGATCCTCACCTTGTTCGACGAAACGAACGACACGCCGCCGCCGGGGCTCACCGAATTCGACCGCGCCTATCTCACCACGCTCTATGAAGGGCCAGCCTACGTGCGCGGCATCGGCAAGCTGCTGCGCGTGGCGCAGAACCTCGACAAGCTGCATTCGATCAACGGCGAGTGGGACTACGACGGCGAGGGCGCCGACAAGTAAGCGCCCGCTCGTCGCCCGCCGTGTTGACGTCGCGACTCCTGAACAGCCAGTGGCCGTCGTTGTGCGCGACTTCGTCCACGCCGTTGCGTTGCGGCGAGGAGCCTGGCCGGATCGTCGAGCGTGCTCGTCGCGCTCAGCCGGCGGCCGGCTTGCTTGCGGAGGCGGACGGTCCCGGCCCGGCGCCGAGCGCCATCGGATCCCAGTGCTCGTCGGCCTTGCCGTCGACGAACCGGTACATGTCGAACCAGGTCGTGGTGTAGGTCTCGCCGGTCGTCGTGCCGGGTATCGGCAGCGTGCGCACCGTGCTGACGGTGACATAGTCGCCCTCGGCCTGCACGGCCACGACCGGGCTGGTCAGCTTGTCGCAAGTCGGCGTCGGCTGCTGCTTGGCGACTTGCGTGAAGTAATAGACCACGCCCGCCAGGCCCGACTTCGCGACCGGATTATGCTGGATGTACTTGTCGGTCAGCCACTCGCCCGCGCGGTTCCACTGGTGGCACTGCAGCAGCTCCTTCATGATGTGCAGCGTCGCCTGCTTGTTCCTGTTGAGCTTGGCGTCCTTGCTGGTGAACAGCGCCTCGGGATTGGGCGCCGCGACGACCGGATCGCTCAACGGGCGCTGCTGGGCGGCGGCGGGCATCGAGGCGGCGAGCGCCATGACGGCGGCGGCGGCAAGCAAGGTCTTCATCGGAACATCCTCCCCGGGAACGGCTTTGCCCTACATGATGCACGCTGCGCGCACTTTGTCCATCGCCTGCACTTGCTGCATCGCAGCAAAGCCCCTATGTGCGCCCCCGAAACTTCCCCGAATCCCGAAAGCTTAGACCATGTCCCTCCGCAACGTGGCCATCATCGCGCACGTAGACCACGGCAAGACCACCCTGGTGGACCAGCTGTTCCGCCAGTCCGGCACCTTCCGCGACAACCAGCGCGTGGAGGAGCGGGCCATGGATTCGAACGATCTCGAGAAAGAGCGCGGCATCACCATCCTCGCCAAGTGCACCTCGGTCGAGTGGCACGGCACGCACGTCAACATCGTCGACACCCCCGGCCACGCCGACTTCGGCGCCGAGGTCGAGCGCATTCTTTCCATGGTTGACGGCGTGATCCTGCTGGTCGACGCGGCGGAAGGCCCGATGCCGCAGACCAAGTTCGTCACCGGCAAGGCGCTCGGCCTCGGCCTCAGGCCGATCGTCGTCGTCAACAAGATCGACCGCCCCGACGCGCGCCCCCACGAGGTGCTCGACGAGGTGTTCGACCTGTTCGTCAACCTCGACGCGAGCGACGAGCAACTCGATTTCCCGGTGCTCTACGCCTCCGGCCGCGCCGGCTACGCCAGCGAGGACCCGAACGCGCGCGAGGGCGACCTCAGCCCTCTGTTCAGGTGCATCGTCAATCACGTCCCGGCGCCCGACCTCGACGAGGACGGCGCCTTCGCGATGCTCGCCACCCTGCTCGACCGCGACAACTTCCTCGGCCGCATCCTCACCGGCCGGATCGAGAGCGGTCGCCTTGAAACCGGCATGCCGATCAAGGCGCTCGACGTCGCCGGCAACCTCGTCGAGGCCGGCCGCGCCACCAAGGTGTTCGCCTTCCAGGGCCTCGAGCGCGTGCCCGTGCTCCATGCGAAAGCGGGCGACATCGTCGCCATCGCCGGGCTGACCGAGGCGACCGTCTCCAACACCCTGTGCGATCCCGAGGTTACCGCTCCGATCGCCGCGCAGCCGATCGACCCGCCGACCCTCGCGATGACTTTCGCCGTCAACGACAGCCCCTATGCCGGGCGCGAGGGCGACAAGGTGCAGAGCCGCGTGATCCGCGACCGGCTGGAGCGCGAGGCCGAAGGCAACGTCGCCATCCGCGTCACCGAAAGCCACGACAAGGACGCCTTCGAGGTCGCCGGCCGCGGCGAGCTCCAGCTGGGCGTGCTGATCGAGACGATGCGTCGCGAAGGCTTCGAGCTCTCCATCAGCCGCCCGCGCGTCCTGTTCCGCGACGCTCCCGGCGGCGGGCGGGAGGAGCCGTACGAGACCGTCGTCGTCGACGTGGACGACGAATTCGCCGGCACCGTCATCGACAAGATGGCGCTGCGCAAGGCGGAGATGACCGACATGCGCAGCGGCGGCGGCGGCAAGACCCGCCTCACCTTCAGCGCCCCCAGCCGCGGCCTGATCGGCTATCACGGCGAGTTCCTCAGCGATACCCGCGGCACCGGCGTGATGAACCGCGTGTTCGAACGCTATGGCCCCTACAAAGGCCCGATCACCGGTCGCATCAACGGCGCGCTGATCAGCATGGAGCAGGGCGAGGCGGTGGCTTACGCGCTCAACGCGCTGGAGGAGCGCGGGACGCTGTTCGTCAGCCCCGGCGACAAGCTCTACGTCGGCATGATCATCGGCGAAAACGCCAAGCCGCAGGACCTCGAGGTCAATCCGCTCAAGTCCAAGCAACTCACCAACTTCCGCGCCAGCGGCAAGGACGAGGGCATCCGCCTCACCCCGCCGCGCAAGATGACCCTCGAACAGGCCATCGCCTACATCCAGGACGACGAACTGGTCGAAGTGACGCCGCAGAGCATCCGGCTGCGCAAGCGCTACCTCGACCCGCACGAGCGGAAGAAGGCGGCGAGGGCGGCGGCCTAGTCGGTCCCGCTCCGCCCCCAAGGACGAGGCGGGGCGGCATTCCTCGCGACGGGTGACGGCCCGGAAAAAGGGATCGTAAGCGGCGGCACGCCGCCGTGCGTTCACGCGACGGCGAGCCGTTCGACGGTGTCGGACAGCTTGTCGAGCCCGGCATAGATGCCGATGCGCACCGCATCCGGGGACGAATTGGCGCCCAGTTTGGTCATCATGTTGGCGCGGTGGATCTCGACCGTGCGCGGGCTGATGCCGAGGGCGCGGCCGATTTCCTTGTTGGAGAGGCCGTCGACGAGGTGGGTCAGCACATCCCGCTCGCGGCCGGTCAAGTCGTGAACGCGGGCCCTGGCGCGGGAGCGGAGGAGTTCCTGTCGGACGATGCGGTCGTCGCAGTTCGACACGCGCTCGAAGACGCGGTCGAGCAGGCGCTCGTCGAATGGCCAGCGCAGGTAATCGAGCGCGCCGGCCCGCATGGCGCTGACGACATGTTCCGGCTGCGGGTCCTTTGCGTAGCCGACCACGGGCATGATCGCCCGGGCGCTCTTGCGCAGCCTGTCGATCGTCTGCGCGAGGCTGCCCACCGGCTCGTCGCAGAGGAAGATGAGGCCGTTTGCCGTTCCTCCCAAGTTCAGCTCGGCAAGGCCTTCGTAGATTTCCACGTGGGCATCGCGCGCGTTGAGTTCATGGGAAATCCGCGCCCTGCGGCGCACGTCGGGATCGATCACATTGATGCGCATGGTCATCACAGGCCCCTTCCTCGGCAACTCGTCCGTCGCCCGGGGGCGGGTTATGTAGGGGATTGTGCTTAGACAACGTGGAGGACCACTAGGGGTTCGCCCTTAGGCCTTTGGTTTGCTCGCGGCTCTTGGAAGTCACTTCGGTCCCGTTCCGACCCATTGTGCCGATGCGTCAATGAGGTTACCAATCACCTCCGAAGGGCGCGGCGTCGGAGCCGAAAAAAGTTTGGACAGATTGTCACGCATGGACGAGACCAGTCACGAGCCGGTGGCAAGCGGCGCCCCAAAGATCGCGGCCGACAGCCGGCACGCGGAGCTCGTTGAAATCGTCAAGACGTTGGAACACGGCGTGGAGAGGGTTGAGGCGCTTGGTTTGACGCTCGCCGCGGCTCTGCTCGACCACGCCGCCGCGGAGACGAGGCGCCATCTGGGGGACTGACAAAGGCTTCTTCCGCTCGTTGCGAGCCTGGTTCGATCTGGGGGCAATGAATTCTGATGACTGTAATCGATCGCGTTCCAGCCGAGGTGCTCGCGGATCTCACCCAAAAGCAGGTCGAGGTGCTCGATCTGCTGCTGCAGCACAAGACCACCAAGCAAATCGCCCGCGAGCTCGAGATCGCGCCCAACACCGTCGATGCCCGCATTGCTGCCGTGCGCGAAAAGTGGGGGACCCTCGACCGCAAGGCGACCGCCCGGGTCTATTCACACCTGCTCGAGACTTGTGAGAAACCCACATGTGGTTTTTCGCCTCTCGAAACCGACCTCCATAACGATCAGGTGTTCCTCCGGGAACTGCCCGGGTCGCCCTTTTTCGCGGTAGCCGATGCCCAGTCGTTCGGGCATTGGCCGGCGTGGCAAGGACGGCCGGGAGTCCTGGAGGCTCTCGATGCCCGTTTCGGCAAGTTTGGGAGG
>Ga0207657_10000205_pt1 | contig 60867 bp, 84 predicted proteins | sample KBSC33metaG_FD_184316 | JGI IMG/M metagenome (GOLD analysis project Ga0207657, IMG submission 184316) | Corn rhizosphere microbial communities from Kellogg Biological Station, Michigan, USA - KBS C3-3 metaG (SPAdes) (version 2) | ecosystem: Host-associated > Plants > Roots > Rhizosphere > Soil ...
CCCCGGTGTTGAGGGGCGCTACCTCGTTCGCGAGTGAAGCGTCAGGCGTGGTCACCCGGTCACACTAGCGCCCGAACACCGTTTCTAGCAACCCCACCCTTACCCCGGGGACCAGGCGTGTTGTTCCCATCGGCGGGGTTGGCCTGGGGTGAAGGAACCTTCCCAGACGGGGACGTGCTGGGGGTCGTGCCGGTTGAGCCCGGAGCCTGTGCGCCACCCGGCCCCACGGGCACGTTGGTCCCGGTGGGCTTTCCACCTGTGTCTGGTGCCCCGAGGACGTGGTGGAGCGCTGCCCCCAACTGCTCCGCCTCCGCCAACTGCTCGACGGTGAACTTGAATCCCAGCAGGGGAAAGACCAGTGGTGCCAGCACCGGAGCCTTGTGCAGCATCTGGAGAAGCAGGTGCCGGTTGATCTCGTCCTGCGAAGGAACGTCGCTGTCGTCCATACCGAACACCCGCCGAATGGCGTCGTCACTGATGAGCGCGTTCTCCCAGAGCCACTGCGCCTCAGGCCCGATGTTCTCACGAACGCGGACCGCGCTGCTGTCGAACCACACGATGAGATCGCCGTAGTCGCCTGCGCCCTGGAGTGCGGTCAGCGCGGGGTGCAGCCACCCAGAGGTGAGCGACCCACAGATCAGGTTCATCTGCGCCTGGAGGTAGTTGTTCACCCAGTCCTGGGTGATGAGGGCACCGGTCCAGTGCTGAAGGTCTTCCATGCCCGTGAGCATGGCGGCAGGCATGTCCATCGCTACGGCAAGGCGACCGATGGCTGCGTTGCGAAGTTCTAGGACCTTGTCAGAGAACGGGGTGTCGAAGGTGAAGTGCTGCATGGCCGCGATGTCTTCTTTGTCACCACGGATCAGGATGGGGACACGAGCGGCGGCTGAGGTGCGGTCCTGGATGGCGGTGGACATCACCTGCATCAGGAAGCGCATGAAGGGATCGACGTCAGCGTCCTCGGAGTCTTCATCCGCAGCCAGACCAGGGAGGGTCATGCCATCTGGCACTGCGAAGATACCTGCTGAGATCAGGCGACTGATGGCGCTAGCCTCGATGTGCTGGTCGTACAGGATGATCTCCTGCATGGCCGTGAGCGCTGCCTTGGCGGGGCTGTCAGCCCGCCAGTTGAACCGGGGGTGTGGACGCCAGATGCGGACGGCTACGACGCCCTCGTCTTTTTCATCGACCTGATGGTCTGTCTGGGCACTGTCCCCAGTCTTCACAGTGATGACCTTGTTGCGCGACACCACCTGTTCGGGACTGTAGGCCGTCCACTCAGCGACCGGACTGTCGTTCTCAGTGGTCGTGTCGACCGCACCGATGCTGATGGTCTCACCCGTGACCGTGAGAAAGACACCGGTCGCGTCTAGCCAGGCCGACTGTCCCCCAGCGCCGCCAGCGAACCCGTCGAGCAGGCGCTGAGCCGGATGATTTGCGTCTGGACCCGGCTTCTCGGGAGTACCCACGTCCAGCGGAGCGGGCTCACCATCAGTCACTCGTGCGATGACCAGGCGACACTGGGACATCGTCTGCCCAGTGATGCGGGCCGCTGCCCTGAGCTCTGGTACAGCGTCGTACATCTCGAGTGCGAGCCGCTGCCAGGCTTCACCGATCTGAGAGTTTCCAGCCTTGCTCGCAAGACGATCAGCAAGCCTCTCCGCCGCAGCGGTCATCGACTTGGGGGCGACCGTGTTCTTGACCGGAGGGCGTGGGCGGCTGGCAGGCATGCGCGCACCCTAAGTCCACAGGCCCGCCTCCTACAACTGGAGGCGGGCCTGGGACCGGGGAGGCTTAGCGGTCAGGTCTGTTGGTGAGCCAATCTGCGGCACCCATGATAGCAGTCGCAGACAAGGAGAAGGCAGGCCAGAGAACCAGGAACGTTTTCCAGTCGGCGAGGGGGGTTCGGTAGGCTTTCCAGTCAGTAAGAACGCCCAACTTCACGTTGAGAACCCAGACGGCGAAGGCAGCGGCACCGGCAGCGACGTAGATAGAAACGCACCACCAGCAGCCGACCAGGTAGGCCAGATTGCCTTCGGGCTTGCGGTTGACAACCCAGTCACGGGGACGTTTGATCAAGGGGAGATGGTCCTCTGTGATGAACCACGTGACGCGGGCCACACCCAGCGCCAAGAGGATGAACAAGAACACGGTCATCAGTAGTCCTTCAAGTAGTCGAGATCGGTGTTGTCCTCGGACTTGGCCTTGCTCTTCTTTGACGTGATCCGCTTGGTCGTGGCCTCGATCGGCTTGGCCTTGGGCGCGTGGGTGAGACGTACTCTTGGAACACCCGCGATAGTGCAAGACATGTAGTGCTCTTTCTGTGAGTTAGAGAAGGTCGGCAAGCTCTTCTTCGATCGGGCACCACCCCTCACAGAGAACCTTGAGCTTCTGCAGCGGATCTGTCTCCATCCGCCCAGTGTCCCGCGCTGCGTCGTTCCGGTAGTCGAAGACCGTGGGGCTGCCGTGCGCCACCCGCGTGACCACCAGCACCCGCAGGTCCTTGAGAAGGATGCGGTCGTCCCGCTTGAGATCACGTGCGTTGACTGTGTGTACCGGGCTCACCATTGGTTACCTTCTCTTTCAGCGCCAGCAGCCGCCAAGACATGACTTCAAGTTCACAAGACGAGGTACAGGTAGAGCAGAACCCGAAGTTCTCGTGCGAGATGATGATGCAGCCTAGTCTCATCTGTCGAGGTGCCCTGGCTGCCCGCTGTAGCGACAAAAGTTCACGATCGATGGGATTGCTTGGATCTAGGTCTACCATCCTTCCTCCTCAGGAGATACCGTCGGCAGGTCCCAGAGAACCTCGAGACGGTTGGTGGGAGACGCAGCCTGCCAGTAGACCGAATAGTCGTCGTAGGTGTCACGCTGGGGGATGATTCTGTGTTTTTCCAGAAGATAGAGGGCATTGGCGACCTGCCGGTATGATAGATGCGCCCAACCTTCACCCATGGCCTGACGGATGTCATTCACGGATAGCGCGGTCTCGCTGCCCCGCAGCACGGCCAGCACTGTGTCCCGGATGGTCTGGTTGTAGACGCGCTTGCTCATGGTGACAGTGGCTCACATGTGTCGCTGGGTGCACCGGTCCAGGTGATCTCCCCGTTGCGATGAATGACGTGCGGCTCAGCGGTGATGCGAGTGCAGGTCACTTGGGTGGTCTCTCTTTGAACACCGTTGACCTTGTCTGAGTTCTTTGGGTTGGTGACGTACACGGTCCGGGTCGAGGGACAATCGCTCATGACGTAGGAAGAGCCGGTCGTCCGCCGTGGCCAGGACAGAAGGATGAACCCGGCGCGGTGAGACTGCCACAGCCCGTGCGAGTGCATGTCCTGATCGGCATGAGAGGTGGTGTTGAAGAACCCTGTGGCTGGCGTGATGGCATGGTCGCTCCTGTTGAACGGCGGTGTGTGCTGCCCTGGCCCCGCCACGGTACCGCTGGATGACCTTCCGGACCAGGCCCCTACCCCACCCGCCGCGTCAGGTACGATCCACCGTCCGGGCTGAGGATCGCAGCCGGAAGCGACCGAGTGCCAGGAACGTCTATGCCGATTGTCGTGGCCAGCGCCGACGCCGAGGTCGTCACCGTCGCAACCTGTCGTGTCACCGCTGGTTCCAGGAAGGTGACCCCCCAGACCATCGCGTCCATTCGATCAGGGCTGTCCTTCGACCCTCGAACGAATGTGGTGGCCTGGTCTTCCATGAGCGGCTGCTCCCCTACGAGATGCGCCCGCTTCTGCGCGAAAAGCGCCGCCACCGGCTCCGACCTGGCGTCTTTTCCCACTCGCGCGTTGACGATCTTGACCCTGAGCGAGGGGTTGTACGAGCGAATGACAGTCTTCACCATCTGGTGGCCTTGATTGCCCTCAGCCACAACGATCGTGGTGTTGTAGAACTCAGCGACCTGTGACACCCGTTGCGCCCACACCTCCGGCGCACCGCTGAGGCTGGCGTCTTCTAGAACGTAGACGTGGCGCAGATCCCGGACCACATGAATGCCCTTCCACACCATCCGGGTGGGGATCGTACCGGCGCTGAGGGCCACGACGCTGATGCCACACTCGTCCCCTGTTCCGTCACCGCCTGATGGATCGACGGCCACCACGATCTTACCGAACTCCGGGCAGTCATCCAGGGACTCGATGCGGGTGTCGTTGAACATGGACGACTTGAAGGCTGCACCCTCCACGTCATTGATGAGCTGCCCTTCCAGCTCCTGGGCACCGAGGGCCGTCCCCCCGAACTTGGTCACCAGTTCCCGGACCGTGGTCGCGTCCAGATTGTCGATGTTGTCCATGAGGGAGCCGTGAGTGACCACGTAGTCACGGGGGTTGGTCTTCGCGTCGGCCAGTACCTTGCGAACACTCTTGACCCGGCGCGGGGTGGTGGTGATGATACCTCGGGGGCGATCGCCTGGCACCGGGGCAGACAGTGCGAAGAGTGCGTTGTCGAAGGCCGTCAGCCCGTCGATGCCCGTCACGGTCTTGAGTGAGGCGAACTCATCAGCCCATAGAGTGGAGAGAGTAGGCCCGCGCAGCGCATCCGGCTCCTCAGCCGTGTAAGCCTTCATCACGTAGCCGTTGTGGAATGTCACCTGCCGCTTCGATGGCTCATAGGTCACGGGCGCGTGCTTCTTAGCCGTGGCGAGAAGGCCACTGGGACCCTCGATCATGATGTCCCGCAGATCGGCCGCGGTGCGCTGAAGCAGTCCACCAGTCGACCCCGCGCTGCGTGGAAGCTTGTTCACTCGGTCATGGATCCACTCCGCCGCAGTACGAGTCTTCCCCCACCGCCGCCCAGTCATGAGCAGCCAGAGCTTCCAGTCACCCTTGGGCGCGTGCTGCTCCGGCCGTCCGATGAAGTTCCAGTCGTCAATGAGGGCCGCTGCGAGTTGGTCCATGGATAGACCGGCGCGAGTAGCCCATGCCTCGAGCATCGCGTCTTGTTCAGCCGGTGGGAGACGGCGGAGCTGCTGTAGAAGGGACATTGCCATGCCCGTAGGGTAAAAGGTAGAAGGCTAGAAAGATAGTACGCGCTCTAGATCTTCAAAGAGGCGAGAACAGGGACACCTACAACCGGTCTTCAGTTTATTGGAAGAGAAGGTTTTGCTCTGGAAATGGTGTGGTGTGAACTCGCTTCGCCAGTCGTCGGCGACCGAGCTCAGTCAGCGTTCGTGGCAGTACCTTCCGCCCCCGCTGTCACCAACCCGGAAAGATACTTGCTTGGAACACGTAAAAATAGTTGACGCCAACCCCTTGCGCAACCCTTCTAACGGAGTAGAGTTCTCCTTGCCCCACCAGGGGGCACCAACCACAGGAAGGCAATACCATGACCACGAACACGCGTACCCGCAAGGCCACCACCGCCGCGAAGGCTGCTTCCGCCCCCGAGCCCAAGGCTCCGGCCAAGAAGACGCCAGAGCAGTCGGCCGCCGACAAGGAGCTCATGTACGCCAACGGCCTGCGGGCTGCTCGCGAGCTCAAGGGCTACGGTCGAGTGCAGGTGGCGGCTGCTCTGGGCATCACCACCTCGGCGTGGTGGAACCTCGAGTTCAACGGCAAGGGTGACGAGGTCACCAAGACCCTCGCCAAGGTCCAGGCCCTGCCCCAGGCGGGCAAGCCGCGCGGCCCGCTCGCCGTCACCAAGCCCGCACCCACTGGCAAGGGCAAGGCCCAAGCCGCCGACCTCATCTAGCCTCACTCACCAGCAGGGTCACCTTTCGGGGTGGCCCTGCTGAACTTTGTGCTTGCCAACCCGTTCGCATCATGGTTCACTTCACTCACCAACCACGAAGGAGGCCCACCATGGGCATTGACACAACTGACACCGAGCAGCGCATGCGCGCCACGCTGATGGAACTGATGGACGTGGCCGATGAGGTGACCAGCAAGAGCGCGGTGACCGAACACCAGGCGAAGGCATACCTGTACGCGGCAGCCCAACTGGTGACCGACGCCATGAGGCTGCTGAAGCCCTGACCCAAGCCGAAGCACCCCCTGCCTGGTGTTGGCAGGGGGTGCTTTCGCGTGCCCGTCCGGAGGGCTCTGGCGGCGTTCTAAGCCCCTGCCAGGCGTAGCGGGCGGGTAGGTACCCAGGTGGGCTGGCGGGGCCGCAGACGGGCGTACAGCGAGTTCTAGGGGCATCGCTGTTAGAAGGCTCTGGTGGCCCGGTGCTGGTCCTAGGGGTCCATGTGCGGCACCATGTAGGTATGCGCAGCAAGGTGCCGTCTACAGGCTTCTCACAGAGTCTAGCAGCGACTCCAGCCCCGCATGCCCAACCACACTGGAGGTCACCATGTTCAACCACATCGCCATCACCCTTGGATGGTTCGTACAACACGCCACGCTCATCGGGTTCTTCAGCACGTACAGCCTGGTCGGGGCACTGGCCAGGCGGGCAGGGCTCACGCCATGAGCCTGATCGAGTACGTGTTCATTGCAAGCATCATGCTCAACCTGGTGCTTGGCTTCACCGTGGCCCTGCTGATCCGCGAACCCTGAGTTGCTTGCTGAAAGCAACCTTCGCGTCTACGACGCCGGAACTGATTGCATGGCGCACGCATTCAGTGACACGAAGGTTGCTTGCAGCAAGCATTCGAGGGTCAGGGAAGGGGCAAGAGCCGGGGTCCAGGGTATGGATCCGGGCATGTTCCCGCGAGGGGTTCAGCGAGCACCCTCGATCTCGTGTACCTCGACGACCTCAGCCTCGAGCACTTCCCTGAAATCGCTCGGCGGGGGCGTGAGCATTCTACGCAAGATGTCGAGCGGCGCATCAATCTTCAGGTCGCCTTCCAAGACCAGGCCCTGAACACTGCCCAGGCCCACGCGGTCCATCACAGACGTCCAGATCTTGATGACGTCAGAGTCTTTGCTGTCCTCGTCGGCCAGGATTGCCATGATGCGGGCCGTCGCCTTGGGTAGAACTTCGTTCTCGAGAACCTCGCGCTGCATGATGGCAACGCGCTTCTTGGCCAGGCGGTCCTGCCGGGCGATGTCTTCGTCACCTGAATGCTTCGGGCACAGGTCACCGAAGTTGATTACAGGCTTGCGACAGTAGACCGTGTACATCTCGCCGGTCTTTTCAAGGACTGGACGGCCATGATGGCACGTGCGTGTAAGTCCCAACTCGATCAAGTCTGTGTCGATGGACACGATTTTCTCCTAAGAACTGACCAACGAGCATCGGCGATAGGGCTTGAGCATCGGCGACGGTGAATGTGAATAAGGATTGGAAGATTTGACGTCAAAATGAGTGATTCTGATCGTGGATTTACTGAGTCGGCTCCCCATGCCGTTTGCGAGCTCAATCTTTGAACGCAACTGGAACGCAACTGGAACCAACATGCGAACTTGCCCAATCATACCGCACGAACCGAGTCAAGCAAAGTCAAGGGAGTCGCGCAAAACCCAATACCCCGCTTATATGGGGGTTGCTGACAGAGCAAACGCATATGAAACTACCTCTTTTCACCTTCAAATAGCCTCCAAGGACCCAAACCCTAAAACTGCTTGACTCCCTTGACTTTGCTTGACTCTAGAGCGTAAAAATTCCTAATCTTGCTTGACTTTCTGCCTACCTCGGCACCCAACCCTGCTTGACTCGGTCCTCACTCACATTTCATAGCCCAGCCCTCGATACACACGAACTTGCTCACCTTTTACCTTCGGGCGCTGAATAGTCAAGGCCGGTAGTAAGGCACGCAGGCTCCGACCGTATGTTGCGGCGTTCATGGGCTTGTACCCATTCTCAGAGGCCCACCCACGGTAAGACGAGTATGCCTCTGCCACCGGGATGACGTAATTCTCCCCGGTCTTGAGGTCCATATCCTCTATCCAGGCCCGCAGTGGCTGCGATGCTTGCTCCATGGACCGAATCGTGTCCTCGACGTATGCAGATACGGGCCACTTCTCCCACAGAACATCGACGTAGTCCAGGACTCTGTTCAAGACCCCAGGCATCTCGTTCTTCAGTATCTTGTCTAGTAAGCTCAAGTCCTCAGAGCCGTAGTGCGACCCGGAGGTGCGGTTCACATAGAACCGCGACATGATGGCCCCGGAGGCATCAGGCAGGCGTACTTCCTCGTTACTGGCCAGAAAGAACCTCACGCCCAGTTGGCCCACCCACGGGTCCTTGTTCTTGCGGTCGATCTGCACGGGGTCGCCGCCGACGATGTTCAGCAGGTACTCCACCGCAGCACCATTCGCGGTGCCGCCGTCGCGCACATCGTTCAGCCTACAGACACTTTTCCCGATCAGGGACTGCATACCGAACTGATTGCCGAACTGGCGCAGGGTCATCGCGGTGACCTGCTCCTCGCCAATGAGTGCGTTGGACACATGGGCCAGCGTGCCCTTGCCTGATCTCTTCTCGCCCAGGAGCATGTACGCCTTCTGCAGGGCGGTGGACCCACTCAACTCATAGGCCATCCATCGGTAGTGGGTACCGATCCTCACCTGGTCGCCACCGAACGTTTCCTGTATGAACTTGTCCCACACCGGGCACTTGGCATCAGGGTCATAGGCAAACGGCGACGCGTGTAGGTTGAAGATCTTGGGGTCGTGTGGCTCCAGTCGCCCAGTCACCAGGTTGAACCTGCCATTGTCTAAGAAGACATAGTCGCCACCGGTGGAAGGTTCCGAGCGATACGGTCGCCCGGCCTGAAGGTGTAACTGCATCTCGACGTTTTTCAACCTGCCGATGTTGGGCGACCAGGCGACCAACCTAGGCTGACCGTCCTGCCCGATCTTGTGGTACAGGGACGCGCGCAGGCCGTTGTTCACCTCGCGCAGCACGTCCTCGTTGTTCTCTAGCTCCCAGCGCGTGCCAGTGTATCGGTAGAAGTCACCCCGCCAGGACACGCGTTTGCCGTCCCAGTCACTGATGATCTCCTCAGCCACAGCCGCGGGATTATCAGGGTGCGAATGTATGCGCCCATCTAGGATTCCTGACTTGACCATCTCTTGGTCGAAGTCATACTCCACGCCAGCCACAGAGTCCCCATCCTCATCGTTACTCACCCCAGAATCCTCGCTACCTTCTCCTGGCAGACATCTTCTTCTAAGCCAGAGGCCATGCCTGCAAGGGCGAGAGCTTTGCCTGCAAAATCTAGATCCATGTCCGCGTCCTTGGCTGCCTTGAGTGCCCAGAGCAGTAGACTGTCTCGGTTGCCTTCCTCACAGTTCCCTACCTTGTTGCACAGTCCGCGCAACTGAGGCCACCAAGGCATCGCAACCATCTGGCACAGGAGTTGATCGAAACCAAGATCCTCATACTCCCGCACGACCTCGACATCGGGTCCACCGGCCAGGTCTAGAATCAGGTCCGCATCTAGCCAGTCTCCGCGCATCACCCCACGCCAGAAAGTATCACCGCCATCAGGTGCTGCTGGAAGATACATCAGCCGCGAGGCCTGGTCACAGGTGGCGTCAAAGAAACCCTCACCCAGTTCGCGCATCAACCACCGGGCGATCGGGCCGTACTCAAGAGGTTCTACGTCGCGGGACAATGGGATAATCACACGGTACCGCTCATCGTCCTCGGTGCTGGACCAGGTCGTGTGAGCTGCTGCCGCCACATTCATACGCTTGAGCGCACTCAGCATGGCGCTCCCAGCGTTGCCGCAGTAGTCGGCATCGAGCGTGACGGCCCAGCGAGACACAACGTTCTGCTTGGTGCGGTGCAGAAACTTCGTACATTTGCACTTTTTCCCTGGGCCTGGCTGAATAAGACCAGGTAGGTAGGACAGCGCATCTGTCTTATTCGCCGCAGGCTTGTCCAGCAATCGACAGAACTGTGGCCAGGTGATATCTCGAATCGCCCAATGAATAACCGCCTTACCGAAGTATGTTCCGTAGGCCAGCGGCTTGACCTGTTCCCCGCTCACGCGACAAGAGTGTCTGCGCCTGCGGCGCTCATCAGCAGAGCAGCGAGCTCTGTTGCCTTCGACAGCGTGGGGCGGACACCATCGGCCAGCAGGCGACGAAGGTCTCGCTCGATCTGTGCGTCCTTGAGTTCTCGGCGCAGGCCCTCGATGATCTCAGGATCATGCCCCACCCGGACTGCATGGCTCAGCCTGCCGGAAGCGTAGAACACAGCGTCCTTTTGCTTTTCCATTGTTCCTCCCCTGCACCCTGGTTGGTGCGGCCTGGGCACGCTAGCCCCAGCCCCACAATCCTGCAAGGGGTAGACCCCCTCGGGTTTGCTTGTGCCACCATTCACGCCCCGGTACGCTGCTTGTATGCGCGGGCAGCCGCCCTCGCTCCACCAGTTCCATCTGCACCACAGGAGTATGAGCATGAGCACCCCAGCCCCAACCACATCATATATCCCCCGGTTCTACACTCACATGGATTCGGAGAAGTACGACCGAGTCCTCGTTGCCATGAAGGCGCTTCCGGCAGCCACCCACGCAAACTTCCCCCAGTACGACGGCCATTGGGACGACTGGACCCTCGTCGTCCTGGCCTGCAACATCGAGTGCAAGGGTGGCCGAGTCCTCGAGTTCTGGCAGGTCTCCATCGGTCAGCGCAGGCCCGCCGACGAGTTCGGCCCGGAGTGCTGGACCATCTACAGCCCCCAGCGCGACAGCAACGTTGGCCGCATCTCACTGGACGAGGCTGTTGAGATCACTCGCGTGGTGACCAAGTGAGCACCCCAGCCCCAACCACATCGGCGCCCACCACCACCACCATCACGTTCAGCCCAGACCAGCAGGCCGCGATCGAGGAGATCCAGGCCTGGACTGGCAGTGGCCGCGAGCACTTCCGCCTCGGCGGCCTGGCCGGTACCGGAAAGACCTCCATCTCGGCTCTACTGCCCTCGCTGCTCCAGGGCTATAGCATTCAGTTCTGCGCGCCCACAGGGCGGGCCGCTTCCGTACTCACTCGCAAGATGGGTATCGAGGCTCGCACACTCCACAGCATCCTCTACGTGGCTGAGTCGTACACGACCCACGACGCGGAATGCAAGTGCAGCGAAGACCACCCGCTTCGCAACGATCTCAACGCCTGTGTCGACAGCCTGGGCTATCCGCTCACGGGTTGCACACGCATCGGGTGTATCTGCCCCTCGAACATCGTGTGGACCAAGCGTAGTGAACTGCTCGACACGGCTGCTGCCGAACCGCTGGCCGACATCCTGGTCATCGACGAGGCATCCATGGTCGGGCAGACCCTCTACAACGACGTGTGCGAACTGCCGTGCCGCAAGATCTGGGTGGGCGACTACGGCCAGCTCCCACCAGTGATGGACGGTCGCGGTGTTCTGTCCGAGAACAACCTCGACGCCAAGCTCACGCAGATCCACCGGCAGGCGGGCAACCCCGAGGGGTCCAACATCGTCGACCTCGCCCACGCGGTGCGCGCGTACGGAAAGACAGCAGCCTTTGAGTGGACTGGTCCAGGTGTACATATCAAGCGCATGCCAGTCGCTAGGGCACGGCTCCAGGCCGACCCCAGTCGCATGGTCATCTGCTGGAAGAACAAGACACGGGTGACCCAGAACATGGCCGCGCGCCAGGCACTCGGGTTCCCTGCCGACCAGCCGGTCGTGGGTGACAAGGTCATCTGTCTTCGCAACAATCGCGACGCGAAGGTGTTCAACGGCCAGATGGGCTTCGTCACCGAGATCAAGGGTGGGACCCGGTTCGTCTACAAGATGGTGATCACCATGGAAGACGGCAACGTGTTCGAGGGCGACATCGTCAAGGCGCAGTTCAACCAGGAGAAGCCGCTCAATGACGGATACGGCAACCTCTTCGACTACGCTTACTGCATCACCGCCCACAAGAGCCAGGGCAGCGAGGCCGACGAGGTCGTAGTCCTGGCCGAGGGTGCCAACTTCAATGGCGAGGCACAAGGTGCCTCCGACCCTCGCTGGTTCTACACCGCCATCACCCGCGCCAAGAAGAAGATCACCGTGGTCCTGCCATGAGCAACGATAGTGGGCCTTCTCCTACGGCTGAGGAGTGCTTCCCGAGGGGCGACCGGCGCTGGTCTGCTTCCGTCTTCCTGCGCACTCTCAGCCCGAAGGTGAGCGCAGATTGCTTTGCCTGTGGCGTATGCGGTGCCCTCGTTGTGCATCGTGATCAGCACACCGTCTGGCACCAGACGGCAGGCGGTAAGGCCGGTTATGGGTCTCCTGGATGACAACGTGTCCTGACTGTGCCGACAATCGCATCCCATCGTGGATGACTGATATCGGCCTGTGCCATGCTTGCTGGGCGCACAAGCTCAGCAAGCAGAATACCTACGTTCGTCCCCGCAAACCGTTCATCCCAACCACCCGCTCGACCCTACTATCCAGGAGAACTGTGTGATCCACCGCTTGCGTCGTCTTATCCGCCGCTATCGCGTGACAATGAAACGAGAAGATCTCCGCTACCACACCGACATGCACGGCTGTTCAGGGGTATCTTGTACCGAGAAGGAAAGAATCATCTATTCTCTCAACCGCGCCATAGAACGGGAGCACGAACTGTGAATATCGTCATCACTCGACAAGATTGTCCGCTCGTACCACCCGATAGCGGGCTGCACCATCACCATAGCGACGACTGGTCCGTCTGCTACATCGATGACGGTTGCGACGGCAACCTGTCCACCATTGTCGGTTGCGGCATCCAGCCTTGCAAGAACTGCGGCAAGCCCATCCTCGTACAGATTCGCAAGAACACCGGCATCTGTTCTGAGAACTGCGAGAAGGCCGTGACCACCGCAACCCATTCTTCTGGCGAGTGCAGCCTGGGTGACAACTGCGATGTCTGCGGACAAGGAGTCTGATATGGAGAACATCGGTCAGCGCGATGGTGAGCAGACTTGGTCTGAGATTCACGATCGAGAGAACCGCCTGTTCCAATCAGCTCTATCACGGGTCGAAGCCGAGAACGCTGTAACTCTTTCATGGGCTGCCCGCAACCTCGCCATCGCCCACCTCATCCGGATGCTGACCTTTCTCCTCTTCTGCACCTTCATCGTCACGGTGCTATTCTTCGAGAACGGCATCTTCTAATGTCTACCGATAAGGGGCCTTCTCGCAAGGCCGGGGCCGACCTCATCGCCGCCGAGCGGCAGCGTCAGATCGACGCGGAGGGCTGGACGCCGGAGCACGACTCGGAGCACACGGGAGACCCTGCGCCGCTGGTCCAGGCGGCGCATTGCTACCTGTCGTCGCCATCGTTCCGAACCGAGGGCCGTCCGCCTTTCGCGTGGCCATGGGACGCCCGGTTCTGGAAGCCGACGCCCGACGACCGCGTGCGGGAACTGGTCAAGGCCGGGGCACTGATCGCCGCCGAGATCGACCGACTGCAGGCTTCTGGTAAGGCCGGTTATCCAAATGTCTGACTCTGTCCCTGCAGATGTGCTATTGGTCCACCCCACCGACGTTGATCTTCCGTTGGTCAAGTCCGTCGCGGCAGAGTACGGCATCGATGTCGTAGCAAGTGAAAATGTCCCTGTCGGGCGAATGTTTCGGGCAGCAGGGTATCTGCGAAACTATCTAGGTGGTCCTGATGCCAACCCGTGAGTCGCATATAGAACTTCAGTTCTCAAAGGCTGTGCGGGCCCGAGGTGGGCTGGCCGTAAAGATGGCTCCGACCATCGCAGGTATCCCTGACCGACTGGTCCTGCTACCCGGAGGCATTTCATACCTCGTGGAGTTGAAGACCCTCACTGGTGGTCTTCGCGCTATCCAGGTACATCGCCATGCTCAACTCAAGGGGATGGGCCACGACGTCGTAGTACTTCGGGGCGAGACTGAGATCACCAACTGGCTGGATGAAGTCACCCTGGTGCCTGGGCCTGCCACCAAGCCACCCAGCGAGCCCTTCTAGAACCCCTCTGGTGGCGTTCTGCGGCCCTGGGGCCACCTGGCACGGCCAACCACACCACCCACGCGGGCAGAGGGGCTCTAGACGCCGCGCACAGAACCCTTCCAGGTGCTTGTGCCTACTTTCCAGCGCTACTAGCCTGGGCGTAGCACCACCCCAACCACGAAGGAGCAAACCATGACCACCACACTCATCCGCACCCACGCCACTCGCATAGAGGGTCGGCCCATGATCAAGTGCGCCCACTGCACGCAGTACCACGAGTTCGTCTGGGAAGTCCGGGTCTGCGCTGCCAACTCCAACGCGGCCAAGGTTTTCCAGCAGTCAACGAACAAGAGGTGTGGTTCCTGTCCTTGGGACGAAGGGTGTGATGTTTGTCTTCGTTCCACGCCAATCTCTGACATCTATCAGGAAACACAGGTCACCAACCCGCGGCAGAGTTCTACTGCTTCTTATGTCCCCGCTGGCTTCTACGCCCTGCCCATCGACGGTACCACCGCTTTCTACCGCGTGCAGCGACCGACCGAGGGTCGCTGGGCAGGCCGGCTCTTCCTCGACCAGCAGGCCGGTGACGAGTTCTACCCGATCCGCAACCACGCGCAGCGCAACTACATCTTGTCCCTCATCGCCGTCGACCCGCGAGGCGCGTCCGTCCGCTACGGTCACGAGATCGGCCGCTGCGGTGTCTGCAGCCGAACCCTCACCAACGAGCAGTCCCGCGCCGCTGGCATCGGCCCGGTCTGCGCCGAGAAGATGGGCTGGTAGAAGCGATGATAGCACCTGTCGTCAACTGTTCTACTTGCACCAGAAGTATTGGTAAGTCGAGCAGTCATTGGCTTCTCTCAGATAACCGGGTCGTATGTTCTCGGTGTTTCATGAAGATGAATCCTGAGTCAGTGCGACCCGTGATAAACTGCACACGCGCGGGTTTGGTTTCAGCACGCAAGAAGCGTAACGCCAAGAAGATGGGCTGGTAGTCATGTCCCTCCCCACCCGCGTCCTACCGTCCATCGGTATCCGCTCGGTTGGCCTGCGAAACTTCCGCAGCCCCTACTTCGAGTCCTTCTGTAACAACTGCACCTGGTCATCGTTCATGTACGCCACCGAGGACGAGGCCGCTGAGGCCGGTGAGTCCCACGCGCAACGGTGCTGCGAACGCCTCAACATGGAGAAGGCCCTGACCGTCGAGGTCGTTGCCATCCATGCCGAACAACTCGAGCGCGGTCACCACGTCCTCCTGCGCGATCTCCGCACCATGTTGGTCGACAACGTCATCCTCACCGACGATCGCACCGCCGAAATCTTCTACTCCATCGACGGCCTGGAGGGCCAGATACTGAGTCTTCCCTTCAACCACATCGTCAAGGTCGTGAACTAACCCTGTGAAACTCCACGACTACCAGGAGGTAGCGGTTTCGTTCCTAAAGGGGCGCGACCGTGCTGGGCTTTTCCTCGAACAAGGGCTCGGCAAAACAGCCAGTGTCCTTAGCGCATTAGAACCCCGGCATCTACCTGCTCTGGTTGTCGCCCCGAAGCGCGTGGCTGAGAACACCTGGCCTGAAGAACGTGACATCTGGCGGGCTGACTTGAGCCTGAGTGTGGCTGTGGGCAGCAAGCGTGAACGTGCTGATGCACTAGGCCGGCCAGCCGACATCACGGTCATCAGTCAAGACAACATCAAAGACACAGCCCCGTTCCGTAACAACTTCAACACTCTGGTTATCGACGAGTCTACGGGTTACAAGTCTTCAGGTGGAGTGCGTTTTCTCACTGCGGCTGCCTTGTCCACACGGGCGCGACACTGTTGGATCTTGACAGGAACACCCACGCCCAACGGATATCAGGACATCTGGTCCCAGATCTACCTGCTTGATCAGGGCGAGCGCTTGGGTAAGAACATCACCACGTTTCGAAACAGATTCATGCATCTTGAGAACAAGTTGCCGAACGGCCATCGCATCTACGGCATGGACGACGGCGCCGATGCCGAGATCAAATCACTTATCGAAGACATCTGTCTCTACATGGACAGTGATGGCCGCATCAAACTTCCCCCAGTGTCTTTCCCTGAATCTCGTATCTCGTTGCCCAAGAACGTCAAGCGATTTTACGATACTCTCAAGAAGGACATGGTCGCCGACATGGAAGACCTGGGCCTGGTTGTTTCTGCAGATAACGCTGGAATTCTCAGCAACAGACTTTCCCAGGTGGCCGCAGGATTCGTGTACGAGTACAATCCTGAGACGGCAATTCGCACCGCACACGACCTGCACCACGAGAAAATCGAGGAAGTTACTAGTCTCATCGAGCAGGCCACGTCCCCCGTGCTGGTCGCCTACCGATATTCATGGGAAGAAGAGTACCTGATGGCCATGCCGGGTGCCCGATCTGTTCGAGAGGCTGGAGTTATCCAGGACTGGAATCGTGGCGATGTACCTGTTCTGGTGGCTCACCCGAAATCTGCAGCGCACGGGCTGAATCTTCAGCACGGGGGCAATCATGCGATCTGGGCGAGCCCTGACTGGTCACTCGAAGGGTGGCTTCAGTTGAACAAGCGGCTGCACCGTCAAGGGCAGACAAAACCAGTGGTGATCCACAAGGTAATCGCCAAGGGAACTACTGATCCACTGATCTATAAAAGACTGGAGGAAAAACGAAACATACAGCAAGATCTGCTTGACCATTTGATGTCCCCCATGTAGTGCAGGACTTCATATACTGGTAACGTAGGGCACGCAGTAACCCCATCCATCCTAGGAGCAAAATCGCAATGACGATCGCCATTTCTTTCGACCCCAACGACCCGGCCGACGTCGAGTTCGTCAACAGTCTGCTCGCTGCCGGGGATGCCCCTGCACCCGCACCTAAGAAGGCTGCGGCCAAGAAGACGGCTGCCAAGGCCGACCCGGAGCCCGAGCCGGAGGAGGCTGAGGAGGAGACCGAGGCCGAGTCCAACGGCCCCACGCTCGAGCAGGCTGTCGAGCGGGCTACCGAGCTCGTCAGCGAGGGCCGTGCAGCCGACGTCAAGGGCGCGCTGGCCAAGTTCAACGTCAGGCGTGTCTCGGAGCTCGCCGAGGACCAGGTGGCGGAGTTCCTCGAGATCATCAACGAGGAGTCCGTCGTCTAGGGTGTACCCTAGATCGGTCGGCCCTGCCTCAACTCCCCCTGGGGCAGGGCCGACCACCCCAACCACATCAAAAGGAACATCATGAGCGAAGACCATCAGCACGCCAGACTTTCGCCCAGTGCGAGTGAACGCTGGATCTCGTGCCCTGCTTCTGTCCTTGAGATCGAGGCACTGCCGCCCGGCGACGACGAGGGCGACTGGTATGCACAAGAAGGCACTATCGCCCACGCGCTTGCCGAGATCAGGGGACGTGTCCACTTCGGTCACATCACCAAGGAGCAGGGCAAGCGAGAGCTCAACAAGTGGCGCAAGGACAACGGCGTCGATGCCCACATGGAGAACGAGATGTGGGGACATGTCGACACATGGCTCAAGGTGCTGCAGACTTTCTACGACGAGCACCCCGGTACCCAGATCTTCTTCGAACAGCGGCTTGACACGGGCGTGCCCAGTTCGTGGGGTACGACTGACGCAGCCTTGGTCTCCCCCAAGCACATCTACGTAGTAGACTTCAAGTACGGTGCAGGTGTTCAGGTCGACGCTGAGGAGAACAGCCAGACTCGGTTGTACGGCCTGGGCATCCTAGATGAGTACGATATCCTTGGTACGGTAGAAGAAGTCACTCTCGTCATCGTGCAGCCACGCATCGAGAACTCCATCGGTGACCCACACATCAGCATGGAAACTCTCACCACCCAGGAGATCTTGGCCTGGCGTGAGGAGATCATCCCCATCGCTAAGGTCGCCCTGCTGCCCGACGCGCCCTACGGTCCTTCTGCCAAGGCGTGCCGGTGGTGCCCGCTGAGCGGCAAGTGCCGCGCACAGATTGAGTCTATCTTCGACGACACCCCAGTAGACTTCGAGTCAGACCCTGCTGTTCTCACGCCAGAAGAGACTGCGGAGTTGCTCGAGGTGATACCGCGCATCAAGGACTGGGTCAACTCATTCGAGGCGACTGCCCTGCACCGGGCCTACGACCTGGACCAGAAGATTCCAGGTTGGAAGGTCGTCATGTCTGGTGGTCGTCGAACGTGTAACGATGAAGCGGCTGTCCTCGATACCCTCAAGGAGAAGGGTTTCAAACTCGACGACATCACCACCCGCAAGATCGTGGGTATCGGTGTTCTCGAGGGCCTGCTCGGCAAGAAGGGGTTCACTGAGACCCTCGGTGTGTTCTACCCCAAGTCCAAGGGGAAGCCAAGCCTGGTTCCCGACACTGACAATCGCCCTGCACTCAACCGCGAGAGCGAGGCCGCTTCCATCTTTGGAGAAGAGGTACAGGCAGATGACCTACTCTGACCCGGACACGGTGACCAACTCGGTCATCCAGACGTTCACCGGTGAGATGTTCGATATCTTCAACCCAGAGCGACACAAGATCCAACTGCGAGACATCAGCCATGCGATCTCTATGATCTGCCGGTACGGTGGCCACACGCGCGAGTTCTACAGCGTGGCGGAACACTGCGTTCTCATGGCGGGGTGGTTCGTAGACCAGGAGAAGTACGACCTTGCCCGTGTGGCCCTGCTGCATGATGCAACAGAGGCGTACATGGGCGATCTGGTCCGTCCTCTGAAGTTACAGCCTGCTTTGACGCACTACAGGGTAGTCGAGGACAACCTCCAGGGGGCCATCTTCTCGAACTACGGTCTACCGCCTGGCATGCCCATGGAGGTCAAGGAGGCAGATCTCCGCATCTGCAACGACGAGCGGGCTGTCCTCATGCACGACCGCGCCTGGTCCATCGACGTCTACCCGCACCTAGGCGTGACACTCCAGTGCTGGACACAGCACCAGGCCGAACAGTCGTGGCTCGACATGTATTGGCGGCTGTTCGGATGACAACACGGGTGATGAAGAACGCACAGGACCCTTACTGGGCCTGGCATCGTCACCTGGAGTTTACGTTCGGTAAGGCCAAGGAGTTTCAGTGTACGAACTGCAATGCGCAGGCTCTCGACTGGGCGCTCAAACCAGAGTACAGCGATATTCTCGGCGCACGCGCACACGTAGAGCGACTTGACGCATATCATCCACTCTGCAGAAGTTGTCACCTCAAACAGGATGCAATTCATCGACAACTAGACGAATCAAAGCGAGCTACGATTTCAGCCGCACAGCGAAAACGGTTTGCAGAACAAGGCGTCTCTGACGAAACCCGTGCTAGGATGTCGGAAGCCAACAAGGGTAAGAAAAGAACACCTGAACAACGAGAGAACTACCGTCGAGCAGCCCGTGTGCGCGAAGCGCGTATCCACGGCCCACTTTAGAGGAGGTGACGCCCATGACAACCTTTGAACAGGAAGCCCCATTCGCAATCCAAATGGAACCCTGCCAGGGTTGCAATAGACCTAGGCTGTAGTTTCTGTGGCATCCACTCGATCGGCTACGGCCAGAAGCAGCGTGGGGTGGATCTCATGGACCCGGCCATTGCTGAGTCTGTGGCAGACCAGATCAAGTCTCTGGGGTGGAACCCTCGCGTAGAGTTCGCTGTCCATGGAGAGCCCACACTACACCCGAACCTCCCTCAGCTCATCGAACCGTTCGGGCCATTCTACACATTGGTCACGTCTAACGGTGGCGGGCTGCTGATGGACACGGTCACCAAGGTCGAAGCTTTGTTCAAGGCTGGGTTGAACACCTTGGCCCTGGACGACTACGAGACCAACCGTATGATCGAGCGGTTGCTCGAAAACATCGGTTACGACACAGGTGCATGTCCTTTCGATGTCTACTTCTACCCAGACGACAAGAAGGCTAGTCCACACACGCGGTACAACGGCCATCGCATCGTCATTCTCAAGGACTTGAACGAAGCCACTGCTGGGACGCACAGTGATGTTCACAACTCGGCGGGCGACGCCGGTCCACTCGATCGGTCCATGAACAAGTCCAGGTGTGCCAAGCCCTTCCGTGAGATCACGGTACGCTGGGATGGAAATGTGGCCCTCTGCTGCAACGACTGGCCGGGTACCTACAAGATCGGCAACGTGGTCGAGGAAGGCATCGAAGCCATCTGGCAGCATCCCCGGATGCGGGCTGCGCGCGAGGCCCTCTATCACCGTCGTCGTGACCTCATTCCCATCTGTGACGGCTGCACTGCGAAGTCGTACCGGGTGGGTCTGCTGCCTGACAAGAAGGGTGTGGTGGAACTGCCGTTGCCCACCATCTGGACCAAGGAGATCATCGCTGAGGCTTGCGCTGGTGAGCCGTTCACAAGCCGAGTTCGCCCTCGGTCCACTTAGACTCCATGGCCTGTTGCGTACAGAATCAGGCCATGGTACGTTGATCCCGTCTAGGGCTATCCCAGCCCGATCACCCACTCACAAGGAGCAAGATCACCATGGCCGGAACTTCGACCAAGACCGACGCCGAGAAGGCTGCTGCCAAGGACGCCACCTACGCCAACGGTCTTCGCAAGGCCCGCGAGGAGAAGGGCTACGGTCGAGTCCAGATCGCCAAGGCCCTCGAGATCACCACGTCGGCGTGGTGGAAGCTCGAGACCACCGCCGAGGGCAAGGAGCTCAAGGACACCCTCGCTGCGATCAAGGCTCTCCCGACGGCTGTCAAGCCCGCTCGCGAAAAGAAGGCAGCCACTAAGGCCCCGGCCAAGAAGGCTGCGGCGAAGGCCACCGCCAAGCCCAAGGCGAAGCCGGCCGAGGCCACCGACCTTATCTAGCCGGCGAAGACGGGGTCAGCCTCTAGGGGTTGGCCCCGTCTTCATGTGGCGGTAGCCTGGCAGGGCACCACCCGCAACACCCTGAAGGCCAGTAGGCCATCAACACACCGAATCCCACGTTAGGGGAATATCATGGCGGAAGCCACCAACACCGTTGTCACGGGCGAGGTTCGCCTCTCGTACGCCTACCTGTTCGAGCCGCGCAAGGACGACGACGGAAACCCGGACAAGTACGGGGTCACCATCCTCATCCCCAAGTCCGACAAGGCCACGATCAAGAAGATCAAGGACGCGATCGAGGCCGCGAAGCAGGTCGGCAAGGGCAAGACCTGGGGCGGCAAGATCCCGCCCAACCTGAAGGTCACCCTGCACGACGGCGACACCGAGAAGGACCTGGACGAGGTTCCGGAGTTCGCCGGGCACTACTACATGTCGTGCTCCAGCAAGGAACGTCCGGGTCTGGTCGACCGTGCTCTCAACCCGATCACCGATCGCAGCGACCTCTACTCGGGCTGCTACGCCCGCGTGGCGATCTCTGCGTTCCCGTACAGCAACTCCGGGAACAAGGGCGTGACGTTCTTCCTCAACCACGTGCAGAAGATGCGTGACGGCGACCACCTCGACGGGCGCAGCAAGCCCGAGGACGTGTTCTCCGCACTGGACGATGCCGAGGACGAGGGCAGCCTGATCTAGGCTAGAGATCAGGTCCACTGGCCGGGTGGGGTGACCCCTCGCTCGGCCAGTGGACTCTTCACCCAACGCAAGGAGTTCGCATGACTGACAGAATTCGGCTACTGTCCCTCTGCATCATTCTCGTCTGGGAAATCTTGGGCCTGCTGATGATAGTGTCCGCGCGATACGCTTCAACTCCCCACCCTGCCGCTACGCCCACACCTACAGCCAGTCTTACCCCGCAGAACTCTGTACACGTCTGTCTGCCGCCCCTCTGCCGCCTGGTGCCTGGCCCAGTAGCCCCCGCCAGCCCAGCGGGCTCTAGAACGCCGCACAGCGACCCTCGCCCCAGCCCCACACGTGCTAGTCGCTCGCGAGACGAGATCGCACCCAAGGGCTACACCGAAAGTCTTAGCGTGACGTGCTACCTGCCCGACGGTTCTAAGGCTGCAGACGGTTCTACCCTCGAACCCGGCATGGCTGCTGGACCTAAGGGAAAGTGGAAGTTCGGCCAGCGTCTCTATGTCCCTGGCTTCGGTACTGTCACCATCCACGACACCATTGGCCACGGTAGTGACCTCGATCTCTACATGACCTCCGCCAGCGAGTGTGCAGCCTGGGGCCGTAGACAGAAAGAAGTGGTGGTCTTATGACCGACACTGAGCCAGCCAAAATTCCCCACTGGCGCGACATGGACTGGGGACAGTTCAAAGCACACTGGGAAAAACGCCATGTCTACGAGAACATGTTCGACAAGACAGGCGAGAAGTTCCCTGACGATGACGATCCGCTCTGGTACGCCATCCGCGCGCTGCATGATCGCATTCACTCGGGGGTGGGCCGCAGGGGTGACCCGATGGACATCCCCATCCCTACAGACCATGTCCACCTTGCCCCGCTGCCTCCGCCCGATCCGGAGATCCAGCGCCAACTCGAGGAACTAATATGACCCGCTTGTACGTCCCGTCCAAGAGCCGCACCTGGATCCTGCCCCGAACAATGCCATCGTGGCTGGCGACTGGCCTGCCCGTCACTCTGGTCGTTGATACCGAAGAGGTGCAGGAATACTTGGAGGCCACCAAGGGCAAGGTCGAGATCCTGGGCGTCGAGGAGAAAGGTATCGGCGCTGCCCGCCAGGCAGCCCTGATGGATTCCATCGAGCGTGGCCACGAGTACCACTACCAGATCGACGACGATCACATCGCGCCGGGGAACACCACCGATCTCATGCAAGCCATGGACAACTACTGGGGTCTGAACTTCGTATCAGCCTGGAAGCGCCAGATCAACTTCTACCAGGCATCACTCCTTGAGATGCCTGACCGGGTGGTGCCGACCGAGTCTAACATGACCGCGGGACTACGCCTCATTCGCAACGAACTGTTGGGGAAGTTGGGTGGGTTCGACAAGGAGCTCCGGCTGGCTGAGGACTGTGAGGCCCACATGAGAACCGGCTGGGCTACCGGCGTTCGGCCCATGCTGGACAAGGGTGTGCTCGCCGTGCCCGTCGGTGCGAGGTTCCAGCCAGGTGGCTGCCAGGCACCGGACAACGGCACCTTCAATGCCAACGCTCTAGACACAGTCATCCGGCTGAACGAGCGATATGGCGAGGGCACCGCGTCTCTCAAGCCATGGGGAAAAGAGCGAAAGCTTAGGTTCCAGATCAATATCAAAGATTTCTGGAGGCGTGTCGACGAGCGAGTCGGTGTCCTGTGATTCACGAGATCGCCGGGCGGCAGGTCTACATCGGCATTCCCAGCGCGTATCGTCCGCAGAACGCGGCCACACACCCGATCGTCGAAGCGACTTGGCACGTTCCGCTAGACAAGTTCGATGAGTACTGGGCACATGGGGCAGTTCATCTCGCCCGTGGTAGTGACGTCAGGGCGGGCCATGCCGCGAACACCATCCTCGATGCGGGCCAGGCTCTAGATGCCGATGTCCTCATTATCGAAGATGACCCGGTCAACGTGAAGCTCGCGCAGGACGGCAAGGCCGTACACATCGATCCGATGGACGCGCTTGATATGCTGGTCCGCCTGACGCTAGAGAACAAGGCCAGCGTAGGTATCACCGCCAAGGAGTTCAATGCATACTGGAAGAAGGGTGGGCCTGATGTCGCCCGACACGGGCACGTTGCAGGCTGGGTTGTCTACGTTCCGTACGGCCCTGCCCGTCATCTCCGACACGATGAAAGTCTTCTCCTCGGCGGCCAAGACTTCGACTTTGTCGTTCAACACATTGCGTACGGCCTGGGTTTCATCCGGGCCGAGAATATCATGTGGAAGTTCAAGATGGGCGACAAGGGGAGTTTCTCGGAGCGGGTGGAAGAACAGCGCCGGGAGATGGATAACCAGTTGATGGCGAAGTGGGCGGACACCGGAATCGTCCGCACCAACCCCCGAACTGGATGGATTCACATACCGCGCCAGAAGTAGTTCAAACCTTCATACCCCGGTAGGCTGGGGGTAGCCAACCACAAGGATGAACATGGTAGACGTGCTGTATCTGGACTATGAGACTCGGGCCAGAGTGGATCTCAAGAAGTTCGGGGTCTACGCGTATGTTCAGTGCCCAGATTTCCGTGCTCTCATGTGCGCGTGGTCCTTCAACGGTGACCAGGTTCAGTTGGCTCTCAGCCAGGAAGAGTGTCTCGAGATCCCTGGGCTGACCGACGACAACGTGATCAAGGTGGCCCACAACGCACAGTTCGAGCGTATCGTAACGAGCCAGATCATCGGTCTGCCTTGCCACAAGTTCCTCGACCCGGAGCCCTGGTACGACACCGCAGCGATCGCTGCTGAGCAGGGCTGGCCACGCAGCCTGGCACCACTGGCTGAGGCTCTAGGCGGTGAGCAGAAGGATGAGGCTGGCAATCGGCTCATCAACCTGTTCTGCAAACCGAACCGTAAGGGTGGATGGAACGATTGGACCACACACCCCAAGGAGTGGATGGATTTCATTGACTACTGTGAGCAGGACGTCTACACCTTGATGGATGTCTGTCGCCAGATGGGCGGGCTGGCCGGATGGCCCAATCTCACAGAACGACGAGTGTTCATGGCCGACCAACGCATGAATGATCGCGGGGTAAACATCGACCTCGACATGGCCAAGGAAGCCGTGCGGTGCCTTGAAGAGAACAACGCCGAGATGGCTGAAGAGTTCACGGAACTCTCCGGCGTGGACAATCCCAAGAGCAATCCGCAGATGATGGCCTGGGTCAAGGCCGAAGGTATCCCTGCCAAGAACATGCAGGCCACAACCATTGAAGCACTCTTGGCCGGCGATGAGTTGACGTATGAGCAGCGACGTGTGCTAGAGCTTCGCTCTGAGTTGGCCCTCACCGCCAGCCAGAAGTTCTCCGCCGCAGTGGGTGGCGTCAGCCCGGATGGGCGACTCCGTGGTCAGTTCAAGTTCTTCGGGGCACACACCGGACGATGGTCTGGCCGTGGTGTTCAGTTGCAGAATCTTCCACGGGCGGGCCTGCCCAGTGAGTACCATGTGAACGAAGCCATCCTCACCTTGAAGTTGGGAGAACGTGTTGACCCGCAGACACTCAAGTGCCTGGTTCGCCCTCTTCTTGTTGGCCCTTTCACTGTGTTTGACTACGCGTCTATCGAGGCCCGCGTTATCGCTTGGCTGGCTGGTGAGCAGTGGGCTCTGGATGCATTCACAAAGGGGCGGGATATCTATGTCGAGACCGCCGAGCGTATGTCGACTCCCTCCAAGAAACTAACGCGCGCCCAGGGCAAGGTCGCGGTGCTGGCTCTGGGCTACGCAGGCGGGGTCAACAGTCTTGTGAACATGGGTGCGGACGGCACCAAAGAAGAGCTCAACCTCTTGGTCCGCCAGTGGCGCAAGGCCAACCCAAAGATCGTCAAGTTCTGGGAGAATCTTGATGAGGCCATCTCGCAGGGTGGCAAGGTCGGGTCACACGTAATGTTCAAGCACAAGCGCGATCGGCGTGGTGTCACCATGAGTGTGAGGCTACCCAGTGGGCGTAGCCTCAACTATCACGGCGTCCGCTGGCAGCGCTATCGTGTAGAAGATCCTAAGACCGGCAAGTTCGTAATGAAGGAAGGCTGGACCTATCTGAACATCAGTGGCCATGGGTTCATCGGCACCTACGGCGGTCGCATGGCCGAGAACATCACACAGGCCGTGGCCCGCGATATCATGGCCGAAGCCATGGTCCGGCTAGAAGATACCGGGTTTCAGGTTGTTGGAACTGTCCACGATGAGTTCATCATCGAGGGCATGCACGATCTCGACAAGATAGAACGAATCATCACAGCCTCCCCCGACTGGGCAGCAGGTCTGCCTATCGCAGCCGAAGGTGGACACAAAGCGAGGTACAGCAAATGAGCAAACAGACCATCCAGATCGACTGCCCTACGTGCGGTGAAGAACTCCAGGCGGAGATCACTTCTAAGCACGCCGACACAGAGCGTCTTGAATTCAGCACTGGTCACGGCTATGTCGTGAAAGTTGGTGTTCTGGCAACAGCCTTCGTCATGCACCAATGTGAGGACCTCTAATGAAGGTTCGTCGTTGCCAAGGCTGGGTCATCGGACATAACAAGAACGCGATGGTCAGTGGGGTCGTACAGTGCGAACAGCCTGCCACTGACGGAGTTCGCTGCGACACGCACAAGGACCAGAAGCCGGTCGAGTGGATGGAAGAGAAATGATCATCGACCCAGACCGTGCCATGGAGTACCTAGAGTTCGTATATGAACGACACCGCGTGTACGAACGACGCCAGGCGGGCTTGCCACAGTCTGAGTGGACTGATGATCTGGTGCTAGCCACCAAGAAATTCACCCAAGTGTTCCGTTGGCTAGACCCCGGCAGTCAGTTCGTGTTGACTGATCTTCTGCCCAATGTCGATCGCAGAGCAGCACTCTACCGCTGTACCCTCTACCGTTACACGAACTGGCCAGACACCTGGCGATGGTTGAAAGAACAGCTGGGTCACTACCCCACCGACGCTGACAATCAGCAGCACGTCTTGGATCTTATGCGCGTGCGACGCGACACGGGCAAGCAGATGTTCAGTGGGGCGTACATGATTATTCCGCAGCCTGGTCGGTCGGGAGACAAAGTTCTTCAAGTTGTAGATCTTGCGAATCGGGTAACCTCTTCGGCTAAGGAGTTCATCAACGCCAAGACGCAGGCTGAGCGACACGCTATTCTCTGTCAGCACTACGGCGTGGGAAAGTTCCTAGGACAACAGATTCTCACCGACTACATGTACTTCTACGGAACCCGTCACACCGAAGATGAGTTCGTAGTAGAGGGTCCTGGCTCAGCAAGGGGAGCCAAGGCCATTGCCACTGGCGGGTCCACAGTTGATGTCATCGAGTGGGCTCACACTACGTTGTCCAAAGGTTCACATACACCTAGCCTGGGTGGGCGTACCCCCAGCAAGATGGACATACAGAACACCCTGTGCGAATTCAGCAAGTATGTCAAGGGGCCTAGAGCCACACTCTATCGCCCCGCACATCCTGGCCCGCTTCCCGAGCCAGTTCTTCCAACCGCCTATGCGAAAGGTTAGTCATGCGTCGCAACTATGTATTCAACACAGTGAGTCGTGCACTCCCCGCTCTCTTCGATGGCTTGATCCACGAGGGCGATGAGATCGGCAGCAGGATCGGGCCCACCAAGGAGCTTGCCTTCACTGGCATCACCCTCACCCAGCCCGAACACCGCGAACTCCTGGTGCCAGGGCGCAAGCACAACCTCGCTGCCCAGATCGCTGAGACCATGTGGGTGCTCGCCGGTCGCAACGATGTCAAGTGGCTGTCGAACTACCTGCCCCGCGCCAAGGACTACAGCGACAACGGAAAAACGTGGCGTTCGGGCTACGGGCCGCGCATCCGGATGTGGGAAGTCCAAGACTTCGTCGGCACCGCCACGGTCGACCAACTGGGCTACGTCGTAGACCTGCTGCGGAATACGCCCAGCAGTCGCCAGGCCGTGATCAACATCTGGAAGCCGGGCGTGGACAGCACGCCCGGCAAGGACATCGCGTGCAACAACTGGCTCCACTTTCTCAGTCGAAATGGGAAACTCGATCTCCATGTTGCTGTCCGCAGCAACGACGCGATGTGGGGTTGGTCAGGCATCAACGTGTTCGAGTGGTCCACACTTCTCGAAATCGTCTCTGGACTGGTCGGACTCGACATCGGCAACTTGCACTTCAGTATCTCCTCCTTCCACCTGTACGAGCAGCACTGGGAGAAGGCCGCTCGTATCGCCCGGGATGGAAGTCTCGCACCGCTCGATCAGTCGCCTAGGTTCGATGCTACGGGCCTGGACGACATGGACGCGCTACACACTCTCTTCCACGCCTGGTTCGTTGTAGAAAAGCGTATTCGCGACGAAGCAGAGAGCATGGGACATTTGTCCGCCGGTACGGAGATCATGATCGATGATTTCTACGAGCCCATGCTTCAGTCCTGGCTGCGGGTGCTGGCCTGGTGGTGGACCGGCGACAAGACTCACATGATTCCGATTGAGAGGACCAACCTGGGCTTGAGCGCCTCACTGTCCGTGCAGCCAGAGCGCTTTCTGGCTGAGCCCGTGGTCGTCGCTGGGCCGGAGCGTGGCATCGAGGACATCATCGAAATGTCCAGGTTGAAGGGCGAAGCCTATGGCGATTCCTGGTGTAGACGGGGTGAGATGTTCAGCATCATGCCCAACATCGGTCGAAAGGTAGACCGCATCACCAACGGTGGCAGCACACCCGACGAGTCACAGCGCGATACGTGCGAGGATCTCTTCGTCTACTCAGCCCTCTACATGGCCTGGCTCATGAACAACGAATCAACCCCGGCACCTGGCGCACACTTCGATATCATGCGCCGCTATGCTGAAGATCATGCAAATTCTCCTGTTTCTAACGAAAGTCTGGTGAAGCAAATGAACCAGGAGTTCGACGAACTACTGGATGATGTCAGAGATAATCGAACGGTGGCCTACCGGATGAGACGGGCTGCAAGTCTCCTCTACATCGCATGGGAAATGGTGCTGCGGGCGTGACCATCGTCTACATTCCCACACGAGGTCGTGTGGGAAAACAGCCTACCTACGATGCACTGGCACCATCTGGCATCGAGTGCGTCCTGGTCTGCCCGCCAGACGAACTGGTCGGCCACACGAACGCAGGGTACAAGGCTTTCCCCTGCAAGGCTGAAGGGGTGGCTGCCACACGCCAGGCCATCATGGGCTACGCGGAACAGACCAAGGTCATGATGTTCGACGATGACCTGCGATTTGCAGTTCGGCGGCTCGATGCACCTACCAAGTTCGTGCCTGCCCAGACTAAGGACATCAGGGTCATGCTGGACCGGATGGAGACCATGCTCGATCAGGTACCGTTGGTCGGTCTATGCAATCGAGGTGGTGCGAACAACACTCCTCGGAACAACATCCCGGTAGCCATGAACAAGCGAATCTTCGATGTGCAGTGCTACGACGTCGAATGGTTCCACCGCGAGGGCATTCAGTTCAGGCAGCAATTCATGGAAGACTTCGATGTCTGTCTCCAGGCTGCGCTGAAAGGTTTCCCCACGGCCATGCTCACCACCCACACCAAGGACAACATCGGTGGGGCACAGGCCGGTGGGGGATGCAGCATCTACCGGACTATGGAAGGTCAGGAGAAGGCAGCCCGTCAGTTGGCCGAGCGGTTCCCAGGCTTCGTTACACTGCGCGAGGTCAAGGCCAGTGGCGTTGGCGAGTGGGCCACCCGCATCGACGTCAAGGTCATGTGGGTAGAAGCGGCCAAGGCTGGCCGAGAACTGCGTGATCTTCTAGGTATGGAACAACACCCTACACCCGACTGGGAAGGTATCGCACCAGAATGGACACTCCTATGACGCTGGATGCTCTTGCTGACGAAGTCCAAGAGTGGACTGACGGTCTACACCTGGCCGGGATCGATCTCACGACCAACGCCCATCTCAAGGTGGAAGAAGAGGCGGGTGAATATGCTGACGACCAGTCCATCGAAGAGGCGGCCGACGTATTCATCTCACTATTCGCTTCCCTGAACAGTCGGGGCTACACGTCCGCTCATTTGGCGCTGGCCGTCAAGGAGAAACTGGCCGTCAACCGGGAACGAACCTGGAGCTTGATGCCGGACGGTACATACCACCATGACTGATCTGATACCGTTTGAAGAAGAGTTTATCCTCATCGGGCAGAAGATGGCCGATGAGGACGGGGTGGTACTCCTGGTGGGCAAGCCCAAGGGCAGTATCCACATGCGCGAAATGTCGCATACCCGTGGGGGCGAAAAAGTTCTCATGAGTCTGGAGATAGAGCCTGGGTTCACTAAGGTGCGGGCGGCGACATTCGCAGACGCCATTCAAATGTTGCGTGATGTCTAGCGTTGTGCCGGACTTCCAACGGCACTAGCCTGGGCGTAGCACCACCCCAACCACGAAGGAGCTAGTCATGGCGCAGGACATCGCCGAGAAGGTCGCTCTTCTGCTGGCCCAGGCCGAAGGTACTGACAACCCGGTTGAAGCAGAAGCCTTCACCCGCAAGGCCGAAGAGCTCATGCTCAAGCACGGCATCGACGAGGCTATGATTGCCGCTCGCCGTCCGGGCACCAAGGCCGACCCAATCATCCGCGAACGCATCCCATTCGTCAGCCAGTACGCCGCCGCAGTCGTTCACCTTGGTACTGCCGTGTCTCAGGCATTCAACTGCCAGAACTTCCAAACGTTAGTCACTGACAAGGGCGCGCGGGCCACGCATTCCATCTGGCTGGTCGGTCACCAGTCCGACGTCCAACAAGCTGCCACGTTAGTTCAATCGCTTCTTGTGCAGATCGAGGCAGCACTGAACTACTGGTGGAAAAACGAGGGCAGGCTGATCTGCGCTGACATGGGCGGTTCGAAGAAGTATGCCGCCCGCCGTGAGTTCTGCTTCGCGTTCTGCAACGGAGTTCGGTCTCGGTTGAATGAGGTCTACAACCGTGTCGTCGAGGAGGCAGGCACCGGCGCAGAACTCGTGCTCCGCGACCGGACCAAGTTGGTCGAGGACTGGGTCAACAAGAACATGACGCTTGGTGGCAGCCGCGCTGGGAAGACCCGATCTGCTGGCGACTATCACGCAAGCCTAGCCGGTCACGCCGCTGGCCGTGAGGCCGTAGGAACCCGCAAGATCACCACTTGATGCCCCCTGTTGTGGCAGAGTTCATCCACCGCTAGCCTGGTAGCAGCACCACCCCAACCACTCAAGGAGTTCGCCATGTTGTTCACCACCGTAGTCCACAACGTTCCCAAGAAAAGCGTCTACGGCTACGACATCTATCAGGTCGTGCAGGCCGTCGCTGAGGAACTCAAGCACTCGGTGCCCCACGCGCGGCACAACGCTCACTACTCGACCATAGGTGACGCCAACGGCAAGACCTTCCACGTGGCCACTGTCGAGATCATGAACAACCGTCGCCGAGTGGTGGCCACCGCTCTCGTCATGGGTGAAGAGCCCATGGTCGCCCACAAGAACCGCAACGCGTTCGGCCAGCAGATCATCTGCCGGAAGTGCAATGGCGACGAGTTCTTCTACGTCAGCCGCAGCCTCGACTACGAGAACCTCGAATGCTCCCAGTGCGGAGCCACCGCCCGCTCCATCACCGAGACGGGGGCGTCGGCATGATCACCCGCTACCTGGCCCGCCGAGGACTTCGGGTTACGCTCTTCGGAGAGTTCATGCTCAGCAGCGCTGGCCTTCTTCTCATGGGTCTGCTGTGCTGGCTCCTCATCGTGGTGCTAGCATGAACAGAGCAGATACCATTCGCCGGAGCGGGCGAACATAGACTCCTGTGGTTGGGAGAAGGCGAGGGGCACCGGGTCCACGTTCCCGGTGCCCCTCGCTGAACGTTTAGTCTTGAGTCTCTGTACGCCGTTCTAGAGCCCTCGAGACGGCCTAGGGGCAGTTTGGGTACTTGCCAGGGGCCTACAGGGCTCTAGAACGGCGTACAGAGAGTTCTACCGGCATCCGCGCCTAGGCCAGCCCAGCCCCACGCAGCAGCGCCCCCTCAACCGGATCACCGACGGTCAAGGGGGCGCTGGTCCCGCAGGGCGGCGGGTTCAGGGGCCAGGCGGACTAATCGCCAGGCGCAGGGCTGGCAGTGACATCAGCAGGCTGCTCGATCGTAGCAGCCGGATCGGGCCGTGTTCTGCTGGTGAGCGCGATCAGGGCGGTCATGGCCGCTCCAGCCTGAATCGCACAATCCTTGGCCGTGTCCAGTCGCCCTTGGAGATACAGCGCACAGGCTGTGAATCCTAGGGCTAACGTGACCAAGCCCACCACAATGACTACGACAACCGCCGTGGGAGTGATGGTCTCGAGCCAAGGCTTCTGCTGCTGCCTAGGCGTGGTTGAAACTGCCGATGTTCCTGCTGCCTTCCGTGTTGCCATGATGATCTCCTAGTGATGAAGTCTGGTGGTGATGCAGGTGTCGATAGCAGCCCTCCCGTCGTACTGGTCTGCGCACTCGACTGCTACGAACGTGGCTGCCTCGAGTTGTGCGATAAGAAGGGCGGTGTGCGATGCGTTCTCCTGATAGCATTTTCCAGTTGGGTCGGTGCAGTCCTTGATCGTTGCAGTGTTCTGGCGCGTGATGCCGTTGTTGTCTCTGTTCGTAGAAGCGATACCGTGGAGGCTGATAAGGACAAACAGCGAGATGATCGTACCTGCAAAGGATGCCAGGAGAATAACCGAAGCGATAACCTTTTCCAGTCGAGAAAGAAGAGCCGATCGATACAGTCCGTTGGCCACGGCTCGCAGATCATTCGCTGATGCTGCCAGTCCTGCCAGAAGTGCGTCCTGAAGTGTAGGGTCGTTGGTCACCGGCACCGGATAGACAGACTCTTCGTCAGTCACCTTGTTGATTCCTTTTCTCGGATGGCTTGGATCGATACGGCTATTTCATCTGCCAGTTTCTTGATCTGTTGGGCGAGTTCTTCAACTCGGTCTGTCCCGGTAGTAGGGCCACGGAATGGCTTTTTCCTCCCCCATTGTCGTTTCATGTTGTATTCTTCTTTCGAAGATTAGATATTTCACCGCGTGCATGATCATACCACGCGATTGCGACTGCGGCTTCTTTTAGAGTATCGTTGGCGTTCGTTAGTGCGATAGTTGCTTTCTCAAGGCTTGGGACCGTCTGTTCGGCGATGATAGTATTCAGTCTACGGATTTCCAACTCGTTGGCGTTGGCCCTAGATCTTTCACTCTGGTAGGCGTACCAGGCGAACCAGAGAAGAATACTGAGAAGAACGCCAGCGATGCCGTACTGGCTCAGTGCTGAAATAGGCAACCCCCCATCTCCCCCCGCTCCGAAGAACACCTTATCGCCTGATGCCCTTGAGCCGGGCGATGAGAGCCCAGTCCACGACACCGTTCTGCTGGAGGCCAAGGCGACGCTTGATCGCGTTGCAGATGGCCTCCGACTGTGGCCCGTAGATGCCGTCTACCGGGATACCCGCAGCCCACTGGAAGAACTTCACCCGGTTGGACGGAGCGAGCGGCGGAACACCCCATCCAGGACCACACGGCAAGGCCCAGGCGAGGAAGGGATTGTCGTGCTTGATCGGGGCAGGTGCGGTCTTACGAAGCGCATCACTGACCATGCCCAGGAAGATGTCGCGCGGGAAGTTGATGCCTGGGTCCGTGTGACCGGTTGAAGGCTTGGCGTGATCACAGTCGACGTGTGTGGTCAAACCGTGCGGGGCGTCGGCCTGAAGTTCAGGTACCGTAAGGAATCTGTTTACAGGAACGTTGTACCGCAACGACCAGTCGGCCACTGCCTTCGCCCCGTTGAGCAATGTGGCCTTGCTGATGGGGTCGAGCCACTGGTCCTTGGTCTGGTTCGAAAGACCTACGAGTTCTAGGTGCAGACCGATGGCATTGAAGTAGACCACAGCCCAGGCCGTATCCCAGTCATGGACTGAACGTAACGTGTGAATCTGGTTGGCGACCAGGTGAGTCGACGCGTCGCGAGTGTTGTGGGCGAACATGTCCTGGACGTTCTTGGCCGTGTCGCCACTGCCACTCTCGAGACCATCGGTGCAGTGGACGACAATGACGCTGGTCTGGCCGGCTCGCCCCTGGTGGTACTTGTTCGCTTGCTCGAACGGATAGGTTGCTTCAGCGGGCATGGTGATCCCTTGCTTTCTATGAAACTGCGATGAGTGTGAGTTCTGCCCCGTCGACTTCTACCGCGTTCTGAGAGTCGGACCGGAAGTTCCCGGTGCGGTAACCGATCGAGTATCTCACGCTGATGGCCTGACCACTGAGAAGCGTGACGACCCGGTTGTACGGGCCAGGAGGGAAGCCCTGGTCGAGGAAGACCCCGGTGCCGGTAGCCGTGAGAAAACTCGGGTCCAAGAAGGCCAGCGAGAGGTAGTCGCTGGGACCAGGGACGGGTGCGACGCTGCCCACGGCGTGCAGGAGGGAATGACCCACGATGATGGAGTTCCCAGCAGTGCAACGAATTCGTGACCCCAACGCTCGGGCCCGGATCAGAGCCAGTTGAGTTCGGGCTGTGTTGTTCGTGTAGGAGAGCGATGTCTCGGTGAGAGAACGGTAGGCCGTGCCCCCGGTGGCCGCGTACCCCGCATCGACGTTGCCAGAACCGCTGGCCGAAACGACCACGGCTGCTCCATAGTCTGGGACCCGGAGCTTACCGTCCCCGTCACAGAATACCTCTTCACCAAGAGTCATGTCTGCGGTGTCTGGGGCAGATCCAAGGTTGAGTGACAGGTTGCCGTCCCCATCGACCAGGAACCCACAGTTACTCACGCACGCTGCGGTCATTCTATTCTCCTTAGGTGATCAACTGATCTTGAGGCGACCGTGACCGGATCTGGCTCCAGCGGTGCTGGCCAGCAGCGTACCGCTAGTGTGTGACGATCCGCCACCGCCAGAACTACCTTCGCCTGTCCCGCCGCCCCCGCCGTAGTATCCTCCACCGCCTCCACCTGCGGCCTGACCATAGGAGAATCCTACACCTACACTGCCAGGCCCTAGGGCGTCTCCACCAAGCCCCAGTGCCCCGCCATTCACTCCACCGGCGGTCTGAGTTCCCCCAGTTCCACCCATACCGAAGTAGCCAGTGAGACCATTGCTTCCGGTGGTGATACCGCCGTCGCCACCAGGCCGACCACCATCACCAGAACCGCGACCGCCGCCACCGGCTGCTACGACGAGACGATCTGCCAGACCGTAGGGCGCACGGCGAATATCAGTTGCTCCACCACCGCTTCCTCCGGTGCCGCCAGAAGCATCAGCTCCATGGCCCCCACCGTTCCATCCCGGCGTAGAGAAACTGTCGCCATTTCCGCCAACGAAGATGTAGAGGGTTTCACCGGGAGTGACGGGGATGGAACTCTTCACATACGCCCCGTGACCACCTTGGTCGTTGTATGTGAACCCACCCTGGGCACCCCAGGCTTCTACCGTAAGCGATGTAACTCCAGGAGGAACGGTGTACGACTGAATGCCTCCGGTGTACCCGAAGTCAGTCTGGGACCCGAGTCGATCGAAACGACGAAACTTCGTGCCGTAGGCAGCCTGAATCAGCATGAATTCACCGTCTGGGGCGAACGTGCTCGTACTCCCAGACATGACGGTCGTATGAGCACTTCCATCGATGTTCTCTCGTTCTATCAACCACCCCACGCCGCCGACAAGAGGAGTAGCCGTGAAGAACCAGCGCCAGATTGCACCGTACGGCATACCTCCGCCAGAATCATAGATGTTGGGGAAAATCGCACTGCTAGAGTAGTAGTTCACCAGAAAACTGTTGCGCTGGCTGACCTCCAGTTGCAAGTTCACATAGGCATCAGGGTCTGTGAGACCTTTCTTGAGAAGTTGAACCACCCAGTAGTTCTGGTCACCGTGCAGACTACTGGCGTTCTCTACTTCAAAGCTGATGCTCTGCGCGCCTGGCCCCAGGTAGATGCAGGCCCCGGCGTCGTACCCGTCTGGCGGAGTGCCCTGCCAGTTGCCATCCTTCAAATATGGGGGGTTGTCCGGACTCATAGACTCGTACATGTTCAGGCAAGTCGCCGGTCGATCACCAGGCCATCCGTCATCACGCTCGAAGTCATCGATCACGCCACTGGGAACAACGCTACGGACGGGGACTATGTCACCATAGTTCGAGGGCAAGATGAGCATCAGGTCGCCACCATCATGACAGCCACGTCCCATGCGGGAGAAACGTTACCTACGCTGGTGATGTCGTAGGTGAGCAGATCGCCCTTTAGAAGATCAACTGCGGTGAATACTGAATTGATAGATCCGGTCGGGGGCACGCTGATCGTAACGATAGTCGACCCAGCCCGCTTCACGTTGACGGTTAGAGGCGATCCAGTCGGCAGATGATTGACGTTACACCGTAGCGTCCACTCAGAACTTCGGCAGTCGAAGGGGATCAATGATCCACTGGGAAAGACATTGGTGGCCACCCCAGCAGGGCCGAGCTTGATGACAACGTCGAGGGCGAAAGTTATCGGTGCGTCTACGCTCTCGGAACTGACCACGTACGGATCACTAGAAGACCCGGTGCCGGTGACCGTGACGTTGGTGCCAGCCTCGACAACTGTGGTCGAAGCACCAGGAACCAGCGAAGTGGTTTCGCCAGTACGAACGTTCTTCAGCAGAAGTGTGCCGGGGGAATCCGACTCCATGCTGAATCCGCCCAGTAGCAGACGGCGACGGGTCTCTATGGTACGGAGGCGTTCGTCAAGATTGCTGATCCAGGCTTCGAAGGTCTTGGGCCTAGATGTCCTTCTCATGCTGTCACCGCGGGCGGCTGGGACTCAAGTGTTTCCAGGCTGACACTCACGGTCTCCCCGGTGGTGGCTACGTCGACCTTCATACCCGTCAGGACCATCTCAGCGAAGGCAGGGCGGCAGGACCAGTCGATGGACACCTGGACAGACACACCAGGCACCAGATCGGACATACGAAGATTGGCTTCAGGAGAAAGCGTCGTGTCCGGAGGCATGACGATCTGCAGAGGGGTGGGGTAGCCGGACGCGACGTACCACTTGGCCAGGGCTTCTGCATCCTCGTCAGTCTCGATCGTGTCGTTGCTGACGATCAACCCGACCTCCCCACACACTCCGTTTACCGAAGCGTAGCCCTCGGCCCCGTTGCCCACAACCACGGCTTCAGTCACGGCAGTGGCCCCGTCCTCGACCACCCGGATGTCGCCCAGCAGATCATCTTCGGTGAGACTGCCCACGTCGGCCAACGGCTTGACCCCGAACAGAATCAACTTGCGGCCCAGCACGGTGAAGTTCAAGCCGAGGTTGACCAGGTCGCGAAGCACGTCACCCACGTAGCCTTCGCCTACGTCCCGGTAGTACCCGTCCTCTGGAACGACCCCGGTGGCCCTCTTCTCGATGACGAGACAGCCCGCGCCAGTGTCTGGGGTGATGTTGTCGGTGATAACTTTCGCCGCGATGTCGACCAGGTCCATTTCGTCAACGTCCAGTTCAACCTTGATGGGGGTACGGTCGAGCCATGCCATGTTGTCACGGGCCAGGATCTGCACATCGTCTCGGCCGGAAGACACGTAGGTCACTGGACCAGACCACACCTCACTGTCACCGCGGAGGATGTGGAGCTCATGACACCATGTACGGACAGCCCCTACGCACTCGTCACAGAACTCGTCATCCTCGCCAAGAAGAGACACCACCAGTTCAGCGGCGGAGAAGTCATTCCTCACACGGGTGTAGTTGAGGGAAGTTTCGTTCTCTATGGCACAGAGCCGGCTCGCCCCGCAGGAGTGGGTGAGTACCGCTGTGGTTTCTTCACCATTGTAGAGTTGGATCAGTTCATCCAAGAAGACCTGGTTGTCTCCTTGGGGATAGCCCTTCCGGGGTACGTCGAGTTCTGTGGCTTGCTGGCCCGCAACCGTAGCGGCAGGGTCACCATCACCTGGGGTGTCTGTTTCTGTGGCCTGCTGGCCCGCCCACTTGATAGTCAGCGCACCGGCATAGGCCGTATCCGTCTCGGTGGCCAGACTGCCTACGTGTACGATCGACGACGTACCATGAAGACCCGTGTCCGTCTCAGTGGCCAGACTGCCCGCGACCAAGACAGCCGCACTCGTGACAGACGTGATTACCCGTGCAGCAGTACCGTACCCACTTGAACCATAGGCAGCCATCAGCCGTACCCCCCAGCCAAGACCCCTTCACGCAGACCGATCTTGTAGTTCTGAAGAACTTCAGCAGAGGTCAACGCTCGGTGATACACCGCAACGTCACTGATGTTCCCGTTGTGCCAAGGGGCTCCAGTAGTCGGACCGACGTTGGCATATCTCCCAAAGTAAAGAGGTGTAGCAAATGCTCCGGCAGCTCCTGAGACGGAAATTGACGTCCCTACTCCGTTGACATAGATCGTAGCCGTTGCGCCATCGTATGTCCCTACAAAATGATACGGGGTATCAAGAACAAACTGCGGGCCAATAACTTCAACAACGGTAAACGAACCGCCAACGTCAAGGTTGAAATCGTAGGCATACGTGGAGGCCCCGAGTGAAGTCGGGGAAGCGAAGAAACCGTACTCGTAGTAAGGGGCTGTGTGGCTCGTGTACCCTTTGTTCAACCAACACACCTGATCGGTGCCCGAAAGCAAGGTATGGAAAGTGGTCCAGCACTCGATAGAAAAAGAGCTTGTCGCCCGAATGTTCGCATGGTCTGCCACAGTCACGTAATCAGTGCCCACGGTTCGACTGTCGGCCATGGTGAGGCCCTTGCCGCCAGGAAGAGCAGAACCACCGCGAGAACAGCCTGTCACCGCACCGGACAGCCCAGCCATCACATCGACGACAGCACCCGATTGTTCCCTACAAGGGAAGTACGCTGATGGCCCCAGGGACTTTACCCGATCACTGTAGGACATGTCAGTACGCTACCTTCGCGCGCTTCGGACCCTTGAATAAGATGGCGGCTTCATCCGCGGTCAGGGCTCGGTTCCACACACCGAAATCGCAAATCGTTGCAGTCTTCGTAGAGTCGTCGGTGCCCCCAACCTTGAGGGTATTGCTCGACGTACTCGACAGCGAACCCGTGGAGGCTGAAGGGCCACTGTTCTGACCGTTGACAATATGTGTCAAAGTGGAACCGGTGAAAATCCCACAACAGTGATACCAGGCACCCGCTACAATATTTGAACCATCTGTCTTGTAGACTTCCTGAGCGCCTGAGCTTGTGAATCTTGTGAATGAAATACCGGCAGTGGGGTGGGACGTAGCCATCCAACCGTTTGAACTACGTTCAGTGCCCAGGTGGCGACTGAACGTAGTATCTACCGAAGCAAACTGCACCCAGTATGAGATAGAAAAGGGCGACGTACCACCGAACTCGTACGTTCCAGCTCCTGGTAGGACCAGGCCACCTCGAAAAGTCAGCCCACCACTGGTGACTGCATTCCCCCCATCAGATCCAGGAAACAATGTGGCCTGACCACCTGTTCGGGACCCACTGTACGTTCCCGCAGACCCACCCATGAGATCAGGCTCAGTGCTCCCTGTCGAGGCCATCTTGAAGAAGGCCATCGGGGCAAGCGCCCTAACCTCATCGTAGTAGGACATGTCAGTGCGGGTCTGCCGGTCCGAGGTTCTTCACCCAGAACTGGGTAAGGTCAGCGGCGTAGCCCAGCACGCGAGACCCAGCAGAATCGAGGCGGGCGTACCACCGTACCGTGACAGTTCCGTTGGAAATGTCGCCGGTACCGAGAGTGAGGAAGGCGGGAGGTCCGATACTGGTCAAGGCCCCAGTGAGCCCAAGCCAGGATCCAAGCCCAGCGGAAGACCCACCAGCGTATGAAACAGGTGATCCACTGACGATGGTAGCCGCCACGAGACGACCATACATCGATCCTGTGTCCCACCGTGTCTGAACACCGATCTCCAGAACATCACCCGACTGGGCTTCGAGAACCAGGTCGCTGATGACAGGCACCGCTGCCATGGCCGTAGCCGTGATGGTGATGTCCGACGCAGCCGTCTGAACCTTGAAGTTCCGGGCGCGCTGGAACCGTGGGTAGCCCATGTCAGCCTCTCATCACGCGAACTGTCGGAAGGTAATGTCGTCGAGGCCGACACCATAGGAACCAGAGAAAACTCCGGTACTGCCTACGACAGTCACCAACCCTGCGGGGTTTACCTGAACCCATGCCATCGCAGGGGTATTGGAGTTGACATAGTGCAGCGTCAGACTGTTGTGGTTGTACTCGGGGCGATATCCAGCGGGCAATGTGAAGGCTACTGTGTTCGTAGCACCACCTGTGATAAGACCACGAAGATGTACAACCCCGTTCGGGTCCAAATAGTATCCCGCACTATAAGATCCGCTAAAATCGGTCCAAGAGTTCTGGAACGACGGTGCTACCCAGGAAGGTAGCATCTTCCCAGTTAGAGCGAAATCTGTGATGGTTGGGCCATGGATCCACGGAACGTCCTGCAGATGCTGACGGGCCGTGCTGCCTTCCTGGCCACGTAGGATCGTGGCCGTGGTGGCGGTGGAGGTATGGGCTGTGACGTAGACGATCTCGGGCTCACCGTACAGGCCGTCGGGGTCGAGGACGATGGGCAGGTGCTGGGTTGAACCGATGGCCACCATGGCAGCCAGGGCCGCTGAGGTAAGCGTCGTCGCGGCTGCGGACAGCGGAGCATCCTCGACCAAGCCGCCGAGGAAGTTCTGCCGGACCCGCAGTTCGTTCGCCATCAGGCAGCCTTGGCGAACCCGGTAGCCGCCACGGTGTAACCGACGGTGCCCGAAGTCGGGGTGGTGAGTGCGAAGTCGTCGATGAAAATGGGGATGAGGTCGGCGTCGGTGCCCGTGGTAGTATCGGGGTCGTAGAACAGACCGATCCGGGTGAGGGCCTGGGCAGCCGTAGGAGACCAAGAGGGGTCCGCGCAGTCAATGAGAACCCAGTTGTTCGCGTCATCCACCGTGACCGTGACGGCAGTGGCAGTGACACGAGCGTACCCCGCGAAGGTAGCCTCGTCCAGCGCAGTGGCGATGACAGCCGTGAGGTTGTCCGCGTCCCGAATGTTGTCGTCCGTCTCGGTACCGCTGAACAACACCCAGATGAGGGCGTCATTCGCCGCTGGAAGGCCACCGTAGTAGGCGATCTTCCCCTTGGCGATATTGGGGATCAGTACGGACATCTCTACTCCTTGGTGATCATGCTGCGCTTCGCGGGACCAAGCATAGCGTGTATCCGGACTCATGGCCTACAGGTTCGGGGAAGGTTGACCCGTCAGCCGTGAGACAAATCGTGTATCCAGAGCCACACTCAAGGACCGGCCACCGGAACGGACCGTCAACACCTGCCACGAGCCGAGTTGCGTTCGACCTACGACCTCCGGTGCATGAAAGGTAGAACTTACGGTCGCGTCCGTCTGCGGTGAACGTGGTGCCTGGGGCGATGTAGGAGACGATGAACTGCCCGAGGATTTCACAGTCACTCAGTTCGCTGCTGGGCAGCCCTAGAGGATTGTTGTAGAACCGGACTTTGACACGGCGAAGCGCCTGAGTTCCCGTGGTGATAGTGAGTAGAGGTACCGCTGCCTGGTAGGCCGGGATGTCGTCGATGGTGAAGTCCGAGCACGAGCCAGACACCGTGAGTGGTTCGCACTGGCAACTGGTCGAGCCGGGGAGCGATGGGGGAAGCGCAGGTGTGGGGCAGTACGGATCTGGGATTGGGCAGTCGTGAACAGCACACGGGTCGGTGCAATCCTGGGTGAACTTCAGACAGTCATCCATGGCCGGGTCACGGAACGACGTGTGCGTCTGGCAGAGCGGATCACCGTATGAGAACGGGTCACCAGAAGCCAAGGTGAATGTCACACGGATCGTGGTGCAACCGCTCTTGCAGTTGGCGCAGGACTTGTTACCGATCTTCTCGGTGATGGCGACACCGACGGTAAGCCCTGTCTGGCGAAGGATGCGCCTGTGGTCGTTGTAGTCTGTAGGGGTCGGGTCGGATGAATCGCAGGCACTGCCAGGGCAGCACTCGAAGTATTCCATCTGTCGACCCTGCGGAGAGGCACAGTTCTTGTCCAAGACAGATGTCAGCCACCGCAGGCCTGACTGAAGAGAACAGCATGTACGGCCGATGAGCAGCGCGTCCACGACCATGGTCCGTGGGGCGTAACGTCCTCGCCCAAGGACGGCACCATGAGAAATGCGGTCAGTCAAGGTACGAGTGAATGGTGCTGTCTCCCACCCCTCGATACCCAGGATCATCAGCCCGGCGAAGTCTGCACTGCTGGGGTCGGCCGGGCTGTACCAAGGGGCCGGGTTGTCTGGGTCGCTGGGAGTGGTGTAGACCGGGGCAGGGTCGCTCAGAGCAGACACCAGGCCGTCGCAGTACTTCGATACACGAACCTGAACACCGTTAGGCTTGAACCCTGCGTCGACGTAAGCCTTGAGCCGAGCAGCATTCCAGAGCTCAACATCCAGGCTGTCTTCCTGAGTCAGCAGCGCCGCGTAGGCTTCCATGGTCACTGTTACCTCACCTGCTGAGCGATCTTCGTAGACAGCCGATGGGCCAGGCTGACCTCGTCCATGCCAGGCGCAGCGTACACCGTCACAGGTGCGTGGACACTACGACCAACCGCGCCAACACCGAACGGCGACTGGGCCAGGAGGTTGAGGCTACGCTGCCTGTCCCGCGGCTTCAGCGACAGCGCCAGTTCTCGACCATCTTCCCCGAAGATGGACGGACCGTCGGAGTAGCCACCCCGACCGAACTTGGGGATGTTCTTGACCCCCAGGATTCCCGCCAGACCCGTGACGATCTTGTGGGCAAGGCCGTTGATCGACGTGAGGATCTTGGCCTGTGTCTGAAGTTCGCGAGACAACTGGATGTTGGTGCGGTCAACCGCGTCTTGCAACTTCTTACTCGCCGTGTCGGCAACGGACTTCTGGATGCTGGCCAGTGAAGTCTGAAGGCTTGCCACCTTGGCCAGATCACCAGCCGGGGACTTAGCCAACTTCTCAGCAAATCGAGCATTGGCCAGCCCGCCCGCTGCCAGGGTCTGTACGAACGTAGAATCTACGCCACGGGCCAGCAGGGTAGACAGCGCGTCGCGGAACTTCTTCATCTTGTCGACCTGCTTCTGCAGGAAGTGCTCGAAGGAGTGGACGCTACCACCGCTGATCTTGCCTGACAGATAGGCGTCGATGCTAGACGTCGACTGGAGTGCATCGATCACACTCTTCTTGAAATCGTTCAACTGGGTCACCAGGGTGGCCAGGTGTGTCTTCAAGTTCTTGATCGCAGTGGAAATATTGGTATACGCCCCGGCCAGTGTGACCAGGCCCTTGCGCTGCTTCTCGATGAACGCCAGCGCTGAAGATGTCAACTTCTCGTCAAGGGTACCCTTCAGAGAGGACCTGATCTTCTGCTCCAGAGACGATACCGTCTTGCTGGCAGCCTCGGACCCCTTCTTCAGCCCATCGTTGAGAGCGAAGATGGTGTCGCGCACGATCTCCACCATGTTGGCATGGATCTTGGCCTTCTTTTTCTTGGTAGTCCCATCACTGGGGAACGCCTGCGGAGGCGGGGCGACCGTGGGGCCAGTGGGCTTGGGGGTCACCTTGTCGATAGCCCCACCGACCGCCTTGGCAATGGCACCTGTCTGTCCGGTCTTCAACGGGTTGTCGCCACTAGTGACTGCCTGTCCAATCACACCCTTGACGAAATCTGTCTTGACCTGGACGTGGAAGACAATGGGGTTGGCCGCGATGTTGTCGAGGTCTGTCTTGAACTTACCGATGCCATCCGCAAGACTCTTGAGAGAATCTGCAAGCCCGTGGAATCCCAGTGCCCCGGCGACCTTGCCTGCCACGCCGATGACAGACTTGAGGGCGGATAGCACGAAATCTGCAAAGCCCTTGATCGCCGGTACAACGGTCTTCTCAAGAACATGGACCAGCCAGGAGAAGGCTGGTACGACGTAGTTGTTCAGCACCTCCCAGATCTGTTTGAGGACTGGGAGGATAGTAACGCTGAAGATACTCCACAGCACCTTGAGAATAGGTACGAGCAGGTCCTTGATGAACGCTACCAGTAGCCTGAACTCAACGACGATGTAGGTACCTACGAACTCTCCCACCTTCTTCAGGATCGGGAGAATGTGCTGCATGAAGTAGTCACCAGCCACCTTCAGGGCCGGGACAACATCCTCGTGGAAGATGCGACTAACTGACGACATCACTGGGGCGAAGTGCTGCTGCACGTAGTCGCCCAAGCGATTAATCCCGTTACGGAAGGTCTCACTGTGTTTGTAGAGTTCGTAGAATGCGATCCCCAGGCCAATGACGATCGCAACCTCAGGCTGGGCGATCAGGAGCTTGATCGCACCCTTGAGGTCATTGATAGACTTGGTGACCTCGTGCGCGACGAGCAACGCCCCCAGGCCGATGGCCACACCTTTCAGAACATCCTGAACATTCTTGTTTCCGGCTACGTACTCGATCGCCTTGCCCAGTGCGCGCAGGGCAGGGGTAGCAGCCTTGATCGCGGCCTGGAGAACCTTGCCTACCGTCTCCGCAAACTCCTTGATCTGCGGAACGTGGTGGATGACGGTTTCTGCGAACTTGTCCACTGTGGGGAGCAGCGCTTCGCCCAGAGAACGCTGGATCTGGTTGACCGCGACCGTCAGTTGCTTCATCGGGTCGGATGCGGCGGCGGCTGCCCCACCGAACTTCTGCTCGATGGCATCGAGGATGACCTTCTGGGCACCCAGGACGTTGTTGCTCTTCTTGAACGTGTCGATCTGCTTGTTCTGCTGAGCAGTGAGGATGATGCTGGCACGTCGCAGCACCAGAGTCGCCTTGGCTGGGTCTTCAAGGGCCTTGCCCAGCGAGCGAGCGACACTGACCGTACCCAGGCCAGTGCGGACACCGATGTCTTGAATAGCCCCGGCTGCCCGGTTGAAGATGTCGTTGCCCTTGCCTGCGATGTTTCGAATGTTGGTGAACGCCAGCAGTTGCTGATTCGCCTTCATGATCGAAGTCTCAGCGATACCTGTGGACAGCGCCATCTTCGAACTGAGGTCGTCGAACTGCTTGATGGTGATTCCGGCCGCATTGCCCGTAGTCTTCAGGGCCTGTACCACCACGCGGTTGACACGTTCGTACGCAGCCTCTACTTCCACAGACTCCTTTACGAAGCGAGCTACCTCGTAGATGGAGAAGGCTTCAGTGATTCGGACAGCGATGCGCTTGAACGTACCTTCCGCGCGGTGGGCGGCAGACTCCATCTTGTGGATGCTTGCCGTACCCTTGTCCGCACCTGATGCGGTCTTAGCCCCTGCCCGTTGACCAGCGGTTCCCAACTTGTTGGTCGCGGACGTGGCCTTGTCCGCAGCCGTGGTGGTCTTGTTGAAGGAACCAGCGATCTTGGCACCAAGGATGTCGCCGATCTTGTTGAGCGCGGCCTCGAACTTCGCCTCGTCTGTCTGGGGCAGAAGTTCTACGAACGCTTCGGCGATAGGACTGTCCCCAGCCATCAGTCTGCCTCCGCCGGTCGCAGACTAGAGAGCTGAGAGATCGTCTTCTGACCCTCTTCGAAGGCAGCCTTCTCGCCCGTCCACCACGACGGCATGGGCAGGCTGTCGATCTCCTCATCACCAGTGAGGCGGTCGTCGGGCTTGGTCATGACTAGCGTGAACAACTCCCGCCTCCCTTCTTCATCCTGGTCCTTGAGGAGCATCGCCCATGCAACGTTTAGGGTTCGTCTGAGTGTGCTGGTTCTTGGGTCGAAGTTCGAGAGCGCGCAGTACCCGTCGAACTCCGCCCAGTTCGTCGCACACCAGTCGATGAGGACGAGGGACCCTTCGTAGGGCGGTCTGCCTCCTCACCTCCGGCGTACTCGTCAATGAGCCACTCGAAGATGGACAGCAACTGGGCGAAGGTGATGGGGTTCTCAGGATCGCGCATGCGCTCGGCGAAGAGTTCTGCGCTCTCTGGCAGCAGGGCTGTGTCCAAGAACTCCATGATAGCGGAGTTGCGGTTAGCCTTCTCGTCGTCCGACATGTCTGCCAGATCGAGGATCACACCACCCGGTGCGTCGCCCAGGGCGTAGAAGACATCGTCGTTGATCTTGAACTCGAGGTCGGGCTTGCGATCTGCAGTGAAATCCTTCATGGTGATCGGTGATCTTTCTACTCGTGAATCGCTTGTAGAGCAGGCTTCAAGAACGGACGAGCCTTCTGCCCTTGGACGTGCTTTGCGAAAGCCACGCCGTTCTTCGCGGAACTACTTGGGAACACTAGCACGCGGGCATGTACGGGGACAATAGGTGTTCCGTGAGGTCCGTACACGCCTGTGCCTTCTTCCATCCAGCGGGCCAGCGCGAGCGGGCTCCCGACTGAAATGCTATGTGGGTTGATCCTGACCGTGAGACTTTCGGCCACGGTGTGACTCTCGCACAGCTCCTTCGCCCTCTGGAGCACTCTCTCCGCCGCCCTCTCCAGCGCCGCCCTCTCCATCCCCCTCAGCGCCGCCGACCTCCTGAACTCCACCCTCACTCGTGCCATCGGTGACCTCCTTCAGGATGCCCGACTTGGCGATGTCCGCATAGAACTCATCGTCAGACTCCAGTGTATCCCCGACCTGGAGCCCAAGCGCCGTAGCCTGAATCTCGTACTTCCTCACTTTTCCTCCTAGTGGTAGTGCGGCTTATCGCTAGTTCCGGCGTGCGAGCGCCAAGGCAACCTGTCCGACGCTCGTGCCATCTCCGGAGAGGGAAATCGACACAGCCAGGGTGTCGTTCGCAGCGAGCGTCAGCGGAAGCGTCACCGAGTGAGCGACGTTTCCTGGCGTCGGGAGCCCCAGTTGAGGGTTCAGGTAGTACGCAGGACCGACGCTGTCGTCGTTCACGATCGGGTAGATCTGGACGCCGCCACCGGCCGAGTCTGAGAACGACGCCTTCCAGTCGAGAAGGACGTCGTACACGCCTGCGACGGCGACCTTAACTCTGGTCGGGTCGGTGTCGAGCACCGCGTCTGTGCCGACCTCCGGGACGTCGGTCTGCACCTCCAACGTTGGGGACCCGGATGCGGCGACGTCGAACGCCATGAACCAGCACGGCACGCCGCCACCACCGCCCGACGGGGCGTCGAGCTCGTAGCCGTTCTCGCCACCGTTGACGGTGACGACCTTGCCGGCGTCGCCAGGCGCTATCGGAGGCAGCGTGCGCCAGGCGAAGTACGCGTAGGTGCCCGTCGGCGCGTCGTCGGCGGTGTACGTCGGCCCGAACCCGACGAGGTACAGGGTGCCGCCAGCCGGGACGTCCACCGGGTCGTCCTGCGGGGCGAGCGACGCCACTCCGTCCTCGTTGGGGCCGGAGTCGATGAACTTGCCGTCGGCCACCACCACGGCGGTGATGTCGAAGTCCGGGTTGTCCGCAGGCCGGACCGGGCCGTACAGCTTGCCGCCGGGCCAGGCCCCCATGTTGATGTAGGAGCCGACCCCGTTCATGAAGCCGGCGTAGCCACCAGTGCCGGTCATCGGGGTCCACGTCCCGATCCCGACGCCGCTGAACACCTGCTGAGAAGAACCGTTATCGATAGCCTCCAGGTTCTTGACCTCTTGAATCAAGCGGTTGCCTTCAGCCATGGTCTTCCCCTAACTCGGGCAGCACGGGGTGTCCGCCTGCACAGTGAATGTGATGGCTGATCCGGCGCAGCCACCCTCAGGTCCGATGAATCTCCACCGGATGCCCTGCACCGATCCGCAGTTGTCTTCCTCTTCATCATAGAAGCAGCAGAGGACACCGGCCAGTAGTGCCTGGAAGTCGATCATGACATCCAGCGCGTTTTGTTCCTTGCACTCGCAGTCGCACGATCCATCGCCCACGCAGCGCAGCACGCCGACCTCGAAGGTTTGTGCAACGCTGCCCACCTTGCAGGGGGTAGTGCTCCCACTGTCTGGGCGAGGGTATGAATCAGTGATGAACCCACTGTTGACAACCACCCACGCCTGACCGGCTTCTTCGCAACAGGTGTCGTAGGCCACTTGTGATCCAGACCAGACACAGGCAGTGCCCTTCCAGTTGCGGTTGACACCGTAGCGATCATCAGGGTGCTCAGCGTTACGGAGAGAATCACCGATGCAGGTGGCCAGCCTAGAAGCGATGTCGAAGAGATCTAGCCCTGCCATGTCGTCCTCCGCGGGGGAACCGCATCAGGAGACATGACGGCAGCCCCACGAGAACGACCCTTCGGGTTGACAGTACGGATCCAGAGGTCCACCTGATAAATCCCGGTGCGTCCCAACTCGATGAACGTCATGGGGTCCAGGAGAGCCATGGTGATACCCTGGCGCTGGATAGAAGTTACACGGCTGGGGAGCTTGCACCCCGGGTCATTCGTACATCCCAGGAAGAGTTCACTGGCAAACCGACTGAGGGCCATACGTCCAGCCTCAGGGAGCGGACGTCCCTTCATGTACGTAACGGACCAGGTGCCTACCTCGTCGTCAGTGAGAGCCATGTTCTGGCACTTGGGCCAGCACCCTTCAGACAGACGAACCAACCTGTTGTCGTTGTCGACGCGGTACTCGCCCGACCCCAGCACAACGCCATCGAGCTTGACCGACTGGACGCTGTCCACCGGGCCAGGCAGAGAAACTTCACAGACAGTGGTGCAGTCGCACGACGTGCGGCAACCACAGGCGACATTCATCCACAGGCCACCGGACAGAACCGGGAGCCAGGGGTAGCCACTGGCTCCTAGAATCCCGTTGTCCCAGGTGATCATGCCTGGATAGCCTTCAGCGCACTTCTTGTAGCACGGCCGGACGGTGACCTCACACAGACCGAACTGACGGCCACTCAGCGCATAGAGAATCTCTGCCGCGGAGGTGATGCACTTGCCCACCAGGTCCTGATCACCGTTGATCAACTTGTCTTCACACGTGTCCATCGTCCACCCGCAGACATACGGGCTGTCTGCGGTGTAGACGATTGCAGGAGTAGACACGGTGCCCCTTGGGTGGTTGCGGCGGCTCTGAGAGCCCTCTAGACGCCCCTGGCAAGCCTTGGGGCCACCCAACCACTAGCGGGGCAGCCCCAAGGCTCTAGAATGGCTCTCAGAGCCATCCGAAGGGGTTAGGCCGGGAGAGCGTAGGCCTGGTAGCCACACGCAGCGGCAGGGGGCTGAACCGTGGTCACCGTGGCGGACATGTGCTCACCCGGCAGCAGAGCTGCCGCCGCGTCCAGCACGGCGAACGGACCTCGGTTGGTAGCACCCCAGGTGTCGGCGGCCACACCACTTGTGGTGACACCATCGACGTCGAACTCGAAGGCGTTGTTGTCGAAGGTGAAATTGCCCAGGGTGCCCGTGTTGAGGAACGGCCACGCCCAGTACATCCACTCCTGGTCGCCACCGACGTCGCACGCCTGGCCAGCGATCTTCTGCCAGAGCTCCAGAGACCAGTTCGTGGTAGGGTCGACGTTCTCGCTGATGGTGAAACCGATGGCGTTGCCCGTGCCGTCGACCTGGACGCGGTTGCCGGTGGTGATCTCGGCTGCGGCGAAGTCCATGATGCAGAACTTCATGGCCAGGGTCAGGCGCTTGAAGCGGTCCCGGTCCTTCTCGTTGACACAGAGGTCGCCACAGGCGTCCTTGACCAGGTACTCCTGGCCAGCCTCGATGTCAGCAGTGCTGGTGACGGAGATGAACCCCTTGCTCGTGACGACCGACTTGGCGCCGACGACAGGTGCGCCGCAGGCATCCAGTCGAACGATCCTGAGCCGGCATGCCTTGATGCCTGATACGCACTTGTCCACTTCCGTCATGGCTGTTCCTTCCTTCTTCTCTGGTCCTACCTACCTACCGGGGTCGGCAGGTCAGAAATCTAGGGGCAGCATGGCGTCGCGAGGACGCGCACTGCTGCGACGAACTCGCAGTCGATCTCGATGGCGTAGGTGCGCTCGGCGTACACAGTGACGTCGTTGAGCACCCGGTCGATCGAAGCGCTGGACTCGTCACGATGCGGGGTGAAGAAGACCTCGCTGCGCATGATCTTCATCGCACCAGTGATGTACATCCACGTGTCATCGCCAGTGGGCGACGAACCATCTGGGCCAGTGACACCGTAGCCCCCACCCGCGACAATGGGTGTACCCGTCGCGGTCGAGGTGAGGGTGTCAGTGTTGAGGTCTGCATTGACCAGGCCGCGCTCTGCCAGGTGAACTGCCAGTCCACGAGGAATGTGAAGCACCGGCACAGACGGGTAGAACCCACCCGCATAGGCCTCAAGCGCGGCGAGCCCACCACTGATGGACAGCGCCCCAGCGACCGGAGTCAGATCATCAATGGTCAGAACCGCGGGGTCGCCAGGACCGGGGGCAGGGGCCTGGCGAAGCGACGGGTAGACCAGATTGCCTTGGCCATCGAGCCCGGTGTAGAAGGCCTCCTCGACCGCCCGGATCTCGTTGCGGCGCAGACGGCGCTCTGCGATGTCGAACGCTTCCTTGGCCGGACGACCGACGGTCCCGCACTTGTACCCGGCGAGAACAGCGAAGGCGCCAGACTCGAAAACGTTGATGTTTCCGCCACTGGGGTCTTTGACGATGTCCTGCGGCGGGCAGTTGATCTGGGTCGTGTCGATGGGAGCACACGAATCCGTCTCGTACTGGATGCCGCCTTCCCAGTGTCCGCTGGCGACATTGTCCTCAAGTTCTACTGCACTGAAGAGTGAGAACTTCGGCGTGGCGGTGGTCGGCCCTGGGACCAGAGCGCCACCGACTCGGTTCCAGAGACTCACTTGGTGTCGTCCTCGTCACCGATGAGGCCCTCGCCCGAGACAGCGAGAACACCCTTGCGCTTGCGGCCCACAGCCTCAGCCGCGTAGACCTGCTCGGCATCGAGCGACCCGTCGGTGAGACCGTCCTCGATCTCGTGCTGAGTCATGCCTGCGATCTTCTCCGCGAACTTCGGGTCGATCTCGGGCTCAGGCTCTTCACCCTCGACAGGCGTGGGAGTCTTCTCGCCCTCGGGCTCAGGCTCTTCACCCTCGACAGGTGTGGGAGTCTTCTCGCCCTCGGGCTCGGGGGTAGGCGTCTTCTCGCCTTCGACGGGCTGCTCGACAGCCGCGCCGGTGATGCGCAGAGTGCGCCCACTGCCCACGACCTCGATGCTCTCAACCTCGGGGTCCTTGCGGAACTCCAGGAGGGCCTTGACCATCTCGGCCCGGGACTTGTACTCGATCTCGCTGATCATGTGCTCCTCTTTCCAAGTTGCCCGGTTGACCACCCCCACTCACCTGCACCGGGGAAGATGTGCAGGTGAGTGAGAGAAGCAACCGGCCTAGACGGTGGCAGTGAAGTCCTTCTGGCTGCCCGTGGTGCCGGACGGAACGATCGGCACAGCCGTCTTGAAGGACGCGCAGCGGCTGACCACTGCCCAGAACTCCTCAGTCCATGCCGCCGTGTAGTCGTTCGTGGAGTTGAGAGTGGAGTCACGAACGACACCCAGGTCGAGCGAACCGCCGTCCAGACGCGTGTGTGCGCCAGCCGGGTAGAGCACGAGGTTCGCCGTGGTCGGGTAGACGACCGCGTTCGCCGCAAGAGGCTGGTAGTTCGACACAAACTGGATGCGCGCGCCGATCTCGGCCAGCGCCGAGGCGATGTCGGCGTTGCTCACCTGGGTGAACGAATCGAGACCGTTGCGACGCGCGATGTCCCGGCGAATGACGGACCGCACCCAGCGAGGCATGAAACCCTCAAGGGTGAAGTCCGCACCAGCGAAGTACGCGTCACGGAACCGGTCGACCAGGAACTCGATCACACCGAACGTGGACTCGGCCGCACCGAGATCTGCGTCGAGCGTGGGGGTCACCGACGTGCTGTTCGCGACGACCTTCGCGATGGTGAGCCCGTTCATGCGGTGCGCGTGCGCCGTCATGACGAGGTCGATGTACCGGGAGGTGAGCTCCGGATACGCGCGGTCGGTCAGGTTGCCCGCCGTGACGCAGATGCCTTGTGCCTGGAGCCGGACCTCGTCGAAGTCAGGGCAGGGGATCACGAAGCACGGCTTGGTCGGGCCACCGGGCGTCGCCGCCGCGATGTCGTCATCCTCGGTCCAGGTGAACCCGCTGTTGACGTCAGCGTAGACGTCAGCCAGGAGAGGTGACACCGGGTACCGCAGGCCACCTCGAGTAGAGGTGATGCTGGGCAGGTCGAGCGACTCCGGCATGGACTCGTAGTCACAGACGAAGTCGTACACCGTCTCGGACGGGGCACACCAACCACCGGATGCGACCATGGACTCTGCGTCGTGGGCGTTGGCCCAGGCCCGACGGATGCTCTCCTCGTCGAGAGTGTTGCTAACGTCGTTCTTGGGCGACGTGTTGTTCACGCTGGCGACGAGGACGGCGTCCGAGCCGTCGCGAAGACCACGGGCACGGGCGTGCAGGGCCGAACCCAGGTCCTCGCGGCTGAGCTCTGCGCCGGTGCTGTAGCCCGGGACGTCGCTCGATGCCACGATGGAGATGTGGTCCGGCTTGTGGTCGACCCGCGTCTTGGCCGCAGGAACAGAGCGAGGACGGGCCGTGGCCGGCGAACGACGCACCTGTGCCGGAACAGGCTTGCCCGCACTGGCCGCGATCGCCTCGGGGTTCGCCGGCTCCTCGGCCGGGGTCTGCTCCTCGGGCGTGACCTCAGCAGGCGCCTGCTCTCCCTCTGCGGGAGTCTCCTCCTCGGGGGTCTCGTCGACAGGCTCACCCTCAGCCGGGGTCTCTTCCTCGGGACCACCCATGCGAGTGATCAGCTCCTGGCGCTTGGCCTCGGCCTCGGCGGCTGCCTGCGCGCGGGTGTCGGCCTCCGTCTGCAGAAGCTCCTTCTGCTCGACGAGAGCGTTCATCACCGCGAGGTCGTCAGCGCTGATGGCCTTGTTCTCGTCGTTGTACGGCGCGAACTTCTTGGCGATGGCCGACAGGTGCTTTGCGATGTCCTTGTCGCTGAGAGTGGTGAGGTCCTCCGGGAGCTCTACCCCCAGGGGCGTTGCGGCTTCGTCACCCATGAGGGCGTTCCTCCAGTTCCTTTTCGATGATGGTGATCACGCCTGCGATGCAGGCGTCGACTGTGCGCGGCGAACTACGGTGCCGCCTGACCGTCGTGCTTCTGTTCGTGCTAGAACAGGGTTGCTTGACGAAGCCACCACTGAACCGTCAGCGGCGATGACGTCGTAGACCTGCGGCCCGACCGTTCGTGCCATCACCGTGGAACCCCCCGAAGGAGGAGCGACTACGGTGCGGGGCTTGCCGCATCCACACCCGATGGGAACCACACCCTTTCATAGACTGCGCGTAGGCTAGCAGGTCAGTATCAGTTCACACAATAGGTCGCTACGGACTAGCGGTCCAGAACGTTAATGTGCATGGTTCGCTCATCTGTACGACCAGCATTCGTGGTGATCAAACAGGCCACGTCGTACCGACGACCAATCGTCCCGCCTGATAGCCAGACGGTAACCTTAGACACCGTTACGCTAGAAGAATCAACCGTCACCCCACCACTGCCGCTGGGGGTGGTGGTGATGACGTGACTGATGATCTGTTCGGTTTCCGCCAGCCACGGTCCCCAGTCGAAGACGTAGTCGAGAACTGCGTCCGGGTCTTTGTCAAATTTCACGGCATAGCCTCCAGTACTGAGGACCCACGGGTGATAACTTGCTGACGGAACTCAGGGTCGATCGTGCGTTGACGCATCTCGCCAGGTACGGTCTGAACACGTTCCTCAGAACAGATGCCGAGTTCCCGGTTTTCGAACAAGACGTGCCAGATGCGAATCTCTGGAGTTGGTTCGGCGATCGCTCCGCCCCCAGCACCCAACAGGGTACCCAGGCCACTGAGATTCCCAAGCCGGACGATCTCGACCAGCGTGGGTGTTGCGAGAACAGTTCCAGAACCTGCGAGAGATCCACCGCTACCGCCACTGATCGCAGAAGACTGCCCCAACACGCTACCTGTACCACTAAGATTCGCAGGAATAGTGATCTTGATTATCCCGGAACCTGTCACGATACCAGAACCTGTTGTGGCCCCGCTTCCATGGAATGCTTCTGTCCCAGTGGCTGTGACTGTACCTGTGCCAGATGTTGTTCCTGCGATGATCGAACTGGACGATCCTATTCCTGAAACTACTCCGGTTCCGCTTGTTGAACCGGAAGATGTCAGGCTTATGCTAGATGAACCAGTGACAGTACCAGTGCCCGATAGTGAACCTGTGGCGCTCACTGTAAATGATCCAGTACCAACGACTGTCCCGCTGCCGCTGACAACACCTGAGTCACTTGAAATACCGAAACCACTGCCCGTCACAGTTCCTGCACCGCTCGTACTGCCCGAGGACGATACAGAGATCAGCCCAGAAGCCGTGACAGTTCCTGAACCCGAAGTGGTGCTGCTACTAGAGATTTCCAGACTGCTGGTCGCAGCAACTATTCCATCGCCACTCGTGGTCCCAGATCCTGCGGTATCTACGGTACTGGTCGCTGTGATCAAACCGTCACCACTCGTTGATCCTGCGACAGAAAAGGAAGGAGACCCTAGCCCAGTGACCTGACCAGACCCATTGGTAGAACTAGCGATAGAAAAGTCCAGGGTGGCCGTAGCCGAGATCTGGCCAGAACCACTGGTCGCCCCAGAAATATCAAAGGCGGGTGTTCCGCCAGACACGACCTGGCCAGAACCATCAGTTGATCCAGGCCCACTGGCTGTGATCGTAGATGTCGCTGAAACTGTACCCGAACCAGACGTACTAGTCAGCGCACTGAACGCAGGGGTTCCGGTTCCGACGACCGCGCCTGTACCTGAAGAAGTTCCAGAACCAGGGATATCAAAAGTACTGATAGTAGTCACAGCACCTGAACCACTGGTTGAACCAGTACCAGAAGCAGTCATCACTGTCTGTACGCCGGTCGCCGTACCACTGCCCGAGGTGGTTCCCGAATCAGATACGCTAGGCGTGCCTGCACCGGAAACTACACCAGAACCAGAGGTTGAACCAGAAACAGGGAAATCAAAGACAGATGATCCAGCGACTGTTCCACTGCCAGACGTACTACCTGGTAGATCAAAGGCCGGAGTTCCGGTACCGACTACTGTTCCACTACCTGACGTAGTTCCAGAGACAGGGAAATTAAAAGTAGATGTTCCTGTGACCGTTCCAGAACCCGAAGTACTACCGAGCAGATTGAAGGCTGGCGTGCCCGCGCCCGTTACTGTTCCGCTGCCTGATGTGGTTCCGGTTCCGCTGAAATCAGACGACGGAACAGAAGAACCCATCCAAGTGGTATCGACAATTCCCAGATCATCAAACCAGATCGTTGAACTGCCGCCCGTGGTCGAGTTCAGGAATCGAATCGTACCGGGCGCAACGTTTCCAGAGGTAGCAGTCGCATAGGTGCTACTGCTCGTAACATCTGAATCGGCTGTTGATGAATCTGCAGATTTGTACAGTCGTATCTGTGCCCCACCAGCACTTGTGCTGTAGGTGAACTTTATTTCTATCCGCTGCCAGGCACCGTATGTGACCGAGGCAGTGGTCGTTACCATTGCTATTCCAGATGGATCTTTCAAGGTCAGTGTGCCGTTAGTGTTCAGGTACAACTGAGAATTCACGCTGAAGGCTGCGTCGTAAAAGTTCATCAACGACTTAGCCACAGACGGAGCACCGCTTATGTAGACATAAGCACGAATGTACTGTACGGGTGCTGATGACAGAGACGAAGCCCACGCGACGTAGCCAGTGCCACCTGTCGGGGTGATCGCACAAGAGACGGTGCCGTGCGCTGCATGAGTATTGTCTGCTCGCACGGTGGCGCTTACGCCGGACGCGACGCTATCAAAGGAAATGCCACTAGTTCCGCCAGAGTTCGCGGTGGTGACGTCAGTACCGGATGACAGTCCCTCGAAGGTGTTGACTAGAGGGGCTGGCTTACCTGTACCGTTGAGAGTTCCTGTACCTGAAGTAGATGCAGAACGATCAAACGTCGGGGTGCCAACTCCAGCCGCTGTACCAGATCCACTAAGGGGACCCGAGATACTATAAGTTCCAGTTCCGGTAACAGAACCGCTACCGGACGTACTGCCGCCACCAGTCGGGTTCGCAACAGATGTAGCAGCCGCGACAGAACCGCTACCAGAAGTGCTGCCTCCGCCGGTCGGATTGGCGACTCCAGCCGCGGTGACCGTACCCAAACCATTGGTGGTCCCGCTGTCTGAGAACGCCAGAAGTTCACGTACTCGAACAATTCCTACTGCACCATACGTCGAGCCAGATTGCGTGCAGGTATACGTCGGGTTTCCAGTAGAGGCACCGGCTGTTACCGAAGCGTATGCACCAGTCGCGCCTTGGTCTGCACCGATTGTCGTGGTGCCCTTACCCGTTGCCGTGAACGAACCAAAGGTCGCACCTGTAACGGTGATTGTCTGCACCGACACAGTGGTAGAAGACAGCGCCATGCTGATCGACGCGTAGACCATGTCCCCAGACTCAATATCTGGGTTGCTGCCCATAGCAGCGGTCCAAGCCAGACTCGCCGTGGACTGTGCCCCGACCACGGAACCAACGGACCAAAGTTTCGTTGTGTTGCGGAACGCAATGATCTGCGCCTGCATCGTGTTACCGGTAGTCGTATTCGTTGACCCACCGGTCAACGCAGGGATCGTTGGCGCAGTCTGCCCAGCCGTGGCGACTGCGTAGAACAGGGCGAGCTTAGTATCGCCAGTCCCTGATGCGTAGGAAGCACCGTTCGCCGACTGGCCTGTCGCCAACGGTGTCCATCCAGAAGGGGTAGAAAGCGTCGCCCCTACTTGCTTCCAATGGACAGCAAGAACCAGCAAGTCACCAGCAGCCCAGCCCGTGGGAAGAACGGGAGCAGCCGCAGTGGTGACACTAGAACTAGAAGCCCATGACCCTACGGCAACGAGAGAGACGGCCATCTAAGCCACCCCTCCCGTTGCCGTACTCCCCTTGATTAGGACTCGGTGAAGGTGATGGTCAGGGTGTAGGTGCCCTGGCTTGCGAAGGCCTGGGATGTGAGCGCGTTGCCGTCGAGATGGGTACCGCCCGAGCCGGTCTTCACGCCAAAGCCGGCGACGGTCGCGCCGGACGGGACGTCGAACACGGTGGCCGTCGTGGTGATGATGCCTGCGGACGGGGAACCCCAGGACAATGCCTTCGAGGCGTACGCGGGTGAACCACCAGAGATGGCCGTACCCGCGGACGAACTGGCTCCTGTGGTCTGGTAGAGGTCGGCGTAAGTCGCCGCACCCGCGTAGGCACTCGCGAGCGTGTTCTTCATGGTGTTTGTCTGGATAGCCATGGCTCAGGCCTCCGTCTCGGCAAACTCGGGCTTGACCGTGATGTCCACCGTGGGGGTTGCATCCTCCGGCGGTGGCGCGTACTCACCGTTCGCGATGAGGTTGACGACATGCGCCTCGTGCGCGGCCTGGAGAGCGGGCCCGGTCAGATCCTTGAGATGAGCCTCATGGTCCGTGTCGCCGTCGACGCCACCGGGGCCAGCGTCTGGCTCGGTGCCGATCTCGACGAACTGCCAGCGTGTGCGCGCGTCAGCCGCGTAGGCTTCCACGACTGAAAGAGGAACGTAGTCTACACCCTCCTCGGTGATGGTCGCGCCGTTTGGCGCAAGGCGAACCGACCTCATGGTCACCTTGCGCTTGTCGGTGGTTGCCTTGGCCATTTCTAGCTCTCCATTCGAAGTAGACACAACGGGGCCTTTCACGTAGAACGCCGGGATGCACGACCAAGGTCGGCGTTCTTGAGCTCTTTCTTCCACTCAGGGAACTCTTCGCCGTACTTCTGCGTGATAGCCCCTTCCTTCTCCTGGACCCAGTAACCACCTTTCGTCATAGTGAACGGTCGAGAGACCTTGCCTAGATAATCCAGACCTCGTGTGTGGCGGGCCTGGGGATCGAACCAGCGCGGGGTGACGAAGTTGGACACCGTCACCGCTGTCGTGTCGACGGTGATCGCATAGGAGTCGGACTCCACCGGGTCGCAGGCCTCTAACGCCAGAGTGAACCCCTTGCCGGTGTCGGCCCATAGGTTGACGTTCGGGTCGCAGAAGGTTTCTACGACCTCATGGCTCAGCACGCTGGCCACCGACAGCGGCTTGGTGAGAGCGTCGCCCCCGTTGTCCAGCACCGGTTTGGCGAACACCCGGCCGAAGATGAACTCCCCCTGGTTCTCAGTGTGCCAGCCCAGCGCGTCTGCTTGATCCGGCGTGTCGAGTACCACGATCACCCACGACCCCGGCGCTGCATCCTGCGGGGTGCTACTGAAGATCACGGGAATCGGGGTCTTGCCCCAGGCCGGTGCGACGTGCTGACTGATCTGCGTAGCACAGGCCCGCGTCATCAACTGCACTTCGGCGTTGGTGACCAAGGTGCTCTTGTTGATGACGATGATCGATGTCACTGTGAGCTCTTTTCAGTAGTTAGAGTGTCAGGCGATGCGGGTAACGGACAGTTCTACTCCCGCACAAACCACCGCAGGATCCGTGTTCCCCACTCTGGCCAAGGTTGCCTTGATCACTGTCCCGGTTTTCATCGTCACGGCCGTACTTACGGTGCTCGTGCTCCAGCCGAACGACCCGGCGTAGTCCGTATAATCACGTAGCGTGTAGGGGGACGTGTAATCACTGAAGTCGCCATTGAACGAGAGCACGAAACGAACGAGCTGTGAAGTAGTGTGTGCCGGTTCTCCGCTTGCGATCACAGCATAGATGCCGTCTTCCATTACGGTCAGCGCACCGTCGACAATGGCGAGGCTGCTACCTCCGGTTGCCCATGTGTCGTCGAGATTGTACTGCTCCGACCCCGCACCTGCTGCCAGAGAGTCACTGGTAACCCCACCATACCAGAAATCTCCAAGTGAAGAATCGTCAGCCTCCAGGTTCTTCACCTCTTGGATCAAACGGTTGCCTTCAGCCATTGTTCTCTCCGGTTTGCGTCGGGGGGTCGAACGGGTTCGTGGGGGCGTCGGGATACTTCTCCTTGATCTTGGCGTAGAGTTCGCCGATGCGCCCCTTGATTGCAGCGATGTCCTCGGGGGTCGCCCCGCCCTTGAGCTGACCGACACCGTGCCCGCCCGCGCAGGCCTGCACGCCAGAGGGTACGATCACGAGACCGCCGTTGGTCACGTCGACGAAGCCCAGGCCGTAGCCTGACTTCTGGTCCGCAGGTTGTGACTCGTCACGCCACAGAAACGCCTTGGCGACCCCCTCTGTGTCGACCTTGCCTGACGAGTCGGTGAAGTGAGCGAACACGTTGTCCGCCGCCACCCCGCCGTCCCACTTCTGGTCGTACTCCCCCACTGGGAGGGATGTGTCGCCTACGATAGAGGCCACTAAAGCAGGCTCCTCGTCGTCGCAGCCACAGTCCAGATCGGACATGCGCTGACGAACACTGGCGACCAGGCTCTGGGTGTCGAGGCCGGCAGACTTGGCCAGCCGCTGCGCGACGGCACGAAGATCGTGGACCGGCTGCTTCGGCTCGGGCCGACCGTAGGTGATGAACGTGTCCGGGCTGACCGAGGCCACCAGACCACGGGGGATGGGGAAGCCAGGGGTAGGCACCGCATGGGCAGCCACCAGACGCCACTTCCCCTTCTCCTTGCGCCAGTCGCCACTGAGCGGGCTGCGCCGAAGGGCAGCGATCTTTTCAGGAGTGGCATCCGGGGTGGCTGAACCGAAGAGACCGATGCCGTACGCATCCTCCTGGACCCGAACCACAGCCGTACCCGTGCTGACGTCATCGTAGTGCTCGAGCGCCGCCACCAGACCAAGGTTCTTGTCCGCGTGTCCGCCACCGACAGTGATCACGCCCACGTCGACCGAAGCACCGCTGGCCGTGATGACTTGACCCATCTGGAAGAACGGTGCGGTGGGGTCGCTCGGGGGCTTGGCGCACTTCCCGGAGTACTGACTCGATCGGTGGCATGAGTCCCAGGTGGCCAGGTGGCCGAAGACACGTCCATCAGCGGTGACCGTCAGTGGGGTAGGCCCGTCGAGGTCGAAGGGCTGGAACCACTCGTCCGGCGGGGCGACCGGAGCCGCACTGGCGATCATGGCGTCCTGCTCGGTGGGCATCTCAGTCTGGTCTTCGCCCACCTCTGCCTGAGCCGCCTTGATCAGGTCCACGATCTCAGGAGGCAGCCCTGACGTGTCGACGTTCTTCACAGCCTCGACCGCCTTGGCCAGAGCACTGTCCTCGGGATCCTCCTTGGGCGCAGGAGCGGGAGGAGTGTGCGGCGGGGCCGGAGCCTTGGGCGCGGGCGGCTTCGGGGTGGTCACCATGTCCTCCAGAGGCATGTTGAGAACTTCGGGCCGGATGCAGGCCCCTTGCACGTGTGTGGGATCCCACCAGGCCAGCGCTTCGGTGATGTCACCGTCTGGATCGTCCGGATTGGGCACTTGGTCACCAGTGATGTCGAACGATGCTTCATTCGGCAGCACGCAGGTGAACGCCTGGTACACGCCGTCATCGCTGCGCCACTGCCCGACGTTTTCTGCATCCTCCGGAAGGGGCATGCCTGTCTCTTCAGCGAACTCACGCTGCGCGGCCACCCAGGGATCTTCGCCATCTTCAAGGCCACCACCTGGAAACTCCCAGAGCCCAGCGTTCGGGTCGTTCTCGCCGGTGTGAACGTTGTGGGCGCGCTGGAGCATGAGCAGACGACCGGTGTCAGCCGCCTGGAGAACGATACCTGCCGCCGAGGGCGGCGCTGACTCACCCTCGGCGGCGGTATCGACGGGAGCACCATCCAGGGCGAATTCTACCGCCCCGTCTTCCCTTTGTGCCCCGGTCGGCTCGACGCGACCGCCCTCAACAGCCTCGTCGAACAGTGCATCTGCTACTTCGATCCAGCCGGAGAATCCTGCGACCATGGCTTCGTTCAACGCCTCGTCTGGCGTGAGGGTGATCTGGGCTTCGATAAATGCCGGGATGTCTACACACGTCGCGGCACGGATGCGGGCCTTGGTGAAGATCTGCTGCTCTTCCAGCACCGGAGTGGGGATACCCGGCTCAGGCTCTGCGTCAAACGGCTGCGCGTCAGCCGGAATGATGATGTCGAACTCTGCCATGTCCGGATCGATGCTGACACCGATGCGCCCGCCACACTTCTGAAGAAAGGCGATGAAGTCATCGTCGAACAGCGTGCCAGACCCATTGATCAGGCCAGTGGTCTCGTCGCGCGTGATACCTTCGATCCAGCCTACGTGCCGCGCCCCATCGTGACGACCAAAGTCCTCAGGAGCCCAGCGCAGTGGGAGCGGAAGGTTCTCCCAATAGAGCGCTCCCGGGTCAAACTTCCGCTGGTCTCCAGTGAAGATGCCCTCAGCGCAGATGGGACCAGACCACGACGCCCCGGTGTTGAGGGGCGCTACCTCGTTCGCGAGTGAAGCGTCAGGCGTGGTCACCCGGTCACACTAGCGCCCGAACACCGTTTCTAGCAACCCCACCC